>Ga0066600_10000873_pt1 | contig 10668 bp, 6 predicted proteins | sample Lowcelwee11metaG_FD_59486 | JGI IMG/M metagenome (GOLD analysis project Ga0066600, IMG submission 59486) | Freshwater pond sediment microbial communities from the University of Edinburgh, under environmental carbon perturbations - Low... | ecosystem: Environmental > Aquatic > Freshwater > Pond >... | reverse complement strand
CGTCATCACCTGGGTGCCGTTGATCAGGCTGAGGCCCTCCTTCGGGCCGAGCGCGCGCGCTCGCAGGCCGGCGCGTCGCAGCGCCTCGGCGGCGGGCAGCACCTGTCCCTGAAACCAGGCGTCGCCCTCGCCGATCACCACGAGCGCGAGGTGAGCGAGCGGCGCGAGATCACCGCTGGCTCCGACGCTGCCCTGGCTCGGGACGATCGGCCGGACATCGCGCTCGAGCAGCGCGACCAGGAATTCTGCCAGTTCGGGCGAGGCCGCCGAGGCGCCGAGCGCGAGGGTGTGCGCGCGTAGGAGCAAGAGCGCGCGCACGATCTCGCCCGTCAGCGCCGGGCCGACGCCGACCGCGTGGCTGCGCAGGAGGTTTCGTTGCAGGGCCCCGAGCTCCTCGGAGGCGATGCAAGTCTCGCTCAGCGCGCCGAAGCCAGTGTTCACGCCGTAGATGGTCTCACCGCGCGTCAGCGCGGCCTCGAGGTGCTGCCGGGTCCGGCCGAGCTCTTCGCGGGCCGCGGGTGCGAGGATCACGGGCGCGTGATGACGGGCGACCCGGTGTATGTCCGCGAGCTCGAGCGTGCGACCGATCACGATGGTGGAGGAGGGCTGCATCGGTGCGGGAGGGTAGCACCGCTCCTCATGCGCTTGTGCAAGCGTTGACCCCGTCAGGGCCACCGTCTACGCTGGCGCAGTCATGAAGCGCTGCCCAGCGTGTGGCACGGTCTACTCCGTTGCCCAGGGCTTTTGCCCGATGGATGGGGCCCCCCTTTCGGAGACGGCCGAGGTCGCGGCCACACCCGGCGCGTGGGATCGATCCGGCGCAGCCGCAGGCGCCGAGGGTCCGGACGCGATGCATCCCGCCACCAGCGGCCTCGGCTCGACCGCCGGTGGCTTCATCCTCCCGCCGCTGGCCCGGGTCGTGTCCGCCGGCCCCGCGCCGACCGGCGTCCCGCCGATGGCCGCGGCGTCGCAGACCGGCGTCGCCTTCGTGCCCCCGGTCGCGGCGCCCGGGACCGTGCGCCGCACCGTGGTGGCCATGCGGATCCCGCAGGGCCGGGCCCCGAGCTTCGCCGTCCCGCCGCCGCCGCCGATGGGCGAGGTCCTCGGCGAGCCCGGTGAGGTGCGCTTGGACCTGTCCGCAGAGACAGATTCTGGCGCCCTCACGCGGGCGCCCGCGGCCGCAGCGGTGAAGATGGAGGGTGATGCCGGCGGCGCCTTCTTCCCCGCCGGCGGCCTGGCGCGGCCCCGGAGCGAGCCCGCGCTGGCGCCGAGCTCGTGGGAGTCGACGATGATCGGCCGCGTTCTCGACCAGCGTTACCGCATCGAGGACTGCATCGGCGCGGGCGGCATGGGCGTGGTCTATCGGGCCCGCCACGTCATCATCGACAAGCTGGTGGCGATCAAGATGTTGCGGGAGGAGGTCGCCAGTCAGGCTGATGTCATCAAGCGCTTCCTGCTCGAGGCGCAGCTGGCCTCGCGGGTGAAGCACCCGAACGTGGTCGACATCAGCGACTACGGCCAGATCGCGGGGCAGACCGCGTACTACGTGATGGAGTACCTGTCGGGCGAGACCCTCGCCCACCGGATCAAGGCCGGCGGCCGCCTCGATCCGGCGCTGGCGCTCGACCTGGCGATCCAGACCGCCCAGGCCCTGCAGGCGGCGCACGCCAGCAAGATCATCCACCGCGACCTCAAGTCGGAGAACATCTTCCTGTGCGAGCACCCCGAGGGCGGGCTGCAGGCGAAGATCCTCGACTTCGGCATCGCCCGCATCCGCGACCGCAAGAGCGGCCTGACGGCGATGGGGGCGTTGATCGGCACGCCCGCGTACATGTCCCCGGAGCAGGCGCAGGGGGCCGAGGTCGACGATCGCTCGGACCTCTACGCGCTCGGCGTGATCGCCTTCGAGATGTTGACCGGTCGCGTGCCCTTCAAGGCGCCGACCGTGGCGATGGTCCTGCACGCCCAGATCTTCGACGCACCGCCGGCCCTGCGTGACGTCGATCCGACGGTGCCGGAGCTGCCGAACGTCGAGCACGTGATCCGCCGCCTGCTCACCAAGCGCCGCGAGGAGCGACCCTCCGAGGCGGCCGAGGTCATCCACCTGCTGCGCACCGCGGCCGAGGTCGACCTCAACAACGCCAGCGCCGCGCTGTCGGGGGCCGGCAGCAAGCGACGGCCGACGGTGACGATCGGCTCGTGGTCGGTCGCGGAGAGCCCCTCCGGTCGCCTCGAGGGCGTGCCGGGCCTGCCGCGCGTCGGCGAGGGTCGCACGACCCCGCGGCCCGATCTCGACGCCGCGATCGCGCGGACCGTCAGCGCCTCGGGGCGGATCGAGCGGCGGCCCAGCGTCATCGTCCCGAGCGGCACGCCGGTCGAGCGCATCGCGGCGCCGCCAGCCAGCCGCTCGCCCTTCACCGGCGAGCTCGATGGGCGGCCCTATCCGACGGGCGGCGTGCGGGCGCTGCGCCCCTCCGGTCCGCCGCGGATGTTGATCATCGCCGCGGCCGCGAGCATCGGCGCAGCGATCACCGTCACCCTTTACAAGCAGGTCTGGCGCCGGGCACCGGCGCCGGTGATCCAGCCGGCCGAGCTGCCGGCGCCGGCGATGAAGCGCCTCGTCTTCGACTCCAGCCCCGCTGGCGCCGAGGTGCTCGCCGAGACCGGCGAGCGCTGGGGCATCACGCCCTTCACCCGCACGCAGCCGGCCGACGCTCCCGGGGCCCGCGTCGTGTTCCGGCTCCCCGGTCACGAGGACAAAGCCGTCGCGGTCCCGGCCGGCGAGAGCATGACCTTCAACGTTGCGCTGCGGGCCCTCGCACCCGGATCGGCGCAGCTGGCTCCAGGTGTCGGTGTGAGTCCGTCGCCCGTGCCCGAGGTCCCCAAAGCCCCGAACGAAACGCCGTCCCCGGAGCCGGCCGCGAGCAAACCGGCCACACCCGGTCGGCCCAAGCCGCCGCCGGTGAAGTCGAAGCCCGGGGCCGGGACCAAGCCGGAGCCGGTGTCTGGCGACAGCAAGCCCGCGCCGGAGAAGCCTCCCGCAGCGGACCCGCCAGCGCCCAAGCCGCCGCCGCCGCCCGAAGAGGAAGAACTCGACATGGGGGACCTCAAAAACCCCTTCCGCAAGAAGTGAGTTCGCGTCACTCTGACGCACGAAGCTAGCCATGGCCGAGGTCGAGTCACACAGGTCCGCCGCACTGACGGTGCTGCGAGGGTCCGAGCCCGCACGGGCTCCGGCGGCGCCGTCGCTGCCGAGCGAGGCGGGCACGCTGCCGCCGAGCCAACCGAAGATGGAGACGCCGCGTCTGCTCGCGGAGGACGGCTGCGAGCCGCGGGGCTTCGAGTTGCCGCCGCCGCCGGCCCGCGACATCGCCGGCACGCTGCTGCTCGACCGCTACCGCCTGATCAAGAAGCTCGGCGAGGGCGGCATGGGTGCCGTGTATCTGGCCGAGCACGTCACGATCAAGAAGATCTGCGCGATCAAGGTGCTCAACCCCGAGTACGCGCACAAGACCGACCTCGTGGAGCGCTTCCTGCAGGAGGCCCGCGCGGCCTCGATGATCGCCCACGAGAACGTCGTCGAGATCACGGACTTCGGCGCCACGCCCAACGGCTCGGTGTTCTTCGTGATGGAGATGTTGGTCGGCGAGGACCTCTCGGACACGATCAAGCGCGACGCGCCGATGCCGTGGTCGCGGGTCGCCCCGATGGCGCTGCAGATCTGCCGCGCGCTGGGGGCCGCCCACGCCAAGGGCATCGTGCACCGCGACATGAAGCCGGAGAACTGCTTTCGCATCGAGCGCAGCGGTAACCCCGACTTCATCAAGGTCCTCGACTTCGGCATCGCCAAGGTCACCACCGAGGATCCTGACGGCACCGCCGGGCGGCTGACCAACACCGGCATGATCTTCGGCACGCCGACCTACATGAGCCCGGAGCAGGCCCAGGGGCAGCGCGTCGATCACCGCTCCGACATCTACGCGCTCGGCGTCATCCTCTACGAGATGTTGACCGGCAAGGTCCCGTTCTCCGCCGACAACTTCATGGGGATCTTGACCAAGCACATGTTCGACCAGCCGGTCGCGCCCAGCGAGGTCGCGCCGGAGGCGGGCATCCTCCCCGAGGTCGAGGCCCTGGTCTTGAAGGCGCTGCAGAAGGACCGCGGCTTCCGGTTCCAGAGCATGCAGGAGCTGGCCCAGGCGATCCTCGCCGTCGGCACCGGCGCGGAGCCGGTCAACGTGGTCCCCGAGGCCCGCGCCCGGCCGATCAGCGAGGGTCGACCGACCGCCTTCCTCACCCGCGCCGTCACTGGCCCGGGCCTGTACGCCAGCCAGGAGGTCACGCTCCACGATCCGCCGCAGGCCGCCCCGCGCCGTGGCCTGATGACGGCGCTCGTCGTCGGCCTCGCGGTGCTCGGCGGCGGAGTCGCGGGGGCGCTGGCGATGAGCAACGACGATCCGACCCCGCCCGTCGTCGTCGCGCCCCAGCCCGCCGTCGTGGCCCCGGTGCCGGTCGCCGATCCGGGCGGGGTGCGGAGCCCTCCCGTGCCGGTGGTCGCTGATCCGGCCGTGCCGGTGGTCACCGCGCCGCGGGTGTTCGTGATCAGCAACGTGCTCGCCGAGGTCTATGACGCGGGCGACGGTCACCTGCTCGGCACCACCGGCGATACCGGCTTCACCATCCCGGGCGACGCTCCGCGCAAGGCGCTGGTCCGCGCGGTCGGCTACGAGGACCTCGAGCTCGAGCTGGCGCCCACCGAGGGCCTGCACGTCGACGCCCAGCTGCGACCGAAGAAGAAGGTCAGCGGCCCGACCAAGGGCAAGCCGGACAAGCCGGGCAAGCCCGTCGAGCCGAACCCGGCGACGGATCCCAAGCCGGTCGAGCCCAAGCCGACCGAGCCCAAGCCCGGCAACCTCGGCCTCAAGAACCCCTTCGAGACCCGCGGCGGCTGAGGTCGTCGGCGCGGCGCGACACCGCGGACCAGGCCTTGGTTTTGGGGTCCGTGGGCGGGGTCGTCTCGCCTCAGCGCACACTGGCGCCTGGGCCGGGGCAGGGAGCCCGCCGGGCGGGCGAGGACGGCCCCAGCCTCGAGGTCCCAGGTCAAGGTCAAGGTCAAGGTCCGCTTCTTCACCGCCGACCCGAAGGTGCACAAGGACGCCGTCACGGAGGCGATGCGCAGCTTCAGCTTCCCGGCCGGCTACAGCAGCGGCGACCCGGCGCGCCGGCGCTGGGGGCAACGACGCCAGGTGTGCCTGTGCCTGCTGCTCGTGTACGGCGTGATGGCCTCGCTGTTCGAGAGCTTCCTGCAGCCCTTCGCGATCCTGATCACCTGCCTGCTCGGCTGCCTCAACGCGCCGTGGGCGATGTGGTGGACCGACACGACCGGCGGCGTCCCCGGCGCGGCGCGGCGTACGCGCCGCCGATCCACCTTCCCGAAGCGTGCTCGGATCCGCTAGCTTGGGATCCTGCTTTTGCCACGACCGAAGGAGATCCTCGTCATGCGCCCCTCGCTGCCAGCCCTCGTGCTGTTCATCCTGCCCGCGTGCAGTGACCCCGCCGATCCGCCGTTCATCAGTGGGACGCCGGAGACGGACAATGCCGCGAGCAGCACCGGCAGCTCGGGAGGCAGCGCCGGGACAACCAGCGGTCTACCGACCACAACGGCAGGGGAGACCAACCCCAGCGGTGAGGACAGCGGCAGCAGCACCAGTACGACCACCGATCCGGGCACGACCACCAGCAGCTCGAGCAGCGGCGAACCGGGCAGCAGCAGCTCGAGCAGCGGCGAGCCCGGCACCGAGGGCTCGAGCAGCGGCGGTCCGGATGCCCACTGCAAGGACGGCGCGCAGAACGAGGACGAGACCGACGTCGACTGCGGCGGCGCGATCTGCCCGACCTGCGCGCCCGGTGCCGGCTGTCTGGTCGACGTCGACTGCGAGTCGGGCTGGTGCGACGCGCTGCTGTGCGCCGTGCCGGAGTGCCTCGCGGACGTCGACTGCGACGGCCTCGACAGCGAATGCGCCGAGGCCAGCTGCGACCCGATCACCAGGAGCTGCACGCTCACCGAGATCAACGACGGCATGCTCTGCGAGGGCGACGGCGACCTGTGCACAATCGGCGGCGGCTGTGACAAGGGCGCCTGCATGGGCGAGCAGCCGAAGCTCTGCGACGGCCTCGACAACTTCTGCGGCGTGGGCAGCTGCGACCCCGGCACGGGCGTCTGCGTCGCCGTGCCCGTGCCTGGCACCGAGGGCCTGGCCTGCGACGACGGCTTCGTCTGCACCCCGAACGACACCTGCAACGCCGGGCTGTGCGGGGTCGGCGGCCCCGGTTATCTGTTCTTCGAGGACTTCAGCGCGCCGGACCCCGGCTGGGAGCTCGGTCCGACCTGGGCGATCGGCGCGGCCGCCCTGTCCAAGGACGGCTACAACGGCTCCGACCCGGCCGCGGATCACAGCCCCGGCCTCGACGAGGCGCTGGCCGGCGTCGTGATCGGCGGGCTGGCCCCGATCGGCGTGCAGGACACGACCTGCCTGACCTCGCCGGTGATCCCCGCGCCCGGTCAGGGCCCGCTGTGGCTGACCTTCTGGCGCCACCTCCACACCGACTACTTCCCCTTCGTGATCAACACCGTGGAGGCCTTCGACGGCCAGAGCTGGCAGGAGCTCGAGATCGGTCACGCCAACCCCGGCATCGACGATCAGGCGTGGACCTTCCTCGAGTACGACCTCGGCCCGTACACCGGCCCGAAGCTGCGCGTCCGCATCTGCTACAGCCAGATGGACGCGGCGCTCCAGCACGCCGGCTGGACCCTCGACGACCTCACCGTCGGGCCCCACAGCTGCACGCCGGAGTGACCCGCGTCGCCGCGCCGGGTGACCATGATCGGGGCGTGAGCGCTCGACGATCTCACGGTCGGGCCCTACGAGGTCGTCCCGGTCGAGGGCGGCGAGGCGTGGTCGCGTGAGCGCTCGACGATCTCACGGTCGGGCCCTACAGTTGCCGCCGGAGTGACCGCTTGAATCCCGACCTCGCCGACCTGTGGACCCGCGTCGCCGCGGCCGCCGCGGACCGCCGTTCGATCACCGAGCTCGGCGTGCCCTCGGTGGTGCTGATGGAGCGCGCTGCCCTGGCCTGCGTGGCCGCCATCACCGGTGTGCGCGACAACAGACCCGTGCACGTCCTGTGCGGCCCGGGCAACAACGGCGGCGACGGGGTCGCCATCGCCCGGATCCTGCACCTCCGCGGCGTGCCCGTGCAGGTGCATCTGCTCGCGGATCGAAGCGGACCCGGCCTCGCGGACCAGCTCGCGCTGGCCTCGCGCCTCGGCGTCGCGGTCGAGCGCGGCCTGCCGCCGCCGCTGGTCGGCCCCGCCGTCGTCGTCGACGCCATGCTCGGCACCGGCGCCGCGCCGCCGCTGCGCGAGCCCTACCTCGCCGGCGTCGCCTGGGCCAACGCCGCGCAGGCGACCCGCGTCGCCGTCGACCTGCCGACCGGCATCGACGCCGACACCGGGGCCGTGCCGGGTCCGGCCGTGCGCGCCGACCTCACCGTGACCTTCGAGCGCAGCAAGCCGGGCCTGCACCTCACGCCCGCGCGCGCGTTCGTCGGCGAGCTCGTGGTCGCGGGCATCGGCCTCGTTGGCCCCGGTGGTGCCGCTGCAACGACCGCGATCCGGCTGGTGTCACCGGCCGAGGTCCGCGCCTGGATCCTCGGATTGCCGCCGGGCGCCCACAAGGGCCAGCGCGGCCACCTCGGGATCCTCGGCGGCAGCGCGGGCACCCCCGGGGCGGCCGTGCTGTGCGGCGCGGCGGCCCTGCGTGCCGGCGCCGGCCTGGTCACGATCGTCAGCGGCGACCCCGAGGTCCAGGCCCAGCTGCTCGCGCACCGCCCCGAGCTGATGGTGACCGGACGCGAGGATCCACCGGCCGCGCGGGCCGATGCGCTGGTGGTCGGGCCGGGCCTGACCCGCGAGGCCGATCGCGCCGGCCTCGCCGCGCTCTACGACCACGACCCGCGGCCGGCCGTGTGGGACGCCTCCGCGCTGAGCGAGATCACGGGCGCGACGATCGGCGGCCCGCGCGTGCTCACCCCGCACCCCGCCGAGGCCGCGCGCCTCCTGGCCCTGCGGACAGGTCAATCCTGGACCGCCCAGCTGGTCCAGAGCGAGCGCCTCGCGGCCGCCCGCGCGCTCGCGGCCCACACCGGCGCGGTGGCGGTGCTCAAGGGCGAGGGCACCGTGATCGCCGGCGCCGGCCGGGTGGCGATCGCCCTCAGCGGCGGGCCCGCGCTGGCCACCGCCGGCACCGGCGACTGCCTTGCGGGCTTGATCGGCGCGCTGCTGGCGAGGGGCCTCGACGCCTGGTCCGCGGCCTGCGCAGGCGTCCACCTGCACGGCGTCGCGGGCGAGCTGCTGGGCGCCGAGCACCGCGGCGCGGTCGCCCTCGACCTCGCCGACGCGATCGGCCGCGCCGTCGCCGACCCACCGGCCGGGCACCCGCGCTGGCCCCGATGCTACCTCGGCTGAGCCCGCAGCCTCATCGACTGTCCAAAAGGACAGCCGTGAACTTCGGCCCGGCAGAGCTCGCCGCTTCATTGTTCATCGACTGTCCAAAAGGACAGCCGCGAACCTCGACCCGGCAGAGACCGCAGCTTCATCGACTGTCCAAAAGGACAGCCGCGAACTTCAGCCCGGCAGAGCTCGCCGCTGTCCGTAGCTGTCCCCGGGGACCGCTGCGATCTCTTTCAGGCACTGTCCGAAAGGACAGGCGTCACTTGCAGCCGGCGGCCGCGGCCTGGGCCTTCTCGATCGCCTCGGGGCGCGGCTTGCGGGCCGTGAAGGCCTTGAGCGCCTCGCGGGCGGGCTTGCACTGGCGGCTGTCGGCGAGGGCGCCGATCTTGCGGATGTGCGCGGAGGCGAGGTCGGGCTTGAGCTGCAGGGCGCGGTCGAGCTTGGCGAGGGCGCCCTCGGGGCCGGCGATGCGGTGCAGCTTGGCCAGCGCGGCGCCCCACTCCGACCACACGATCGCCTGATCCGGGACGCGGGCGGCGAGGTCGGCGAGCGGCACGAGGGCCTCCTCGGCGCGGTCGAGCTTGATCAGCGCGCGGGCGAGGCCCAGCTTGGCGTCGACGTCGTCGGGGCGACGCTGCAGGGCCGCCGCGAACTCGGCGTGCGCCTCGGCGTGCAGGTCCTTCTCCATCAACAGGTGGGCCAGGCCGCGGTGCAGCTCCGGGTCCTCGGGGGCGCGCTGGACGGCCGCCCTGGCCGTGGCGAGCGCCTCGTCGACGCGCCCGGCCTTGCGGTAGACCTCGGTCAGCAGCGCGAGCACGTCGACGTCCTCGGGGGCGAGCCGGTTCGCGGTCTCGAGCTCGGCGAGGGCCCGCTCGGCCTGGCCGAGCAGCAGGCAGGCGCGGGCGAGGTTGTAGTGCGCGTCGGGGAAGTCGGGCCTGGCCGCGATCGCGGCCTCGAAGGCGCGCGCTGCCGGCTCGGCCTGGCCGGCGTCGAGCTCGATCGCGCCGATGCCGTTGTGCGCCGGATAGAAGTCGGGCTTGAGGGCGATCGCCGCCTTCCACGCCGCGATCGCGTCCTGCGGGCGCGCCAGCTGATCGAGCGCGATGCCGCGGGCGTAGTGCAGCTCGGGGTCGTCAGCCCGCTTCGCCAGCGCCTCGTCGAGCAGCGTCAGCGCGGCCGCGGGCTCCCCCGCGGCCATGAGCTCGGCGCTGCGCTCGACCGGCGGGCGCTCGGGCAGCCGCTCGTCGTCGGCCCCGGCCGTCGTGTTCGGCGGCGTCGTGTCCGGCTGGCTCCTGGGCGTGCAGGCAGGGAGCGAGAGACCGGCGACCACGAGCAAACGGCGCCAGAGACGGGGAGAGGGCAAGGGCATCGCCGCGGCAGTCTACCCCGATCGCCTGGGGCCGGCGACCGGCGGTCGCGCGCCTGGGGCCGGTCGCACGGGCGAGGATCGGGCGCAGGGCCGCCTCCCGCGCAGCGCACACCAGCGCCCGCCCGACGTCCGGCTGGGCTGACAACCAGTCATGGCCGACATGAAGAGACCGGCGTCGATGAGCGCCGCGCAGCTCGATCGCTGCCTCGCGCCCACACGCCCGCGTTGGCGCCGGCCAGGAGGATCGGGCATATCCTCGCCTGCCATGCCCACCCCCCGATCGTCGTTTGCCGCGGTCCCGTTGATGGTCTCGCTCCTGGCCGCGCTCGCCGTGCCCGAGGTCGCCTCGGCGGCCGACGTCAAGCGGCGCGGCGGTCAGGTGGAGGGCACCTTCGGCGCCTCGCTGTGCATCCCCGGCAAGGGCGACTGCAAGTCGGCGGACACGGTGTCCGGCAAGACCGGCCCCTCGTTCGGCATGGGCTTCCTGATCGGCTTTCGTCCGCTGCGGTCGCTGCTGATCGGCGGCGCCTACAACCTCGGCTTCTTCAACCCCGACTACCGCATCGGCGGCGCCGACCTCTACAAGTCAGCCTATCAGAACAGCCTGTTCGCGGTCGTCCGCGCGATCCTCCCGATCTGGCGCGTCGACCTCGGCCTCGAGGTCGGTCCCGGCTGGTCGCGGCAAGCCTTCAAGGCCAAGGACACCTCGGGCTTGAACCCGATCTCGCGCACTTTTTCGCAGGGCTTCGCCCTCAAGGTCGCGCCCGTGGTCGACTTCTACATCACG
>Ga0066600_10000872_pt1 | contig 10677 bp, 9 predicted proteins | sample Lowcelwee11metaG_FD_59486 | JGI IMG/M metagenome (GOLD analysis project Ga0066600, IMG submission 59486) | Freshwater pond sediment microbial communities from the University of Edinburgh, under environmental carbon perturbations - Low... | ecosystem: Environmental > Aquatic > Freshwater > Pond >... | reverse complement strand
ATGCTCTCGACAGCAAGGTCAGAAGCTTCGGAGCTTTACCTGCCGAAGAGCTTTATAAGAGAAAATCTGAACTTGACGGATTTCAGAATGAACTTGATCAGCTGAAATCAAATAAAATTTCGGCAATGGCTGAATTTATCAACAAACTTGAAAGAGTGGATCAGAAGATAAAATCAATCCGCAGCTCTATCGTCGTTCCTTATGTTACTTCTTATGTTGTAAAAAAAGGCGACAGCCTGTGGAGAATTTCAGGGAAAAAAGACATTTATAATGATCCTTTTAAATGGACCGACATTTACAAAGCCAACAAAGAAACGATCAGTTCGTGGCACAGAAAATATAATGCCGTTCTCAAAGAAGGTCAAAAAGAAGCGGATCTGATTTATCCTGAGCAGGAATTCACGATACCCAGGTAATTCTTTAAAGGAAAAAATATTAAGGGTAATTTAGCAATGCGGAATTAATATCTTTTATAATCAGGCGCGTACACCGATATGCGCCTTTTTTATCTGAAGATATAAATCATGCAGACACAAAAGAATGACGAAAAACAATAAAATATTCCTTTACCTCGCCGTACTAATGATAATCGCTGTTGGTTCTACAGTTCTGATGATGCCTAGAGAGAGGGTCAGCGAATATACCGATTACAGGGAAGGCGTTCCGGCTCCCAAAAGTATTACCGCTCCCTTTGATTTTGAAATCCTGAGGACAGATGACGAGTTATTCAATGTGAGAGAGAAAGTCAAATCATATGTTATTCCTGTCTTCGACCTAAACGATACGCTTAACAATCACCTTAATAAAAAATTCGGACGGTTCCTTGCCGATTATGATAAAATCCTGACTGTAAAAAACAGATTAACAGAATTTTCTGACCCTAAAACATCTTCTGATTCACTCTTACAGGAAACTAAAAAGATATATATCAAAGAAAAAGCGGCCTTTAATCAGACATACGGTATAAACATTGATGAATTGACCGAACCCCCTCTGCTTTCGGATATAGTTACACGAAAAAATGTCGGGCATTACATAAAAAATAATACTGAAGACAGGATCCTCGATATTCCAAAAAAGGATATCTTTAATAAAAATCTCGGTAAAATTATTTTACGCAGCGGTAAAGAAGCTTTCGATGTTTCATTAAACGATTTTCCGGATATTATTAATAAAAACCGGAGAGACGCCGACTTTATTGCCTCATTATACAAAACCGCAGGCAACGATTCTGCTGAATATTGGAAAAAAATAATTAATAATTTTTCCAAACCTTCACTTATCTTTAATAAACAGTTAACCGATTCTCTTGTTCAGAAAGTTCAGAACGAAGTTCCATTAGCGGAAGGGCTTGTTAAAAAGGGTGATGAGTTAATTTCTAAAAATACACTGGTCACAAAACAGTCTTTGAATGTACTCCGATCACTCGATCTGAAACTTAAAGAGTCAGGCGAAGCGGAAAACAGTTCCATTATGTACAGGATCAATTTTAAAGCAGTATCCGGAAAAGTGATCATTTCATCTCTATTTTATTTCATTCTGATTTTTATGCTTTATTTTAACAGGAAGAAATTCTTCTACAGCTTTAAAGCCCTGACCGTGATCTTTCTAATTATTTTAATACAGCTGGCTATTGTTTATCTGTCTTTTAAGCATATTGACAATTTCTCACCGTATCTTATTCCCATTTCTGTAACTTCGGTCTTAGTCTCCGTTTTCTTTGACATGAGAGTTGCGTTCGTAACGGCAATAGTAACTTCTGTATTGTCTTCTCTGCTCATCGGCAATAATTTTCTTTTTCTTTTCATACCGATGTTCTCGGGTCTTTTCACTATGTATGCGGTGCACAAGATCAGGGACATTTTTCAGTTTATATACAAAATGATGCTGTTTTCCTTTTTGGGGCTTATTTTACCTGCCGTCGGATTTTACTTAATATTCAATTCCTCATACAGCGATTTGTTTTCTGCCGCAAATCACAGCGCGATTAACGCTGTTATTTCTCCTCTGCTCGCACTAACTCTGCTTACGGTCATAGAACGGATCTTTAAAATGCCAACGGACATTACGCTTCTCCAGCTTTCTGATCTGTCCAAACCGCTTTTAAGAAAACTTCAGATCGAAGCTCCGGGAACTTATCATCACAGCATTACTGTGGGCAATCTTGCCGAAGCGGCAGCGGAAGCGATCAACGCCAACTCTTTACTGGCAAGGGTCGGCGCGTATTATCATGATATCGGTAAAACCTTTAAAGCAGCCTACTTTATTGAAAATCAGCAGAATATTCCGAACAAACATGATAAAATGGCTCCCAACATGAGCGCATTCGTTCTTTCAGCCCATGTAAAAGAAGGCATAAAGCTCGCTTACGAGAACAATCTGCCTGAAGTTATAATTGATTTTATCAGAATGCATCACGGCGCTTCAAGAATGGAATATTTTTACAATAAAGCAGTAAATCTTGCTAAGGGAACCGAGGAAAAAGTGAATGAATCAATCTACAGATATCCGGGACCGAAACCGAATTCAAAAGAAACAGCTATAGTGATGATCTCCGATGTCGTCGAGGCGAAATGCAGAACCGAATCTTCGGCAAATACCGACAGGTTCAGGCAGATCATAAGTGACATAATCCTTGACAAACTGCGTTCGGGAGAGTTGGATGAATGCGATATCAAACTGAACGATCTCAGTAAAATTAGAGAGGCTATGGTACCCGTAATAACCGGAATGTATCATCAGAGAATAAAATATCCGGCAAAAATTATTGAAGGATCCGAACCTGATAATATTGAAGAAAAATAAGAGAATCAAATGAAGAAGAACAATATAATCGCAGATAATTATACGCAGTCAAAAATAACGCTGAGGAATGTTTTCAGAGTTATTGAATTTTATCAGAAACTTTCGAAGTGTAAAGCGGAATCTTTATGCGTTTCATTCGTCGGTGATGATGAAATGGTAAAGATGAATCAGAAACATCTTTCCCATAAAGGCAGTACTGACATTATCACATTTGATTATTCGGAAGAGCAGGATAAAACAAAGATCGACGGTGAAATAATAATTTGCGTTCATGAAGCGAAAAGGCAGTCAAAATTTTATAAAGTCCCTCTTATCGAGGAACTTAACAGACTTATATTTCACGGACTTCTTCATCTGACCGGTTATGACGATGTAAAACCTAAAGACAGCAAGATCATGAAAAACCGTGAAGACGAGGTATTGAGATTATGGAACCAGTACAATTTAAAAAAATAATAATATATTTGGAGTAAAAAAAATGGACAGCTCTCTTGCCGAGGTGCCCCCCAGTAGTTACCTGATTATTTTTCAGATGATCGGATTCGCAATACTTCTTTGTTTCAGCATGTTTTTTTCCGCATCGGAAACAGCGATTGTAAGTTTATCTGAAAATGATCTCAATGAACTCAAAAGTTCAAAAGAAGGCGGGATTGACAAATTGATCCACCTGATATCCAACAGATCTGAATTCCTTCTTGTTACCCTTCTTATAGGAAATAATCTAGCTAATGTGAGTATCGCTACGATCGCGGCGCTCATAACAAGAAATCTGTTTTTGGATACCCCGTACGAAACCGCGGGAATGTTCTTTGAGGTTATCGTGATCGGTATGGTAATCCTTCTGTTTGGAGAGATCATGCCTAAATCATATTCGATCAGAAATAAAGTAAAATTCGTAAAAAGCTTTTCCCCGCTGCTGCTTACGGTTTATTTTATTCTTTATCCGTTATCTTTTATAATAGAACGGATCGTAAATCTGTTCATAGGTAAATTAAAAAACATAGATACTATTTCCGAATATACGAGAAAAGATATTGAGAATCTGATGGAAGCCGGCGGTGAGGACGGAGCGCTTGAGGAAGATGAAAAGAACATGATAAATTCGATTTTTGAATTCAGCGAGAAAACAGCAAAAGAAATAATGGTGCCCAGAGTGGATATGATGACCATTCCGGCAGATATAACAACAAAAGAACTTTTCGCCTTTATTAATGAAAATAATTTTTCCAGAATTCCGGTTTATAAGAATAATATAGACAATGTGATCGGAATACTTTATATAAAAGATCTGCTTCATCATATAAAATCAATGGAAGACAGCCTGAATATCACAAAGATCCTCAGGGATGTGACTTTTATCCCCGAATCCAAAGATCTGGCGGATCTGTTAAAAATGTTCCAGAAAGAAAAAACCCATATAGCTATTGTCGTTGACGAATACGGCGGCACATCAGGAATGATCACGCTTGAAGACATTATTGAAGAGATCGTCGGAGAGATACAGGATGAATTCGACGAGGAGGAGAGACTTTACAGAAAGATCAGCGAAAATTCTTTCGAATTTGACGCAAAGATCCCGATAGATGATCTTAATGAGATCCTTGAGATCAATTTACCCGAAAATGAGGATTATGAAAGTCTGGGCGGATATTTATACGACCTTTTCGGAGAAGTGCCTGAAATGGGGGATAAAAAAACTTTTAACGGATTTATGTTCACTATCCTTTCCGTTCAGAAACAGCGGATAGGATGGGTAAAGATCGATAGAATAGACAATAATATTGAAATGCAAATAAATGAGGAGACTAAATGAAAACAGAATCCAGGCTTGAAAAAGGCTACAGGAAAATAATTGATTTCGTACTGGAAAAAGAAGAAATGGATACTTACAGGAAAGCTTCTTTCGATAAATTCAGAAAAACAGCGAAAATAGACGGATTCAGAGCCGGAAAAGCACCCGAAAGCATGCTTAAGGCAAAGTACGGCGCAGGCATTGAAGCGGAAGCTATAAACGACGCTATAAATTTATCATACAAAAATTTTCTGATCGAAAATAAAATTTATCCTTTATCGGAACCGGTAATTGAGAATATCGATAAGAAAGATGAAAAACTATCCTTTACCTCAATTTTCGAAACATTTCCTGAGTTTGACTTGAAACCGTATAAGGGATTGACTATCGAGCAGGAAAAGGTTGCTGTATCGGACGGTGATATTACTGCGGCAATTAATGAAGTGCTTGAAAAGCACTCTTCTTCAAAAGAGACTGACGAGCCTGTTGCTTCCGGTCATGTTGTTGATGTTTCTCTTAAAGCAGTGAATATTCCGGACTCAAAATGGGAGTCTCAGACCGTCGAAGTCGGTAAAAATCCGAATGAGCAGATAGATCATGAAATAATCGGGATGAAAAAAGGGGAATCGAAAATTATCAATTTAAACCCGACAGGTAAGCCTGACGCTATGTTTGAACTGGAAATAAAGATCGATAAAGTCGGAACAAAAGTACTGCCCGAGTTAGATGACAGCTTCGTAAAAACTTACGATTCTAAATATTCAACCGTGGATGATTTTAGAAAAGACATGGCAAAGGATATCGAAAAGAACAAAATTTCAGCTCAGGAACTTGAAATATTCGATAAATTCGCAAAGAAGATAATTGATTCTCATGACAATTTCGAAGTGCCGCCTTCTATACTCAATAGATATCTTGACGATCTTGTTTCAAACGCTCAGAAACAATACGGAAAGAGCATTGACAGGAACATGATAAGAGATATTTATAAGCAGAATGCGGAAGTCTCCCTGAAATGGGAATATATCAGACATAAAATCACTGAGATCGAGAAACTTGATGTTTCGGATGATGATGTTGAAAATAAGATCAGGCAGATTTCCGAAGAACGCTCGATCGATTTTGATAAGATCCAGAAATATTATTCTTCAAAAGAAAAAAAGCAGATGATGAAAGAAGATCTGCTGGATAAGAAATTACGCGATTTTCTTAAAGAAAATAACACGGTAAATCTGGTTGATCCTCAACCCGCAAAGGAGGAATAATGACTTTAATTCCGATGGTTATCGAACAGACAGGCAGAGGGGAAAGAGCTTATGACATCTATTCTCTTCTTCTTAAACAGAGGATTATCTTTATTAATTCCGAGATAGACGACAACATGGCCAGCCTTGTGGTTGCGCAGCTTCTTTTTCTGGAAGCCGAAGACACAGATAAAGACATATCTTTATACATAAACAGTCCGGGCGGAGTTGTTACGGCGGGACTGGCTATTTTTGACACGATGAACTACATCAAACCCGATGTCTCTACCATCTGCATAGGTCAGGCGGCAAGCATGGGCGCTATACTTCTGACCGCAGGCAAAAAAGGAAAAAGGATCGCCCTTCCCAATTCAAGGATCATGATCCATCAGCCCTGGGGCGGCGCGCAGGGTCAGGCTTCCGATATAATGATAGCGGCGGAAGAAATTAAAAAAACCAGAGAAACGCTTAATCAGATCCTCTGCGATACTACCGGAAAACCTTTAAAAAAGATCGAAAAAGATACCGACAGAAATTATTTTCTTTCGGCCAAAGAAGCTCTTGAGTACGGTCTGATCGATAAAATATATTCTTCAAATAAATAGGCTATTGCGATGAATAAATCACAGTACAGAATTTCAAGATGCAGTTTCTGCGGAAGAGAAGAAAAGAATACCAGAGCTCTTCTTGCTGGCGAAAACGCATATATATGTGACGAATGCATTGATAACGCGAAAGACTATCTTGATGCGACAATAAAGAAAAAAGCGGCAGACAGCTTGCCGGATGTGTTTCCGACTCCAAAAGAGATCAAAAATGAGCTTGATAAATATGTTATCGGCCAGGATGAAACAAAGGTGGCGGTATCTGTTGCGGTTTACAATCATTATAAAAGGCTCAGGCATTTCGCGTCAAAAAATGAAGTCGAAATAGATAAATCCAATATTCTGATGGTCGGACCGACCGGAACGGGAAAAACCCTGATCGCAAAAACGCTTGCGAGGATCTTAAAGGTTCCGTTCGCGATAGCTGACGCTACAGTACTGACCGAAGCGGGCTATGTCGGGGAAGATGTCGAGAATATTATTGTCAGACTCCTTCAGGTTGCGGATTATGATGTCCCGAAAACAGAAATGGGTATAGTCTATATTGATGAAATTGATAAAATTGCCAGAAAAAGCTCTAATCCTTCCATAACACGGGATGTTTCGGGAGAGGGAGTTCAGCAGGCGCTTCTAAAAATTCTCGAAGGCACAAAAGCACAGGTACCTCCCAAAGGTGGAAGAAAGCACCCCGAACAGAAACTTACAGAAGTTGATACAACGAACATCCTCTTCATCTGCGGCGGAGCGTTTGACGGTATCGAAGATATGATAAGGAGCAGACTCGGTAAAATGACTATCGGGTTCGGTTCGGATAAGGTTAATATTAAAGCCATGCATACTGATGAAGTTTTGTCAAATATCGCTTATGACGATCTGTTCAAATTCGGCCTGATCCCCGAAATAATAGGCAGGCTTCCCGTGATAAAAGCGCTGCACAGCCTTGATATTACCGCTCTTGAGCATATACTCACTGAACCGAAAAACGCCATAATCAAGCAGTACCAGAAATTATTCGAACTTGAGGGCTGCGAGCTTGTTTTTACAGATAAAGCCATAAAAGCAATAGCTCAGCTTGCAATAAAGAGAAAAACAGGCGCAAGATCATTAAAAAGCATCATCGAACACACTATGAACGATATCATGTTCGAACTTCCGGAGCATAAGAACACAAAAAAGATCGTAATAGATGAAGAAATTGTTCAGGGTACTAAAAAATTCAGCTTTAAATAGATGATCCCTGTGAATGAAATGAAAATAAAATCTGCTCTGATAATACTTAACGGGAAAAACTTCTGCCGGAAGGGATTTTTATCCGAACTTGAACAAAAACCTGATCTGATCATAGCGGCTGACGGAGGTCTGAAACATCTTGAAGGTTTGCCGGTTCCGCCTGTGGTTCATATCGGCGATATGGATTCGTCGGCTCCTGATATTGATGTGCCTGTGAAAGATACTCTGATATTTCCTATAGATAAAGATCATTCCGATTTCCGTCTCGCGCTTGAATATGCGCATAAAAAGAATATTGCTGAAGTTACCGTTTTCGCAGCGGCGGGAGGAAGACAGGATCATTTTTTATCCAATTACGATTCGGCTGTTTATTTTGCCGGAAAAGGTATGAAGATAATTTTTTCAGGCACGAAAGAGGATATTCATTTTCTGCCGTGCATTTCTCCCCGGGAATATGAATTTAACTTTCGCAAAGGTTCGACGGTGTCTATTTTTTCCGGAACTCAGTCTGTAAAAGCTCTGACAATTAATGGCTTTAAATTTCCGGCAATCGGACTTGATCTTGACAGGCTTGAGTCTGTCGGTCTAAGTAATGTTTGTACTGACGATTTGCAGAAGATTAAATTCAACAGCGGTGTTCTTGCCGTAATACACAATAAATCAAAAGTATAGCGGAGTTTTCATGAAATATCATATTAAATTATCTAAAGAGATGATTAAGGGTGTGAAAATCGCCATTCTTCCCGGCGATCCCGGCAGAGTCGAGAAAACTGCCCGGGCTATTAATGGAAATGCCTTATTTCTGGCTTCGAACAGAGAATATACTTCTTGGCAGACTGAAGTTTCCTGCGAAAAGATTCTGGTTTGCTCGACAGGAATAGGCGGACCGTCGCTTTCCATAGCTTTCGAGGAACTGGCTGATCTGGGTATAGAGACTTTTATCAGAATAGGAACTACCGGAGCAATTCAGCCTTATATAAAAATTCCGTCGCTGATAATTACGACCGGAGCGGTCAGACTCGACGGCGCCTCAAAACATTACGCACCTTTAGAATATCCTGCCGTAGGAGATATTGATGTTATCAATTCACTGATCGCAGGAGCAAAAAAAACCGGTATTGATTATTATAAAGGAATTACGGCTTCATCCGACACTTTTTATCCCGGTCAGGAAAGATATGATACTTTTACAAAATATGTGATCAGGGATTTTCAGGGATCTTTAAATGAATGGCAGAAACTGAATGTTCTGAATTTCGAAATGGAATCCGCAACTCTATATACCATGGCAAATGTTTTCGGACTGAAAGCAGGCTGTATCGCCGCAGTAATAGTCAACAGGACAACAAATGAAACACCTGATGATTCCGTACTCAAGAAAGCCGAAGCTGATCTCGCCGATGCGGTTAAATTTGCAGTCGAAAGCTATTTGGCCGGAAAATAAGGTGAATCTTTCAATCTTGACATTTATCACTGAAGAGGTTATATTTAACCCTCTGAAAATGAACGGTAGCAGCGATGAACATTAAAATAGAAAAACTGAAGGAAGGGGATAGCACCCTTGTTTTTTATGCCGACGAGATCACAGGCTTAATTATTGATGAATTTAATATATTAAGCGCTGACGACTTAAATCTCAGCATCCAGAAAAACGGTAATTATCTTCACATTCAGGGAAACAATACGGTAAAATATGAGGCCGTGTGCGACAGATGCGCGGAAGATTACAGAACCGAAGTGATCGTTAAAATAGATTATTTTTTCCATATCGGGGAAATGAATACCTCCGATCCGGGCGACATTGAGATCATTGATCTGAATGAGAACGGCGGAAATCTTTTATTCGATGATTTTTACATCGAATCATTCCTTCTCGCACAGCCGCTCAGATCATTGTGCAAAGAAAGCTGCCAAGGATTATGTCAGCAGTGCGGCGCAAATCTTAATAACGGTAAATGCGGATGCGAGGAGAAAGAGCACACCGATCCGAGATGGGAAAAGCTTACGGAATTATTAAATAAAAAATAAATAATCGTTCTTCAAACCTTGGACGGTTTGTATTAATAAACATGGAGAATTTCAATGCCGGTACCAAAGAGGAAAACCTCGAAAGTAAGAGCCAAATCGAGGAAGAATCACTGGAAATTGGAAGCTAAAAGCACTTCCAAATGTCCAAATTGCTCAGCTCCGAAGCTGTCACACCGCGTATGTCCGACCTGTGGATATTACAAAGGCAAAGCTGTGATAGCCGTAAAAGCCTGATGATTTAAAAAAGCCGCAATTCCCTATATTATCAGCTTAGGGAGCTGCGGCTTTTTTATTAGTAAAAAAATTTATAGATAGATTATGAGAATAGCGATTGATTTAAACGGCGGTGACAGATCTCCGGGAGAAATTTTAAAAGGTTCTCTCGAATTTTCTGCTTTGTATCCCGATGTCAGTCTTATTTTATGCGCCGTAAAGGAATCTGTAACTGTTCAGATGCTTACAGAAATCAATTCAGGTAATATTTCAATTGAATATTTCACTCATGCGATAGGAATGAAAGAAACACCCACGCAATCAAAAAAAGATAAGCCTGACAATACTATTTCAGGAGCTCTGAAATTAATCCGCGACGGCCGGGCAGACTGTGCTTTTTCATGCGGAAATTCAGGAGCGGTTATTTTGAATTCCATGGATATTCTGGGATTAGAGAATCCTAAGATCAATCCCGCCCTATTGTCATTTATTCCCAGATACAATGATCCGCCGATCGGACTGTTCGATGTGGGGGCTTTGGGAAATTTTAATTTTAATTCCGAATTGTATTTTGATATTTTAAAAGAAGCGGTCAGTGTTTATAAAAAACTTTTTGCTGTAAATGATCCCGGCATCAGACTTTTAAATATAGGTACCGAAGCGTGGAAAGGAACTTCAGAGCACAGAAAACTGCATCAGATGCTTTTGGATAGTCCTTTTAAATTCAAAGGCAATATCGAAGGCGATGAACTTCTGTCTT
>Ga0066600_10000871_pt1 | contig 10681 bp, 5 predicted proteins | sample Lowcelwee11metaG_FD_59486 | JGI IMG/M metagenome (GOLD analysis project Ga0066600, IMG submission 59486) | Freshwater pond sediment microbial communities from the University of Edinburgh, under environmental carbon perturbations - Low... | ecosystem: Environmental > Aquatic > Freshwater > Pond >... | reverse complement strand
CGTCTCCGCGGATGAGCGCGCACTGCTGCGGGTGGTCGCATACCAGCGCCAGCGCATCGACGCCGTGTCGAATGCACAGCGGCTCGCCCTCCAGCAGCAGGTAACGCACGCCGCCGACCTCGACCTCGACCCGCAGGCGACGCCCGCGCCAGCGCAGACCGAAGGCGTAGCTGCGCCACGGCGCCGGCAGCGTCGGCGAGAAGCGCAGTTCGCCGTCGACGACGCGCAGACCGCCGAAGCCCCAGACCAGGCCCAGCCAGCTTCCGGCCATCGCCGCCATATGCACGCCGTGCGCGGTGTTGCCGTGCAGATCGTCCAGATCCACCCGCAATGCCTGGCGGAAATAGTGCAGCGCCTTGTCGGCGTGTCCGGACTCGCCGGCGACGATGCCGTGAACGGCGGCGGACAGCGTGGAGTCGTGGGTGGTGATGGCTTCGTAGTAGTCGAAGCTGCGCCGCTTGCGCTCGCGGTCCAGGCCGTCGCCGGCCAGCATCAACGCCATCACCACGTCCGCCTGTTTGCACAGTTGATGGCGATACAGCGTCATCGGGTGATGGTCGAGCAGCAGCGGCCGGCCGGGCACGTGCAGCGGCCCCGGCCAGTGCGGTTTGTGCAGGAAGGTGTCGTCCTGCGCGTAGATGTCCAGTGCGGGATCGACGGCGAGCCGCATCGCGGCCGCGGCGCGCTGCCAGGCCTCGATCTCGTCCTCGCCAAGCCGCAGGCGCGAAGCGAGCGACGCGCGCGCCTGCGCATCGCTGTCGCCCAGTTGGCGCCAAGCATCGGCGGCGCGCTGCAGATGCCGCTGCGCCATCCGGTTGGTGTAGAAGTTGTTGTCGACCAGCGCGGTGTATTCGTCGGGCCCGGTGACGCCATGGATGGAGAAAGCGTCGCCGCGCAGCGGATCGGAATGGCCGATCTGCATCCAGATGCGGGCGGTCTCGAACAGGATTTCGGCGCCCGCATCGCGCAGGAAGGCCAGATCGCCGGTGGCGTCGAGGTACAGGCCGATCGCGTAGGCGATGTCGGCGTTGATGTGATACGCCGCGGACCCGGTGGGATAGTGCGCCGAGCATTCGTCGCCTGCGATCGTCCGCCATGCATACAGCGCACCGGCCGGATGGTTGAGTTCGCGCGCATGGGCGCGGGCCGCATCCAGCGTGCGATGGCGATACATCAGCATCGCCCGGGCGATCTCCGGCGCGGTGAACACCATCACCGGCAGCGCGAATATTTCGGTATCCCAGAAGCAGTGGCCCTCGTAGCCTTCGCCGGTGAGTCCCTTGGCGGCGGTGCCGTCGATGCCGTTGCGCGACGCCGAACGCATCAGGTGGAACAGATTGAAGCGCAGCGCCGCAGCGGTGTCGTCGTCGTCGTCGACTTCGATGTCGGCGCCGCGCCAGTACTCCGCCATCGCGTCGGCGTGCAGCCGCTCCAGTGCCGAATACCCGAGCTCTTGTGCGCGGGAGAGGCGTTCGCGGTTGCGCGACGTGAGCTGCGGGTCGTCGCCCTCCGCGCCGACCGCGTAGGACACGAATTTCTCGAGGCGTACGCGATCGCCGGGACGCAGCGTCGCGGTGAAGCCATGCGCGACCGCGTCGTCTTCGATACGGGGCGTCGTCGCCTGCAGCCCGGTCGCAAGATGGGCCTGCGCCGCTTCCACCGCCAGTCGGCTGTGGAGCGTGTACTGCAGCAGACGCGCGGTCTCCGCATCGGCCTCCCATTCGAGCGTCTCCAGCCCGCCGCTGCCGGAGATGCCGATGCGCGGGTCGTCGCCCTGCGCGACGAAATCGCCGCCGCTTTCCAGCCGCGATTCCAGCGTGAGCACGCCGGCGAAATCTTCCGATGTCACCTCGAAACGGATCGCGAGCAGATCCTCATCCAGGCCGACGAACCTCTCACTGTGTATCGACAGTGTCGCGCCGGCCGGCGTGCGCAGGCGCGACCGCCGATACAGCACCCCGCGACGCAGATCCATACGACGCTCGAAGTCGAGCCATCGGCACTGCGACGGGTCCAGCGGCTCGCCGTCCAGCGCGATGCGGATGCGTTTGCCCTCCGCCAGCGCGATCCGGGTATCGGTCGCGCGGGCGAAGCCGGCGAAGCGCTCGTGATAGTCGATGCGATGGCGCTCGAACAGACCGGCATGGAAACTGCGGTCGGTTGCGCTGGCCATTTCCTCCAGCCCGCCGCGCACCCCCAGCGCGCCGTTGGCCAGCGCGAACAGCGATTCGTCCCGCGCAGCGGTCGCGGGGTCGAACGCGCGCTGCCGGTATTGCCAGCGATCGCCGTCGTCGGGACGGGAAGCGGGCAGGGCATCGGCGGTGTCGCTGGCGTCGAGGATCGGCATCGTGCATCGGTTCCCGGGCAGCGGGTAGGCCGCCGGCGGGTGCACTGATACGAGCGGATGTTATCGATGTCAATGATGATCGCTGCTGCGATGCAGCACCTTGGGCCGACAGTTTCCGAGTACAGGAATCACCGTAACGCCCAGAACGACCGGAAATGTTATCGATATCATCATCTTGCCGGAACATGCGCTGTGGTTGGCAGGTCGCAGGCCGGGACCGGTGCGGAAAGAGGCATGTTGTCCGGCGTATCCGCTGCCACCGTTCATGTTGCAGGGCAGCATGGATTTCCGCGGGGACGTGCCGAGCCGTCGACAGCACATGGCGGGCCGGCAAATCAGGTCGCGCGCACGACCAGATGGGTCGGTAGCTGCTCGGATGCGACGTTCTCGCCGGCGATCATCGCCAGCACCTTGCGGGCGAGCAGCAGGCCGCCTTCGTAGAGATTCTGGTGGACCGTGGTCAGCGGCGGCTGGTAGCTCGCGCCAAGCGGGGTGTTGTCGTAGCCGATCACCGAAACCTCCTCGGGCACGCGCCGGCCGCGCTCCCCAAGCGCCTGCATGGCGCCGATCGCGAGCAGATCGCTGACCGCGAAGATGCCGTCGATGTCCGGATGCCGCTCCAGCAGGGCGAGGGTCGTGCTTTTGCCCAGCGCGATGGTGAAGCCCTCGGCGTTGGCGGTGAGCGCATGCGCCTGGTGCCTGGCGAGTGTCTGGCTGAAACCGGCGAGCCGCGAGGCGACCTCCGCGTGCGCCGGGTCGCCGAGGAAGACGAGGCGCTGCCGTCCCAACGCCAGCAAGCGCTCCGCGGCGAGACAGCCGCCGTGGAAGTTGTCGCTGCCGACGGTCACCACGTTGCGATGACGGTCGCTGCTGCCCCACACCGCCATCGGCATGTGCCATCCGCCGATGGTGTCGACGGCGTCCTCGTGCGCGCCCTGGCCCAGCAGGATCACCGCATCGGCGGCGCGCGCGTTGGGCAAGGGATCGTTCTGCAGCGTGGTCAACAACACCGAGTAACCGGCGGAGGTCAGTTCCTGGGAAATGCCGCCGAGCAGATCGAGCGGGTAGGGATCCGACATGCGACGGTCGCTGCTCGGCTGCATTTCGACGATGACCGTGACCGTACGGCTGCTGCGCATGCGCAGATTGCGGGCGGTGACGTTGTAGGTATAGCCCTGATCGATCGCGACCTGCCTGATCCGCGCCGCGGTCTCGGCGGTGACCAGCGGGCTGTCGGCCAGCGCGCGGGATACGGTGATCGCGGACACGCCGGCGATCCGTGCGATATCGGCCATCGTCGGGCCCGATACTGTCGGCTTTGGGCCTCGATTGCGTGGAGTCGGCATGGGACCGGAGCGTTGTTCGATGGGCGCCATACTATGCCAGCCGCCCGCTTCCGCGATGCCTGCGATCGTTGCCGGGCACATGCCATCGCGCCGCCGGCGCAAGGCCCGGGTGCGGCGACGGTCTCGGTTAGGATGGCGTGCGGCGCAACCCCGTTCCGGTGGACCGGTCGTTCTGTCGCTCATCATCCGCAGGGGAACCACCATGCAACGAAGCTTCGCGAGCTCCGCCGTCATCACGCTCGTCGCCGGGCTGCTGCTCGGCCAGACGGCACCCGTCGCACAGGCGCAACGCGCCCGCGACCGCATCGCGGAAACGGCGATCATCGCGCCACCGCTGATCGTGTCCCGCGATGCGGAGATCCCGGTAGGCCTGCGCGCAGCGTCGATGCAGGTCGAAACAGACGGCAGCCTGGCCCGCACCACTCTGCTGCTCACGCTCTACAACCCCAACGACCGGCTGCTGGAAGGCACGCTGGAATTCCCGCTGCAGCCGGGCCAGCAGGTCAGCGCGTTCGCCCTGGATGTCGGCGGCGCGCTGCGCGACGCGGTGCCGGTGCCCAAGCAGAAAGCGCAGCAGGTGTTCGAGAGCATCGAACGCCGCAACGTCGACCCGGGCGTGCTCGAACAGACCGCGGGCAATCATTTCCGCCTGCGCGTGTATCCGATTCCCGCCCGCGGCACGCGTCAGGTGCGGCTGGTGATCGATGAAGCCATGCGCCGCGACGCGGACGGCTGGCGTCTCGATTTGCCGGTGCATCTGCTCGGTGGCGCGGACGCGTTTTCGCTGAAGCTGCGCGCCCAGGGACTGCGCAAGCCGCCGCAGGTGGTGGGCGCTTTCGAGGGTTTGAACTTCGAACGCAGCGGCCGCGGGTATGTCGCGACCGTCGAGCGCAAAGCATTCCGGCCTGCGAATGGTCTGTCGCTGCGTTTCCCTGCGGAGAACGCGCCGCAGAGCTACGTGCAGACGCAGGGCAACGACCGTTTCGCGCTGGTCGAGATCCCGGTGCCGGCGACTTCGAAAATCATTGCTCGACGTGAGTTGCCCGGATCGGTCGGTCTGTTGTGGGATGCGTCGGGTTCGGCGCGCAAGCGCGACCGACAGACCGAATTCGCACTGCTCGATCGCTATTTCAAGGCGATGGGCGGCGGAAGCGTCGCGCTGCGTCTGCTCCGCGACGTCGGCGAGGACGGCGGCCGTTTCGAGATCCGCGGCGGCGATTGGAGCGCGCTGCGCAAAGTGCTGGAGACGGCGGTGTACGACGGCGCCAGCGATCTCGCCGACTGGACGCCGGCAGCCGGTATTGGCGAATACCTGCTGGTCAGCGACGGTCTGCATAACTACGGCGACCATGCGTTTCCGAAGCTTCGCGACGGGCAGTCGCTCTACGCGCTGAATTCCGCCGGTGCGGACGCCGACGGCGCGCGTTTGTCGGCGCTGGCCGAAGCGCGCGGCGGCCGTCTGGTGCAGTGGCAGGGTCGTGCCGGTCTCGATGCCGCAGCCGATGCGCTGCTGGGTGCGGGGACCCGCATCGTGTCGCTGGCAGGCGAGGGCATCGAAGATCTGCAGCCGCAGGCCTGGTACGTCGAGGGTGGCCTGTTGCGGGTGGCCGGCCGTTTGATCGAACCGACCGCCACCGTGCGCGTCACCGTGAGCGAAGCGGGCAGGATCCGCAGCTTCGAACAAACGATCGACACCGATACGCCGCAGAGCACCCGCGTGGGCGCGCTGTGGGCCAGTTGGCAGATCGCCGCCCGTGCGGCCGAACCCGAGCGTCATCGCGCCGGGATCGCGCGCCTCGGCCAGCGTTTCGGCATCGTCACGCCGGGCACGTCGCTGCTGGTGCTGGAAGCGCCCGAAGACTACGTGCGCTACGACATTCCCGCACCGCCGGCACTGAGCGAACAGGTCGCGGCGCTGCGCCGCACGCAGACCCAGGAAAAAGAACAGTCGCGCAGCCAGCGGTTGGAAGAGGTGGCTAGCCGTTTCGCCGATCGCGTCACCTGGTGGGGACGCGACTTCCCGAAATCCGCGCCGCCTGCGCCGAAAGCCGACAAGGCCAGATCAAGTCGCGGACGACTGGCGCGCGAAGAAGCGCCCACCGGAGGCGTTGCGATGCAAGCGCCACCGCCGCCACCCGCGCCGCCCGCACCGATGATGTCTGCCGAGGCCGCTGCCGCGGATCGTTTCAGTGATGATGCCCGCCAGCGCGAGGCCGAAAGCGAGCTGGATTCGGTCGCCGTGACCGGTGCGCGGATCCGGCAATCCGAGTTGGCGAGGAGCGCGCCGATGGCCGATGCGAATGCCGCCGGGCAGGGCGTCTCCATCCAACTGCAGGCCTGGGCACCGGATTCTCCCTACGCTCGCCGTCTGCGCGGCGCCAAGGCCGAAGTCCTCTACGCCTTGTATCTCGACGAGCGCGACAGCCACGCCGACAGCACCGCGTTCTATCTCGATGTCGCCGATCTGCTGCTGCAGAAAGGCCGTCGCGCCGAAGCGCTGCGGGTGCTGTCGAATCTGGCCGAACTCAAGCTGGAGAACCGGCACGTGCTGCGCGTGCTCGGCTACCGGCTGATGCAGGCGAAGGATTACGCCCGCGCGGTCGAAGTCTTCCGCGAAGTGCTGCGCCTCGCCGACGAGGAACCGCAGAGCCATCGCGATCTCGGCCTGGCGCTGGCGGCGTCCGGCCAGCGTCAGGAAGGCATCGAGCGTCTGTACGAAGTCGCGGCGCGGCCGTGGGACAGCCGGTTCTCGGAAGTGGAACTGGTCGCGCTCAATGAACTCAATGCGATCGTCGCGACTGCACCGCAGCGGCTCGACACCGCTTTCATCGACCGCCGCCTTCTGCGCAACATGCCGCTGGACCTGCGCGTGGCGCTGGCCTGGGACAGCGATAACAGCGACATGGATCTCTGGGTGACCGATCCGAACGGCGAGCGCTGTTTTTACGGCAACAAGAACACTTATCAGGGAGGGCTGCTGTCCGACGATTTCACCGGCGGCTACGGTCCCGAGGAATTCGTGCTGAAGGACGCCAAGCCCGGCAAGTACAAGGTCGAAGCCAATTTCTTCGGCGACCGCCAACAGATCGTCACCGGCGCGACTACGCTCAGCATGATGTTCAGCACCGGCTGGGGCACGAAACGCCAGAACGACCAGACGGTAACGCTGCGGCTGAGCGGCAAGAGCGAGACGGTGTTCGTGGGCGAGTTCGAGGTGAGGTGATCGGCGCCGAGCCTCGGCGACGGTGAAGTCTTTGCATACCGCCCTCTAGCCAAACCGTCATCCCGGCGAAGGCCGGGATCCCGCTTCCCGTTACGAACCTTCATGCGTAATCCTGAAAGCTGGCCCCCGGCCTTCGCCGGGGTGACGGTTCTGATCTGATTTCATCGTGTCGTTGCAGTCCGAGGCATCTCGACGCGTGTGCTGTCGAGGCGTGGATTCGCCTTCTTCAATCCGAACAGCGGCCGCAGCCAGCGCACCCGCCGCACCAGCTCGAAACCCGCGAAGCTCAGCGCGAACGTCGCCAGCACCAGCAGCGGACCTTCGACGACCGGACGCAGCCCCAGCGGCTGCGCGTTGTGGGCCAGCAACACGATGATCGTCTGGTGGAGGATATAGACCGGGAACACGGCTTCGCGCAGATAGCGCAGGGCGGGCGAATCGGTGAAGGCGATGCCGCGGACGAAGCCGAAGATCGCGGCGATCATGGTCCACTGGAACACCGCCCACACCACGCGCTGGAACATGCGCAGCGCCTCCGGCGGCGGCGTGGTCTCGTCGTCGTAGCCGCTGCCGTAGAAGTACCAGACGATGAAGGCGTAACCGATCGCGGCGATGACCAGCGCCGGCCAGCGCATCCGCTGCAGCGAATTCCACACGCCGTCGCGGGTCGCGACCAGCACGCCGAGCAGGAACAGCGGCAGATACTGCGCATGGTTGTACCAGTCGTCGACCAGGGCATGGGTCGACTCGAAGCGGCCGACCAGCGCGACCCGCACCATCGCCAGCAGCAGCGCCGGCCAGACCAGCACGCCGATGCCCGAGAGTCGACGCGCCACCCTGCCGCCGACACGATCCATCGTTCCTGGCGCGAAGCGCAGCAAGCCCCAGGCGATCACGGTGTAGACCCATAGATAAGCGACGAACCAGAGATGGTTCCAGGTCGGCACGTCCAGGCAGTCGCCCTCGCGGCAGAAAGTGGGGTCGTTCTGCAGATAGCGACCCCAGAACGCCAGATAGCCGTCGTGGTAACCGCCGGGCAGCTTTTCGACCACCTCGTAATAGGCCTGCGGCGTAACGATCACCAGCATCCCGAAGATCAGCGGCAGCAGCAGGCGCCAACTGCGTTGACCGATGAAGCCGGCCGGCCGTTTGCCGAACAGGAAGGCGGTAGCGACGCCCGACACCAGGAACAGCAGCGACAGCCGCCACGGCGAGGTCAGCATCATCAGCGGTTCGAGGGTTTCGGACGCGTATGGGCTTTTCACATGCCAGTCCCAACTCACGTAGTACATGCCCACGTGGTACAGCACCAGCAGGAAGAAAGCGGCCACTCGCACCCAGTCCAGATCGTATCGTCGTTCCATTGGCGTCCCCGTTCGGAAAGTCGCCAGTGTCCGGTCCCGGACGCCGCAGACCACCGCCAAGTGCCTGTCCGCGGGCCTTCAGGGACGAAGCGGGGGCGGGGAGGGACGAATCAGGGATGCGATGTGCGCCTGCATGCCCCCGGTGCGCGGCCCGCCGCCGGCCCCAGTCAGCGCCCATGGGATCAATGTCCGAACGCGCATCCGCCGTGGCTTCCGAAGAGGGAACTGCCGGATCGCCCGGATCGGGCCGTGGGTACGGTTTCGCAAGTCCGACTGTGATATAGACTCGAGTCGCGCACCGCCGAAAGCCGACCCTGTCGGCACATGAACCGGTCGGGCTGGATGCGACATGCGCAATCCCGGTGATCACCATTACGGAAAGGAATTTCTCATGGAAACCAAGCAGAAACTGTTCGCGTTCAAACTGGCCGCCAAAGTGGAGGCGAAGCAGGACAAGGCCGAACCGCAGGGCAAATGGAAAGCGCAGGACGGCGTCGCCGTCGCCGGCTGTACCGATTACCTCTTCCCCGGCAATCTGCGCTATGGGCGCGGCACCGGTAGGGACAACGGCGTCTATTGCTGAGCAACGTCACTGGCGGCTGCAGGCCGATCCCCCTCGCGGGCATCGCCTGCAGCCGTTTTCGTCATGGCGGATATTCCGCGCATCGATCCTCCGCTTCACGGCAGTCCGCATGTCCAGACGCATCCTGATCGTGACCCGCCGTGCGGACATCCATGCCGATCTCGTCGCGGAGCGGCTGATGTCCAAAGGCAATCCGCCGTTCCGCCTCGACCTGGATGCCTTCCCGGTGGAGTACGACCTCGCGCTCTCGTTCGCGGATGGTCGCTGGTCCGGTGAATTGCGGCATGCGCCCTCCGGCGCGCGCCTGCCGGTCGCCGACGTCGGCGCGGTCTGGATCCGCAAGAGCGCCGACTTCGCATTCGCCAGCGAACTGTCCGCGCAGGAAAAAGCGTACGCCATCGGCGAAACGCGCCATATCCTGTCAGGCCTGCTGCATGGTATCGATGCGTACTGGATGAGCCATCCGTCCGCCATCAGGGCCTCGCAGTGGAAGGGCGAACAACTGGCGCGCGCGGCGCAATTCGGCTTCCGCGTGCCGCCGTCGCTGATCACGTCCAGCAAGGACGCGGTGCTGGCTTTCCGCGAGGCGGTCGGCGGCGACATCGTGTTCAAGACCATGGAATCGCCGTTCCTGGCCGCCGATGAAGTCGGCGACGAGGAGCGGATCGCCAGCGGCATCGCGACCACCCGGATCGATGCCGATCACGAGGACATGCTGGACGCCGTCGGCGAACTGCCGTGTTTCTTCCAGCAGTACGTGCCCAAGCGGTACGAGATCCGCGCGACGGTCATCGGCGAACGCCTGTTCGCCGCGAAGATCCATTCCCAGGACGATGTGCGTACCCAGGTCGATTTCCGCAACTACGATGCGCCGGTGCGCTACGAAGCGACGCAACTGCCCGAAGAGATCGAACAGCGCTGTCTCGACTACGTGCACAGCTACGGCCTGAACTACGGGGCGATCGATCTGATCGTCGACGAAGCGGGGGAGTACGTCTTCCTCGAAAACAATCCGGGCGGACAGTTCCTGTTCGTCGAACACCGGGTGCCGGAGCTGCGCATGATCGACGCGCTGGCCGACCGCCTGATCGTCGGTGCGACCGCCGGCAAGAACGGAGTACCGAACACTTGAACACCGCAGCATCGGATCTTTTTCCGCAGATCGCGGCGATGGAGGCGCGAAGCCATGCGCGCGTACTGGTCTTCGCGGCATCGAAACTCGAGATCGACCTGCTGCCGCCGCTCTACGACGCATTGCGCGCGATCGGCCGCTGCGAGCGGCTGCATGTCGTGATCCAGTGCCGCGGCGGCGAGGTCAACGCCGCCCGTCGCATCGCCCTGTTGCTGCATCAGTCCACCGATCGTCTGAGCTTCGTCGTGCCGCATTTCTGCGAATCCGCAGGTACGGTCATGGCGCTGGCGGCGCGCGAGATCATCGCCGGTCCGCTCGCGATCTTCTCGCCGATCGATCCGCATCTCTCCGCCGATGCGTCCGTCGAGAATGGCGGCGGCGCATCGCCTTCGGCGCTGTCCGCGCAGGATATCCGCCAGTTCTGGCGCATGAGCCGCGACTGGTTCGGGTTGGATGAAAGCGAGGCGAAGGCGCGCGCCCTGCCGCTGCTGTGCGACAACATCTTCCCGACCACGCTCACGTCGTTCCATCGCTGCGCGCTGGAACTGGAACAGATCGGCGACGAACTGCTGTCGCTGCATATGGGCGACCGCCCGCAGGCGGAGCGCGCGCGGATCGTGCAGACCCTGCTGTACGGCTTCCATTCGCACACCTATGCCTTGACGGGCGATGAGTTGGCGCGGCTC
>Ga0066600_10000864_pt1 | contig 10723 bp, 6 predicted proteins | sample Lowcelwee11metaG_FD_59486 | JGI IMG/M metagenome (GOLD analysis project Ga0066600, IMG submission 59486) | Freshwater pond sediment microbial communities from the University of Edinburgh, under environmental carbon perturbations - Low... | ecosystem: Environmental > Aquatic > Freshwater > Pond >... | reverse complement strand
CGAGGGACGGAAACATCAGGAAAGCCGTGAGCGCGACGACCCGGCTCCGTCCTTTTCTCCGCACGAAAATCATCGTGCACATCTGGACCATTTTCACGTTGCCGTGTCCAGGAAAATCCACGCTCCGCACGACCGTCGGCGCTGGAGCCATGTCGGGCCTGCCCCTGCGACGACGGCGACATTAAACATTGTTATGCAGGGCTGATGCTATCCGAGCTGCGAGGGCTCCGGTTCGAGGCAGGCGGGGTCGTCGTGGCGCGGGCTGTTGACCCGGCTCGAGACCGGGGTCGCCACCAGGAGATCGGCGGGTGCCGGCCCGAGCAGCCCGGCGAGGGCGGCCCGGTCGGCCGGGCTCGCCGACCTCGGGAGCGGCGTGAGCCACCGACGCAGCTGCCCGCGCGGCACGATCGCCGGCATGCGATCGTGGTGGGGCGCGACGACTGGATTGGACGCGGTCGTGAGGATGAGAAAGCGCCGCGTGACCTCGCCGGTCTGCGGGTCGCGGTGGTCGCGGTAGAGCCCCGCGAACACCAGCAGCTGCCCGCCCGGCGGATGAAACCAGTACGGCCGCCGGTGCTCCTTCGGGCCGGACCACTCATAAAATCCGTCCGCGAGCACGCCGCAGCGCCCGCGCGCGAAGGCGTCGCGAAAGCTCGGCAGCGTCGCCGCCGTCTCGGCACGCGCGTTGATGAAGCCGCCCGGGCGCTTGTCCTGGCCCCACGGGCTCGGCAGGCCCCACACGGCGAGCTCGAGCTGGCGGCCCTCCGCCTCCTCGCACACGATCGCCGCTGCCTGCGTCGGCGCGATGTTGTAACGCGGTTGGTGGCGCGCTCGCAGGGCCGGCGAGATGTGCGCCTCGACGACGCGGGCGAGCGCCTCGAGGTCGGGGTTGGTCAGCGTGAAGCGGCCGCACATGGCCGGCAGTATCGCCCCGGTCGCCGCGCCCGGCCAGCGTCAGGCGTCGAGGGTCTTGCGGACCCAACGCGCCAGGTCGGCGTGGGAGAAGGGCTTGGCGAGCAGGGGCCCGAGGGTGGGGCCAGTGTAGTCGTGATAGCCGGAGATGTAGAGCACGCGCAGGGTCGGGCGTTCGCGCTGGAGGTGGGCGGCGAGCTGCGGGCCGCCCATCTGGGGCATGACGACGTCGGTGAGCAGGAGGTCGATGGTGAGCTCGGGGCGGGACGCGAGCAGGGCGAGGGCGTCGGCGCCGTTGTTGGCGGTGATCACGGCGTAGCCGAGGCCGGTGAGGACGCGGAAGGCGAAGGCGCGCAGGCGGTCCTCGTCCTCGACCAGAAGGATGGTCTCGGCCCCATGGGGCAGCTCGGCGGTGGCCTCGGCGGTGAGGCGCGGCGGGGGGGCGGCGGCGTCGGCGGGCAGGATGACGCGAAAGCGGGCGCCCTGGCCCGGCGCGCTGGTGCAGGTGATGTGCCCGCGGTGCTGTTTGACGATCCCGTGGCAGGTGGGCAGCCCGAGGCCGGTGCCGAGGCCGGGGGCCTTGGTGGTGAAGAAGGGCTCGAAGATGTGGGCCTGGATCTCCGGGGTCATGCCGACGCCGCTGTCGCGGACCTCGATGATCACGTAGTCGCCGGGCTGCAGGGGCGGGGAGCTCGGGTCGCTGGCGGCGAGGGGCAGGTTTCGCGTCGAGATCGCGAGCACGCCGCCGGCCGGCATCGCGTCGCGGGCGTTGACGGCGAGGTTGACCAGGACCTGCTCGATCTGGGCGGCGTCGGCCCGCACCGGCGCGAGGCCGGGGTCGAGGTCGAGGTGGAGCTCGATGTTCTCGGCGATCAGCCGCCGCAGCATCCGCTGGACCTCGACGAGCAGGGCGTTGAGGTCGATCACGACCGGGTTGATGCTCTGCTTGCGCGCCGAGGTCAGGAGGTGCCGCGTCATCACGGCGGCGCGCTCGGCGGCGAGTGAGATCTCGCTGAGCTCGAGCTGGACCGGGTGATCGGGCGGGAGCAGCTCGTGGGCGAAGCTGCTGGCGCCGCCGATCACCGTCAGCAGGTTGTTGAAGTCGTGGGCGATGCCGCCGGCGAGCCGGCCGATCGTCTCCATCTTTTGCGAGTGACGCAGCTCGGCCTCGAGGGCGATGCGCTCGGTCACGTCGGTCTGTACGCCGATAAAGTGGGTGATTTGGCCGTGCTCGTCGGTGACCGGCGAGATGTGGAGGTCGTTCCAGAACGGGCGCCCGTCCTTGCGATAATTCAGGAGCGTCACCTGACAGCCGCGACCCGCGGCGATGGCGTCGCGGATCTGCTGGCGCGAGGCCAGGTCGGTGCCGGGGCCCTGCAGCATGCGGCAGTTGCGGCCGAGCAGCTCGGCGGCGCTGTAGCCGGTGATCCGCTCGCAAGCCGGGTTGACGTAGATGATCGGCCGCTCGGGCTGGCCGGCGTCGGCGATCAAGATGCCCGTGCTCGCGGCGCTGATCGCCCGGTCGCGCAGGCGCAGCGAGGCCTCGGCCTGCTTGCGGGCCGTGATGTCGAGGCCGCTGAAGACCACGCCGACGATCGAGTCGTCGGCGGCCCGCACCGGGATGTAGCTGAGCTCGTACCAGGCGCTCTGGGGACAGGGCAACCAGCGCTCATAGTGGCTGGCCTCGCCGTGCAGGGCGCGCTGGAAATGCTCGATGAACGCGTCCACGTTCCCGACCGCGACGTACGGGAGGATGGAGTCGCCGACGGCGACCTCGTGGCCGTAGATGTAGCTGGTCGACCCGGCGACCAAGCGGTTGAAGGCGAGGATCCGGTAGTCGCTGTCGATGAGGTAATAGGCCGCCTGCGCGCCGTCGAAGATGGCGCGCAGGTGGGCCTCCGAGGTCCGGATCGCGGCCGTCGCCCGGGCTCGCTCGCTGACGTCGCGGGTGATGCCGAGGACCCGCTCGATCTGGCCGTCGGCGTTGAGCAGCGGGACATAAGTCTGCTCATCGGTGCGTGGGCCGTCCGGGCCCGGGACCGTGAACTCGGTCGTCTGCGGCTGCTGGGTGGCGATCGCGCGGGCGAGGATGGGGACGTGGTGCTCGGCGACCTGTGGCGGCAAGACCTCGTCGATGCGGTGGCCGAGGATCTCCAGCTCGGGCCGGCCGATGCGCTGGATCCCGGCGGCGTTGACGAACTCGATCCGGCGCCCGGAGCCGTGGATGGTGAGGGCGTCAGGGAGGCGGTCGAGCGCGGATTGCAGCAGGTCCTCGCTGCGTCGGCGCGCCGCCTCGGCCTCGCGGGTCGCGCTGATGTCACGATTGATCCCGAGGATGCCGACCGGGGCGCCGCTGGCGTCGCGCAGGTAGTGGATCGAGGCCTCGATCGTCAGCGCGTGGCCGTCGCGGTGGTGCTGGATCACCTCGCCGCGCCAGAACCGCTCCCGCGACAGCGTGGTGACGATCTCCGCGGCGGTCACGCCGTTGCAGTAAACCGAACGGAGCAGCTCGGCCGAGGACTGACCGATCGCCTCGGCGGCGGTCCAGCCGTAGATGGCCTCGGCGGCGCGATTCCAGTAGCGGATGCGGGAGCCCTCGAGCGTGCCGAGGATGACGGCGTCGTTGACGCCGTCGAGGATGAGTTCGGGCAGCCCCAGGGCCGCCCTGAGGGCCGCAGAGTCCCCGTCCTTTGGATCAGAAACCACGCGCCACGGTATCATGGGGCCCGCGCCACCCGGCGCGCAGCTTTGGCGGATGAGGTCCGCATACCCACGCGCGGGCGCGGCGGCGCGCGGGCGCGCGGGCGCGCAGGGGTCGGACCGCGCGGGGGCTATCCGGGGGGCCGGCCCCGAGGTACGGTCTCGCCAGCCATGCCTTCGCAGCTCGCCGAGTCCGACTGGAGCCTGCTGCTGTCTCGCATCGAGCGCGGCGCCTGCACGCCATTTCTGGGGCCCGGCGTCAGCCTCGGCCGGCTGCCGCTGCCGGGCGATATCGCGATGAAGTGGGCGGAGGAGGGCGGCTATCCGCTCGAGGACCGCTGGAACTTCCCCCGGGTGGCGCAGTTCATGGCGCTGCAAAAGGGGCAGCGCTGGCTGCTGGACGATCTGGCGACGACGCTGAGCGCCGCCGGTGCCGCGCCCGCGGAGGCGGACGATCCGCTGAGCATCCTGGCGGAGCTGCCGTTCACCACCTATGTGACGACCGGCCACGACGACCTGCTGGTGCGGGCGCTGCGGGCCAGCACGACCGGCTCGAAGACCCGGCGCCCGCGGCTCGATCATTGTCGGTGGAGCGACGGCCTGGGCTCGTCCTCGCTGGCGACGATCTTCGAGCAGGACCCGCACTATGTGCCCTCGGTCGACGAGCCGTTCGTGTTCCACCTCAACGGGCAATTGCCGGTCGAGGAGTCGCTGGTGCTCACCGAGGACGACCACTTCGACCTGCTGGTGGCGACCGCCCGCCACCCGCATCGCGTGCCGCCCCCGGTCCAGCGGGCCCTGCGCGGCGGCCCGCTGCTGTTCCTCGGCCAGCCGCTGACCGACTGGAACTTCCGCGCGCTGCGCCGCAGCCTGTGCGGCGCCGACTTCAACGGCCTGCAGCGCGGGACGGTATCGGTGCACGCGCCGCTGCCCGAGGGCAACGACGAGGTGGTCCGCCTGGTCGAGCGCAACGACGCGCGCGTGGGCGTGAAGGTGTACTGGGGCAGCACCCAGGCGTTCTTGCAGGAGCTGCGCGAGCGCTGGTCGCGCGCGTCGCGCGGCTGAGCCGCTCCGGGAGTCACACGATATGCCGCCCGCCGAACCCACCAGCCCATTCCCGGGACCCCGCCCCTTCACCGCGGCCGAACGCGAGCACTTCTTCGGTCGCGCCGCGGAGCAGCGCGACCTGAGCGCGCTGGTGATCGCCCACGCGGTCACTGTGTTGTATGGGCCGAGCGGGGCCGGCAAGACCTCGCTGGTCGCGGCCGGGGTCGCGCCGGCGCTCGAGCAGGCCGGCTTTCAGGTGCTGCCGATCGCCCGGGTCGGGGCAATGTTGCCACCCGGGATCGACCTGTCGCGGGTCCGCAATGTCCACAGTCTGGGCGTGCTGATGCACTGGCACGCGGGTGAGCCGACGCTCGCGGCCCTGGCCGCGCAGACCGTCGAATCCTTCGTCCATTCGCTGCCGCCCGCGAGCGACGCGGAGGGCGGCGAGCGCCCGCTGGTGCTGATCATCGATCAGCTCGAGGACCTGTTCGCGGTCGGCCAGGGGGAGCCGCGCGAGGGCTTCCTGCGCGACCTGGCGGCGGCCCTGCGGCCCGAGCGCGGCCGCACGGGGCGCGAGCGGCCGGTGCGGCTGCTGCTGGTGATCGATGAGGCGAAGCTCGGCGAGCTCGAGCGCCACGCCGCGGCGCTCCCCGACCTGATGCGGGTCCGCTACCACCTCGACCGCCTGGCGATCCCCGCGGCGGTCGAGGCGATCGTCGGCCCGGCGAAGGCGGCGATCAGCCGCGTCGACGCCGAGACCCTCGCCCGTGACCTCGCCCAGCGCCGGGTGTGGGTCGCCGGCAAGCGCACGCTGGTCGCCGGCGAGTTCGTCGAGCCGATGCACATCCAGCTCGCCTGCGACGAGATGTGGCGCCGCGGCCGTCCAGGCCCGCTGGCAAAGACCTTCGATCCCGACGAGGCGCTGGCCCGCTTTTATGACGTCGCGCTGCGCCGCGCCCGGGGCAGCGAGCGCAAGATCCGGCGGTGGTTCGCCGAGCAGCTGCAAAACCCCGACGGCGCCCGCGTGGCCGCGCTGCAGGGCAAACGCGCGACCGCAGGCCTCGACAACACGATCGTCGAGCGCCTCGAGGCCCAGCACCTGGTGCGCAGCGAGGCGCGGCTCGGGGCGCGCTGGTTCGAGCTCGCCCACGACCGCCTGCTGACACCGATCCAGCGCTCGAACGCGGCGTGGTTCGCGGCCCGGGCGCGCGCGCGCCGAGTCTGGCGCATGCTGGCGATCCTGCTGCTGCTGCTGGCGGCGGCGGCCGGCCTCGCGTACCTCGCCGACCTCGGCTGGAAGCGCTGGCAGGCGCTGCAGGGCGAGAAGCTGGCGCTCGAGCAGGAGCGCACGACGCTGCTGGAGACCCGCGGCAGCCTCGAGTCGCAGCTGAAGGCGGCCTCCGCGGAGCTGGCGGTGACGGCCCTGGGACCGCGGCCGGGGGCGCTGCGCGCCGAGGTCGACGCCTTGCAAGTCGACCTGCGCGTGGTCCAGATGGTGCTCGCGGAGACGTCCCGGTTTCGACCCAACCTGCGCGATGTCGAGGTCGAGGCGGAGATCCTCAGCAACTTCGTCGCCGTCGGCGGTGAGCTGGCCGCGCTCGAGGCCCGCGTCGAACAGGCCGCGGCGGCCCAGCAGGCGCTGGCGAGCGAGCTCGAGGTCGCAACGACGCAGTATCCGCAGCCGGAGCTGGCGCCGCGCCTGAGCGCGCTGGTCGAGGAGAGCGAGGGCCCCGCGGCCGCGCTCGGCCGGGCCCGCAAGGCGATGGAGGCGAGCCGCGCCGACATGACGCGGCACAGCGCCCGCCTCGCGGCGGCGCTCGAGGGCTGGGAGGCCCCGCCGCGCCCCGGAGCGTCGCTGGCGGAGCGGGTCCGCGAGCACTCGCGCATCTTCTGGCGCGAGGGCCTGCGGGCGCTGCTGCTCGGCGACCGCGAGACGGCGCGGGCCCGGCTCCAGCGCTCGCAAGAGCGCGACGCGAGCAACCCGGCGGGGCCCGAGCTGCTGGGTCGCATGGCCTGGTCCGAGAGCCAGGTCGAGGAGGCGGAGCGGCTGGTGCGTGAGGCGCTGGCGCGCGACCCCGCCTACGGGCCGGCGCTGGCGAGCATGGGCCAGATCTACGCGCAGAAGGGGGCGAGCGGCGACGCGGTCCGCTGCCTGCGGCGGGCGCTCGCGGTCCAGCCGAGCATCGGCCTCGCCCACCTGGTGATGCGCGCGCTCGACGAGCGCGGCAGCGTCACCGGCGAGCGCCGACCGAAGGCCGCCGCCGACAACCCCTGCGGAGCTCCGCCAGTGAGCAGCCCTCCGACGAGCGAGACCCCGCCGGCGAGCGAGACCCCGCCCGCGAGCGAGACCCCGCCGGCGAGCGAGACCCCGCCGGCGAGCGAGACCCCGCCCGCGAGCGAGTGACCCGCGGCGCTCTTGTTGCGCGGGTTCACGCGCCGCGCAGCGTCCGTGTCAGGGCGCGCGGCTTGACAGCGGAGGGGTGAATCTGACACTGGCCCGGGACTCTGACACAAGCCCGGGAATCTGACACTGGCCCGTGAATCTGCACCAGGCGACTGGCACAGGAGTGGCCGCAGCGGCTCCGATGTCGCGATGTTGTGATTGACCCGATCAGCGCCGGCGAGCAATCTGGGGAAGCCAGTGTAATCGCTGCGACCGGCAGGGTCAGCACCGCCGGGGTCGGGGGGCCAGGCTGGACGCCGAGCGCCGCGAGGATCGAGAAGGGTCAAGGACCTGAAGCTGTCGGCCGCCGCCGCGCTGACGCAAAGGGGCCGCGCAGCCTCACTCGCAGGTGTCGGCGCTCGATGGCTTCATCGCGGGACGCGTCCGCGGCGGCGGCGACAGGCGTCCACGAACAGCGAGATGGCGGACGACCGACCGCAGGCCCGGCCCCTGTCACTCCACGGCTTTGGGTTGGCACGGATCTTCCAATAAGACGTGGTGATGGTGGACGGTCGTTCGAAGCTGATCGCGGCGCGGTTTCAGGGCGAGCAGGAGGTGGATCGTGACATCGCGGCGCTCGGGTACCACGCGCTGCTGCTCGGGAGCTTCGCGCTGCTGTGCCAGGGCCTGCTGCCCCCGGCGGTGTTCATGGTGCTGGGGCTGTGCGCATACATTCGCAACTTCAACGCGATCCACGAGGGCTCGCACGCCCGCAAGGCCGCCTGGAACCCGCTGCGGCCGCTGCGGCAGGCGGCGATGATCGTGCACGGGCCGCTGCAGCTCGGGCGTCGCGAGCTCAGCAAGAATCACCGCATGCACCACGCCTTCACCGGCGACCCGCTGCGCGACCCCGACGCGACGGTCACCAACGGCCCGTGGTGGCGCGCGGCCGCGGCCGCGTTCCTGCAGCCGGAGCTGACGGCCGTCGCCTTCGTGCGCCGGGAGGGTGCCATCGACGCAACGCTGCGCCGCACGCTGAGCTACAACGCGGCCGTCAGCGCCGGGCTGCTCGCGCTGGCCGGCGCCGACATCGTGTGGTGGATCGCCGTGACGCGCCTGGGCTCGACGACGTGCTGGTTCATCTTCGACTGGGCGCTCCACCACCCGCGCGTGTACGGCCGCGGCGAGCTGCCGCTGCCGCGCGCGCTGCAGTATCTGTGGATCGTGATGTTCTCGCGCAACAACCTCCTCGCGGTCCAGCACCACGCGCTGCACCACCGCTACTCGTTCGTGGCCGATCGCGAGCTGCCCGCGCTGGCCCATCTGCTGGCCGGCGAACCGGGCATCATGGCGGACGCGCACGCCCACGGCTAGCCCGTAAGATCTCGCCGTGGACGCCGGTGATCCGGGAGCTCGAACGACCCGGGCGCGCGCCCTGCCGCGAGACGTCCGCGCCGGGCTCGACTACAGTCCCGGCCCATGGCGAGCCCACTCTCGGAGCGGATCCAGTGCGAGGCGCTGCGGCGCAAGGTGATGCCGGTCGAGGAGGCGGTGAAGCACGTGCGCAGCGGCGACGTGCTGGCGGTCAGCGGCTTCACCAAGGCGGGCGAGCCCAAGGTGTTCATGCCGGCGCTGGCGCGGCACCTGGCGGGGCTGGGTCCGGACAGCCGGATCACGCTGTTCAGCGGGGCGTCGCTGTCGGAGGAGGTCGAGGGCCCGCTGGCGCCGTACATCGCCACCCGCGGGCCGTACATGTCGAGCAGCGCCTCGCGGCGGCTGATCCACGCCGGCAAGATGGCCTATGCGGACGTGCACCTGTCGCACTTCGCGCGCGGGTTGATGTATGGATTTTATGGTGAGATCGACCTCGCGGTGATCGAGGTGACGCGGATCCGTCCCGATGGCACGGTGGTGCTGTCGGCCTCGGTCGGGGTCTCGCCGGAGGCGCTGACGAAAGCGCGCAAGGTGGTGCTCGAGGTCAACACGGCGATCCCGGATTGCACGGGCTTGCATGACATCGTGCTGCCGCCGGCGCCGCCGACGATCGGCTGGCCGGTCCCGGTGACGGGGGTGCGCGACCGCGTCGGCCTGCCGTATGTGCTGCTGGATCCGGCCAAGGTGGTCGCGGTGGTCGAGTCGCAGCGGCCCGACTATCCGGTCCAGTTCAAGGCCGACACCGGGGTCTGCAAGCAGATCGCGGAGCACGTGATCGGATTCCTCGTCGAGTGCCGCGACCGCTTCGGCTGGCACCACTGGGTCCCGCCGCTGCAGTCGGGGGTCGGCAACATCGCCAACGCGGTGATCGCCGAGCTGCACAACTCGCCGTTTCAGCGGCTGCACTTCTGGACCGAGGTGTTTCAGGAGGGGCTGCTCCCGCTGCTCGCCGACCACGACCGCTTCGCGGGGGCGTCGTCCTCGGCGCTGTCGCTGGCCGACACCGCGCCCGGGCGGCTGCTGGAGGTGCTCAAGGCGGCCCGCGGCGACCTGGTGCTGCGGCCGATGTGGATGTCCAACAACCCGGAGATCATCAGCCGCCTGCACGTGATCGCGATGAACACCCCGCTCGAGGTCGACCTGCTCGGCAACGTCAACTCGACCCACATCGAGGGGGCGCGGATCGTCAACGGCCTCGGCGGCAGCGGGGACTTCTTTCGCAACGCATACCTCAGCATCGCCCACACGCCCTCGGTGCGGCGCCTGCACGACGGACGCACGGTCTCCTGCGTGCTGCCGACGGTCAGCCACGTCGATCACACCGAGCACGACATCAAGTGCATCATCACCGAGCACGGGCACGCCAGTAACCTCGGCATCGTGTCGCCGCGGGCCCGCGCGCAGGGCATCGTCGAGCGCTGCGCCCACCCCTACTTTCGCCCGCTGCTGCGCGAGTACCTGGCGCTCAGCGGCGATGGCTCGCACGCGCCGAGCGCGGACCACCTCGAGGGCTGGTGGCGCAGCTACGACGCGGCCTGCCTGGCGTTCCCGCGGCAGGCCGGCCCGGAGTGATTCAGCGGGGCTCGTCCGGCGGGGTGCCGGCGAGCTGCGGGTTGTCGGCGACCCACAGGGTCGGCAGCGCGGTGAGGGCCGGCTCGGCGCGGGGCGGCGCGGCGGAGAGCCTGGCGGGGTCGCAGGACGGCATGATGCCGGGCTGGAAGCCGTCGTTGCGGACGATGTCGATCAGGCCGCGCAGGTCGGAGCCGTGGATGACGTAGCCGCGCACGGCGGCGACCAGGAGCTCCTGGAACAGGCGGCGGCGGTAGGTGAAGTCGACGACGACGTCGGCGCCGAGCAGGGTCGGCTTGACGAAGGTCTCGTAGCCGGGGCGGACGAAGCGCTGGTAGCGGTCGATGTTCCAGTGGATGTTGGCGTCGCGCTCGTCGAGGTCGCGCAGCAGGCGGCCGATCAGGCGCTGGTCGGCGTCGACCTCGAGGAAGACGGTCAGGTCGAAGAGGCGCACCAGCGGCTGGCTGAGGATGAACAGGCCCTCGACGATGATCACCCGCGCGGGCTCGACGGGGATGCAGTTCGGGGTCTGGATCTGGGTGCGAAAGTCGTAGCTCGGGGCGAGGATCCGCTGGCCGGCGCGCAGCGCCTGCAGGTGCATGGCGAGCAGCTGGAAGTCGATGTGCGAGGGATGATCGAAGTTGATGTCGCGCGGGTCGAGGCCGCGCTCCGCCTCGC
>Ga0066600_10000860_pt1 | contig 10755 bp, 9 predicted proteins | sample Lowcelwee11metaG_FD_59486 | JGI IMG/M metagenome (GOLD analysis project Ga0066600, IMG submission 59486) | Freshwater pond sediment microbial communities from the University of Edinburgh, under environmental carbon perturbations - Low... | ecosystem: Environmental > Aquatic > Freshwater > Pond >... | reverse complement strand
CACCAGGTCGTCGGTCACGTGCCGCCTTTCCCGGATGCCGGTGATCTCGGCGAGTTTATCGATCGTTTCCCGGTTGCCTTTTTTCAACCTTTCACCACTGCCGTCAAACAACACTTTGTCCAGAAAATCGCTGTTCGAAACACGCCTGACAGGGACATAGGACCCAGTCCCGACAATGACCGAATACAGTTTTTTTTCCATTTTCACCATTCGGGATTTAATTTTGGAAAACGAAATATCTCCAAGAGGCTATTTTGACGGATTTTTACCCGCATGTCAACCATGCGGGCGAATTGAATGCGGTAGGGGTTCAATATGATCTCATCTGATCTCGTATTGAACCCCTACGCAACAACCACCGATCCGAATTATTTAATTTCCTTTTCGAGCCATTGGGAGCGGTCGGGCTCGGCCGGCATGTCCGGTTTCCTGGGCGGATTTTTCTTCAACTGTTCCAGCAGCACTTCCACAGCTTTTTCCACGCACGGATCCTTGCCCGCGGCCACCAGTTCGGGACGGTCGATGACCTCGATGTCCGGTGAGACGCCCTCGCCTTCCACCGCCCAGTTGCCTTCATTGTCCACAAAGCCGAAGGTCGGCACATTGATCGAGCCGCCGTCAGCCAGATCGGGGTTGCCGGAAAGGCCGATCAGGCCGCCCCAGGTGCGCGTGCCGATCAGCAAGCCCAGCTTGCTCTTCTTGAAATAATAGGGGAAGGCATCGCCGCCCGAGGAGGAATAGCCGTTGATCAGCATCACCTTGGGCCCGCCGTGGGACGTTCCAGGATCGGGATTCATCTCCAGGCCGCGTGTCGCCCAGTAGTTCAATGTCTTGCGCGCCAGCAGCTCGGCCATGACCGTCGGGATGAAACCGCCGCCATTATAGCGTTCATCGATGATCAGGGCCTCCTTGTTTTTAAAAGCGTACATGCCCTTGAACAGCTCGGTATTGCCCTCGACCGCGGTATTGGGCACGTAGATGTAGCCGATGCGCCCGCCCGAAAGGCGGTCGATCATTTGTCGGCGCGAACGCACCCAGTCCAGGCTAAACAGGCCCTGCTCGCTCCGGATCGGCTTGAACCAGTATTCACGGGCCCCTTCACCGACCGGCCGGGCATTGACCTTGATGGATATCTTGCGGCCCAGGGTGTTTTCCAGGAATCGGTAGGGATTGTCCTTTAAGGTTACTTCAAAGCCGTTGAGCTCAATGATGTAATCGCCGACCTGGACGCCCACGCCCTGCTCGGTGAGCGGCGAACGTGTGGCCTCGTTCCAATTTTCACCTGCGAATATCTTGGCGACCATATAGCGGCCGGCCGCGGCGTCGGCCTTCAGTTCCGCGCCCAGCAGGCCGGTATCCAGGCGCTTGACCCGGGGGAAATCGCCCCAGTTGACATAGGTATGCCCGGAGTTGACCTCGCCGACCAGCTCGCCGAAAATGAAATCAAGGTCGGCGCGGTGGCTTAAGGAAGTGACCAGGCGCGCGTATTTTTCCTTCAATCGCAGCCAGTCGACCCCGTGCAATTTTTTCTGGTAGAACCAGTCGCGAAAAATGCGCCAGCCGTCATTAAAAATCTGAGACCATTCCCGCTGCGGATCGATCTTCATGGTCAGCTGCGAGAGATCGAGGGAACCGTCGCCAGCCTTCTGGTCCGGGTTGAGGCCGACGATGCCGAACTGGTTCTGGGCCTGATAAAGGATCTTCTGGCCGTCGGCGGAAAGAACGCCCGAGTCGATGCCGCCGATCACCAAGCTGTCTTTTTTATCCTCCAGCTTGAACTGGCGGATCTCTTTTTCCCTGAAGTACAGGATGCCGCCGTCGATCGCCCGCAAGGCGGCGTAGGCATCGCTTTTCAGGGGAAAAACCGCGATGCGGCTGCCGCAGTCCTCGACGTCGATGCGCACCCGCGCGGGCGACTCCTTGGCCGCGGCGGCCGGCTTTTCCGGCTTGGCCGCCTTGTTGTCGGCAATGCCCTTGGCCGATTCCTGGTCATTCTTGTCGCCGAACAGCGGCGGGGTATCCCGGGTGAGGGCCAGAGCATATATCCGCGCCGCCTTGGTGTAGAGGTAGTTGCGCTCAAAATCGGAGAAGGTCAGATTGAAATCACGGTTGGAAAGGAAGTAGATGTATTTGCCGTCGCGGGAAAACACCGGGGAAAAATCATTGTACGCGGCGTCGGTCAGTTGCCAGACCTTCTTTTGTTCCAGCGCATAAACCCAGATTGCGTCCTGGCCGCTGTCCCCGTCCTTGCTGTAGACCAGCCAGCGTGAATCGGGTGACCAGTTGTAGTCGGTCAGGTCATGGCCGCGGGCCTTGTCCACCACCGTCAGGATGCGGGTGGCCACGTCCAGGATCTGCAGCCGTTGGTCGCGGTCGGCAAAAAGCAGCATGCGGCCGTCGGGCGACCACTTGGGCGGGAAGCGCCAGATGCGGCTGTTGGCAGTCAGCTGCCGCGGCTTGCCGCTGCCGTTGCCGTCCAGCAGATAGATTTCATATTCGCCGGTCAGGTCGGAATAATAAGCGATGGATCTGCCGTCCGGGGACCAGGTGGGAAAAATTTCACGCACCCCCTGGCTGCGGGTCAGGTTATAGGTCAAACCCTCTTTCCCGGGAACGGTAAAGAGATCGCCGCGGGCATCAAAAACCGCGCGCTTGCCGCTGGGAGAAATGTCATAGCTGGAAATGAAATCCGTGACATTCTTGAAATAGGGCAGAATATTGGCGTTGTCGAAGTTCAGGTTGATGACCAGTTTCTGCTCGTGCCCCGAAGCCAGGTCCAGCCTGTAAATATAGCCGCCATTTTCATAAGCCAGCAGGCCGTTCCGTCCCGAAGGCCACAAGACATCGTAATCCTTGTGGCGGGTGATCTGCTCGATCTTGTCGTTCCTCAGATCAAAGGAATAGACATTCAGGGTCAGGTCGCGGTCGGAAACGAAGTAGATCTTGTCTCCGAACCAGACCGGGTGCTGGTCGGTGCCGGGAAAATCGGTCAGGCGCCTCGAGGTGTTGTTGGCCAGATCGTAGATCCAGACATCCTGGGCCCGCCCGCCCTTGTAGCGCTTCCAGGTGCGGAACTCCCTCTCGATGGGCGTGTAGACGATCTTGCCGGCATCCGGAGAAAACGTGGCGCCGCCGCCTTCCGGGATCTGCAAAGGGGTCTCCAAGCCGCCGGACAAGTTGATCAAATAATATTTCCCCATGCGTTCGCCCCAGGGGGTGCGGTTGCAGCGCACCAGGACCTGGCGGCTGTCGGGAGTCCAGTCCATGACCACGTAATCGTAGCCACCGCGGGGAGGCATGATGCCGACGTCATTGTAGTAGGTAAGCTGCCGGGGAGTCCCTCCCGCGGCCGGCATGACGTAGACCTGGCGCGAGCCGGAGTATTCGGCCGAAAAGGCGATCCATTGGCCGTCGGGGGAAATCTTGGGGAACAATTCCAGCCCCGGGTGCGAGGTCAGGCGCCGGGCGTCGCCGCCGCCGGCCGGGACCGACCAGATGTCGCCGGCATAGACGAAGACCACCAGGTCGCCGTTGATGTTGGGGAACCTGAGCAGACGGGCATCGGAGATCGCCCATTGCCAGGTGACCAGGAAAAAGACCGCCAAAGCCAGACCGATGATTTTTCTCATGCTGCCTCCTCGAAGTGAAAAAAGATTATAAATCGAATCCTCCCGGCAGACAAGGGCATCGGCAAATTAGTAAGCACGGGCGACAAAATAAAAATAATTTTTTGCTTTAAATATTGACATCCGATATATCGTATGCCATTATATCGATATTCGCTATATCGTCATTCGCTGTAGCGAAGCCTGACATAAGGAGCTGATTATGAAAGAAGACAAAGAAATAGTCCGCCACCTGCCGCTGACCGAAGCCACCTACTGCATCCTGCTGGCCCTGACCGAGCCCTTGCACGGCTACGGCATCATGCAGAAAGTGGAAGCGGGCAGCAAGGGCGCCCTGCGCATCGGTCCCGGCACGCTCTATGGGGCATTGACCACCCTGGAAAAAGAGAAGCTCATCACCCACTTCGACGAGGTGGACCGGCGCAAACGCTACGCCCTGACCGAAAAAGGGCGCGGCGTGCTCGCAGCCGAGCTGGCGCGCTTGCGCCTGCTGACCCGTTTGGGCGATGCGGTCCTGGGAGACGGCTCTTTCCAGGCCAAGCAAAATGAGCGGTAAAAAATTTAAAAAGGAGACCATAATGCAAAAAGAAAAAGCGACCAAATACAAATGGTTTTGGGCCTGGGACGACGAAAAAGAGGAAAATTGGCTGGAAGCGATGTCTGAAAAAGGCTGGCACCTCGTTAACCCGGGGCTGCCCTGCGTCTATCATTTTATCAAGGGCGAGCCGCGCGAATATTCCTACCGCCTCGATTTCCGCACCGGCAGTTTCAAGAACCTGCAGGAATACCTGCAAATCTGCCGTGACGCCGGCTGGGAAATGATCGGCCGCATGGGCTCCTGGTATTATTTCCGCAAGGAATGCCGGGGCGCGGAAAAGCCGGAATTCTTCAGCGACAAGGATTCAAAGATTCAAAAATACGGGCGCCTGATCCTCATCATGGTTATTTTCCTGCCCATCCTGCTCAACGGCATGCGCATGCTGTTCAGGCGCGAGGCTTCATGGGCAATGACGAGCCTCGCTTTCCTTTATTTCATTATAATTTCAGGCTGGATCTACGCCATGGTCCGCCTGATACTGCGCATCAGCAAGCTGAAGAAAAGCTGATTGTTTTCAGGGTCAGCGCCACGGAACAGGCGGCCGCAACGCCCTGCCGCTTGCGCCCTTGAAATATTTTTTGCACTTGGGTAAGATTGTTTTTTAAGGAGAAGCCATGTTCGACAAAAAAACGTACCAGCAAAGAAGAAACAAACTGTGCAAGCAGGTGAAATCGGGGCTGCTGTTGTTTTTAAGCAACGGCGAAAGCCCCATGAACTACGCGGCCAACACCTTCCATTACCGGCAGGACAGCACGTTCCTTTATTTTTTCGGGCTGAATTTCCCCGGCCTGGCCGCGATCATCGACATAGACGAGAACCGGCAGACGGTTTTCGGCAACGACCTGGACATGGACGACATCATCTGGATGGGACCGCAGCCCGCATTGAAAAACCGCTGCCTGAAGATCGGCGTCGCCGACGCCCAGCCGCTGGCCAACTTGAGCGAAACGCTGCACAACGCCGTGCGTCTGGGCCGGAAGATCCATTTCCTGCCGCCCTACCGCAGCGAAAACGCCCTGTGGCTGGAAAGGCTGCTGGGCATCCGCGCCGAGGCCGTCAAGAATTTTGCCTCGGCGGAATTCGTCAAAGCCGTGATCGCCCAGCGCTCGCTGAAAGACCCGGACGAAATTAAAGAGATCGAAGCGGCCCTGACCGTCACCGCCGCCATGTATCGCGAGGCCATGGCCATGGCGCAGCCGGGAGCGTATGAAAGGGAGATCGCCGGCAGAATCGAGGGCATCGCTTTGGCCGGCGGCGGCCAGCTGGCCTTCCCGGCTATCGTCACCATCCACGGCGAAACCCTGCACAACCACTACCACGGCAACCGCATGCAGAAAGGCGACCTGCTGATCATCGATTCTGGCTGCGAGACCGAAGCCGGGTACGCCAGCGACATCACCCGCACCATGCCCGTGGGCGGCAAATTCGCTGACAGACAGCAAGCGGTTTACGAAACGGTACTGGACATGCAGCGGACCGCCCTGGCCATGATCCGGCCCGGCGTCAGCTACCGCAGCGTGCACCTTAAGGCCTGCGAAGTCCTGGTTGAGCGCTTCAAGGACCTGGGCTTGATGAAAGGCAGCCGCAGCGAAGCCGTGGCCGCCGGAGCTCATGCTTTGTTTTTCCCCCACGGCCTCGGACACATGCTGGGGCTGGACGTCCACGACATGGAGGACCTGGGCGAAAACCAAGTCGGTTATGACGAAAAAACAAAACGCAGCCCGCAGTTCGGCCTGGCCTACCTGCGCCTGGCCAAGAAGCTCGAACCCGGCCACGTGCTGACGGTCGAACCGGGGATCTACTTTATCCCGGCCTTGATCGACCAGTGGCAGGCGGAAAAAAAATCTGCCGCCTTCATCAACTACGCCGAGGTGGATAAATATCGCAAGTTCGGCGGCATCCGCATCGAAGACAACGTCCTGGTCATCCCCCAGGGGGGACGGGTGCTGGGCCCCCCCATACCCAAAGAAATTGCGGCCGTGCAAAAGGCGGTGGCCGGGAAATAGTTGCCGCGAAGCATTCTGGAAACGGCGCGCTGGGAAAACTGGCGGCAGTTGATAATCGCCGAAATCATATTATAATATATTCACATCGTTTTTTTCGATCGCGGGGATTGAAGCGCACACTATTCCAATAAGGAGGGAAAGCCATGAAAATGACCGAAATCAGAAAATATGCCGGACAAAAGGGAGTGAATCCCGGAAAGATGAAAAAAGCGGAGCTGATCCGGGCGATCCAGGCCGCCGAAGGCAATCCCACCTGTTACGGCAGCGAAAGAAAGGCGAATTGCCCGGAATGGAATTGCCTTTGGGAAAAGGACTGCAAAAAAGAACCCTGATCAATGCCGGAAGGACGGCCGGCAAATAAATACTCCCGTTCCGCCTTGACTTTTCGACCGCAGTCGGATACTATTAATTTTAACTTAAACAATATCATGAGGCATGCATGAAAAAGAAAATCAGCCTGCGGGTGATCAGCCGGATTTCATTTTATTACGATGCCCTGCTGAAACTGAACCTGCCCGAAAACACGTACATATCTTCAAGGAAACTGGAGGAAGTCACCGGCGTTTCCTGCAACCAGGTTCGCCAGGATTTTTTTTATCTGGGCATTTCCATCGGCAAGCAGAAAAAAGGCTACCTGGTCAAAAAACTGTTCCGCGAACTGAAAAAGATCCTGTCCATCGACCACAGCTCCAGGGTGATCATCATCGGCGCCGGCCGCATCGGCCAGGCCCTGTCCAATTACAAGCTGTTCAAGGACCGCAACATCATGGTCACGGCCCTGTTCGACATCAAGCCGGAACTGGTCGGCAGCGAAATCGGCAAACCCGGCCAGAAAAAGCCGGTCCTGCACATTGACGGGCTGGAGGCCTACCTGCGGGAGAATCCTGACATCAAGATCGCCCTGTTGACCGTCCCGGAAGAAGCAGCCCAGGAGACCCTGGACAAGCTGATCGGGCACGGCATCAAGGGCGTGGTCAATTTCGCCCCCAAGATTCTCAAAGTGCCGAAGGAAACCAGGGATATCCAGCTGATCAACGACTGCATCGGCACATCGCTATACAAGATCGTTTACCAGCTCTTCAGCAGGAAATAGGCCGCCATGGGCGGGCCATTCTTATAAAATGACAGAACTTTCGACCATGAGCCTCAATGAACTGATCCTCCCCCTGCTGCTCTTTTTCCTGCTGATCCTGTTCAGCGCTTTTTTTTCCTCGGCCGAAACTTCCCTGCTGACCGTCAGCCGCATCAAACTGACCCATCGCGCCAAGAAAAAAGACAAGAAAGCCATGCTGCTGGCCCGTCTCATGGAAAAGCCCGATGAATTCCTTTCCACCATCCTGATCGGCAACAACCTGGTCAACGTGGCCGCGGCCTCCGTCGCCACCTACCTGTTCACGCGGCTATTCAAAGGCAGCGAAGGCGCGCTGCTGCTCGCCTCCACCCTGCTGACCACCCTGGTCCTGCTGGTCTTCGGCGAGATCACCCCGAAATCCTACGGCTACCGCCACGCCGAAAAACTGTCATACCTGTATGTCTACCCGATTCGATTCTTCAACCTGCTGTTCTACCCCGTGGTCAAGGGCCTGGCCCTGCTGCCGAATTTTTTCTTCCGGCGCCAAAAGACAAAAACCTGGGCCAAAAAAGAACTGAGCCTGGAAGAGATCAAGCACTTCCTTTCCATGGAAACCCAGCTGTTCAAGCACAATCCCGAAACCCTGCAAATGCTCAACGAGATCATCGACATTTCCCAGAAGGACATCAAGGCCATCATGACCCCGCGCGTCGGCATCGTGGCCATCAAGGAAAGCGGCGGCACCCGCGAATTGAAAAAGACCATCCTGGAAAAAAATTTTTCCAAAATCCCGGTTTACAAGGGCAAACTCGACAACATCACCGGCGTCATCGATTCCCACCTCCTGCTGAGCGCCATGCTCCAAGAGGATTTCGCCCAGTTGGAATTGAAAAAAATCGCCGCCAAACCGATCTTCGTTTCCGAATACTCATCGCTCAACTACATCCTCAACGAATTTAAAAAGCACAAGCTGAACCTGGCCGTGGTGCTGGACGAATACGGCTCCACCATCGGCATCATCACCCTGAGCGACATCTTGCGGGGCATTTTGGGCGACCTGGATATCGGCAGCAAGAACATCCGCAAACTGAACGACCATGTCTTCCAGATCAAGGGCAGCACCCCGGTGGAAGAGATCAATTCGCGGCTGGAGCTGGAACTTCCCGAAAAAAAGGATTACACCACCATTTCCGGCCTGTTCATTTACCTTTACGGCAAAATGCCCCAGGAAAACGCGCGGGTCAAGGTGAAAAACCACCTGCTGGTAGCCAAGAAAATGGGCAAAAGAAAAATCGAGGAAATTATCCTCATCGGCCATGAAGACCATAGCCCAGAATAAAAAGGCCTTTCACGACTACGAGATCCTCGACAAGTTCGAGGCCGGCATGTCCCTGGCCGGCAGCGAAGTCAAATCGATCCGGGCCGGTCGCATCAGCCTCAAGGATTCTTACGTGGAGATCCACGGCCGGGAAGCGTTTTTGCTGCGCTGCCACATCAGCCCCTACGAGCAGGCCAGCATCTTCAATCACGAACCGGAACGAAAACGCAAACTGCTGCTCAACCGGCGGGAGATCCACCGCCTGGACCAGAAGGTCAAGACCCGTGGCTTCAGCATCATCCCGCTGCAGGTCTACTTGACGGACAAAGGCTTGTTCAAGATCGAAATCGCCCTGGTGCGCGGCAAAAGGGAATACGAAAAAAAGCAGAAGCTCAAGGAGCGCGACATCCAACGGGAAATGGACCGCGATGTTCAGCGTTTTAAAAGCAAAAAATAACCGACGCGGACTTAAGCCCCCTTGCAATCTCCACATCATTCGATTAAAATAAACCCGTGACCTGGGTCCAGCACCGAAACTACCCGTAGGGAGGCTGCGCATGTCGATCGTCAATTTAAGCCAAATCCTCAGCTTTGCCGCCGAGAAAGGAGCTTCTGACATTCATTTTCAGGTGGGAGCCCCGCCGCTGCTCCGCCATCATGGGGAGCTTTTTCCCCTCAAGCATCCGCCCTTGACCGAAGAGGACACGCTGCTGATCGGACGGACGCTGGCTAAATACGAGGACAATGAAAAGTTCCAGCGAGAGGTCAAGGATTACGACGGCTCTTTCGCCCTGGCCAACGTGGCCCGCTTCCGCGTGAACGTGTTTCGCCAGAACGGCCGTTACGCCGCCGTGCTGCGGCTGATCCCCTTCAAGGCGCGCACTTTCGCGGAACTGAACCTGCCCAAGGTGCTGGAAAGGATTTCTTCCCTGAAGCGGGGACTGATCCTGGTCACCGGAGCCACCGGCAACGGCAAATCGACCACGTTGGCAGCCATCATCAACTACATCAACCAGAAACGGCGCACCCATATCATCACCATCGAAGACCCGATCGAGTACCTTTTCGAAAAAAGCCAATCGGTCATCTCGCAACGGGAGATCGGCCCTGACAGCGAATCCTTCGCCACCGCCCTGCGCGCGGCCCTGCGCCAGGACCCGGACATCATCATGGTCGGCGAGCTGCGCGACCACCTGACCATCGATACCTGCATGAAGGCCGCCGAAACCGGACACCTGGTCATGACCTCCATCCACACCCCGGACGTCATGCGCACCCTGAACCGCATCCTGGGATATTTCCCGCCCGAAGAACAGCTCTCCGTCCGCCAGCGCCTGTCGGAGAACCTGCAGGCCGTCATCTCCCAGCAGCTGCTGCCCAACCTGGACAAAACCGGCATGGTTCCGGCCTGCGAAATCATGCTGGTGAACAAAACCATCGAGATGTGCCTGAAAAACCCGGATAAGACCGACGAGATCATGAAGCACATAGCCAAGAACCGCGATGTGGGCATGCAGACCTTCGACCAGCACTTGATCGAGCTGGTGAAAACCCGAAAAATATCCATGGATGACGCCATGATCGCGGCGGAACAGTCCGAACAGCTGGAACGGGACATGACCCTGGAGCCATAGAAGACACTCTATAAGGGAGGATTTTAAACCCTCCCGGGCATTGTAAAATCCCAAATCCCAAGCACCAAAATCCAATAACCCAATACCTCAAATAAAGATAAAACGTACTACGGGCTCTTGTTTTGGACATTGGAATTTGGGGCTTGGAATTTATTTGGAATTTGGTGCTTGAGTATTGATGCTTTGTCGCTTCTTAACAACCATCATCTTCATGATCAGTTTAAATCCGATTTCTCTCGGCCAAACAGCAGGATCACGATACCAGGGATCAATATCAGCAGGTCCCTGAAGATCAGCACCAGGACGTTCTCCGTGTCGGCGGCGCTGGTGGAGAAACAGCCGCAGCTCAGACTGACGCCACGCAGGGCGTTGAAGCCCAGGGCCAGGATAAAGAACAGCAGCAGCAGCGACAGCAGGAGAGCGGCGCTGCGCCTCCACAAGCCGGCGACCAGGCACAGGCCGGCGATCAGCTCCAGCCAGGGCAGCACCAGGGCCGGGAGG
>Ga0066600_10000855_pt1 | contig 10787 bp, 7 predicted proteins | sample Lowcelwee11metaG_FD_59486 | JGI IMG/M metagenome (GOLD analysis project Ga0066600, IMG submission 59486) | Freshwater pond sediment microbial communities from the University of Edinburgh, under environmental carbon perturbations - Low... | ecosystem: Environmental > Aquatic > Freshwater > Pond >... | reverse complement strand
CGAGGAGGGGGACGACGGGGCCGAGGCCGAGGCGAGCGGGCCCGACCTGCCGGTACCGGACCCGGCCGACATCGTGGTGGCGACCTTCAACGTCCACCGGTTCTTCGACACCCACTGCGACAGCGGGCAGTGCGGCTCGGGTGGCTACGAGGAGGCGCCCAGCGAGGGCCAGTTCAACTACAAGGCGGACCAGCTGGCGGCGGCGATCCAGGGCTTCAAGGCGGATGTCGTGGTGCTGCAGGAGGTCGAGAACCAGGCCTGCCTGGACGCGCTGACGGCCCGCCTCGGCGACGAGTTCCCCACGGCGCTGCTCGGTGAGTCCGACTTTCCGGCCTCGGTCGACGTGGCCGTGCTGTCGCGCTTCCCGGTGCTCCAGACGCGGCGCCACGGCGGCTCGCCGCTGCAGCGACCCAGCGGCGGCATCACGTACTTCGCCCGCGAGTTCCTCGAGGTCCATCTCGACGGCGACGGCCACCGGGTGATCGTGTTCGCGGCCCACTTCAAGGCCAAGGTCGACGACGACCCGGAGCGCCGCCTCGCGGAGGGGACGCGCGCGCGGGAGATCGTCGACTCGGTCGCGGCGACCCACAGCGACGCGCTGATCGTGCTCGGGGGCGACCTCAACGACACCCCCGAGTCACCGCCGTTGACCGTGCTGCAGGCTGACGGCGGCATGCTGCGCGTCGCCGCCGACATCGTCCCCGACGACTGGACCTACAGCTACAACGACCAGCGCGACGCGATCGACCACATCTTGATGGCGACCGCGGCCACCGGGGGCCGTTACCTGGCCGGCTCGGCGCAGGTGTTCCACGGCCAGACCGGCGACGGCTACGGCGGCTCGGACCACGCGGGGCTGCGGGCGAGCTTCCGCGCGGGCGAGTGAGGCCTCAGGCGCTCAGGCTGGGCCGCACGGCGTCGGGCCGGACCTGGTGGTGGGCGACGAACCATTCGACCGCGCGGTGCAGGGTCTCGTCGAGCGGCCGGGTCTGGAAGCCGAGATCCTCGCGGGCCTTGGTGTTGTCGTAGAACAGGCGCTGGCGGGTGTAGGCGACGGTCCCGGGGGTGATCAGCGGCTCACGCCGCGACACCCGCTCGGCCCAGCCCTCGAGCACGTGGCCGAAGGCGACGGCGAGGCCGGCGGGGATCCGCAGCATGCCGTGGCGCAGGCCGACCACCTGGCGCAGCTGCTCGACCAGGGCGAAGATCGTGAGGTTGTGGCCGGTCAGCAGGTAGGCCTCGCCGCGCCGGCCGTGGGCCTCGGCGAGCAGGTGGCCGCGCGCGACGTCCTCGACGTCGACCAGGTTCAGGCCGCCGTCGAAGCTGACGCGGATCTTGCCGTTGAGGGTGTCGATCAGGGTGCGGCCGGTCGGCGTCGGGGCGATGTCCCCGGGCCCGAGCGGCATGCCCGGGTTGACGATCACGAGGTTGAGCAGCGGCGTGAACGAGAGCGCGACCTGATGCGCGAGGTACTTCGAGCGCACGTAGTCGAAGGCGAAGGGCCACAGGTTGTAGGGGGTCTCCTCGGTGGCCGGGGCGCCGCCGGGGTCGACGCCGATCGCCGCGATCGAGCTGGTGTAGACCAGCCGCCGGACCCCGAGCGCGGCCGCGGTGGCGAGCACGTTGGCGGTGCCGGTGACGTTGACGTCGTAGATGACCTTGCTGTCGGGGACCCAGGTCCGGTAGAGGGCCGCGAGGTGATAGACGACGTTGCAGCCGCTCATGTGCTCGTGCAGGGCGCCGCGGTCGAGGATGTCGCCCTCGACCAGATCGAGGCCCGCGCCGCGCAGCGGGTCGAGGTTTTGCAGGTCCTCGCCGGGACGGATCAGCGCGCGGACCGGGCGCCCCGCCTCGCGCAGCAAGCGGACGACATGATGGCCGATGAAGCCGGCGGCGCCGGTGACGAAGACGGTGTTGGTGGGCATACCGAGAGCGTGGCCGATCCTAGCCGTTCGGGTTGTTGCAGGTGTTGTTCTGCAGCGCCCAACCGGTCATGTCGCTGTAGGTGTAGGGCCCGTCGAGCTGGTCGTAGGTGGTGATCTCCTTGGTGTCGGGGTTGAAGCGGTAGGCCTGGTTGCAGCCCTGCGAGGTCGACCAGACGTTGCCGTCGAGGTCGATGCTCATGCCGCGGCGCTCGCAGGGGTTGATCTCGAAGGGCTCGCTGACCTCCATGGTCTCGCGGTCGATGTAGATGACGCCGCCGCTGAGGTTGTTGTCGTAGTTCCAGTAGTTCATCCACATGCGGCCCTTGGCGTCCTCCTGGATGCCGGACATGACGTAGGCGACATGGTTGGTGGCGAGCGCCCAGGTGTCGGCGACGGGGTCGTAGCGGGCCGCGCTCGCGCCACCGGTGGCCAGCCAGGAGGCCAGCCAGGGCCGGTCCTTGGTGTCGACGGTCATGCCGTAGGGGGTGATCGGCGGGGTCATGACCTTGAACTCGAGGGTCTCGGCGTCGACCCGCGCCATGCGGTCCTGACCGGGCACCAGGCTCGTCATCCAGAAGTTGCCCTTGGAGTCGACGGCGCCGCCGTAGGGCGAGAGCGAGGAGCACTCGAAGCCGACGATCTGGACGCTGTCCTCGACGACGCCGGTGTCGCCGTTGAGGCGGTTGACCCACACCCAGGTGTCGACGCCCTCCTGGCAGCCGCCGGTCCACACCTTCTCGTTCTCGTACTGGCAGGTGGCCTGGTTGAGGGGGCCGGCCATCCACGCGACGGGGCGCTGGGTGGTGTAGGGGAAGGGCGTGTGCCAGGCGACGCAGTCGTCCTGGTCCCAGGCGAGCACGTTGTCCTTGCCGCTCGAGGTCTGCAGGCCGGGCTGGCCGTTCTTGAGCTCGTCGCAGTCTTCGTGCCGCGCGAGCACCTTGGTGACGCCGCCGTTGCGGTTGGCGACGACGACGCCGCGCCCGGAGATCGAGACGCTGGTGCGCGAGGGGCTGCCGTTGCCGTCTCCGCGGGTCAGGTAGCGGCCCTCCTCGACCATGGTCTGGGTGTTGAGCTTGCTCAGCGTGCTGTTGTTGGTGTTGGCGATCCAGATGTAGCTGAAGTCGAGGTCGCTGCCGCAGCCGCACAGGCCCTCGGTGTCGCTGCCGCCGTCGGGGTTCGGGAGGTCGAACTTGATGCCGCCGCTGCCGCTCGTGCTGGTGCCGGAGATCTCGCTCGTCGTGGAGCTGGTCGCGGCGCTGTCGCTCGCGCCGCTGGTCGTCGGCGCGCCGCTCGAGCTGGCCGGTTCGCTGGTCGGGGTCGCCGTCGCGGAGCTGGTCGGGTTGGTCGCGGCGGTCGTGGCGGTCGCGGAGGCGGAGTCGGACTCGGAGCCGGTGTCGCCGCAGGCGAGGGCGAGCAGGCAGGGCAGGACGGCGACGCAGGTCGAGACGCGGGAGCAGGCCATGGTCGCAGCATGCCGCGCGGGACGCCCGAGGGGAAGCCCCTACAACACGCGCCTGGCAGGGGGCCGGCAGGCCGTGGGTCGGGGGAATTGCCTAGCAGCGGCAGCCGGAATAGGGGAATTCGAAGGACTGGTGGGCGGTGTGTGGGCCGTGGGTCTCGATTGTCTGGCCGGACATGGTGACGGCCTCGAGGTGACCGTCGCGCTCGAGGTCCATGACCGCGTTCGGGCCGAGGAAGCCGGGGTCCTGGTGCGGCTGCAGTCGATCACCCTCGATCGTGAACATCAGGGCGGCCTCGTCGACGAAGTAGTCGCCGCAGCCCTGGTCGCCGAGGCCGAGCTCGACGTTCACGAGCTTGCGCGGTCCGCCGAGCTCGTCCCAGCGGCTCACCTTGAGGCTCTGCAGGACCTCGGTCCAGGTGAGCTCGGCGGGCTCGTCGTAGTTGCGTCCGTACTCGGCGAGGTAGGCGTCGAAGGCGGCGCGCAGCTCGACGATCGCGGGCTGGCTCGCGAGGACCGCGAGCACGCGGGTCTTCAACGCGGCGTCGGCGGCCTCGTCGAGGGCGACGGCGGCGAACACGGTCGGGGTCGGGAGGTCGGCCCGGCGCGCCCACAGGCCGTTGCAGCGGGTGTTGCCGGCGAGGCGCGCGAACAGCAGGTGGGCTTCGGCGAAGATGGCCTTGCGCGCGGCGAGCTGTTGCGCCGGGGTCGGCGGGAGCCGTACGCCGTGCTCGTCGACGGCTCTGTCCATGTCGCTGTAGTCGTCGATGTCGCCGTCCTCGCGGGCGTAGAGCGAGAGGGCGCCGGGGTTGGCGGTACAGCTGCTGCCGTCGGCGGCGTACAGGATGAAGCGGGCGTCGACGAGCCGCTGGAGCCCGGCGGGCAGGCGGGTCGGGTCGACGGCCTTGCTCGCGGCGAGGCCGTACTCGAGCTCGTGGGCGCGCAGCCGGCCGTGGGCCCACGACTGCTCGCCGGTGGTCGAGAGCAGGAGCTGGCGCTCGTGCACGAGGAGCGCGGCGCCGGGCTCGGGGGTGGCCTCGGCGTCCTCGTCCGCGGCGGGCGGCTCGGGTGCGGGCTCGGCGTCGACGACCGGGACGGGCGGCTCCGGTGGGGTCGGCGCGAGCGCTGCGACCGGGGCGATCGCGGGGATGGTCACGATCACGGGCTCGGGCGCGGGGGTCAGGGCGATGTAGCCGATCGCCGTCGCCAGCGGGGCGAGCAGGATCGTCGCGTAAACCAGAGTGTCGAGCTTCGAGCGTGCCATGGCGGATCTACGCCGCAGGATGGCCGATCTAATCCGACTGTGACAGGGGCGAAGTGGCGCGCGCGGCCGCGGGAGCGGGCCCGTCGGCGAAGCCGGGGACGAACGGGGCTCAGCCCTTGACGCCGCCGGAGGTGAGGCCGGCGACGAGGTGGCGCTGGGCGACGTAGAACAGGAGCATCACGGGCAGGGAGACCAGCAGGGAGCCGGCCGCGAACTTGGGCCAGTCGGCGCTGAACTGCGAGATGTAGCGCTGGAGCACGACGGGGAGGGTGTACAGGTCCTCGCGGCCGAGCATGGTGTGGGCGAGCACGAACTCGTTGTAGGCGCTCATGAACGCGAACAGGGCGGTGACGGCGATCGCCGGGCGGGCCGCGGGCAGGACCACGCGGATGAAGGCCTCGAAGCGGGTCGCGCCGTCGACCATCGCGGCCTCCTCGAGGTCCTTCGGGATGGTCTCGAAGGCGCCGCGCAGCTGGAAGATGGCGAAGGGGACGGATGTGGTCGCGTAGCAGAGCACGAGGCCGGAGCGGCTGCCGAGCAGGCCGAGGGCGTCGAGGATCAGGTAGAGGGGGATCGCGCTGGCGACCGCGGGGAACATCTGGGTGGCGAGCAGGGTGCGCAGGCCGGCGTCCTTGCCGACGAACTCGAAGCGGGCGAGGGCGTAGGCGGTGGGCACGGCGATGAGAATGCCGACCAGCGCGGTGGCGAGGGAGATGACGATCGAGTTGAGGAGCTGGATGCCGAACAGCCAGCGCTCGGGTTCGCCGGGATTTTTTAAGGTGCTGCCGACGACGCCGCGCAGGTGATCGAGGGTCGGGTCGACGGGGAAGGGCAGCACGCGGGGCTCGAGGTCGGTGACGCCGGAGAAGGCGAGCGAGACGACCCACAGCACCGGGTAGAGGGCGAAGCAGACGGCGAGGGTCAGCAGCAGGTGGGCGCCGATCGACTCGAGCAAACTGACCTTGCGGCCGGAGGCGGTGGGGGTCACGAGTGGGCCTCCTTGCGATCGGCGCGCAGGCTCACGAGGCGGCCGATCATGGCGGGGATGCGGGTGCCGAACAGCAGCAGGAGGAAGATGAGGACCGAGTAGGCGGCGGCGTAGCCGTACTGGGCCTCGCGGGTGAAGGCCCAGCGGTAGGCCTCGCTGACGAGGATGTCGGTGGTGCCGTCGGGGTCGCCGCCGGAGACCAGGAACACGACGTTGAACATGTTGAAGGTCCAGATCGCGCCGAGGGTGACGGCGGGGGCGAGGGCGGGGCGGATGAGCGGGAGGGTGACGAGGCGCAGGCGTTGCCAGCGGCTGGCGCCGTCGACCTCGGCGGCCTCGAGCACGTCGGCGGGCACCGAGGTGAGGGCGCCGAGGGTGACGACCATCATGAAGGGGAAGCCGAGCCAGACGTTGGTGGCGACGTTGGCGGCGAAGGCGGTCGAGAAGTCGGCGAACCAGGCGATCGGCTCGAGCGAGGTGCCGAAGAGATCGTTGACGCCGTGGATCAGGCCCGTGATCGCGCCGAACTGCTTGTTGAACATGCCCTTCCAGGCGAGGGCGGTGACGTAGCTGGGGACCGCCCACGGGATGATCAGCAGCACGCGGTAGAAGGCGCGCAGGCGCAGGGTCGGGCGCGAGAGCACGAGGCCGAGGGCGAGGCCGATCCCGAGGTGGAAGGCGACGTTGAGCAGGGTCCAGGCGAGGGTGACCAGCAGCACGAAGTAGAACGAGCCGCTGATCAGCAGCGGGCCGCCGCGGGCGGTCAAGATCTCGATGAAGTTGGTGAAGCCGACGTAGTAGCCGCTGTCGGGGCGGCCGGCGTAGAGCGAGGTCAGGGCGCCGAGCACCAGCGGCAGCAGCACCAGCAGGCCGACCGCGACGACGCTGTGGATCACGTAGCGGTAGGCGGGCAGCGAGCGGCGCACGGCGGCGCGCAGCTGCGGATCGCGGGCGCGCTGGACCATGCGGAAGGCGGCGAGCAGCAGCAGCAGGCCGACGACGATCAGCGCCGGGGTCGGCGAGGCGGGCGCGGGCGGCGGGCGGCGCACGTCGTCGAAGCGAAATCGGGCCTCCTCGAGCGCGCGCTGCGGGCTGGCCTGGCCGCGCAGGACCTTGCGGATCGCCCGGTCGGCGGGCTCCCAGGTCGAGCGCATCGCCGGGGTCGCGGGCATCGGCACCGCGCTCGGGGCCTGCGCGGCGAAGCCGGCGAGCAGCAGGTCACCTGGCGGAGGGGACATGTCCGAACGGGCAGACAGCGCGCCGGCCTGGCGCTGGCGCAGGTCGGCCGCGGCGGCGCCGGCGAGGTGGCGCGCGAGCGCGAGGGCCTCGGGGCGCGCGGCGCCGGCGGGGGAGAGCATCACGCTCTCGACGGTCAGCGGCGGGCGCATCGGCTGGCCGCTGGCGCGCACCAGCGGGAGCGGGACGACGCGGTAATTCAGGTCGGCGCCGCGGATGTCGCTGGCGAGCCAGGGGCCGGAGATGGCGAAGGCGGCCCGGCCGCTGCGAAACATGTTCTGGACCAGTGCGCCGTCGGCGTCGCCCGGGACGGCGCCGCTGTCGACGAGCTGCTTGGCGAGCGCGAGCGAGGCCTCGGCCTCGGGTCCGATGAAGGCGAAGTGCTGCTGCTCGTCGAGCATGCGCCCGCCGAAGGCCAGCAGCAGCGGCATGTGGCCGTAGGCGCCCTGGGCCTCGTAGGCGAGCGGATAGACGCCGGGCGGCAGCGAGGCCTTGAGCTCGGCGATGCCCTCGAGGTCGGCGGGCACGCGGTCGAGGGCGACGAGGTCGGTGTTGACGTAGAGGGCGACGGACTTCTGCGCGAGCGGGAGGCCCCAGGTGACGCCGTCCTGGCGGACGGCGGCGAGGGCGTTGGGCATGAAGGCGGCGTCGGACTCGAGGGCGGCATCGGCGGGGCCGAGCAGGCCGCGCAGGCGGTAGTCGCCGATGCGCTCGTGGGAGTCGATGAACAGGTCGGGGCCGTCGCCCATCGGGATCGCGGCGGCGAGCTTGCTGCCGAAGCTCTCGTGGGCGACCTGCAGCAGCTCGACTTTGGTGCCCGTCGTGGCGGTGTGGGCCTCGATGACGGCGACGAGCGCGTCCTGCTCGGCGTCGCGGTAGGCGTGCCACAGGCGCACCGGGTCGGCGGCGCGGGCCAGCGCCGGCGCGAGGCACAGCAGCGCGAGCAGCAGCGCGCCGAGGCGCGTCGGGCCCGGATGGCGAGTGCCACGCGACGGGAGGGGCGAAGAACGCCGGGCGGGCTGCATGCGTGCAGGATAACGGAGACGGCCGCGCGGCCGCCACCCGGCAGTGCACGGGAGATAGCGACGGAGGGCGGACCGTGCAGCGGCAACGGTAGGGCGGACCGCGGGAGTCCGCGGTCACGGCCCGGTGTCTGCTGGCCCGTGTGATGCGATCGTCGGGCCGTGGGGCCAGACGGCGCTGTGCTCACTGGTAGCTGATCATTAGCCTCGGTTTCAGGTCCTCGTCCGCGCGGGTGCTGCGATACAGCACGCCGTTGCTGTCGATCGCCCCGAGGCCGAGGTAGAGGGGCTGGTTCGGGATGATCTTCGGGACCGGGATCTGCCAGGTGCTCGCCTGGTTGGGGACCGAGGGGCCCGGGTCTGCGGTCAGCAGGGTGTCACCCGGCGCGCCGAATTTCAGGGTGTTCGCGTCGAAGGGGAGGACCTGAAAGAGTTTGCCCGACCAGTCCGCGCCCGCGTCGATGCTGCTGCTGGTCCTGACGCTGAGGGTCGCGCTGGCGAGGGCCTTGCCGTCGGGCGTGGGAGGGATCTCGAAGCGGAGGTAGACCCGGGCCTCCCGGGCGCCGGCGCCGTCGAACGCGGTGTCCAGGAGCATCACGCCGGTCTGGCCGAGCCCGTCTGCCTGCTCCGCCACCATCTCGCAGCCGAGCGGTCCGAGGTATGGGAAGTTGAAATTCGGAAGCAGCACGCAGGTGGCGAGCGAGGCGATCACGGTGACGGCCTCCGGTGGCGGCTCACCGGTGTCGCCCTCGCCGGTGCTGGTGTCCGATGGCTCGCCGGTGCTGCCCGGCACGGGCGAGCCGGTGCTGGTGCCGGTGTCGATCGGGGCGGTGGTGATACTCGTGGTGCTGGTCGTGGTGCCCGGGTCGGCGCCGCTCGTGATCGAGACCTCGCCGGAGCCCGTGCCGGGGTCCGCGGTGGTCGTGAGGCCGGGTTCGCCGGTCGTGCTCGTGCTCGTGCTCGTCACCGTCGTCGCGTCGCCGCCGCTGATCGGGGCGAACAGCGGATTGTCCTGGGCGCAGGCCGGGGCGAGGGATGCCGCGAGCGCGGCGGCCAGCGTGCGGGCGAGGGGGCGGAGCATGGGTGGCACGATGTTCCGGTCGCGGCTGCCGGCGCAAGTGAGAAGCATGTGACGGGTTGCGCGCTCGAGGTCACGGGGTTGTGCCCGCCGCGGCACGGCCAGTGGGCCGACCGCGAGCGTGATGGGGGCGGCGCTCGAAGGCGCGCAAGTGCGCCGATCTGCCTGGCACGCTCAGGCGCGCAAGTGCGCCGATCTGCCGGGCACGCTCAGGCGCGCAGGGAGGCGCCGGTGCTGGCGTCGAAGACGTGGAGGGCTCGCGGGCGCAGGCGCAGGGCGTCGCCCTTCTTCACGCCGCTGGCGGTCTCGAGGCAGAGGGTGACCGGGGTGCCGGCCAGCTCGGCGTGGATCTGCAGCTCCGGGCCGAGCAGCTCGACCAGGCCGGCGCGCAGCGTGAGGGCGGGTCCGGTCTCTCCTGTCTCTAGGGACAGGTCGTGCGGGCGCACACCGACGGTGATCGCCTGGCCGGGGGCGAGGTCGGGGAAGGTCTGCAGGTCGAGGGGGATGGCGCTGCCGTCGGCGAGGCGGGCGGTCGCGGCGGTATCGCTGCGCTCGGCGACGGCGGGCAGGAAGTTCATCGCCGGGCTGCCGAGGAAGCCGGCGACGAAGCGGCTGCGCGGGGCGTCGTAGACCTGGCGCGGGGTGCCGAACTGCTCGACCTGGCCCTTGTTGAGCACGAACATCAGGTCGGCGAGGGTCATGGCCTCGACCTGGTCGTGGGTGACGTAGATGCTGGTGGCGCCGAGCTGCTCGTGTTGCTTGCGGATGTCGACGCGGACCTGGGCGCGCAGGGCGGCGTCGAGGTTGCTGAGCGGCTCATCGAACAGGAACAGCTGGGGGCGGCGGACGATGGCGCGGCCCATGGCGACGCGCTGGCGCTGGCCGCCGGAGAGGGCGCGGGGGAGGCGGTCGAGGAGGGGGGTGAGGCCGAGCATGGTGGCGACCTCGTCGACGCGCTGGTGGATGGTCGCGGGTTCGGTCTTGCGCAGCTTGAGGCCGAAGGCGAGGTTGTCGCGCACGCTGAGGTGGGGGTAGAGCGCGTAGCTCTGGAACACCATGGCGATGTCGCGGGCGCGGGGCTCGAGGTTGGTGACCTCACGCTCGCCGAAGCGGATCTGGCCGCTGGTGACCTCCTCGAGGCCGGCGAGCAGGCGCAGGAGGGTCGACTTGCCGCAGCCGCTGGGGCCGACGAGCACCGCGAAGGCGCCGTCGGGGACGGCGATGTCGACGCCTTTGAGCACCTGGGTGGCGCCGAAGCTCTTGAGGACGCGGGTGCAGGTGACGGCGACCATGGCGGCTACTTCACGTCCTGCTTGGGGACCAGCAGCATGCCGGTGACCGGGGCGAGGGTCAGGTCGAGGGTGCCGTCGGCGGCGATGGTGTAGGCGGCGTTCTTGCCGGCGAGCACGTCGATCAGGACGGCGCCGGGCGGGGCGGAGGTGGCCATCACGGTGGTCTCGAACCTGGTGCTCGAGTCGTGGACCTGGTTGGTGTTGAGGACGATCAGCGCGTAGTTGTTGCTGTCGCCGCCGGTGCGCTCGAAGGCGAGGATGCCGGCGTCGGACTCGTCGCCGGTGTGGGCGGTGCTGTAGATGACCTTGGCGTCGGCGCGGCGCAGGGCCGCGTAGGTGTTGCGCAGGGCGATCAGGCGCCTGGTGAACTGGAAGGTCGGGCCGGCGGTGTCGTAGGCGGGCGGCGCCTTGCTCTGGCCGAGGTAGGGCAGCGGGCGCCACATGTCCTCGCGGTTGCTCGGGTCGTTGCCGCCGCGGAACTCTTGCTCGGTGCCGTAGTAGAGGCAGGGGATGCCCTGGGCGG
>Ga0066600_10000853_pt1 | contig 10792 bp, 5 predicted proteins | sample Lowcelwee11metaG_FD_59486 | JGI IMG/M metagenome (GOLD analysis project Ga0066600, IMG submission 59486) | Freshwater pond sediment microbial communities from the University of Edinburgh, under environmental carbon perturbations - Low... | ecosystem: Environmental > Aquatic > Freshwater > Pond >... | reverse complement strand
CCGCGTCGAGGCGGAGCTGGGCCTCGACCGGGTCGGCGGTCGGCGCCAGGCGCAGGGTTTTAAAGAGGCGGCGCTCGTGCAGGCCGGAGGCGAGCTCGGCGAGCACGGGGTCCTCGGCGCAGGTGTAGCCGGCGATCGCGGCGCTGAGGGCGGTGTCGTCGAGCTGCAGGTAAGCGGCGACCGAGACCGGGCGGCCGCGCAGGATGTCCTCGAGCACAGGCGGCGTGGCGGCCTGATGGTCGAGCTCGACGAGCCGGCGAAACAGCGCGCGGATCATCAGCTCGGCGGCGCGCACGGCCTTGTGCAGGTAGACCTGGCGGTACATGTAGAGGCGGGCGAGGAAGAAGCCCTCGACGGCGGTGAGGCCCTTCTCGCCGTCGACGGCGAGGCGCGCCGAGGAGCTGTCTCTCGGGACATACAGGCGCAGCGAGGCGAGCAGCCAGTCGATGTCGAGCAGGCCGTAGCGGACGCCGGTCATGTAGCTGTCGCGCATCAGGTAGTCGCAGCGGTCGACGTCGAAGGTGCCGGAGACGGCGCGGGCGAGGTGGCCGATCGGGCTGTGGCCGTGGATGAGGCGCTCGACGACGGCGGGCATCTGCGGGTCGGCCTCGGCGAGGACCTGATGGACGCAGGTGCCGGGGTCGAGGAGGATCCGCGAGGTCCAGGTCTCGTGGCGGGGCGAGTCGGGCAGCACCGCCTCGAAGGTGTGTGAGTAGGGGCCGTGGCCGATGTCGTGCAGCAGGGCGGCGGCGAGGGCGGCGAGCGCGACCTCGTCGTCGATGCGGTCGTGCGCGGGCAGCTCGGCGGCGAGGGTGCGCACGCGGTCGAGGTAGCGCTGCATGACGTGCGCGGAGCCGAGGGCGTGAGCGAAGCGGGAGTGCTCGCCGCCGGGGAAGGCGAGCGAGGCGAGGCCGAGGGCGCGGATGCGGCGCAGGCGCTGGACCTCCGGGCACGCCAGCAGCCGGGAGATCCACCGCTCGGCCGCGCCGGTGAAGGAGATCAGGCCGTGGACGGGATCGCGCAGGATCATCGGCGGCGAGCCTACACGCTGTGTCGCCCGCCGCAAGGCCGCGGCGAGCCATCGCGGCAGACGCTGGCGTGGCCGCGATGTTATTCTCCGCCTTCGCCGATGCTCGCCTGCCGCAAGTGTGCGTATCCCCTGCAGGACGGCGAGGCGGTGCCCGAGCGCTGCCCGAATTGCGGGACCCCGACGCGCGCGCCCGAGCCCGAGACGTCGCCGCCGGTCGCCCTCGGCACGGTGTGGGGCCACGCCGTCGAGGTCGCTGTCCCCGAGGACAGGTCGCAGGCGGCCGGCCGCGAGCCCGAGGACCTGCCGGCGCCGGTGGCCTCGTCGCGGCCGTTCACGATGCCGACGGCGCGAAGGATCACCGTGCCGGCGGCGACGGCCGCGATGCATGAGCTCGAGAGCAGCGCCGAGCTCGACCTGCCCATCGTCGCGCGCAACGTCCCGAGCGAGACCGTGGTCGCGCCGCCGCGGCCGCCGGGCAGCACGCGCCCCGATGACCTCGACCTCGACCTCGACGACCTGCACAGCGAGGCCGCGACCCCGCCCGACGCGCCACCCCCCGCGTCGCCGTCCGCCGCGGTCCGCGAGCGGCTGCGGGTCCCCGCGCCGCGGCCGCTGCCGGTGCCGATGGTCGCGCCGAGCTCGGCCCCCGGCGACCCCTCACTCGCCCTCCAGCTCGCGCTCGTGGCGTTGACCGGCATCCTGCTCGGCCTCGGCTGGTTCTACTTCAGCCGCGGCCTCGGCGAGCCGAGCGTCGCGGGCGCGGGTGAGCTGTCCGGAAGTACATGGCCCGAGGGCTATCTCAAGACCCAGGCCCAGCGCCTCGACGTCGACCGCGCGGGTGAGTACCTCGCGGCGCTCGCCGAGGCCGAGGCGGTCGGCGACCCGCTGGGACGCGCGGAGGCGGCACTGTGCATGCACCTGCGCTACGGCCCGGACCTGGTGCGGCGGAGCGCGGCGGCGGTGTGGCGGCGGCAGGCGGCGAGCGAGGACCCGCGGGCGCAGCGTGTGGCCGGTCTGGCGGCGCTGGCGGAGGGTGATGTGGAGGCGGCGGAGCGCTTGTTGGCGGAGGGCGACGACGCGCGGACGCACCTGTATCGGGCCCTGGCGGCGCAGCAGCGGGACGCGGTGGAGGTGGCGGCGCGCGAGGCCGCGGAGGCGCTGGCGTTGCGGTCGAACGACACCGCGGCGGCGCTGGTGGCCGCGACGGCGACGCTGGCGGCGCGCTGGGACGCGCCGTTGACGGGGCTGCAGGCGGCCCTCGAGACGCACCCGGGGCATCCGCTGTATCAGCAGGCGCTGCTGCGGGCGCTGATCGATCGTGGTCGGCTGAAAGAGGCGCGGCAGCTGGTGACGCAGCTGGTGCCGGTGGTCGGCGCGAGCGAGGCTCATCAGGCGCGGGTGCGGATGTTGAAGGCCGAGCTGGCGGCGGCCACCGGCGAGCCCCGGCGGGCGCAAATCGAGGCCGACGCGGCCTGGCGCCTGGTGCCGACGGACCTGCAGATCCAGCTCGCGCGCGCGCGCCTGTTGCTGGCGATCGGCGAGCAGGGGCTGGCGCTGCAGGAGATCGTGCCGCTGGTCCGCGGGCCGGAGGCGGAGCCCGGGGCGCTGGCCCTGCAGGCCGAGCTGGCGATCCGGGCCGGGAACGAGAGCGTGGCGACGCGGGCGCTCGATCGCCTCGCCGGCGCACCGCGCTGGCGCAGTCAGGTCACGCTGCTGCGCGGCCGGGTGCACGCGCTGCGCGGGCGCAACGACGAGGCGGCGGCGGCCTTCCTCGCGGCCCTGGCCGAGGCGCCGGACGACGTCGACGCGGCGATCGCCCTCGCCGAGCTGCGCGTGCGCCGCGGCGCCTCCGAGCCGCTGGCGTCGATCGTGCGCGCCGAGGCGCTGCTGCGCGCAAACCCTCGCGCGGCCCGGCGCGCCGGCCTGCGTGCGTTGACGCTGGCCCATGCCAACCTGCTCGTCGAGACAGGTCGCAAAGACCAGGCGGTCGTGGTGCTCGACGCGGCCCTGGCGGTCGACCCCGACGACAACGCGGCCCAGCTGCGGCGCGGCGTGCTGGCGACCGAGCTCGGGCGGGGCGCGGCGGCCCGCGCCGACTTCATCGCGGTGGCGCGGCGGACCGGCGGCTATCCGGGGCTGGTGTGGCCGCTCGGGCGCATCTACCTGCGCGAGGGTGACCTGTCGGCGCTCGCGGATCTGCTGCTGTCGCACTCGCTCGAGCAGTCCCTGCCCGACGACATCGCGGTGATGCGCGGGCTGCTGCGCCTGGCCCAGGGCGACCCCGATGCCGCCGACGAGGACATCGACCGCGTGCTGCAGCGCAGCCCCGACTCCTGGGAGGCGCACCTGGCCAAGGCCCAGGTGCTCCACGCGCGTGACCGCATCCCCGAGGCCATCGCCGAGCTCCGCCTCGCCAGACCCCGCAGTCCCGACGCCGAGGTCGAGCTGTGGACCGGCAAGCTCGCCGAGCGCAGCGGCAAACCACAGGAGGCCGCCGCCGCGTTTCGTCGCGCCCACCAGCTCGACCCCTCGCTGCTCGAGGCCACCGTCCTCAACGGCCGCGCGCTCCTCAACCAGGGCCTCGCCCGCGAGGCCGTCATCGAGCTCCAGGCCGTCACCCGCGCGACGGATGCCTTCCCCGCCGCGCACCTCGCCCTCGGCCTCGCCCTCCGCGAGCGTGAGCTGCTCCCCGAGGCCCTCGAGAGCTTCATCCGCGCCGTCAGCGACAAGAACCCCGGCGAGGCCCACTACTGGGCCGGACGCACCGCCGCGGAGCTCGGACGCCTCGACCAGGCCGCCGAGCAGCTCGGCCACGCGGTCGTGCTCGCGCGCCCGGGCGCGCCCTGGCTGGCCGACGCGCAGCTGTGGCTGGGCAGGACCCAGCGCCGCCGGGACCGCCGGACGGAGGCCCGCGCGGCGTTCACGGCCTACCTGCAGCTCGCGGGTCCGCGGGCGCCGGCCCGCGCCGAGGCGCAGAGGCTGCTGCGCGGCGCAGGCCGCGACGAGTAGGGAATGCCCGTAGCTACGGCCTGTTGAAAGGTGTTCCGTCTGTGCGCGCCTTGCGAGGGGGGGGGAAGTGTGGTGTCCTCCGCCATCGATGATATCGGACGACGAGCTGACGGCGTTAGCGAAGGATCTTGAGTCGGAGCAGGTCGAGCGCAAGTCGGCCCTCAAGAACGACAAAGACAAGATCTGCGAGACGATCTGCGCGTTTGCCAACGATTTACCGCGCACCGGCCGCCCAGGCTATGTCCTCGTCGGAGTAAGGGACGACGGCACCCTGGCGAACCTGGCGATCACCGATAGGCTGTTGCTCGAGCTGGCGGACCTGCGCAGTGCGGGGAAGATCTTGCCGCTGCCGCAGATGAGCGTGGAGCGGCGGTCCTTCGCCGGGGGCGAGATCGCCGTGATCGAGGTGATGCCGTGCTCGGACCCCCCCGTGCGTTACGAAGGCAGGGTGTGGATCCGCGTCGGGCCGCGTCGGGCGACCGCCAGCCGCGACGAGGAGCGCGCGTTGACCGAACGACGTCAGTCCGGAGATGTCGCGTTCGACCAGCGCAGCCCGGTCGGGGCGGTGATCGAAGATCTCGACTTGAGGACTTTTGAAGAGGTGTATCTGCCGAACTCGGTCGCTCCGGAGGTGCTGGCCGAGAACGGGCGCACGCGTGAGCAGCAACTCGCGGCGCTGCACTTGCTTGATCCCGCCGGGCGACCGAATCATGCGGCGCTGTTGCTGCTCGGCCGTGAGCCCCGCCGTTGGTTGCCAGGTGCGTACCTTCAGTTCGTCCGCTTCGATGGGACGGACATGGTCGACAGCGAGGTCATAGACCAGCGCGAGCTTTCAGGGCCAATCCACGAGGTGCTGCGAGATGTCGACACATTGGCCAAGATCCACATGCGCACTTCGCTGCAGATACCAGCGGTGGGTGCAGAGATCCGCCGCGCGGATGTGCCAGTCATGGCGGTGCAGCAGCTCGTCCGCAACGCCGTGCTGCACCGCAGTTATGAGTCGCTCTCGCCGATCCGCTGGTACTGGTTCGCGGACCGGGTCGAGATCCACAGCCCTGGCGGTCTGTTCGGGCGGGTCAACCCGGAGAACTTCGGCAAGCCCTACGCGACCGACTACCGTAACCCGCGCTTGGCGGAGGGGCTCAAGGTGCTGGGCTTCGTCCAGCGCTTCGGTGTTGGGATTGAGCTGGCCCGTAAAGCCTGTCGAGAGCTCGGGTGCCCGCCTCCCGAGTTCCAGTTCGAGACGTCGGCGGTGCTGGCGATCGTGAGAGGGGCTCGATGACGACAATCGCGTTTTTTAACAACAAGGGTGGTGTCGGTAAGACAACGCTCGTATACCACCTGGCCTGGGCCTATGCGGATCTTGGCGTGCGGGTGCTGGCGGTCGACCTCGATCCGCAGTCGAACCTGACCGGGCTCAGTGTCGCTGAGGAGCGCCTGGAGGCGCTGTGGGGGGATGACCCTGCAGAGCGTAGGTCGGTATACGGCGCGGTGTCACCGATCCTCGAGGGACTCGGTGATATCGGTGAGGCTCACACCGAGGCGCTCGGGGAGCGGCTGCATGTTATGGTCGGCGACGTGCTGCTGGCCGGGTTCGAGGCAAAGTTGGCCGAGACCTGGCCGAAGTGCCTCGACAAAGACGTGGCGGCGTTTCGCGCCCAGTCGGCGTTTGCCCGGCTGATCAAAAGGGCCGTGGAGCGAGTCGGGGCACAGGTCGTGCTGATCGATGTCGGGCCGAACCTGGGGGCCATCAATCGCGCAGCGCTGCTGGCAGCGCGCTGGGTGGTCACGCCGCTGGGGGCCGATTTCTTTTCGATCCAGGGCCTCCGTAATTTGGGGCCGGTGCTCCACGATTGGCGTGAGGAGTGGGCTGAGCGACGCAAGAAGAATCCGAGTAAGGCGGTCGCGCTCCCGGGCGGGGAGATGCAGCCCGCCGGCTACATCGTGACGCAGCAGAACCTCCACGGTGGCGAGGTCTCGAATGCCTACCGGAAGTGGCTCGAACGCCTGCCTACAGAGTACGCCAACCTGATTGCCGCGCAGAGGTCGGAAGAAGGCACAGCCCTGGAGTTGGCCGAACCCTGGGAACTCGGGCTTGTCAAGCACTACCGCAGCCTTATGGCGATGGCCCACTCGGCCCGCAAACCGGTGTTTCATTTGAAGGCGGCCGATGGAGCGCTTGGTGCCCATGCAACGGCGGCCCAGCGAGCGGGGGGCGAGTTTCGTGCGCTGGCCAGAAAAATCGCCGAGCGGGTGGGATTGGCGCTGCCATAGTCGTACCAAGGACCGTCAGGCGGAGGGACCGCGCGCTCCGAGCGATAAAGCCCTGGACGCGGCGCGGCCGGTTCGCCCATACTCCTGGCCCCGGAGGAGTGGCCGAGCGGTCTAAGGCAGCGGACTTGAAATCCGTCGTGGGGGCGACTCCACCGAGGGTTCGAATCCCTCCTCCTCCGCCCCATCGATCTGTGCTTGCGGACATGCGCTCTTTTTTAAAAGAGGCACATGTCTGAAAGTACAGGTCGAGTTCAACGCTGCAGGCGCGCGAGCCAGGCCTCGACGACGGCGCGGCGGCGCGGCTGGTTGGTGGCGCGGAAGTACGTGTGAGCCTGTTCGGCGAGGGCCCGGGCGGCGGCCGGGTCGCCGCCGGTGGCTTGCAGGGCGCGGGCGCGGGCGAAGTTGTAGTCCGCGAGGGCCTGCGCCTGGGGCGGCTCGGCGAGGTTGATGTGGGCGATGCGGTCGAGCAGGGCGAGGGCGGCGGCGGGCCTGCGGCGCTCGAGCTCGAGGACGGCGAGGGTATAGAGGGGGAGCGAGTTGTATGAACTGTCGCGGCCGAGGGTCGCCTCGGAGATCGTCAGGGCGCGGCGGGCCAGGGCCTCGGCGCGGGTGAGGTCGCCGCGCTCGAGCTCGAGCTGGCCCAGGTTGGCGAGCGGGGTCACCAGGTCGCTGTGATCCGGGCCGAGCCGGCGCTCGCGGATCTCGAGCGCGCGCAGCAGCAGGGCCCGCGCCTCGTCGGGGTGCTCGAGCCGGGACTCGAGGTTGGCGAGGTTGTCGAGCGCATCGGCGACGTTGGGATGGTCCGGGCCGTAGACCCGCTCCTTGGCCGTCAGGCTGGCCCGCAGCAGCGGTTCGCCGCGCACCAGGTCGTCGCGGATCATGTACTGCGCGCCGAGGTTGCTGATCGCGGTGATACGGTGCGGGTGGTCCTGCGGCAGGGTGCGCTCGGCCTGCGCGACCACCTGCTCGAGCACCGTCACCGCGCGGTCGAGCTCGCCCGTCGCAACATGGACGTTGGCGATGTTCATCCCCGCGTTTAGCAAGATCGGGTTGTCGGGCCCCAGCGCGCGGGTCCAGATGGCCTGCGCACGCAGCAGCACCGCGAGCGCCTCGTCGTGCTTCCCCCGGGTCTTGAACAGCACGCCGAGGTTGTTCAGCGTCGCGGCGACGTCGGGGTGGTCGGGCCCGAGGGTCGCCTCGCGCAGCGCCAGCGACTCGTCGTAGGCCGCGAGCGCCTCGTCGAAGCGGTCGAGGCCGTGCAGGGCGTTGCCGAGGTTGGCGAGGGTCGCGGCGACGTCCGGGTGCGCCGGGCCGAGCGCGGCGCGCCGCAGCTCGAGCGCGTGGCGGTAGTGATGGATCGCGTCCTCGTGCTTCTCCTCGACGTAGGCGAAGGTGCCGAGCTCGTTGTCGAGGCGAGCCTCGGCGACCGGGTCGTCGCCGAGCCGCGCGACCGCGGCGCCGGCTCGCTCGGCCCAGCGCGTCGCGTCGGGGAAGCGGCCCTGCTTGACCGTGACGCGCACGATCTCCGTCCAGCTCGCGGCGGCGACCTCGTCGTGGTGGCCGGCCTCCGCGGCCCACAGCGCGGCCCACAGCGCCGGCTCGGCGGCCGTGAGATCGCTGGCCCGGCTGTGCAGCTCGCCGAGCCGCTGCTGCGCCTCGGCGATCAGCGGCCGGTGCCCGCTCGTATCGGCGGCCTCGGTGATGGGCCCGACGAGCGCCAGGCCGTCCTTGAACTTGCCGGCGTCCTGCGCCGCCTTGGCCTGGTCGAGCAGGCCGCGCAGGCGCAGCACCTCGGCCGCCAGGGCTGGATCTTCCGGCGGCTTCACGCGCGCCAGCAAGGCGCTGCGGTCGGCGCAGGCGGCCACCGGCGGCAGCGCCAGCGCGGCGCTCACGGCCTTGTCGACGACCTCGCCGTCGGCTCGCCCCAACAGCTCGACCAGCGCCGCGGTCTCGCTGCGCCGACGCTCGAGGCAAGCGCCCTGCAAGTCCAGCAGCTCCGCCGAGGTCTCGCCGCGCTCGTGGGCCTCGCAGGCCGCGGTGTGCAGCTCCACCCACGCGGCAGCCCGCGCGTCGAGCAGGGCCTGGACCTTCTGCGCGGTGGCGGCGGCGTAGGGCCGGCCGGTGGCGGCGAAGGCCTGGTCGAGGACGGCGGCGCGCCGGGGGCCCCAGGTGTCGCCGAGCCATTGCTCGGCGCCGCGGCAGCGCTGGTCGCGGGCGGCCTGCACGGCGGAGAAGCCCCAGGCGCCGGCGAGCAGGAGCGCGGCGGCGCCGGCGAGCAGCAGCCAGCGCCGACGGGCGGCGTCGGGGTCACGACCGAGCTCGGCGAGCAGGGCCGCCATGCTCGGGAAGCGCTGGTCTGGATCCGCCGCGAGGCCGCGCAGCACGGCCCGTCGCAGCCACGCGGGGATCCTTCGCTCGCGCGGGGGCTCCTGGATCACGCCGCCCACGACGTTGAGGGCGAGGGTCCTCAGGTCATCGCCGGCGAAGGGGCGCTGGCCATGGAGGGCCTCGTACAGGGCGACGCAGAAGGCGAACTCGTCGGTGCGCGGGTCGGTGGCGCCGCCGAGGTGCTGCTCGGGGGCCATGTACAGCGGGGTGCCCATGATCGAGCCGGTGACGGTGAGGCGCTGGAGCAGCTGGCTCGAGCGGCGCTGCTCGGAGCTGTCGACAGGGACATGTTCGATCGAACCTGTCGCACGGGCCAGGCCGAAGTCCATCACGCGGACGCGGCCGGCGCGGTCGACGAGCACGTTCTCGGGCTTGAAGTCGCGGTGGATGAGGCCGACCTCGTGGGCGGCCTGCAGCCCGCGCCCGGCCTGCAGGAACATCGCCAGGACGCTGCGCCAGTCGCGGGCTTCGGCGGCGAGCCAGGCCTCGAGGGTGGAGCCCTCGACGAGCTCGAGCGCGAGGAAGACCTGCCCCGCGTGGGTGCCGGCCTCGAACACCTGCAGCACGTTGGGATGGGAGATCTTCGCCATCGCCTGGGCCTCGCGCAGCAGGCGGCTGTGACCGACGGTGTCGGGGCCGTCGCCGGCGACGTCGCCGTGCAGCAGCTTGATCGCGACCTTGCGGTCGAGGTCCGTGTCATAGGCGGCGTAGACGACCCCCATGCCGCCGGCGCCGAGCGGCTTGAGCACCGTGTAGCGGCCGATCTGCGCCGGCATCGCGTGATCGGTGCGAGGGGCCGGGCGACGGTCGGTGACGCTCAGCGTCGTCTCGCCGAGGCTCAGGGCGTCGCTGGAGTCGATCGGCATCCGCGGTGACGATAACCCGTCGCGGTTCAGGCCGCGGTCCCGAACAGCTGCGCCGGCGGGTCGAAGGGCTCGCGGGCGTCGGCCACCAGCACCGCGAGCGCGGCGCCAGGGCGCTGCCAGTACAGCGCCGGCGACACCGGACCGGGTAGGCGGGCGTGCGCGTTGGCGGTCCAGGTGGCGAGGAAGCGCAGCGACTCGCGCAGCCGCAGCGGGGCGTCGTCGGCGTCGCTGCACCAGAATTGTCGGAAGCGACCGAGGCGGGCGAGGGCGGGGCGCAGGCGGCAGGCGAGGGGGGCGAGGAACAGGGCGGTACCGCGGGCCGGGACCGCCAGCACTGCGCCTGCGGGGCCGAGCGAGGCGCCGAGTTGCTCGAGCTCGAGGGCGGCGACGGCGGTGTCGGGGCCGCCGGGGCCGCCGACGATGTAGGCGTGCACGCCGGGGAGCGGACCGGCGCGGCCGAACTCGAGGGCCTCGCTGCAGGTGCCGCGGCGGGCGCGGGAGAAGGCGGCGGCGGGCCCGATGCCGTGGAAGCGCAGCTCGCCGCGGCCGGGGATCTGCAGGTCGTGGGGGCAGCCCCGGGCGACCAGCTCGTGCAGCCCCGGGGCCAGCTCGCGGGCCTCGGCTTGTGGATGGCGAGCGCGCTCGGCGGCGCTGACCAGGAGCGAGCGCAGCCGCGGCTCGGGCAGCGGCAGCCGCCATCCCGGCGGCTCAAACCGCCGCGGCGCAGAGGAGGGCAGGGGTTGGGGGACAGGGCGCGCGGTCGACATGGTGAGGCGTGGTGAGGGCTTCATCGACACGTCGGGCGCTTTCGTTGCGCGCGCCGGCAGGTTTTGTGCGGCTGCGTCGGCGCGCGGCTCCGGTTATGCTGGGCGCTCATGGCTCGCGACCTGCTGCTCCTGCTCGGCCTCGTGCTGCTCCCCGGCTGCGCCGGTGAGTTCACGGCGCTGGCGGCGATGGTGTTCAGCATGAGCCTGGGGGCGTGGTTGGTCGGTCGCGGGCATCATCGTCGGGCGCTGCTCGAGGCGATGCAGCTGCGGCGGGCGATCGCCACCGGACGGCACCGGCAGATCGAGCAGCACCTGCGCCGCGAGCTGGCGCTGGCGGCCGCCGGCGAGGCCGTGAGCGTCGAGCGGCAGTGGTTGGCCCGCGCCCAGCTCGGCGGTCTGCTGGTCGCCGAGTGGCGACTCGAGGAGGCGCGGGAGATCTACGCGATCAGCACGGCCAA
>Ga0066600_10000849_pt1 | contig 10806 bp, 22 predicted proteins | sample Lowcelwee11metaG_FD_59486 | JGI IMG/M metagenome (GOLD analysis project Ga0066600, IMG submission 59486) | Freshwater pond sediment microbial communities from the University of Edinburgh, under environmental carbon perturbations - Low... | ecosystem: Environmental > Aquatic > Freshwater > Pond... | reverse complement strand
CTTCTCGTCGTGCAGCTCGCCCGGCAGGTCGGGCTGCTCTTTCCAGGCGGGGTCGGCGGGCGTCGTGGCTACTCTTCGGTCAGCCATCGGTCTCCTCGTGCCACTCCTCGATGTTCCAGTTGTCCGGGTCCATTACCGTGTTGTACTCGAAGAGCGTTTCGATGACGTCGCCCTCGCCCTGTTCCACCTTTCGAATTGCTTCTTCTTTGGAGTCGGCTTCGATCTGGACGCCTTGGTTCCAGATTTCTTTACGGGTTACGATGTACCGTGACATCCTTTTCCTCCTTGGCGAATTCAGCCCACCCGAGCAGGGCGTAGTAGAATCGGTCAGCTGCAGCTTCATGGTCTTGTCGGTCATGGCTTGTCTCCTCTCCTCAGCGCAGGGTGCGCCAGGCTTCGGCTACTCCTTCGGGGGACAGCAGGTGTGCCCCTGGCTCACGCCCTCACAAACAGGACACGGCTCCTCCTCGACGTGCCCCCACGAGGCATCCTCGAGCAGCTGAGCGATGAACATCGCCATCTTCCAGGCGTGGTCCCAGCCCTGGAACGTCTTGCCCAGCATCAACAGGCGACGCTTTCCATACAGGTCCGACGGGCCATCCGGCGACCACAGCGCCTCGACGTGGATGTAGTGCCCCTCCGATCCTCCTACCACGGGGAAGGCTACGACCCAGAGCGCACTGGCTGGCCACGGCTCGTTGGGCCGGCGCTTCACGTCGTAGTCGAGCGAGAAGTACTCGTCGATCATCCCGGCGTCACGCAGACGCTCCTCGATCTGCCTGTACACCGACTCGACCGACTCACATCCCAGTGACGCGAGGTACCCGTCAGGCTTCTTGCGAAACCGCTCGATGATGATCGGCCCCTTATCCTCGACGGGGACCCAGATCTCTGGCCACGCCATCACCGACGGATAGGGCTCCTCGTACAGCTCGATCTGCGTCGGCGCACCCTCCGGCCCGTACAACACGGCGCAGTGGAATGCGCACACCGACACCTCGGGCAGGTGCGTGGCGAACAGCTACCCCATCTCATCCGGCTTGACCAGCGTCGCCTCTGCCCCACTCATGGCGAGCGAGGCGCGCTCGTGCTGGCGCGCTTTGCGGTACCGCCGTACCACGTGTGGGTTGTCCATCAGTACTGCCCTCTCAGCTCGTGTGGGTAGCATTCGAGCACCGACCCGTCGCGATCCGCGATCCGGATGATGCAGTCGGAGTCACCCGGCTCACCGTGGTACTCGATGCTCCCGATGATGTAAGCACGAGAGCACGTGCCCTCATCTGGATCGCTCCAGAAGACCTCATCATCGGTATGCAGGTTCCAAGGGAACCCGAGTTCGTTCCTGTTCGGGTTGGACATGGCTCACTCCTCGCTACGAGACACGGCCTCACCCGACAGGCTGACACCATACCCGTACTTGGGGTGAAGGTTCTCGATGTGCATCTGCTTTGCGTTCTTGACGAGTGCGTCTGCATCGAACTCGATCGGCAGTCGAACGGGTGGCGCATCAGCATCCGCAGTGCTACGGCGTGGGCCACCGGAGATGAAGAACGCGAGCTCGCGATTCTCCGTCGGCTCTGGTGGGTACCAGCACAGGTCGACAGAGGTGCCCAGCTCGAGCCCGTCGGGGATCTTCAACCCGCAACCCTTGAGTAGCTCCTCGGTGCACCACGGGCAGAGGCTCCACCCGTGCTCGGCTACGCCGGCATCGTAGGCATCCATGGCTGAGCAGCCCCGCTCGTTGCAACGGTCGCACGTCCCGGCGGAGATGCACTCTGAGCACATCACGCCGGTGTAGTGCACGCCGATGCCGCCGTCGCCGTGGTAGCCCGTCGCCTCGGGCCGTCCCTCGTACTCGTCGTACGTGATGACCTGGTTGCACTTCTCGCACCGCCAGGTCAGCTCGACGCCCCACTGCTCCTCGGCTACCGACAGGGCGCGCATCCAGTAGCGCTCGCCGGCTGGCAGCACGTCGTTGATCGGGCCCATCGGGGCCACGGCGACGAGCGAGATGCGCCCGTAGGCAGACGTCTTGAGCAGCTTGGACTTGTGCCCGAGATCCTGCACCGACTCCGCCTCGCAGACGCCGATCAGCTCGTCGAGCGAGTGCACCGCATCCATCGCCACGCCCTGGCCCGAAGCGTAGAGCGGCAGCACCACGCTCGGCTCGTGGTACTCCTCGCACCCCGGCGGGGTGACGAGGAACAGGTTGAGCTCGTAGAAGCACCCCGGAAAGGGGCTCCCAACTTCCATCTGCATGAGAAAGCTCTTACCGGCGGCCCACAGCTCGCGCAGGTCGTCGAGTTCGTTTGGCATTTGTACCCCCCGGTGGCGCGTACCCAGCGAGACGCGCACGATTCGCAACCAAGTGTGCGGAGCAATACAGTGCTCGCGCCACGCCCTTGTGGCCGAGCCCCGCATCCAGCAGCGGACGAATGTCTCGATCGAAATCGATGTCGTGGCGCCTGTTGGGGCTAACAGCCCCGCGGAAATGCTTTTCACAGTGCGCCCGCCGCGACACGATCTCTAGGTTCTCTAAGCGGTCGTCCGTCTTCACGCCGTTCTTGTGATGCACCATCTCATCGGCTTGCAGGTAGCGCCCGAGGTGTTCCTCTAGCACCAGCCAGCAGCGCTTCACGTAGTTCCGTGGCGAGCGCCTCGGATGCTCGTGTGACAGCACCCACACATAGCCTTTAGCGTGGATGCGGCCTCCCTTATAGCCTGGGTGGTTGCAACCACGCATTTGGTGCCCGAACAGGAACCAATGTTTGGCACCCCGGGAATACCTGTGCCTGTCCGGCTGCACAATCTGCCCGCAGCCACACTCGCACAGGTGTCGATCTCGGTGGCGGGCAAGCCACGCCTGAAACTGCTTGTCGGGTTTTCTTGGCATGGCCACAGAGTAACAGGCAGCTGGGGCTACGGCAAGGGGTGCTTGTGCGAGCTGTAGGGCGCACCCACCTCCATCTGCATCAGGAAGGCCGCGCCCTTCGCGAACAGCGCCTTGAGCTCGGCTAGCGTCTCCTGCTCGATCTCGAGTTCCCCTCTGGTTTTCATGGCTACTCCTTCCGTCCGGCTCGCCACGCCGCAGGCAGAAAGCCTCCGTGGCTCAGCCAGCCATCCATCGCCTCGGCCAGGTCGGCCAGGCGCTCGAGCATGTCGAGCCGCTGCGTCTCGCTCTCGGTGGTGATCGGCACGGCCTCGAGGGCTCGCAGGCGCTCGAGCAGCCGGCGCTGCTCTCTCAGGTTCGCATCAGGGTCCATCGTGTTCCTCCCTCCACAGGCACGATGCCTGCTGGGCAACCGTCGCGCGTGCAACGGCTGCCCAGCCAGGCACCCTGGCTGGTGGTTTGTCCTGGTTTGTCTGGCTTTTGGCCCCCCCTCACCCACAGGGGGCCAGCAGGATCCTACGAGGCGGCGGGCGCCGCGGCCGAGCAGCGGGGGATCGCGACGGCCTCGATGAAGTGATCGACGCGCACGTGGCGGTCGATCGTGTCGCCCGCGGCTCCCTTCTTGGCGCCCTCGGTCAAGCAGTTGTAGAAGGACCAGAGGTTGCGCTCGGCAAACTCTTCGTGCGCGGGGCGGCGCCATTCCGCGATCGAGCGGTTGGCTTGCTCCGAGTTGATCACCCGCTCCCCGAGGGCCACGCCGAGCAGGGCGAACCCGCGGCGCAGGGCGCAGGGCAGCCCGCGCATCGCGTCGGCGCGCTCGGCGACGGCCTGGTAGTGCCCGAGCAGCCCGCCCAGGTGCTCCACCACCATCTCCCGCCAGTCGCGGTGCACGTAGGTGGTGTTCTTCCGCATGATCTTGAACGCGTCACCCGAGAAGGCCAGGTTGTCGCAAACAAACACCCTGGCTCCGCAGACGAGCCCGTTGCTCAGGCTCTGATCGTACGAGCCGCGCACCCCGACCACCGGGCCGAGCCCCGTGGGATCGCCCGGCTCCGCGCCCAGCCTCATCAGGGCGAACATCTGCGCCCCTCCGCGGTTGAGGCCGAACTCTTCCGCCACGACCTCGCGCCTGGTCACCGACGGGATGGTCTCGCGGATCAGGCTCAGCGACTCCTCGTAGGGCAGCGGGTTCCAGGTCGGCGTGCGCGCGGGCACGGGCACCGCACGCACCTCGTCGAACGTGGCCCCGCGGCCACCGGCGTGCAGACACAGCTTGTCCATGTGCATGTTCCCCTCCTTGAACTAGAGAGCCGAGGCTGCGGGCTGGCTGCGAGGGCCCCTTGCCCCCACTATATACATCCAACCCTCCCAACCCGACTTTCAGTTTATCACAGTTCGGAACCGATGTGAAGCGAAATCGTACCGGCTAGCGGCTGGCTCGCGCGTACGGGTGGCGGAACCCGAGCGCCTTCATCCGCGCCGCGATCTTCTCCGCCCGGCGGCGCTTCTCGAGCTCGCAGGCCGCGTCCTTCCGCCGGCGCTGCTCTGCCACGAACGCCGCCTCCGCCTCCCGCGCCCGCTCCGACGCTGCGCGGGCCGCCGCCGTCGCCCGGCGCGTGCTCTCCTCCACCCGGCACGCCTCGAGCCAGGCCAGGTGGCGCCTGTAGTGCTCCTCCGCGAGCGGCCCGGCCCGCTCGGCCCTCCACTCCACGTACCTCGAGTACGCCTCGAGCTCCCCCGCGGTCAGGATCCTTTCCGGCTTGAACGGCTTGAACATGGCTCACCTCTCCGTTGCGGCCCACCATGGGCTCGCTTCCACCCTCGAGCGAGGGCAGAAGCCAGCCCACAGCTGGCTGGCTGGCCGATTACTCGTAGTCGGGCATGCGTTCGAATTCGACGCTTTCCGAGTAGTAGCCGTTTGACGTGCCGTACCAGCGTACGGTTACAGCGCCTTTGATGGTGGCGAACTTGTAGAAGGTCCACGTGTAGGAATCGGGCGGGTACAGGCCCGACTCGGGTGGCGGGGGCTTCGGTTCGTCGCTGCTCACCTCCTCTGCGATGAGCAGTGGCGCACCCATGAGGTCTTGCAGGTCCCCGCAGATGTCTTCAATGCTGACCTGCTCACAGCAATCCTGGTAGTGGAACAGTCTCCACGTGGCTCCGTCCTCAGCTTCGAAGTGGAACTGGTCCCCGTGTGCACCAACCACAACCTCGACTCGACGCATCGTGACGCCGAGCATCTCGCTTAGCTCTGCGTGTGGCATGGACTGTCCTTTCTCGGTTGGCTGGCTACTGAATCACGCCTGCGCCAACGGCCGCCGGCTCGCAGTACTCCACGACGCATTCGGCTCCGGCGTACTCCTCCCGACAGAGCTCGAGCGCCGCGCCCGCCGCGACCAGGGCGGACCCGCCCCAGCCGAGAGTCCCCGCCCCCGAGCACGTTCCTGCCAAGGAGCAGGACTCGAGCACGTGCGCCTCCGGCGCCACCGCGCAGACGGACGGCACAGCGGGCCCGCTGAGGAGCAGGCCGAGCAGGATCATCGTGGTCATCTGGCTCCTCCTGTGGCGATCGTCGCCACGATGTTGCCCGCGGAGTCGATCACCAGCACCGGCGACTCCGCGTTGACTGCGACCAGCCGCCCGCCACCCACCGCAGCCTCCGCCCGGCGGAGCTGCCCCTCACCGATCACCGGCGTCCCTTGCACGTACGTCGCCGACACGCGGGCTTGCCGCCCGCAAGCGTTGCGAAGCGTGATCATCTCTGGCTCCTTTCTGGCTGGCTGGCTAGCGCACCGCCCAGCGACCGGGCGAGAGGAGCCAGGAGATCACCCCGGCCACGCCGACCGCGAGCGGCACGGCCAGCGGCAGCAGCACGAGCAACTGCACGAGGTACAGCCCTTCGATGGCTTCCATCTAGTTCTCCTGCTCCGGCTGGCTGGCCGCCCGCGCGGCGGCGTTGATCTGGCGGATGTCCCCCGCCACGTTGATGACGACCACCTGCATCTGCCCGTCCCAGCCCTTGCTGCGGACGGTGATCTCCCCCTCGGCTCCGTTCAGCACGTCGGCCAGCATCTTCGCCTCCTTGAGGCCGAGGTGCGGCTTCGCTGCGTCGCTGGCGGTCACGAAGGTCCGGAGCGCCCTGATCATCGGGATCTTGCCCAGCGGCTCGTCCGGCTTGGGCAGCGCGCCTGCCGCCGCCAGCCGGAGCTGTTCCTTCAGGCGGGCGATCTCCCCCGCCTGACCGTTCGTGCGCACCGCCAGCTCGCGGTTGTGCCCCTCGAGCTCGCGCACCTGCTTCCGCGCGCCATCGAGGGCGCTCTCGAGCCCGCAGACCGCCATCCCCAGGTCATCCGCGTACATCACGATGCGCCGCAGAACGGCGTGCGCCACCTGGCTCAGCGGCGCGTCCAACAGCGCGTCGCACAGCGTGATGATCTTGTCCGTGTTGCTCATCGCTTCCCCCTCCTGGCTAAGCGCACCATGCGCTCGGGCTGCCCCTCCCAAGAGGAGCAGCCCCAGCACACAAGCGGCTGGGCAATTGTCGGGCGGGCGCAGGCTCCCCCCGAGCCGAGCTGGGGTTGTGCCCCCCTCGGCTCTCGGGAGCTGCGCCCGCAGGCTGGGCTGGCTACTCCTCCAGCGCCATCCGGAGCTCCGCCCGCCCGGCGCGGCGCAGGATGCGCCGGCTCGCGCGCTTGGCACAGCGGAGCGCCGTGCAGTTACGGGCCTCGCCCGTCCGCCCGCGGCGCTGGTCGCGGGCGTCGCGGATCAGGTAGCTGTACGTGCTGAGGCTGGCCATTCAATCCTCCTTGGCTTGGCTCGTGAAACATTCCGGAATCGCTGGCTATGCGGGAGAAAAATCCTCCCGCATGGGATGCGGAACGCCAGCGTCTGACACGGCGCAGCACATGACGCGCTGCAGCGCCAATGATTTCAAGGAGTTAGCGCAACGGACCGAACGGCCCGCCCGGGCGCCAATGATTCCAGGTAGATAGGCACATACGTGCGAATGCACCGAAATGTGCATTAGGTGGGACATGGGCAGATTTGCCCATGGGCAGATTTGCCCACCCACTAATGCGCATTTCGGTGCATTGCACGCTAGGACGCTGCGGAGCGAGTGCGCGGCCCGATAGGCCGAAACACAAGCGCCGCACTAGCGTGCAAGCTTGACCGTCTCGCGCGCCGGGGGTCGACCAGGTTGGTTGCTGGGTCGACCGTGCCGACAAGGCATTGCACCTTGCCAGGCCCGGGGGAGAATCGACACTTCAGAAGACAAGCGGGCCGGCCTTGCCAGCCCGGTTGTGCGTTACCAGGTAACTCCGGGGCGCGGCCGCCGCTTGCCGCGACGGCCCCCGCGTTGTGGCGCATCTCCGGCAGCACGGGCCCGTCTCTGCGCCCGGCCGCAGGCGTTCACTGCTTCTGATGTGCCGGCGCGACGGGCCGCGCAAGCGGCCTGGTATGCGTCGACAGATGGCACACGGCGAACAGCCCCCGCAGCCTGACGGGCCGCGGGCGTTGTCTCGCAGTAGACGGCGCGAGGGTTTGCCTTGACAGTGACGGGACCTGCCGGGGGCCGGCCGGCCGCCACAGCCTCGCGTTCCCATGCGCGAGACAAGGCCGCTCCGCTGGCCAGGATGACCACGGCCCGCGCGGGCGCTTGCAAGGCCCGAAGCGTACAAGCATCGGCCTCGCCGGCGACCTCAACCAAGGTGGCAAGGTCAACCGACGCGCCGACCACGCGCCCCGCGAGGGTACCGCGTGCGATGGCCGGCCGCGCGGCATTCGCCGCGTTGAAGTGTGGGTTTGCGCTCATGACAAGGCCCGCGAGCAGTAGGCCGCTCACGGGCCTTGCCCCGGGCGCATCCCGGGGCGGAGGGTGTTAGCTGGCCTTGACGGGCGCCAGCGCCGCGGCGAGGGCCCGGTTCACCTTGCTGAGCTTCCGCCGGTTGAGCCAGGCGGTGGCCATCTTCTCCGGGAGCACGATGGCCGACAGCGGAGCGGCCTCGATGGCCTGGGCCTGGGCAACCAGCTTGTCACCCGTGATGCTCTGCTCCTCGCTGGTCTGCTCCTTGGCCTTGGCCTTGCTCTTGACCTTGTCGGTGTTCACGTCGGTGTTCGCGATGGTCTGGCCGTTCTTGTCGGTGTTCATGGTGTCTCCGTGCCCCCGCGGGGGCGTTGTGTTGCGGGCCGACCCAATGCCGACCCGTGCTAGCTATGCGCCGTAGGGGAGTCGCACCCCCAGTCCCTAGTCGGCGCGCCGAAACCTACAGCCCCAAAGCCTCGAATTGGCGGAGCAACGCCATGAACTCTGCGCCGATATACCGGCGCCAGCGGGCCGAGAGATTGCTCTTGAGCCAAGCGGAGGCGGGACGCGCACCGGGGCAGCGAGGCGTAGCGCAGTAGCGCCGCGGGGCGCCCGGGTCCCGACCGTGCCGCGTCAAGAGGGCCGCTTGGTCGGGGGTGTGATACACATACTGCAGCACCACAACGTGCATAGTCAATCTCCCGTTGCCCCCACGGAGGCATGTGCTGCGGGCCGGCCCAATGCCGACCCGCTTGTGCTCTTGCTACGCGGCCTTGCTCACGCAAGCGAAGGTCAAACCGCAGTCCATGCCGCGGTTGCTCAGCAGCGCGGACACTTCCGCGCGAGTGAAGTGTTGCGCGCTGGTGATACCGTCAAGGCGCACGTGCCAGCCATCGCGGTTGCACACCAGCCATCCGGTCCAGTGATTCAGGGTGATACTCAGGGCGCCAGCGGGGCGGACCTTGTAGTACTCATACCAGGTAATGCGAAACTCTCTCATGGTATCTCCCTTGTCAGGCAAGCGGCCCGAATGCCGCGGAACGCACCATATCGTGCATGTCGGCCCAGGCACCGAAAAGCTCGCGATTGCCGCAACGCAGCGCCTCGCTAGCCTTGGCCCGCAGCCCGCGCAGAACACGCTCGGTGCGGGCCTCGCGCATGGTAGCCACAGCCTCGGCGGAACCGCACAGCGTCGGGGCAAGCGCCACAGCCCGACGGCCCCGCTTGCTCTCAACTGCCGTCTGCTGTGCTGTGCTCGCCATGCCCCGGGTGCAAAGCATTCGGCGCGCCAAGCGCTTCCGCGCCGTAACTCCGCGCAACTACTACGCCGCGCCCCGCTCCGGTGTGGCAACATAGTCACACTCTGTGTCGATCGCACCACACTCGGCAGAATCGGCAAGCAATCCGCTGCGTTGCATTGTGTCGATGTTGCCACACTAAACGTTTCCGCCGTGCAACACAGCGGAATCCTTGTGTGTGCCCCCGCCGCCCATGTGAATCTTTTGCAACACTTCCCGTCGCCAAGCGCTTGGCAACGGCAACACCTGCCGTCTAAGCCCAGAGCTCTGCTGTCAATAAGAACAGGGACTTAGCCCCGTCTAACGCTTGGGCAGGGCAAGGGGGGGATAGGCATGGGGTAGGCAAGGGGTAGTCTAGACAGTCGGGGGTACAGCTCCTCACATATCGCACAGTGTGGGAGAACTATCCTACATTTCCACACACGTGGCCAAGCAGATACTGCTTGACATGAGGCAAAATGATGCTAAAAGAAGCAGAACGCATCAAAACGCATCAGTTCATACCGGGAGGCATCATGCAGGTCATCACATGGAAGTGGGCTCACGCGCTCGCGAAGAGCGCCGTGGAGAACAGCGACCGCGAGTCACTCAACGCGCAGCTGAACATTCAGGAGCTGGTCATCGCGGGTCTCGCCACGCGGCTCATGGAGGAGCCGGCGAAGACGCTGGCAGCCCTGGAGCAGGTGAAGGCGGGCGTAACGTCGGGTGGTGCAGAGGCTGCGGCGGAGGGCGCTCCAGCACCAACCCCGCCGGCGGGCAACGGCGGGCTGAAGAAGCAGAAGGGTCGCCGCGGGACGGTCAGTGCCGAGGCGCTCGAGGTGCTGAAGGCGAAGGTCCGTCAGCTGTTGAAGCAGCAGGCGAAGGTCACCCGCAAGGAGATCTGCGCGGCGGCGGGCGTGACGAGCCTCTCCCTCTACAACCGCCTCATCCGCAGCATGAAGCCCGAGCTCAAGGCCAGAGGCCAGAAGGCCAAGCGCGTCTACATGTTGAAGTAGCGGATGCGCGTGCTCGTCACCGGAGGCAGGGTGCTCACCATGGAGCAGCGCGAGGCGCTCCGCGAGGCGCTCGATGCCCTGCATGTCGGGCGGGCCGTCACCCTCATCATCGAGGGTGGCGCCTCCGGTGCCGACTCGGTGGCCAGGGGCTGGGCATTGAGAAACGGGGTCGGCAAGGTGACCATCTACGCCGACTGGGGCACCTGGAAGCTGCAGGCGGGCCCGAGGAGGAACGAGGAGATGCTCTTGCAGCACAACCCCGACCTCGTGCTGGCTGCGCCGGGCAAGTCAGGCACCCTGGACTGCGTCGGCAAGGCACAGGCGCTCGGAATCCCCGTGCTGCAGCTGGAGGGGTAGCAGCATGGCAGGCGCAAAAATCAGCTGGGAGGCGCAGAAGGCAAAGGAGACGCTGCTCCCCTGCCCGTGCTGTGGCGAGCCAGCGAAGCTGGAGCACGACGCTCGGCCCCTCTCGCCGGGCGGCATCACGCCGGGCGGCGTGTACTGTTCGGGTCCCTGTTGCGGGCTCGCCACAGGGCCGCAGTGGTGCTGGCAGGACGCGGTGGAGATGTGGAACAGGCGAGTAGCGCCCGTCGAGAAGGAAGGACCCATCATGCACGAAGAGGACATCCCTGTGCCATCGAACGACACCGACGAGCAGCAACGAGAAGAGGCGCAGGAGGCGCAGGAGATTGATCAGGAGCTGATGGGTTCGGGGGCCTGGTTAGGCGGGCGGCTCGACACCATCAAGTACCTCGTGCAGATCGCACGTGATGCTGGGGTGCCCAGGAGGGGCCCAGCCGCGGCGCCCCCGCCCCGCCC
>Ga0066600_10000839_pt1 | contig 10862 bp, 10 predicted proteins | sample Lowcelwee11metaG_FD_59486 | JGI IMG/M metagenome (GOLD analysis project Ga0066600, IMG submission 59486) | Freshwater pond sediment microbial communities from the University of Edinburgh, under environmental carbon perturbations - Low... | ecosystem: Environmental > Aquatic > Freshwater > Pond... | reverse complement strand
GCAAAATGTTTTTTGTTATTTGGACATCAGCTCCTAACAAACGGACCGCATCAATCATTGCCGTTGTATCTGGAGAGGGGAGGAACTCCTCGATGCGCGAGACTCCTTTAGCAAGAGCTGCAAAGAGAATTGCTCTCAATGTATGTGATTTGGAGGGAGGTACTGTGAAATGGCCTTGTAATGTTGAGGGTTCTATATGAAAATCAGCCATACTGTTTTTCCATCCAGAGGAGTGTGGATTCTAATTCTTTATGGCTTACTGGACGACAATAGAGTTCATCAAAGGCCATTGCGTGTCCAATTTGGTCAATCAGGACAAAGCGGATTTGCCCGAGCTCTCTTTTTTTGTCATGAGACATCGCTTGGAAAAGAGATTCTCTTGTGTAGTTTTTGGGCAATTGGAAAGAAAAAGAGGAGTAAAGAATTTTGATTTGTTCAAAGTCTTCGGTTGATAAATAGCCTAAACACATACTGAGGTGAGATTCCACAAGACATCCAAGAGCGACCGCTTCTCCATGCGGCATTTGATATTGGGAAATGATTTCAAGTCCATGACCGATTGTATGTCCAAAATTCAAAATGCGTCGTAAGGATTGTTCTCTTAGATCTTTTTCAATAACTGCTATTTTCCCTTGTATTGCCTTTAAAATGAGCCTTTGATCTCGGATGTTTTTTTGTGCAAGTTTCCAAATGGATATATCAAATACAGCCCCAAGTTTTAGAATTTCAGCAAAGCCATTCATCCATTCTTTTTCGGGAAGAGTATTGAGTGTTTCTAGATCTGCAATGATTGCTTTTGGGGAATAGATTGTGCCTATCAGATTTTTTCCAAACGCTGTGTTGATTGCTGTTTTCCCACCGATTGCTGCATCGACCATCCCTAGCAATGTGGTCGGGATGAGAATGAGAGGGACTCCTCGTAAATAGATTGAAGCGACAAAACCAACAACATCTGTGGTGGCCCCACCTCCTAGAGCAATGAGAGTTGTGTTTCGATCAGCTCCCATTGTAAAGAGCGTATTTTCTAAGAATTCTTGTGTTTGTTTTGTTTTTGCTTTTTCTCCACTAGGGATGCAGATCAGTTCGGCATTTAAGAGTTTTGCAAGGGTGTTTCCATAAAGCTCTTGTAGGACGCTATCTGTAATGATTATCGATTTCCCAGGGCAGAGAGAGGGTAAAAGAGTTCCTTTAAGTAAATGGCAACCTAGATAGACGGAGGTCGAAAGCGAAGAAATAGGCATCTTTTCGATAGTAATGTGAATGTTGTTCCAGAAATTAGTTTGTGCAGCAGCTTGATTGAGAAACATCTCTTCTCCATAAATAATGGGGAGTCCTAATTGCGTGGCTTTTTGCAAAAATGGGGTCTCTTTAGGAACATAAACAATGTCCATGATTTGTGTGTTTGGCTGTAGTTGCGATAAATCCACAGTGCTGCCATCGGGAGAGCAATTGATCAAAATATCGCAAGAGGAGGGGATTTCAGAAAGAGATCCTGCTTGGCAATCTAAAGCATTTGCAAGCTCTTGTGCTTTTTTCTCAGTGCGATTGAGAATCCAAATGTTCGCCTTTCTTTTTTTTGCTTCAAAGGCAATCGCGCGAGCAGCACCTCCAGCTCCTAATAAAACGATATTTTTTTGTCGAACAGGGCCCTTTTTTTCGATTGCATCAAGGGCCCCAGTCCCATCCGTATTTGTCCCCAAAATGAGGCCTTGTTTGAAAAGAAGTGTGTTGACAGCGCCAATCTGTTTTGCTTGAGAATCTATTTTATCTACAAAAGGAAGGACAGATTCTTTTAAGGGCATTGTGACGCTTAATCCCTGAAATCCGATTTCTTTTGCGAGGGTGAAGAATTCAGGGAGTTCTTCTTGTGTTACACCCATTTTGACATACACTGCGTTGAGATTTTTTTTTGCAAATACGGCATTGTGATAGATATGTCCTTGGCTATTGTTCACAGGATTTCCAATGAGTCCATAAAGAGCTGTTTGCCGATTGAGTCGGGGATATCGATAAATATTGACTAGTTCTTCAATAGAGAGCTGTCCTGGCGCTGTTTGATTTTTTTCATCTATGGCTGCGTAATTCAGGACATTGCCTGATACGGGACCTAATACTCTTGCAAAAGATCCTTTTTCTCCCATGCAAATTGTGCTTACGTGATTGTGTTTGCGAGCAAAAAGAAGCATGCGAAGAGCATCATTTGTTGAGAGAGCTTTGGCTGCAATTTTGTATTGATATGCTGGATATACAGACATAGTGTCTAGAATCAGATCTAAATTGCGAGGAGTTTCTTGGAAATTATGATAAGAAAGGATAACTCGTGTATCTGTGCTATGAAGTACTTTATCTAAGAAGCTTTTACTGGTGTCATATTCGAGATCTATAAAAGAGGGTTTTAGAGCGAGAAGCTGGAGGATTTTGGCTTCGCGCTCTTCTTCGCTTCTGTGAGCTGTTTTTCGTAAGGTAATCATGATTGGATGAGATGATTTAGAAAGAATTTTTGCTATGTCTGTCAAATTCCAGGTAGGAAATAGATCCAGGCGCAGTTCAACGCCATCTATCACATGAGGGATTGAGTATGAGAGTTGATTTACGGAAACAAATAACATAGCAAAATGTTAGCTCTTCTTGTTCTTTTTTTTCTATGTGTGATAGGTTTAGAATGTTGTGTTTTTGGAGTTTTTATGAAAGTTTCTCCTTTTTCTCCTTTTTCTCGTTTGAGAAAGTTCCCTCCTCCTTATCAAGAAGGTCCCCCTCCTCCTTATCAAAATCGAGAAGGCCCCTCTCCTCCTCATCCGATAGGATCTCCTCCCCCTTTTCGTCATGAGCAGGAGTCGCTGCTCGGAAATTCCCAACGGGTGCAGAATGTTGCTTTGTCTGTTTTGGGGAGGGATCAACAGCCAGGTAAGGCTTCATCCTTACCCCCGGGAACTGTTTATACGCATGATCCTTATTCAATGAACGGACCTCGTTTGAGGTAAGTGTCTTATGAAAAAAATTCAAGTACATAAAGAATATCTAAGGCTCGTCGAAGAAATGATCGCGCATGATAGACATTATTATGACGAGACAAAGCCTGTCATTTCAGATTATGAATATGACCAGATGATGCATTCTTTACGCCAGTATGAAAAAGAACATCCTTCAGATATTCACCCAAATTCTCCTGGGCAAAGAGTGGCGGAAGCCCCAACGGAAGGATTTCAGCAAAAGGCGCATATGGTGCCAATGATGTCTCTTGCGAACACGTATTCGGAAGAAGAGGTCGATGATTTCGTTGAGAAAGTCCATAAACTCTTGGAAAAAAAGAAGGTTGATTTTTGTTGTGAACTCAAAATGGATGGAACTGCGATTTCTTTGCGTTATAAGCATGGAAAACTGTTTCATGCACTCACACGAGGGAATGGGAGCAAAGGCGATGATGTTACAGCAAACATTAAAACAATTAAATCGATTCCTTTAACACTTTCCGGATCTGATTTTCCAGATGATTTTGAAGTGCGAGGCGAGGTTTATTTAAGTTTGGCTTCCTTCCTGGCAATCAATCAGGAAAGAGAATCTGCGGGATTAGATATTTTTGCCAATCCAAGAAATGCAGCGGCAGGTTCTTTGAAACTTTTGGATCCGAGAGAAGTTTCTAAACGTAAGCTAAATGTGGTTTGTTATGGAATTGGAGAAGGGCAATCTTCCATAAAATCACAGGAAAAACTGCATCATCATTTAAAGAAATGGGGACTTCCTATTGCCGATTTCAAATACATTAGTATGGCTGATGACATTGCAGGGATTATGAAATTTGCAGAGAAAATACATAAAGTAAGAGACTCTCTGCCTTTTCAAATCGATGGAATCGTAATTAAGGTGGACGATCTGTCTTTACATCAGATTTTGGGTGCGACGGGAAAAACTCCACGTTTTGCCGTTGCGTATAAATTTGCTCCAGAACAAGCTGCAACAAAAATTTTGGATATTACAGTTCAGGTGGGTCGTTCGGGAGTTCTCACTCCAGTTGCAGAATTAAAGCCTGTCTTTTTGGCGGGCAGTACAATTTCCCGAGCAACACTCCATAATCAAGATGAGGTTGCTCGTAAAGACATCCGCATTGGCGATACGGTAGTGATTGAAAAAGGGGGCGATGTGATCCCCAAAGTTGTGCAGGTTGATTTAAAAGAAAGAGAACAGGCAAGCAAACCATGGCATATGCCAAAGCATTGTCCGATTTGTAAAGCAGCTGTTGTTCATCATGAGAAAGAAGTCGCTGTGCGCTGTCCAAATCCGGAATGTTACGGACAACGGGTTCGGAAAATTGTCTATTTTGCATCAAAGCATGCAATGGATATTGAGCATATGGGTGAAAAAGTTGTTGAGCAGCTTGTTGAAAAAGGGCTGGTAAGCCGTATTTCTGATATTTATCTTCTTACAGAAAATGAATTAGCTGCTTTAGAAGGTTTTAAAGATAAGTCGATTCACAATCTTTTGGCAAGTATTGAAGCTTCTCGAAAATGTCCTTTTTCTCGTTTTTTGATGGGTCTTGGCATTCCTTATGTTGGGACAGAGACTGCTGATGCATTGGCAGAGGAAGCAGGGGATTTGGAAACGCTTTTGCATATGAAAGAAGAAGAACTGAATGCAATTGAAGGCATTGGAGATAAGACGGCTCATGCAATTTACACATTTTTTCAAGACAAAGAGCAGAGAGAAGAGATCCAGCTTCTTCTGAAGCATGGAGTGCATCCTCAGAAATTGAAAAAAAAGATGAAAGGCCATACATTTTCTGGGAAGATTTTTGTTTTAACAGGGACATTGCCTCATTACAGTCGTGACGAGGCTTCGGCCTTAATTAAGGAAAGAGGAGGCAAGGTCTCGGGATCTGTTAGCAAAAAAACTGATTATGTCCTTGCTGGTGATGAACCAGGATCTAAATATGATACTGCAAAAAAATTGGGTGTTGAAATCCTTTCAGAAGGGCAGTTTCAGAAAATGTTATAAGGAAGCTATTGAAGTGAACTATTTATCTGTGGTATCGTTTTTCTCTACTTACTGAGGGAATTGTGAAAAAACTTTTAATGTTATTTGCTGCTGTATTTTTGTCAGGTCCTCTTCTTGCAGAGAAGATGGGAGATGTTGAGTATCGACTTCCTGAAATTGTTAAAGAATGGACGATTACAAATTCTGAAAATGCAGATTGTAAAATGGTCATGTATGTGAAGGCAGCAGAGCCTTTGCAAATGTGTGTGGTGATGTCTTCTTCTTTAGGATTGGCTGAAGGGAAGACCTTGAATGTACAAGAGTGGCTGCCTGATATGCAAAGTCAACTGAAGACGATCATGCCTGAAGTGAAAATTGAAGTAGATGTTTTAGAAACAAGTGATCATTCTATTTTATATCACATAGAACTCTCTCAAGAATCGTCGGATTTGCATCTCGTTGGTTGGGGCCGCGTTTTCTCGACAGAAAAAGGAACTGTAGCATTGTCTTACCAAACAGCTAATGTGGATAATCCTGATTCTATTTGGCTCGATATGCTGAAATCGGCCAAATTTGTGGAATAGTCGTTTAAGCTGCAAGAAAGGCGATGTTGATACGCATGATGGGATGGGGTGTGCTGAGGTTTTCAGGGGCTTTTTGTTTGGGCTTTGTGGCAAGAACCATATGAAAAGAATGTCCCCCCATTTTTTCTGGGAGAAAATGTTTACGGCGCAGAGTCTCTAGATCTGGAGATGTTACGCGAAGAAACCATACCTGCTCCGCTTCTTCCCAAAAAGTTGGGTTAACAGCATATAAGCCTTCGACTTCAAAAGAAAATTCTTTCCCGATTTCAGGGATCTCTGTCAAGTAATGGAAGAGGCTTTCTCTTTCGGAAATCACAGGAATATGGGCTCCTTTCGGATCGCTTAAGGGATCGAAATAAGGGGCTTGTGAGAGATTGTGTGTTCTTTGAAGGAAGGGAAATTGAGCATTTATGAAATGAGTGTCGATCTGCAGGTAAATAATTCCATGTTCATTTTGTTTTAAAATACCCTTTCCTCTACAAATCGAACGGAGTAAGGAGGGGGAGCCTGGGGGCCATTTAGCGATTAAGTGCTCATTTGTTTCTGTGAGGAGATAAGGGATTGGGGGGCGATTTTTTTGAGGGTCTGGATTTCTGATCCCTTTGGAAAAATAACGGGCTGGTTGATAGGATCCAGAGAAAGAGTTTGCATTTAAGAGATTCCATATCTGTGCAGATCGAAGAAGATGTGATGTCGAGATAAGAGTAATATTAAAAGTTGTCGGATATGAGGAAATCGTAATAGAAGAAATTGGAGGTGTTCGGATAGCACGGCTCCGCAAGGAGGGTGCTGTGTTTTTGGATCCCCAAATTGTTGAAGATCCTGCTGGAATGAATCTAGTTAATATCATAATTATTGTATTATTATGACATAATTACGATATTAATTTAAGAAATTAAGTTGTTGTTAGTATATTTAATTTTTTAGTATATAGCGCTTCCGCTTCAATGGCACCCATTGAAGTGGAAGCGCTATAGAGAGATTGTTCTTCGGTTGATTGGTTTGCAAGAGTTCCTATAAGGGTTTCATGGGTATAGCTGTGTACTTTGATTTGTTGGAGGGTGCCGATGAGGGATTCGGGGCCTTCAAAAATGACCTTTTTCCAGCAACGAGTACGACCTTTAAGCATTTTCCCGTCCCTATTGAATCGTTCAACGAGGACCTCATAAACATTCCCTAGCATTTCCTGGCGTAATTCATTTCCTATCGTATCTTGTAGGTCGAGTAAGCGTTGGAGGCGCTCTTGCTTGACTTCGTGAGGAATATCATCTTTCCAACGCATTGCGGGGGTTCCTTTGCGGGGGCTGTAGGTGTAGAAAAACCCAACAGAGTAACGAATTTGTTGAATCGCATCAAAAGTTTCTTGGAATTCTTCATCCGTTTCCGTCGGGAATCCGACAATAATATCAGTGCCTAGAGAAACATTAGGGACAATTTGGTGTATCTGAGCTACTTTTTCAAAATATTGTTCCTTTGTATAGATCCTGTGCATTTTTTTGAGGATACGGCTAGAGCCTGCCTGGATAGGAAAATGTACGAATTCGCAAAGAGAAGGAAGATCTCGTATCGCATACATGAGGTCAAGAGTGATGTCGACGGGATGCGATGTTAAGAACCGAATGCGGCCGATCCCGGGGATTTTATCGATTTTATGAAGAAGGTCGTGAAAAAGGCAGTTCCATTCCGGCTGGTCTTTTCCATAGCTATTCACGTTCTGACCAAGGAGAGTGATTTCTTTATATCCTTGGTCGGTGAGTTGTTTGCATTCTTCAATGATACTTTCGGGGGGGCGCGATACTTCTTGGCCACGTGTATAGGGAACGACGCAGTAGGTACAGAATTTATCGCAGCCTCGGATAATTGAGACAAAAGCTTTGATGTTGTGGTCGCGTTTAGCGACGAGGTAGTCAAGATTTTCTTCAAAACGGTCGTCTGTTTTATAGACTTGTCTTTGTGTATAAAGGACTTCGTCAAGGACTGTGCCAAGATCAGTAATGTTGTTGGTACCCAAAACAAAGTCAAGGTGAGGGAATTTTCTAAAAAGAGAGTCCTTTTTAGCCATGGCCATACAGCCAGTGACTCCGATAATGGCATGTTTTTTCTTTCCGCGTCCGATGTGACCTAGTTTCCCCATGACTTTTCGCTCTGCAAGGTCGCGAATCGAGCATGTATTAAAGATAAGGAGGTCCGTGGTATCTTCATCCTCTGCCGGTGTGAGGCCTCGTTTTTCGAGCTGACCAGTCATGATCTGCGTATCCAGCTCATTCATCTGGCATCCATAAGTACGGATAAAATAAGTTTTAGGTTCTCGCATAAGGGGTGGTATTTTATATAAATAGGGGCTTCTGTGCAAGGGAGTTTTGCAATTCCCTCAAGGGATTCTTCTTTTTTTTGAGGGGGCTGTACGGGTCAATTTTCTATTTTAATCAGGAGAAATGAAAAAACTCTTTCAGAAAAAAGGAGAGATCGGCTATCCTCCTGTTTTTCGTTTTAGTTTAAAAGGTTTCCACACATGGATCTCAAGCAAAAGACTTCTAATTTAACTAAGCAACAAGCGCTTCAGTCTCGGAAGTGGTTTCTCTTCGATGCAAAGGGAAAAACTTTAGGACGCTTTTCTTCGGAAATTGCGAAAGTGCTGCGAGGAAAACATCGTCCGGACTTTACTCCCAATGTAGATTGTGGAGATGGCGTCGTGATTGTTAATGCCGAAAAAATTGCCGCAACAGGTATGAAAGAAGCGCGCAAAATTTACAAGACCTATAGTGGGTTTATTGGTGGACAACGCGAAATTCCTCTTGCAACAATGAGAGCTCGTAAGCCAGCGTATGTTTTAAAACGCGCGATTCAAGGGATGATGCCAAAAACTCGTTTAGGCGACCAGCAACTGAAAAAACTGCGGATTTTTGTCGGTGAAGACCATACAATGCATGCACAAAATCCAACCCCTGTTAATTTGTAAGGATTTGATCATAATGAAAGAGAAAGAAACAATCGGAATTGGACGCCGCAAAACAGCAGTGTCTGCTGTGCGTCTTAGAAGAGGCACAGGGATTATCGACATCAATGGACGTACTTTTGAACAGTATTTTCCCTTGCAATTACAGCGCGATTTGATTCTTGCCCCATTGCATAAGCTCTCCGATCTTGCTAAGACAGATCTGATCATCCGTGTAAAAGGCGGAGGCCTTGAATCACAAGCGGTTGCAACTCGCTTAGGTATTAGTCGCGCTCTCGTACAAGACGATGAAGGCTCTCGTAAAGAGCTTAAGCAACTAGGATACCTCACTCGAGATCCTCGTAAAAAAGAACGTAAAAAATACGGCCATAAAAAAGCCCGTAAACGCTTCCAGTTCTCCAAACGATAATCGATTCATTTTATCTCATCTGTTAGTTGTATTTCTGCAGTAACAACCGGGTAGTCCGGTTATTACTGCGGACTTATACCATTTCTTTTAAAGAGAATAGATCGTTCCGTATTTCTTTTTGAGATATGCGCAGTAGGCGTCTTCACTTAAAGCTTTGCCATTTATTTTTTTTGCGAGCTGTTCAGAGTTGTAAGTTTTCCCCCATTTGTGGATTTTTTCTTTAAGCCATTCACGAAGAAACTTGTATTCTCCACTAGCCATTTTCTCTTCCCAATCCTTATTTTCTTTTGCAAAGGCTGTGAAAAAATGGGCCGCGCAAATATTGCCTAGTGCATAAGTGGGAAAGTATCCGAAATCACCGAGAGACCAGTGGATATCTTGCAGACAGCCAACGGTGTCGGAGGGAGGTGTGATTCCTAAAAGTTCTTTCATCTTTGCGTTCCAGGCATCAGGCAGATCAGCTACTTGTAGAGTGCCTTGAATGAGTTCTTTTTCAATCTCAAAACGCAGAATGACATGCAAACAATAGGTGACTTCATCTGCTTCAACGCGAATGAGAGAGGGGGTGACTTTATTAATTGCAGAATAAAATCGTTTTAAAGGGATAGTCTTTAAAAATAGCAGCTTTTTTTGCAAGAGAGGATAAAAAGATTGCCAGAAGGGAAGACTTCTACCAATCAGAGTTTCCCAAAGGCGGGATTGACTTTCATGAATAGTGAGTGAAGTCGCTTCGCAAAGAGGCGTTCCCCATGCAGCTAAGGGAAGACCCATTTCGTAAAAAGAGTGTCCCATTTCATGTAGCACTGAAAAAATATTGCTCATGAATCCATTCGGAAGGATTCTTGTTGTGATACGGCTGTCGTGGGGGTGTAGAGAAGAAGAAAATGGATGGTTTGAAAGATCGAGGCGCATGTAGCTTGGGTCTGAGGGGAGTTTTTCAAGAAGAAGTCGGGCGATTTCCATTTGGAGCTCTGGAGCCACTTTTTTATGTAGGAATCGATCATCAATAGATTTTGCCTGGCGGATTTTATGCAAAAGAGCTGTGAGTTCTTTTTTTAATCCAGAGAAAATTGTTCCTACGCGCGCCGTTGTCATACAAGGTTCATAAGCTTCTAGAAGAGCATCATAAGGGTGTTCTCCAAATCCAAGAATTTCAGCTTTATGCCGGCAAAGCCCGATAATTTTTTCAAGAAATGGGGCGAACAATTTAAAGTTGTTATTTTTTCTTGCAATGGCCCAAATTTGACTGGCTTCAGAAGTCACTTGAGAGAATGTTTTAATAAAAGAGGCAGGAAGTTTTGTCGCTTTAATAAAATCACGATGCCATTCTCGTAAGATAACAAGTTCAGTTTTAGATAATCCTTTGACTTTTGGTTTCCCAGAAGGAAGATGAACAAGTTTTTCCAAGCACTGTTTATAGAGTCTGCTTGTTTTCTCTTCATGGATTAGGCAGGAAAGCTGTGCAATTTGTTGACTTCTTGCTGAAATGCTCCCCGCTGGCATATATGTTTCTTGATCCCAGTGAAGAAGAGAGAGAATCGAACTGTATGTGTGAATTTTTATGGAAAGTTCTTTTAAATCCTGAAAGGCTGCTTGAGAAGAAGTCGGTTTCATAAGACATCTCTTGTTTATGAGGGAATTGCAAAACTCGCTTTGGAGCGAGGTTTTGATGATTTTGACGTTATTTTTGGTTTTCGCAAATCGACATAACCTTTTGGGCCTTAGGCGATTTGCGAAAATCCAAAACAACGTCAAAAGCGCGAAACCTCGCCCAAATGGAGTTTTGCAACTCCCTCTTATATCCAAACAACTTCAAAAATCAATTTTCGAATCTTCTTTGGTTAATCGTCAGTATGAGAGCCGTCAACATTTTCTTCAATGATCCTTATACCATTTATGAAAATTAAAGTTTGGTTCTCGTATCATCTAGTACGTCATCTTTGAA
>Ga0066600_10000835_pt1 | contig 10894 bp, 6 predicted proteins | sample Lowcelwee11metaG_FD_59486 | JGI IMG/M metagenome (GOLD analysis project Ga0066600, IMG submission 59486) | Freshwater pond sediment microbial communities from the University of Edinburgh, under environmental carbon perturbations - Low... | ecosystem: Environmental > Aquatic > Freshwater > Pond >... | reverse complement strand
AGAGTACGGAAGTCCTCGGCTTGTTGCAACGCTGCGGAAATTTCGCCGACATGGGTCTTGATCCAGGTCTGGGTGTCGAGTTTCAACACAAACTCCTTAAATACCTGGGCGGCACGGGCGATGTCGCCAACCTCATCGCGCCGGCCGGTGCCGGCGATTTCGACCGTCATGCTGCCCGACGCCAGTTGTTGGAGGTTGTCCACCATTTCGTCAATCGGCCGGGCCAGTTCGCGCTGAGCAATCAGCCAGCCGATGCCGACGAGCAGAATGGCGAGCGCCAGCGCTATCCCCAGCATGTGCCAAACACCCTGATCCCTGGCAAGTTGCGCGGCGGTGGAACTGGTCTTGGCCAGCCGCTCGTTGTAGTTAATGTGGGCGTCGAAGGCTTCGGCAACCTTGGCGACCTTGGGCGCTTGCTGTTCTAGTGTCTTCTGCGCCTCGTCCTTGGCATTCTTGCGCGACAACATCAGGGCAAGGTCAACCCCGGTGAGATAGTCTTTGAGGGCGGCTGACACCTTGCCGACCAACTGCCTGTCCTCTTCGTCGGAGATCAGGCTTTCCGTGTAGTACGCAAGCGTCGTATCGATAATCTTGCGCTGTTCGGCGATCTCGGTCTCGATGGCCACCAGTCTGGTCGCCTCATCGTTCAGCACATGATAGAGCGCCTGCACGCGCAAGCGCTGGTAGGCCACCCTGGCATCGTTGATGGCATTGAAACTGGGTACGGTATTGACCGTGGCGTAGTTGGCCGAGTCGAACACCTTGCCGAGTTGGTATTGCCCGACCCCGGCGATGGTCAACATGCCGAGCACGGCAATCAGGATGAGCAGATAGAGCTTGCTGGCGATCTTGAGATTGAATAGCAGTTTCATGCCTGTCCCTTTGAGCATTGCGTTAGGTCATCGGTTTGATGCAGATTATCGTCGCCGCGCGCCGATACGGAAAGCGTACTGTGCTGGTTTCGTTCGAGGATCTCGAGATTGAGCGCAATCAGCGGCAGAACCTCCAGCAGGAGCGCTTGCTCCTTCGCGCCGATTTCTCCCAGAGAGGCGACTTCGATCACGGCAGAGACATCTCCTCCAGGCATCATCAGCGGGGCGGCGAAGGTAAAACGCGGCGGTGCTTCGCCGATGCCGGTGGCGATGCTCAGATAATCATCGGGCAGATTGTCCACCTTGATCGCGGTTCGCTCCAGCGCGCACTGACCGATCAGCCCCTCGCCCGGATTGAACTGCTGTCGAATGCCCTTGCGCTGCTTGTAGCCGAAGCTGCCCATCAGACGGTAAGCGCCGGTCGCCCGATCCAGATAATAGAAAACGCCGACCTGGGCGCCGAGCAGCGGTGTCAGGGTCAGCATCATCTGCCGGGCGAAATCCGCAATCGACTCCTGGCGCTGGATGGCGGCAACGACCTGGGCGCTCGAACTTTTGATCCAGACACTCTCCGTTTGTCCCTGCACCATGCTTTCCAGTTTCGCCAGTGCGGCCTTGGACTGCGTATTGACCTGCTCCATTTCGAGCAGGAAATGACGAAACACATAGATCAGCACAACCCCGATCAGCAGACCGGTAACGCCGGCGATGACGATGGCGAGCATGAGCGGTTCAAAGCCGGCTGCCAATGCCTTGGCATCGCCGTCGCGCACAAAGTAGGCGGCGCCCATCGCGGTGTAGTGCATGCCGGAAACCGCGCCCCCCATGACAATCGCCGCGGCGAGCAGTGCAAACTGGCCAATACCGGGGAACAGCTTCACGATGCCGGAGCGCACCCACAAGGCGACGATGGCGAGGACGACGGCCACGACGATGGACAGCAGGAACAGCCACGCGTCGTAGCGCAACAGCGCCTCCATGCGCATCGCTGCCATGCCAGCGTAGTGCATGACGCCCACCCCGGCACCGAACAGCGTGCCGCCGATGACCAGCAGTTTCCAGTCCATTTGCCGCCGGCTGATCAGGCGCAGGGAAAAGATGCTGGCCAGGACGCCTGGAATCATCGAGAACCCGGTGACCCAAGGGTCGTAGCTGACGCCACAGGGCAAGGCAAAACCGAGCATGCCGACAAAGTGCATCGCCCAGATGCCGGCCCCCAGCGCCAGCCCGCCGAACGTCAACAGGACATGCCTAGTCTGCGCTTTTTCGGAGCGCTCGGCAAAGTCCGCCACCAGCAGCGCCGTGTAGGAAGCAAAGACGGCAATGCCCACCGAAAGGAAGACCAGTCCGGGGCTATAGGTGCCGAGATAGAGCAGGCTATCGGCCGGCGGGGTAATTACCAGATGGAGGTATTTGTCGATGATGGCGTTCATGCGGCGGCGATGCTTTTCAGTAGATCCAGCGCGGCATCGAAGTCGAAGCTGTCGATGGCGGCGGCGACGGGTTTGAGTTGTCCTGCCAGTGATGAGCCCTCCAGTTTGTCAAGCAATTCGCCGAGCAGGTCGCCGGCTTCGGAATCGCTGTCTTCCAGCAGGCCCTTGAGCTTGTCCAGCGCTGCCTTGAGTTCGGCTTCTGGAATGGCGGGTGCCTTCGCCGGGGTAGCCGCTGCCGCCGTGCTGTCAGCGCCGACATTTTGCAGACCGGGCATGATGATGGCCAGTTCAGCCAGCGCCTTCTGGAACAGGGTCTCGATTTCCTCGGCCGCTGCCTTCTCCTTGCAGGCATGCTCCAGTTCCGCCGCTGCCGCTTGCAGCCCCTTCGCGCCGATATTGCCGGCCGTGCCTTTCAACGTATGGGCGGCGCGCGTGGTGGCTTCGGGATCAGGATCGACCTTCGCCGCCGCAAACAGGTCGGCGAACTGGCCCTGGCTGTCGCGGAACTTGATCAGCATGCGGGTGTACAGGGATTCCTTGTTGGTGCAGGTCGCCATGCCGGCCTTGATGTCGATGCCAGGCAGGGGAGGGAGGCCACCGACCGGTTGCGGTGTCGGCTGCGGTGCTTGGGTCGCCGTCCCGCCAGCGCCGACTTTTGCCGATTCAACTTTGCCGACACTCGGCTTGATCCACTTGGCGATGGTGGCGAACATCTCGCCGACATTGAGTGGCTTGGCGATGTGATCCCACATGCCGGCTTCCATGACCTTCTCGCGGTCGCCGGCCATGGCGTTGGCGGTCATGGCGATGATCGGCAGTTTCTCGAACTGCGGCAGCTTGCGGATTTCGCGCGTCGCCGTATAGCCGTCCATCACCGGCATCTGGCAATCCATCAGCACGCCATCGAACTTCGCATCCTTGCTCAGGATGTCGACTGCTTCCTGACCGTTGTTGGCCAGTACGACCTCGATGCCGGCCTGGCCGAGCAGTTCCATGGCCAGTTCCTGGTTCATCTCGTTGTCTTCGGCCAGCACGACCCGCGCGCCCTTGAGCTGGGCCATCGCCCCGGCGTAGTTCTCGGTCTTCGCCTCGGCACGCGTTTCGACGAGATCACCCTTGCCCAGTACTTCGCCGATGGCTTCGAGCAGGGTGGATTGGGTGACCGGTTTGGTCAGTACCGTCTTGAGTTGGACGCCTTGCTGTTCGGCGTTACCGAGCGCTTCTTCGCGGCCGTAGGCGGTGACCATGATGACGGCCGGGATCTTGCTGAGTTGTTCGCTCTGCATTTTCTGCACGGTTTCGATGCCGTCCATGCCCGGCATCTTCCAGTCCATCAGGACGAGGTCGTAGGGCAGTTGTTTCTTCTCGGCCTCGGCAAGCATCTGCAGGGCGTTCTGGCCGTTCCAGGCGACATCGACTTCCAGTCCGAAATTCTTGGCCATGGCGGCGAGGATTTCGCGCGCCGAGGCATTGTCGTCGACCACCAGCACGCGCACGCCGAGCAGTTCGTCGGCACGGAACATGCGCCGGGCCATCGGTTCTTTTTGCAGGCCGAGGTGAATGTGAAAGTGGAAGCTTGAGCCTTTGCCAGCCTCCGATTCAACCCAGATCTTGCCGTCCATCAATTCGACGAGGTTCTTCGAGATGGCAAGGCCCAGTCCCGTGCCGCCGTATTTGCGGGTGGTGGAGGCATCCGCCTGGCTGAAGCTCTGGAACATCTTGCCGCATTGTTCGGGGGTCATGCCGATGCCGGAGTCGTGTACCCAGAAGTGCAGTTCGGCTGTCGTGTCGGTTTGATTCACCATCTCGCCGCCAACGATGATTTCGCCTTTGTCGGTGAATTTGACGGCGTTGTTGCCAAGGTTGATGAGGATTTGTCCCAGCCGCAGCGGGTCGCCGACCAGGGCGGTAGGCAGGTCGGGGGCAATGTTAAAGAGGAGTTCCAACCCTTTGTCTTCGGCTTTTAGACCGACGAGGTTGGAGAGGTGGTCCATCACGTCCTCCAAACGGAAGTCGATGGCTTCGACGCTCATCTTGCCGGCTTCGATCTTCGAGAAGTCAAGGATGTCGTTGATGATGCCGAGCAGGTTCTCGCCAGCACGATGCACTTTCTCGATGTAGTTCCGCTGCTTCTTGTCCAACGGCGTCTGTAACGCCAAATGCGACATGCCAATGATCGCGTTCATCGGCGTCCGTATCTCGTGACTCATGTTCGCCAAAAAATCACTCTTGGTCTTCGTGGCCTCCTCGGCGACAACACGGGAAGCTTCCAAATCTTCCATGATGTTGAGCATCGCTCGGCGCGCACCGGCAAGTTCGTCGACCTGGCTCTTCAGCGCACGGTTGGCCTCGTCGCGCTCCGCGGACGAGGCTTTCAGGGCGGCCTGCTGTTCTTCGAGTCGTTCCGCCTGCTCGCGCGTGGCATCGAGCAGCGATTGCGTGCGCTGGCTGCGATCCAGAATCTCCATGCTCATGGCCAGCGTCGGCATGACTTCGCCGAGGAATTGCTCGGCGACCTCGCTAAAGGTATTCACGGCGGCAAATTCAAGGACGCCGACGGTTCTGTCCTTTTGCAGTACAGCCTGTAGCAGAATCTGTTTCGGTACGGTTTTTCCTACCCCGGACAGGATGCGAATGTCGGTATCGGGAAGGGTATGAATGGTCGCGGGCAGCCGGTCCACCGCACATTGCCCGACCAAGCCTTCGCCTAGCGCAAATGTGCGGGGGGTACCGTCCTCGGTGATCGAAGCGTAGCCCTTGGCCTGAATCAGACGACCTGCCGTTTCGTCTATCAAGTAGAGCGTGCCGTATTGCGCATTGATCAGCGGCGTGGCATGCGACAGGAACACTCTGGCCAGTTCGTCGAAGCTGGCGGCGCGTTGCAGGTCGGCAGCTACCTTGGAGAGCCGGGCGCGATCGTCGGCATACGCAGCGAATTTGTCTGCATAGGCTTCGAGTGCGGTTTTGGCTTCATCGCGCTCCTTGTGGGCACGCAGCAGGCCAACGAGCAGCAGAACCACCAGCGCCAGGGCACCGCCGAACAGCAGGGTATATGTCATGGATGTGCTCATAGTCCCGCGTCCAGATCCTTGTAACGCCAGGGAAGTCCCTGAGCCTCAAGCAGGCCGTTGATTTCCTGCTTGAGTTGGATCATGCGCTCCTCGCGCCCCATGGTGAGGCGATTGAAACGTTCCAGTTCGTCCATGCGTTGCTGAAGTTCCGCCTGATTGCTACGTTTTTCGCTGATGTCGCGGAAAACCACCACGGCACCGGATGCCTGCCCTTGGTCATCGGTAATCAGCGTGACGGCATATTCGCTATAGAACGACGAGCCATCCTTGCGCCATAGCACTTCCCCTTCGACCTTCTGGCTTTTTCGCGTGGCGAAGGCCATGTGCATCGGGCACGCTTCGGGAGCCATGGGCGAGCCATCGGCACGGGAGTGATGAATCAGGGGGTGAATGTTCTGGCCAACCACCTCACCTGCCGCATAACCAATCAGGCGCGTGGCAGCCTCATTGATGAAGGTGACATGCTCGTCGGCATCGACACCGAAAATGCCATCGCCGGCAGAGTTCAGGATCAGGCGTGTACGCTGGTCCGACTTGATGCGCTCCTCGTTCTCGGCGGCCAGGTTTTGGGTGATTTTCTCCAGGTCGGCAGTGCGTTCCTGTACGCGTGTCTCCATCCCCTCGTAGGCTTTCGTAACTTCTTCGCGCAAGCGCATTTGCTCCGCCAGATCGGCACGCGTCTTGCGGGAAAACATGATGCCGATCCAGAGCAGCAGCGCCAGCGCCGCGATACGCAGCCCGAGGGCCGTATTCCTGACCTGGGCAAAGCGCTGTGCAGTGATCGCCAGTTCGCCCATCACGGCCCCGACGGCGGCTTCGCTATCCACCTCGTAGGTTTTCCTGGACAGCAGGTAGTCATCGCCAAACAGGATGCCTGATGCTTCATCCCATTTTTCGTCGGTGATGAACTTGATCGCCTGCCCCTCGATTTCCCGCAACTGTTTCTGCGAGTCGCTCAGGGAGGAAATCTCCTGCAGCAGGTTCTGCGCCTGTGTCAGCTCGGTGACCCGCTCCATGGTCTGTTGCAGATCGTGCTTGACCGTGTCGTAGCTGGCCGTACCCAACGCGCTGTTCTTGAGCACGGCGATGGTCAGCATGTTGGTCAGCTCCTGATTGAGGCGAACCATGCGCTCCAGGCCGGTGTTGATCTCCAGATGCTGGGCATGCATGGCCTCGTTCCTGATATCGACGTAGGAACCCAGGCCGATGGTCAGGAACAGAATGCCGACAGCCACATAGAGTGACTTGACGCTATTCAGGAACCGCATGTTTTTCCTGTTGTTTTCTATGGATGTGCAACGTTACTTGATGACCTTGTCGGCCTTCTTGAGGAATTCCGGCGTCAGGGTGACCCCCTGGACGGCAGCGGCCTTGGTGTTGATGACCAGGCTGAATTTTTCAACCGGCCCCCAGGGCACGTCCCCCGGCTTGCCCCCCTTGAGAATCAGCGCCGCTTTCTTGCCGGCCGAGTAGCCGACCAGGTAATAGTCAAGACCGTAGGCCGCCACCGCACCGCGCGCCACGCTATCGACGTCGCCGGCAAACAGGGGAATCTTTTTCTCGTTGCATAGTTTGACAATGGCCTCCAGTTCCGCGATGGCGGTGTTGTCCGCAGCGATGGTCATCGCATCGATCTTGCCTACCAGTGAGGCAGCGGCTTGCGCAACGTCCTTGCTGTTCGAGACATGTGCTTCGACCAGAGTCAGCCCAAGTTTCTTGGCTGCGTCGCGCATGGCCTCTATGTGTATCACTGAATTTTGTTCAGCCGGGTTGTAGATGGTGCCCCAGCGCTTGGCATTCGGCACTACCTTGGTATAGGTCTGCATTTGCAGGGCGATAGGCCACTGGTCGCTGACACCGGTCAGATTGGTGCCCGTCTTTTTGCCGGGGGCGCTGTCCTTTTGGACGATGCCGGCACTGACTGGATCGGTGACGGAGGAAAATACCACCGGAATGTCCTTGACCTCCTTGACTAGCGCCTGTGTGGTCGGCGTGGCGATGGAATGAATCAGATCGACCTTGTCGGCGACGAATTTCCTGGCGATGGCCTGGGCCTTGCCGATGTCGCCCTGAGCGTTCTGGCGATCATAGGTGACATTCACGCCTTCCTTGAATCCGGCGCTGGCCAGTCCGGCCTCGAAGCCCTTTTCATCAAGATCCAGCGCGGAATGGGCGACGATCTTGGTCACACCGATACGGAACATCTTGTCGGCAGCAGTCGCCAATGTGGCGGAGGTCGCCATGAGGCAGGCGAGGGTGGTCAGTACGCAGGTCTTGCCGAGTCGGTTCATTGCGATTCCTTCTCTGTTCGTGGTGTCTGAACACCGGTATCAAAAAGTTTGCGGGTCAGTAGTTCCAGGCTGAAGGCAATGACCGGCAGGGCTTCGCCCAGGATGTCATCCTGATTGCGGGGTTCCTGAAGATAGGCCAATTCGAGAACGGCAATGATGCCGGTGCTGATTTTGATGGGTACGATGGCAATGGCGCGGGGAGCGATGGACAACGCGGTGGTCTCGATACGCAGAAGTCCATCGGCCACATCGCGACAAAGCATGCGTTCGCCACTCAAGGCCACTTCGCCGGCCAACCCCTCGCCGGGCTGGAATTCCATGCAACTTTCCGGTGCAATGCCATGGCCGGCAACGCAGCGAAACACGTTCGTTCCCTCTGTCTTGACAAAGAAAGCGGCGACCTCCGCCCCGCTCCAGGGAGCAAGATAGGTCAGCGTGCGCTGACCAAACTGCGCGTAGGTAGCGACATCCTGCAATTGCCGGGAAAGCTCGCCGGCTTTGGCCTTGCCGGTGAGCATGGCTTCATGACGCAAGGCTTCCTCACGAACCTGGGTCAAGGCATCCGTAAGCCCCCGCGTCGCTTCATCGACGCGCTGCTGAGTACGCTGGTTTTGCCGGCGCATGATCGCGACGAAAGCAGCCACGAGGACGCTGACCAGCGTACCTCCCGCCAGTACCCCCTGGCCGAGACGCCGATCGACACCGCCATCGAAAGTCTCGGAAAACTGCCAGATCAATTCCAGGTTGACGTGGGCGGTCTGCGTCAATGTGCTGCTCCGATAAACAATCGGCCCAGTGGCTTTTTCTTCGCTCAATACTGCTTCCGTGTCGCTGCCTTCGGAGCCTAACTTCAAGTCGAGGTTGACACCGTCAAGGCCGCTTTCTTCGAACAGATTTCCTAGCATGCGCTGAACGGCAAAGACGCCCACCAGTGCAACTTCAGGCTTGCCGGAAGGCACTAGGACCACATAGACGTGCTGTTTTCCCTGCGGATCGACAAAAGGGGCAGACATGAAGGCCTCGTTCGGGATGTCTTGCGCCCGTGTCAGCGTATCGGTCAATAGCGATACCGGTGCGTTATCGGGCGCGGGAATCGCGGCGTTGGCGGTTGCAGGAACCGACGAATATTTCGTGCGCCATCCGTTCCGTCCAAACTCCATCATCGCCTTGACGGGCATGAAGTTCACCTTGGCACGCGCCTCAAGTCCGTCCACCGCATTGAGAAACTCGCTGGCATCGACCTTGCCTGAGTTCTCCACCAGGGCGACCAATGCGGAAAGCGTGGCGTAGCTTTCTTCGACCCAGCCCAACAAGGTCATGGACCGCTGGGCCGATTCCTGTTGCGCCCGCTTTTGCCATGTCTCCAGCGCCCGTTGCTGCAAGGTGTCGCCCAGCAGTACCGACAGGACGATACCGATCGCCAGCACCGCCGCCGGCCAAAGGTACGCCGAGTATCGTTGCAGAAGGATGCGCAGATTCACCGCCGTCTTACCACGTCAGGTTTAACGATTTACGCTGAAGATCGGACGGAAGCCATCCGGCGCCAGACTGCCGGAAAGATCGAGCTTGCCGACATTGCCGCCATCGATCAGTTGAATGGATGCGCTCAGATGCCTGGGGTGCGGCTTCTTTTCCAGGGCGCGTACCGCCAAATCCACTGCCAGGCGGGCCTGCAGACCCGGCACGTCGCTCGGCGCGGCGGCAATCGCCGCGCGCTGAATGCCGCGGTGGACGGCCGGCGCGAAATAGTAGGCGATGACCTTGACCTTGTCGCTGAGATTGCGGCGGCGCAATTCCTGAACCGCCGCCTCTGCCGTCACGGCGGTTCCCGCGATGAGATTCACGTCGGGATGCGCGTCCAGCATCTGATTGATCAGCTTGCTCTGCGCGGCCAGTCCGGTATCTCCCCACGCCGTATCGACGATAGTGGCCGATTTGCCGTTTAGCGCACTACGGAAGCCCTGATCGCCGGCTTCAGCCCAGCCGGCACCCTTCGGGCCGGGAAACCAGCCGATCTTCAAGGTGTTGCCAGTGGTCAGCTTCTGTACGGCATAGTCGCCGGCCGCCTTGCCCATTTCAAAGAAATCGGCTGCCGCGCGGGCCGTTAGTTTGGGGGAGTTGATGCCGTTGATCAGGTCGATGACAGGCTTGCCCTGGGCGCTGAACTTGTCGATCAGGTCGTTGACTCCATCGCTCTTGATGGCGCCCAGAATAACGGCATCCGCGTTGTCGGCCAGGCATTTTTCAACCTGCTTGCGCTGCTCGTCGAGCTTTTCGTAGCCGCCGGCCGCATGAATCGTCAGCACGATGCCCAGTTGCTTGGCATGCTCGACCAGTCCGTAGTTGACCGCCATCCAGTAGGCATCTTTCAGATGCGGGATGGCGACACAGACGTTCCATTTCTTGTCTGCTTTGGCAAGGGCAGTGTAGGTCTCCGGTTGGTGCTTGCGCTCGACGTTGAAGGCGGGGTTCCAGACATCGACTTTCAGTGGCGACCAGTCGGCCAATACACTACTGCAAAAAGCGGCGACCAACAGTCCAGTGGTGTAGTGTTTCATCGTCGTTCCTTTCTATTTGGTTTAGTGGCGCCTGCGGAACAGGCGATGATAGTGGTCGATGTGTACAAACAGGGAATTTCCGACAAAACTCAACGATTCGGACTGGCCGATGAAGAGCAGACCCTGCGGACGTAGCGCCTGGTGAAAACTCTTGATAAGCTTGTCCTGCAGGTGCGACTTCATATAAATCAGCAAATTGCGGCAACTGACGAGATCCAGACCCTGTGCGGGGGCACCGCCGAGTACGTCGCGTTGCTCGTAGCGGATGCAGAACAGCAGATCGGGATTGACCTGATAGTGATGTCCCTTTGGCGTGAAGTAGCGATCACGCACCGCTGCATCCATCTCCTTGAAGGCCGTTTGCCGATAAAGCCCTTCGCGACACATCGCCAAGGCTTCCGGGTTGAGATCGGTGCCGATGATCTCGATGGGCCGCGCTCCTGACAGTTCCCTGAGCAGGATCGCCAACGTGACGGGCTCCTCGCCCGAGGCGCAGCCCGGCACCCAGACGCGCACCGGCTCATCGGCAGGCTTGCCGGCCACCAGTTTTGCCAGAGACATTTTGAGCACATCGAAGGATGCGCGGTCGCGGAAGAAGGACGACACCGAGACGAGAAAGAGGTGTTGCAGCGCCTTCAACTCTTCCGGCTGGCGGCGGATCAATTCCTG
>Ga0066600_10000823_pt1 | contig 10983 bp, 14 predicted proteins | sample Lowcelwee11metaG_FD_59486 | JGI IMG/M metagenome (GOLD analysis project Ga0066600, IMG submission 59486) | Freshwater pond sediment microbial communities from the University of Edinburgh, under environmental carbon perturbations - Low... | ecosystem: Environmental > Aquatic > Freshwater > Pond... | reverse complement strand
TTGCTATCGATATCCACACCGTCCGTAGCTAAAGTAACCAGGATGAAATCACCCTGCAGATTTGCTACAAGTTCTTTGAACAACATCATACACCTCCATTGCGATGGCGTACAGATCAGACATTAGCCCGGCCTCCTCAACTTCATCGAGGGCGGATTTGCCTGACTTTGCGGCACGGATCCGGACGTTCGTCCCGGTCCTCCAATAGAGCTGATTATAGAGGTAGCCCCACACCTTCCTGTAAGATTCCGCCGGCACGTTCTTACCAGCCATCTGCACCACCAGCATGCAGGTTGCCCTGCGCGGTGTTATCTTTGGGGCTTTAGACGCTTTGGGCAGGAATGCCTCAAAGCCAGGCAGGCAGGGCTCCTCCAGGCCGCCCTGCTGCTCCATTACTTCAATCTTGCTGAGCTTGCTGGCCCGCTTCTTGGCGTCCAGCTCGATCAGCATCTTTTCAAGTTTTCTTTTCTTGGATGTTATCATTGACCTCCCTCCTACGGTTTGTTGGCTATTCTCTGTAGGCTTACGGACACTTCTCTCAAGCTCTTTGCGACATCCTCCAGGCCGCTCTTTATGTCTCTGCCGGCCTGTGCGGTGGCGTCGACCATGTTGCTATGATCCCCGTTCTGATCCTTCTCAGCCCCGGACGCGAAGTTTCTCATGAGCTCGATGCCGAACTGTTCTACCACCCTGTCAATCAGCGGGTTGCTGAACGCGCTTTCAACCTGCTCTTCGACACCCTGCTCCTCTACCGGCGACTCTACTTGCTGCTCTTCTTGGTCCTTTTTCTTTGGCATGCTGCCTTCCTCCTTTTGTTGTTATTGTCTTGTTTCATTATCAGGCTGCGCAGACTGCGCACGCCCTCTTCGAATGCCATTGTGTATGCGTAGCCCAGGCCGCTAGCGAAAATGCTGTTAGCCTCCGTCGTTTTCTCCGCAGCGTCGTTGACAACCTTCTTAGGTATCTCCTTAGACCCTGTGTAACCTCTAGCTACTGCAAACGCCTTGAGCGTGTCCAGAAAGCTGAGACAGCCCATCTGGAACCCCTCGAGACAATCGAACCTGTCTTCCATAGGCCAGCCTAGCACATACTCCTGCCTGGTCTGCTCGATCACATCCGACAACTTCTTCGCTGTCGGGCTTAGTTTTTTCTTTCTTTTCGGCATGTAACACTCCCTCTTTTATTTTTTTGTTTAACTTTACGAGCTCTCTCTACTTGACACCCCTTAAAGCCTTCGGTGCAGTCAATCCACCCAAGACTGTCGGTATGGTAGGGACAGAGCTTTATTTTGTTCTGCTTAGCTTTAAACCCTGCTCCCAGGGTTATTCTTTTAGCTTTGGACATAATATTCCAGAGTCTCCACACTCCCGCCTCTAGACCTTGCTTATACTTGAGGCTTACGTTGGCTCCTCGGTGCATCCACTCAAGGGCCTCTTCAGCCGCAGCTTTCACAAGCTTCTTAGGTATCTTGTCTTTGGGTTTATACCCCTCTTCTGCGGCCATCTCCTCTATGTTTCTCAACAGAGTCAACCCACCGACCAGAAACCCCTCGTCACAATCGAGGCTGTCATTTGGTCTCACTTTGAAGGATCCCGCTAGAGTTGATTCAGTGAATCTAGCTCTTGCTTCTTGGAACTCCCTTAAGGCTTTGTTATTTGCTTTCTCAACCTTTTTAGCCATGAGTTACTCCATGTTTAGTGCTTTAGCCGGTTCTGCCATGAATGTGTCAGTAACCAACTTGCTTTTTGAATCAACCCACACACCCCTGCCTCCTATGTTATCCACAGCGAACACTACGCTGCCAGATCCATAGACGTATTCAAAGGGGTACAGCCATCTACCGCCGGAAAGGCTCTCGGCCAGTCCAGTTCCTATCCGGGTCATATTCCACCTGGTGCCCGCCTGCTCAGAGTACCCAGGCAGCTCCATGAGAGCTTTCCGGGCTTCTTCACAACTGCGGAGCCTAGGCGTTCCTGAAGTCATTAGTAGAAGTTCTGGTATTCTGAACATCCTCATCTTGGGGCGGCCTATCAGATCTGTCAGCGTATCGACCAGCTCCATGTCTTGTTTCATGTGCTTTCTGATACCGCCTGCGGTTCCCCCGTATACTAGCTTCTTTCTCAAACCTGCAGGCACTCCGGCTTCCGCTTCAGCTAGTTCCTGCTCCTCTACAACCATTCCTTTTCTAGGCCCGTCCGTTATGCGAACAAGCCCTTCGTCTAGGAATTTAACTATAGCCCCTGTGCGACCCTGTGATACAGTTCCGTACATACGAGCTACTCGAGGCACCCCCTCCTTGTCCACACCTGCCGCCAACATAGCGGTAAACTCGAGCCTTGAGATGCGTTTTGCCAGCGGGTGTGTAATAGGGGCTATCCAGGCTATCAACATCTTGCCTGGTTTACTTTGTAACGCCTCAACTATCTTTTCCAGCATCTGCTGCACCTAAATCACTTATAGGTCCAGTTGGGGCATCTGCACCAGCGGGCTCTTTTGTGCCTCTATCAACCCTCTCCCTGAATCTGAGAGGGATTCTGTCTAGCTCTTTGATGTACTCCTGCTCTATCTTCAGCTCTCTGGATACCTTTTCACGCATCTCAGTATTGAGCCTGGCTAGGACAAGACCTTGCGATACGCATCTGCGTAGGTCTTCCAGTGACATCACCTTGGAGTCTGTGCTCTCTCTTTGCGATATACCGAACACAAAGAGCATAGCCTCTGCAAGGCTCCTGTAGACTAAATTACGCTCTTTCTCTGGAATTCGGACCAGCTTCTCGTTTAACTCAGCTAGAAGCTCGACTAGTTTCCTATGATCTGTTAGACAGCTGTTGCAGTATTCTCCTAGGCTTATAGCCGCCTGCCCCACCTCTTCCGGGGTTCCGCCGAGCTCCACTGCGGAGTTGACAGCGGCTTTGATAATATCATATCCGATTATGCCCAAGTCTCTGTTTGGAGATATGAATCGCTCATTCTCCGGAAACAGGACCTTGTTCTTGATTCCAATGTTACTCATTTGCTTCTCTTCCATCGATTACCTCCGTCACCCTTCTGCAAGCCAGCGGGCACCTGTCACGGCCCCTCTTGCACTCGCTGCAGGGTATTGTTATGAATTTACAGTTTTTATCCCAGCGACCTTTGAACAGCTTCCTGTTCCTGCCTTTCATGGCGTCATCAGCAGATGCTTTGAGCAACCCCAGCTTGCCGGTGGGCAGTAGCCCAGGCACTAGCCAAGCCTCCATGCCAACCAGATCTCGGGCTGCAGCTGGGTGTCTCCTGCCGGCTCCTATATCTCTAGCCAGCCAGGATAACCATTTGGCAGATAAGTTATACTTGCTAGCTGTGCCAGCCAGCATCCCTGTCCAGTGGTATACGTCTACAATCATCCGCAGGCCGCCTTTAGCCCGGTCATCCTTCTCCATATCTAGGATATCAGATGCTGACCAGCAAGGAGAATTCGGTTGCCATCTTGGGATGGTAAACCCCCGATCCAGCAGATTCTTATAGTATTCTACCAAACACCCTATTGAGAGGGCGTTTTCAGCACACAGGCACTCCCCTGCCTTACGTCGTATTATAGCCTCAACTCCGGGTCTAGATCGGCTGCTCAATCCGGCAGCTTGTAGGTAAGCGCCGGCAATGTCTAAGACAACCGGCCCGTCGATCTTTGTACCGAACATCTCAGCCAGCGAAAGTGCTAGGCGCCTCGCCTTTCTCCTGAACTTGACCAGTGAGACCGAACCAGAGGGGGGATCATCCTCCAAAGGACCTCGTAAGGCTTCCTTTGGCGGAGAGAACACCCCCTCTATCGGATCATCTGGGATCAGTACACGTATTTCTTCATCGCTTCGCATACTGCCGCCAGGTTCCTGCTCGTCTCTTTGCATCGGTCGCTTCCGCCCGATAGTGATTCAATAGCCAGCTCTTGCACTTCAAGCGCCGACATGTTGTCTATCTCTTTAACAGAGTTGGCCATGTCTTTAGCAGCTTGTTCAACAAGTTTGGCCAAGCCATTGAACTTGCTTATCGCGCTCTTCACTTTCAGCAACGCGGCTTTATCAGGGTCGTCGTTAGGAGAACCCTTTGGAGCATCATCCTGAGGCGTGTCTACATCATCAGCAGCTTCTTCTGCTGTGGCAGCATCCCCGTCAGAAGCGGTCTCGGCCTTGTCCAGGGCCTGCTGCTCCTCTAAGGATAGTTCAGTATCGTCGGATACCTCTGTCTGGACTGATTTGCTGGCGAATTTTGCCAGGTCTTTTAGGTTCATCTCTCCGGAGAGTAGCTTCTTGCGGGCATCTTCCCGCATGCTTTCATCGTTTATGGCAATGAGTTTGCATACAGTGTGAAACCCTACACGGGTGTCTATGAACTTCTCTTGAAGCTCTTCCTTGCCATAAATGTCGAACATCTGACGGCAAGAGTACACTGTAGTCTTGGAGAGACCTAGCGACTCACAGATATCCTCCATCTTCTTTTCCCCGTAGAGAGCGTCTGATAACATCTTGCTTACATGCCCACCTATCTCCCAGTATGTCTGGAGCAGATTTTTGTTGATGTCAGCGATCTTGCCGGAATATTTCTTCACAAACCCTTCGTAGGTCTTCTCTACTGCGAGTTCGTCTTTCCTGTCAACTACGACAGCTTTTGTGATCTTTTCTTTCTTTGCCACACGCACCTCCTAGTTATATGTATATTCTTTAAGGAACTGCCCCAGAGGGAGCAGCTCTGCATCTTGAACCCCGCCTTCCCCGCTTGGGATAACAAGCCTGGGTACACCCTTCTCCCTATAAGTGATCATATTATGAATCACCCAGGATCCTTTATCCAGCACAGGGAATACTAAGGCGGCCTGCCCGCACGCTATGAATTTGAGATAGCTGAGAAATGCTTCCCAGGGTTTTGTCTCTTTAACATCCAGCAGCAAGTCGCCTATTTTTATATTATTCAGTTTGTCTATGAAAATCTCAGGAGGGAATCTACAGGATTCGTCTCCTTTTATCATAGGCAGAAAATCAATCTCGCAGTTTTCAGCCCTGCAGTATTTCACCGCCTGGTCTATAACCGACTTGTCCAGCCTGTACTGAAGGGCTACCTTGAGAGCCACTCTCGATTGGTAGCCGAGGGCGCCCGCCTCCTTTTGGCGGGCGCGCATCTCGTCTGCACTTTTCATAAATGTGGCTGGATTCATACAGGGTCTCCTACGACCTTGCCTTTAGCCTTAGCTTTGGCTTCCGCTTTAGGCTCTGGCTTCGGCGGCTGGTATTTCCTGTTTTGGAATATGCCTAGCCTTACCTGCAGCTCCAGCATCAGGTCTTTATCGGCCTGTATCGCCCTGCCTATCTCCTCAGCCGGAACATCTTTCAGCTCAAACTTCTTGCAGCTGTAAGATTGGTTGTTGGCTTTGGTGATAGTGAGCAAGTCGCTTACGAGCGTCTTGGGTTGTGCAAGCAGCATCTCTACTGTCGCCCGGTCCCAGTTGAACCATGTTTTCTGCGCAGTCTTGTCGTCCTGCTTGTAGTTCTCCCAGTGCACCTCAACCTGCAAGGTTTTATCATCGATCCCAAAGGAAGACTTCTTAGTTGTTATCTTGAGAAGCTTGCCCTTGTTTATCGTCGATGTTAGATGACCCATACTCTGTACCCTGAAGTGGTACGTGAAGTAATAGTCAGCCTTCGCCTGCCTGGGGTTTCTCACAGCCTTCATAGGGCCTGTGTTGCCGACGTCCTCACTCTCGTGGTTTGTCACCAGCAGGAGTAAGGGCTGCCCTATTAGCTTGCCCTCAAGCGCTCCGAAGAATCGACTCGTGATAAGCGCTTCTTTAGGGAAGCTCTTGTCAGCGAATCCTTCTTTATCGATCTTGTCGACACTCTCTTCTGCCATACTGCCTCCAAGAGAGTCGTACAGTACCGCTAGGGGTGGTTTGTACTCACCCTTCTTAAGATCTTCGGTAGCAGCTTCCAGGTATGCTGACAGGGAACTCAATATCTGGTTCTGGGCTGTCTCGACGGTATCTGCCCTGGAGAACATAACGTTCTTCTCCAGTTCATCCCCTACTACGGAGCGAATGAGGACTTCGCTGGCCTTGTTCTCAGTATCTACTATAGAGCCGTAGCCACCTCCGTCCGCAAGAACCATCTTTATGAACTCGAAACCAAGGGTGCTTTTGCAGCCACCCTTAGGTCCCGTGATACCCACCACCCTCTCCAGCGGAAGCACGTCCGAGCTGAAAAGGTATTGGAGGGAGAGGGGTCCTATGGGCACCCCGTATATGTTCTTCAGGTGGTCTGGCGCAACGTAGACGTTCTCGCCAAACTTAGCCTGAACTCCTCCTAGCATTCTGTCGAAGAGACCCATCTAATCACCCCTTCTTTAGTTTCTTCTGTATCGCCATCAACTCTTCCATAGCCTTCTTAGGGTCTGGGAAGTCGCCGGCCTGTGCCGACGGCTTTGCTGCCGGAGCGGCTGCTGCTGCCGGGGCTGCTGCTGTCTTTCTTGGCGGCATTGGGATTTGATCATCGTCTTCCGCTTCAGGCTCCGGTTGTGGAGCCGGGGCGGGTACCGCTGCGACCACAGTCCTTCCGGGAGTTGCCGCCCTGCTGTACACCTTCTGCTCGAAAGCTGCATCGTCGTCGTCGTACTGCAACGCCGGCCTGCTGACGCTGACCGTGTTGGTAACTCTCGGGGCCGATGCTTTCTTTGCACTTTCAGGCAGGCTTCCGCCATAAGGGCTGTCCTTGAACGCGAACGCCACAGCTTCTGGGCTGTAGGTCTCTGCGAGCCTAGCCAATACCCATGCCGAATCCTGAAGGTTCAGAATCTCGTTGATAGGCTTGCAGCTCTTGGCGACAAGCTTCTCGGGCAGCGGGTATGGGTCTAGGACCTGTACCGTATATACCGTCTGTTCCTTCTTGAGCTGTGGGTTGTATTCGTCCTTCGGTGTGATGCCAAGTATCTTGCCATTTTGGCAGGATACGACATCCCCGAACGGAGTGTTCTCTGCGGACACAGGCCCATTAGGGTCGACCAGGCTGGCCATGCCATCCATGATCCCCTGTATCGCCGATGCCTGTGTTATGCTGATGATGCCTGGGAACGTAGGTCTGGGGTTGCCATCCCTATCTACCTGAGCTCTGCCACCAGCTTTCAGTATCGCTGCTTTGGCAAAGAGGCAGGCTCCCGGCTTTCTGAGTGCAGCCTTGTAGCCGCCTTCAAGCCAGTCGAACCACTCGTCCGGCGCCGTCTTCCTGTTCTTCTTGACGTATTGGCTGATTGCATCAAAGAACATTCTCATCGGGCTGGCTGCCCCTTCGATCTGGTCTGTGATGTCTGTTATCAGCGAGTACTTCTTTTCTCCTGCGAACTTGATGACCTCGTACATGGCCATGCTGTCTGTCAGCAGTGTCCGGAGGTCGTCTTCAGCCGTGTAGGGCTGTTTGAGCTGGGGCTGTTCAACCCCTGCTGTGAACTCAGGAATGATCCTGAACTCGGTGTCTCCCTGCCCGGTGACCCGTCTGTGGAACCATGACTGGTCCCTCATGATGAAGTCCCCTGGCAACCCGACATTTTTCGATACTACTCTCATGCTGTCTCCTCCCATATTGTTAGTTTTCCGTTTTCCATTTTTGACTTGGCTTTCTTGTTCCATCTACGCATTAACGCACTCTCAACCTTGATTACCACATCAGGTATGACTACGCGCATCTCTGCTATCATTATCTCTTCTGCCCTTCTAACATTCTCAGTTAGCTGGTCGTCCTCTTTCATAAGAAAGATAAATTCATCGTGAATATAGTTGATTATGTGAAAATTTTCCCTGTATAGCCGCCATACCGCCCGCTTGCCGCCATCGGCCGACAATCCTTGAAACTTGGAGTTAGCCGCCTCGTTTCTAGAACAGTTGCCTCTGATTCTGCCAGTAAGCGTTTTTGACATGAACAGGGGTTTTCCACTCTCCTCATCCGTCGAACATTGGTCGCACTCCAAGTGTTTAACACACTCAGGGTACGCCTCGAACCACTTACTCCTTAACTCCTCGCACAGAGTGAGGTTTAACGAGAAAGTCCCGAAAACCCTCTGCTCCGCAAGGAACCTTTTTGCGGACATCCCGCCTGGGAACATTTGTGTTATCGCCAAGGCTCTTTATCCCCGGCTTCTTGCAGTTTCCTGCAAGCTCAGACTATCTTTTGACGCTTGCGCGTCTCGTGGCCTCGTGCCTTCATTATATTCCGTTTCCGGTTTCAGAAGGTAGTCGTTGCGGCTGACCCACCCGTTACGGCGAGCCTTCACCTCTGATTCCCATGTTAAAGGGTTCCAGATTTTCTCCACGATTTTATTTCGGCCTCCCGGCCACATCTTAAACAAGGATGCTATCAGTGCTTCCGGAGTTCTTTCCGGAATAGCTCCACGGTGCACTTTATGGTGACAGGAAGTGCAAAGGGGGATTACATTAGCTAATCTACAATCCCTCCAATTCCCATCTATGTGATGTGCCTGCAGTTTGTGGTCAGAGCCACAAATTACGCAACAAGGTGCCCATACTACTTGGCACAGACCTCTTGCCGCTATACAGTCCACCCTTCCAACGCCGTGATACCTAGAATGTGGGTTCCATGCGTGATTGCTCTTGCCATGCTGATTACCACCAGAACCGACCCCTACTTTTACAGCGGGATTTTTAAGGGCTCTGGCTTTCATGACACTCTTACTGTTTTTAACTCTCCGACAAGTAGGGCAATATAAAACCCCAGACCTGCCGCAGAAGGTAAACTCAGCTTTGCACAGCCTACACTTGACGTGTCTCTTTACAGAGCACCGGTCGCACAATCTACGCTTGCTGCTTCCTACCGTCTTAAAGAGCTCCTCACACTTATCGCACTTAACATCTCTCGTTTTTAATGTAGCCATAACCACCTCTGTTTACCCTTAAGATAACACAAAAGCTGTTAATTTCAATCTTTGACCGAAGTTGCTGGCCTTTGCCAAATTCCTCTTATCCTCAGGCACCTGCCCGTATATCTCCTGAATCCTCTTGCGCGATTCCTCGCTACCATCGTAGTCGTTCTCGTCCGTGATAAGCCCTAGTGTCCTTGCAGCGAACCACCGATGTATATCGATGCCTGCATTGATTAGGTCTTTCATCCTGCTCTTGCCTTGCCGGATATAACAATCCTGTGCAAGGGCGCAGAGCTCCACTTGGTTATAGTCTATAGTAACTATGACGTACCCCGGAGGGGCTACGTACATCGACCGGACATCACCCTTCTTAGGCAGCTGCTGCATATTTGGGTTGCTGCAGCTTATTCTCCCAGTCTTCTTCAACAGGTCGAAGTGAGGATGAATCCTGTCATCTTCAGCTATCAACCACTCCTTGAAAAACAAACCAAGGCTCAGCTCGCAAGACTTGGCTTCTAAGTATAGGTCCAGGAACGTGTCTTTCAAGCCCAGCTCCTCCAAATTAGCCAGGCTGGATTTGTTGGCGCTTATCTTCCCTTTAGCGGTGCGCTGCAGTTTTACGCCATACTGCCGTTCGACCCTTTCCAGCTGCTCGCGCAACACCTGCTGCGGGCCTTTCTGATTCTCTTTGACAAATCCGTTGTTCTCAGCATATAGCTGCACCAACGCTTTATAGGCATCTTCCGGAGTGCCTCCTGCCAGCCTTGTCTTTATCAAAACCCTGGCACACCTTAGTAGCACAGTTGCGCATTTGCTAGTTGCTAAGGAGGTCATTGCCAAGGGCTCGAGCAGAGCGTTAAGCCACTCTGCCAGCTTACCCTTAGCAGGTTTTAGATCGCTCTCTACGAAGCTTACAATTTTAGCGCTTAGCGTAGATGCGTCTTCCGTTAGATTTATCAACGAAGCCATCAACAGCACCTTGGCTATATTAGCTCCGCTCAGGTCTAGCTCAGACCCCAGCATTTCGTTGATCGACTGCGCTATATCGCTCACAGTCTCATCTTCTTCTATGATATAACCCCACTGCTTCAGGCTAAAGGTCAGTTCCGCCAACCTGGCCTCATAATCACCTTTCAGCTCCTTGAAGCGCTTTCTATCTACAGGCATGCCGTTTATCTCCATCTGCCTGATAGCCACAGCTGCTCTAGTCTGCAACTCCTCTGTCGGCGTAGGCGCTAAAGCCTCTGCCAGCATTAAGGTAGCTGCTGCGTCTATGGCCGCATACTTCAGCTGGTCGGGGCTTATTGGCTGGCCTACTTTGAACCCGGTTCGAACCTTTTCCTCTTTGGAAAGGGTTACGCCGAGTATCCTGCCACACAGCTCTTTGAGCGACCTTCTTCGAGAATCGCCCAGGTCTCTTAATTCGTGCAGCCGAGCCCTCAGCTGCAGATCTATAAGCCTGCCGTCTTCCAGCGCATTTGTAAGTGTCTGATGTTTGTCGGTTGTGAAATAATCGAACCCTACATTAAACATATACCAGGTGGCTTTCGGCGACAGCTGTTCCGACACGGTCAGATATTCTGGTATATCCTCCCGTTTCACAAGATCCACCGCTTTCCCGTTGCATACCTGCATCAGGACTATAGGAGGGACTTTGTGATGAGCCTCTATCAGCTCAGTTTCTGTATCCAGTGCCAGGTGATCCCCTAGCAAAGGGGGCATGCTTCGAACCCAGTTACGGACTTCGAAGGTTCTAGTTCCCACTTTTATTTTATTATTTTCCACAGATCCTCCCTTGTAAATCCGCCCGGATCCCCGAACGGAAGTCTTCTTATCTCCAACTGGTTAAACATGTCCTTAACATCTTTACGCGAAACTATCTTCTCAGCTGTTACAATCGCATCAGGATCGTTCTCGTCTGGAACCCAGATGAGCCTGCTTCTTTTGAACAGCGCAGATAGTATCTTGAGCTGCTGTGCCGAAGGTTTCTTACCAAACAAACACATGCCCTGCACTCCGATTTTAAAGACATCGAACACACCCTCCACTACCACACCCTCGCTGTGATTCTTAGCTTCGTCCATATTATAGACT
>Ga0066600_10000810_pt1 | contig 11121 bp, 8 predicted proteins | sample Lowcelwee11metaG_FD_59486 | JGI IMG/M metagenome (GOLD analysis project Ga0066600, IMG submission 59486) | Freshwater pond sediment microbial communities from the University of Edinburgh, under environmental carbon perturbations - Low... | ecosystem: Environmental > Aquatic > Freshwater > Pond >... | reverse complement strand
TACTTCTTTCCGTAAGCTCGCTTTCGATGTTGATGTGGTATCCGGAACAAAGTCGGTATTTGCAAAAATATACTGCAAGCTTTCTACAGAAACTTATTATTCTTTATATCTTACTACAACATCTTTTACGATCACTGATAATACTTCTGCTGATGCCGTATGGGTAGCTGTCGGAAGTCCGAATGCGGATCTTGTTTACGGGCTTTATGATTTCAAAATTGAAATCTATGAAACAGGCGGAACTACTCTGCAGGCATCAAGATCGCCGTCAGATGATATTGATCTTGATAATCAGAAATTCGAAACTGAACCTGTAACAACATATTCTGTAAAAGGAGCCTGGTGGTACGATGTTAAAGATATTGACGGAGACGGTTATTCATCATTACGGAAAATCGCATTTGACGCGGATGTAGTATCAGGCACTCATTCTGTTTATGCAAAACTTTATTATAAAGCGTCTTCAGCAACTTCATATACTTTATATTCAACCACTTCACCTTTCTCGATTACTGACAGTAACACTGATGACGCAATAGGTATAATTTTCGGACCTCCATATATAGAATTATCTTATGGAACTTATGATTTCTTTATTGAAATTTACGAAGAAGGCGGTACCACTGTAAAAGCATCAAGATCACAATTAGATGATGTTGATCTTGATAATCAGAAATTTGAAACAGAACCGGTAACTTACACGGTTTACAATGCATGGTGGACAGATGCCGTGGATAATGATTCTGACGGATATACTGCTTACAGGAAGCTTAATATGGATGTGGATGTTGTTTCCGGTACCAGAAATATTTTTGCTAAGATATACTACAAACTGTCAACGGCAACTTATTATACATTGTATTATACAACTCCTTTATACGCAGTAACAGATTCTTACTCAACCGATTCGTTCTGGGTAGCCATCGGAAGCCCGAACCCTCAATTACCATACGGTACTTATGATTTTTTTATTGAGATCTATGACGGATTGCATCCTACTGTTTTGGTAGCTACACTCACACCGGCTACTGACTCCGATCTTAATGATGAAAATTTCGAATCTACAGTTAAAGAATAAAACTTGAACTTCCACTATATGAACCCCGAATTTTCGGGGTTTTTTTATTTATCTGAATTTTATATTTGACCGGCAGGAATATATTTAATATATTGTTAACTTGAAATTTACAGGGAGTGAATTATGAGACGCTATGTAATAATTTTTGTTCTATTAATATCCGCACTAATGTTTGCAAAATTTCAGGAACCGGATGATGAAAAGGAAAAAGACAATGTTCCTGAAACAAATAGACCTGATTCTAAACTTTGGTTACAAACCGATATTAAACCTAACACTTCATCAGAATTGGAAAAAGCAGAAATAAAAATGGCGGAATTGTATTATCAGAAAGAAGAACTGGAGGAACAGATCCAGGCGGAATTGGAAAAGATCAACATCGAAAAATCGGAACTTAAAAAAAATGAAGATGAACTGCTGAGACTGACAGAAGTGACTACCTCAGAAGCAGAATATGAGACCATGCAGACTGAACCGGATTCTTTGACGGCTGAGGAAAAGAGGCTTCTTGAAGAAGCGGAGAGAGAATATAATCAGGCACAAGCCGACTCTTTATCCAAAGCTCAGTTATCACAAACAGAAGAATTACCAGAGAGTATTATAAGAAAAAACAAGCTGGTTTCATCTGCGGCTTTCGGCATTCATTTAAATAATGAGCGCGAATCAAAAAATACGGTCAGGACATTCGATATTCCGTCACTTTCTTATAAATTTGAAGTAAATCCCAAAAGCGCTCTAAAAATTTATTTTTACTCAGATCTGGGATATAAATTACAAAAACTCACCGTTGACGGCGATGCGCCTGATGGGATGGATGCTTATGAGAGTGCCCTTTATATATTCATAGATCCGGCAGTCAGAATCGGTGCTTCTCAATTTTATTTTATAAAATTAGGATTGCCGTTAAAATTCGATCAGATCACTCCTCAGATTGAAGATCCTGAAGCTTATAATAGAACAGCAATGAATTTCTCAGTTTCCGGAGGTTATGATAACAGAACTGAAGACATCCATAAAATATCTCCTTGGGATCAATTTGAAGAAGGACTTCTCGCGGAAGCAAAATATACTATGGGGATATATTATTCCGTAGCCGGACAGGATTTTGATCAGCTTACAAACAGGATTGATATGATCTTATCTTTTTCGAGGCTTGATGAAAGATATAATCTGATGCTCAAACCGTATATTTTATTTGAATATGAAATGAACGACAAGATAGTTGATCCTTTATGGCTTACTGCCGGGATTTTCAGCGCGTGGGATTATAAAACTGATATAAACATTAACGGATATCTGAATGTAAAATACGGACAAATCGATCCTGACAATGATACCGACCTATGGGGAACTGAAACATTTCTTCAGGCGGGATTAGAAGCGAAATATTATGTTTTCAATGAACTTAACATTTTCTCTCAAATCTCATTAAATCAGCTTCTTTTCGCTGACAAGGATCCTTATTCTGTTGACGGCAACGGTGTTCAGGAAGATGATCCGGAAATAATGATCAGGCTGGGATTAGAATATGCCAGCGATTTCAGGAAATAGCAGAGATTTTTACAGATCATCCTTTATATTTAATTTGAAGTTAACTAGAAATAATTGAGTAGGTATTATGCGGAGTGAAAAAATATGAAAAGCAGTTTTTTTATTTTAATTATAATTATGTCATTTATTATCTTTGCCCAAACTGAAAAAGGCATTTCAATAAAATCCAAAACCGGTAACGAAGGTAAAAGATGGGCAATTTGCGTCGGGATAAACAATTATGATTATGCAGGTGTTCTTGATCTAAAAAAAGCAAGGAACGACGCAGATTATCTCGGAAAAGTATTAAAAGAATACGGTCAGTTTGATTATGTATTTATTCTTACAGACAGCGACCCTAGAAGCGTTGATTATCCTTCCGCAGGAAAATTCAGATCGAAATTGAAATATCTTGAGCAATTTCTGGAACCTGAAGATCTTGTAGTATTTTCATTTTCAGGGCACGGAGTTTCGGATCCTGAGGGTAACGGCTATCTTCTCATGACCGATTCCGATCCCGATAATATTTTTAATACAAGTATAAAGATAAATGAGATCACAGATGTTCTTGAAAAAGCTAAAGTAAAGAAATCGCTTCTTCTGGTTGATGCATGCAGAGAAGAATTCAGAGAAAATAAGGGTATTAATAAATACGGAATTAAATCAGATAAATTTGAACAGAGCGAAATCGCCGCTGCTTTCTATGCAACAAGAGCCGGAGGTTTCAGCTATGAAGACGATAAAACCGAATTTGGTGCTTTTACGAACTATCTGCTTAAAGGAATGCGTGGCGAAGCTGATGAACCCGGATATCAGGGCAACAGTGACGGAATAGTGACATTTTCTGAACTTGCTTCTTTTGTTGAAAACGGGGTAATGAACTGGGCAATTGAAAAAGGGAAAATACAAAAGCCTTATACAAAAATATACGGTGAAAAATTCGGTGATCTTGCACTGACATCGTATAAATTTAAAAATACTGATTCAAAACAAAACGAAAAAGAAAGTCCGGAAAATTCTGTTACACCAAAAACCAGGATCAAAATGGAGTTAACAAGCAAGAGCGGAATTGAGCTTGTTTTTGTTGGCGGGGACAAGTTTAATTTTGACGGTGCAAGTGTTACTTTGCACGATTTTTATATCGGAAAAAAAGAGATTACGCAATCAGAATGGCTGGTGGTAATGGGTAATAATCCGAGCTTTTTTAAAGGAGAAAGATATCCTGTTGAAGAAATAAGCTGGTTCGATGCGGTAGAATTCTGTAATAAATTAAGTATTAAAGAAGGATTAAAGGAATTTTATAGCGGTACAGGTGAAAATATTAGAGAGAATGCTGGAAGTGACGGATACAGATTGCCTACTGAGCTGGAATGGGATTATGCGGCATCCGGCGGAGCAGTTGACAGCTTAAATGAATTTAGCGGCGGGAACAATATTGATGAAGTTGCTGTTTATATTAAAAACAGCAATAGATCTACTGCCGAAGTAGCTACAAAAAAAGCAAATGAATTAGGTATTTATGATATGAGCGGGAATGTTTTTGAGTGGTGTTGGGACTGGTATTTTCCAAATCAGGCATTATCTGATCAGCCGCAAAATATAAAATCAGGATCCTACAGAGTAATTAAAGGAGGGAGTTGGCTGGATTATCCGGATAACTGCAGATTTTCAAAAAGAAATGGTACTTATCCTTCAAATGGAAACAGCTCAACCGGTTTTCGCATAGCTAAAAATGTAAAATGAAGAATTTATTTAACTTGACTAAGTTATTCAGATATCCTTATATTGTCAGTGGTTAGTTTATATAAAAAAGGAGATAAGATGAAGAAAGTTATTATTGCGGTTTTTGCGATAATCATTTTTTTAACCGGTTGCAGCACACAATATAAGATGGTTAAAAAAACAGAAGTCAGTTCAAAGACAACAAGCAAAGGTGAACAAATCGAGGTTAAACAGCAGACTTATATAGCCTTCAAAGAGGTAATTGAAAGATCTCCTAATGTAAAAGCAGTAACTCGGATGACAGATTTAAAAGGAACAAAACAACCGACATTTTTTTCCGTTTCTCCTTCTTCAAGCGAAATAACAGTCCAGATCTGGGAAGAGGATAAAGGTAAATGGATATCCAACCTGTGGAAGCTTAAAACATCGGGTTCTACAGCGCTTACCAGATTAACTAACGGAAATTATTACGATGACGGACCGTGTTATTCAGGCGACGGATCAAATATTTATTTTTCTAGTAACAGAAGCTCAGAAACATTAAAAATATTCAGGGTAAAATCTGACGGCGCGGGAGGCATAACCAAGCTGACGCAGTCAAATTCATACGATGCATATCCGAGCATATCGGCAAATTCACAAAGTATATATTTTATGTCAAAGCCATATAATGCTGAAGATTGGCAGATTTGGAGTATGACTTATAACGGTCAATTACCTACTCAGATCAAGGAAGGCGAATTCTCTAGAGTATCCCCAGACGGAAAAAGAGTTTTGTACACTTCTATTGATGAAAAGTCCCAGAAAAGTAAAATATGGGTAATGAATATTGAAGGAACTAATGTTACACAGCTGACTTTCGGTAAAGAATCAAACGATATGTTCCCTTCATGGGCAAACGATAACAATACAATAGCATATTGCTCAGATATATCTAAAGATTCAAACGGTAAAAAAAATTACGATATTTGGGTAATGAGTGTTGACGGATCTACTCCTCCTATCCAGCTGACTACAAACGGTTCTACCGATCTTCTACCTCAATTCAGCGATGACGGGAAATATATCTATTTTCTTACAAACAGAGGTTTCGATTGGGATATCTGGAGGATGGAAATAGCCGATTAGTTTCTATTTTATCATGTTCTACTTAAAAAATGTGTGATATAAAAGGCGGTTTGATCGCCTTTTATGTTTTATATAATGCCCACTTTAAAAAAGCTTTAAATTGACAAATATCAACTCTTACTGTATATTGTAGATTATGAAAAATCTTATTAATAAATATGTAATTAAATTGATTTTAATGTTATTTATTTCCAATGCATTTTCTTTAGAAAAAGCCACGATACAATTTAAGAACGGAGAAAAATTGGAATGTGATGTAGAGCAATATGAATTAGGCAAATGGGTAGTTATAATCGATCAGACAGGAATAAAGAAAATTATATCATGGGATAATATTCAAGTAGTAGTTTTTGTAAAAGCAAATGCTCCCCAGGACAGTACATTATCACTCGGAAAAAAAATTACCGCAGACTCGATTGGTACAAAAGAGAACGAAACTATTTCGGTAACAGATACTACTCAAACCATTCAAAAGGATTCTTCTGAAATCGTTATAGCTGAATCAGTTCAGGATTCAGTAAAAAAGGAACCTGAAACTCTTACAATCGCCCAAAAACTCGCAAAAAGAGAAAAAGAAAGAAAAAAACAGGAAGCTCTTGAGGCACAAAAAAAATTGGCAGAAGATATAGAAAAGCATAATCAAAAGAAAAAAGATCAGAAAAAGGAAGCAGAACCTGTTGTGAGTAAAACATCCGCTGTTCCCGACACAGCTAAAACGAAGGAAGAAAAGTTTAAAGAAGAGATCAGGGAAGAGAACAAAACTCAGAAGCCTGAAATTGATATAAATAAAAAGACAGGAAAAGTCGGAGTTGAATATTACCAGACGCTTGAATCGGATGCGGCAAGAAGATGCTGGCTTGAGGAAGGCGGCCGACTGATGACAAAGGGTTTTACTGTGAACTATGTTTACACTTCTATGGATATGGATGAAATGGATTCTGATTTCAGCATGCACGGTTTTGGATATACAGGCAGTATGTATTACAAATGGCTGAATCCGCCCAGTTATGACTTGGGTAAAAGTATGTGGACATCTCCCGGAGTAGGATTTACGGGATCAACAAATGTTACTTTCGGAAGCATGAGTATGAACAGCGCATACTATGAGATGGATATGGATCTGATAATGATTTCAATTGAGCTTTCTGTACCTTGCGGATATACTTTCGGGTTGGGAAAATTTCTATCAAGAAGCGATTGGAAAGGCGTGATGCTGGGAGTGTTCTGGAAACCTTCTTATAATATAACATCGACAACGACTACTATAACTTCAGATTACTACACTTCAACTTCTGATCCGGTAACTGACGGCGCATTAAATTTAACAGGTCTTCAATGGACTATTGATTACGGTTCATTTTCGGACTTGGCAGAAGGACTTGCTCAGGAAGCGCACCTTTCCATCAACGGCTTTATACTTCCCGAAACAGATAATACGCCTTTTATGTTCAGCATCGGCTTAGGTATGATATGGTATTAAAATAATTAGAGATATAATTATTGTGAGGCATAAGATGAAAATTATTAACGCAATCGGACTTTTTTTGTTATCAGCGATTTGTTTTTCCGCGGAATTCGTAAATGTAATCGGGATCGGGGAAGGTTCAACGGAAACCGATGCATTAAGCTTCGCGAAAAGAGACGCGATCGAAAAATCCGTCGGAGTATTTTTATCGTCAAAGCAGATAATGGAGAATTATACGATGATCAGCGATAATATTATTTCAAAATCGAACGGATTTATAAAAAAATATGAAGTTAAGAGCAGGAAAGACACAGAAGCGGGAACGGTGAGAGTGGAAATAACTGCCGATATAACTGATGTGGTTGATCAATTGGTTCAGGATGAAATGGCTCTTAAATTCCTGCTTTCGGAAATGAAGCTTCCGGCTTTCGCGGTACAGATATTTGATAATAACGGCAAAAAGGATGATAAAGCCGAAACATCCGTCAAGAAATACCTGATAGAAAAGGGAATGAAGCTTAAGACATTCGACGCAAATAATTCCAGCACCGATTCATTAAAGAAAAAAGGAATAAATTTTATTCTCAGAGGCAATACGGACTATGCATTTATTTCTATGGAAAGTACATATAACATAAAATCAATGAAGAGCCTTCAGCTCACTATGAACCTAGAGCTGATAGACTGCGCGACCGATGAGATTGTGTCCACGCATTCGATAGCTTCAAAAAAAGCTCATATCAGCGAAAACACAGCTAAGGAAGTCGCGCTTCAGCAGCTGGGACCGCAGGTCGCGGCATATATAATAAATCAGGCTGTAAAGCTCTGGAGCGACAAACTGCTAAAATAACCATAGCTGAATTTATTTGACTTTAGCTTAAAAAGTGTTTAACTTATCTTCATGATAAGCTATATCAGGCATATTGATAAAAAAACTAAGGAGTGAACATGAAGAAACTGACGATCATGCTTAGCATTCTCGCGATGTTCGGATTCACGAATGCTCAGTTTTCAAACGGGCTCACAGATGAAGTTCCGAATCTGAGAGTGAACGCGATGGGCGGAATTTATTCCCTTATCGAAACATCAAATTACGCCGACTATCCTCAAAGACTTTTGACCGGTCAGGAAGGCGCGTGGTTAGGCAGGGCAAACGGAGATGTCTGGGGTCTTGCAAGGTTCAATCTAAACAATTTCATGGCGTTACCGATGCCTATGGCATGGCAGGTATCGGCTGAACAGTATTCTATGGTTTCCATTAGTCAGATTTATAATTATATCGGATTGCCTGATTATGCTTATGTGCAGTATGAATACATGGGAATGGCTTATGAAGCAACAAACAGGATCAATTCAAATTTCGCGATCGGAATTAATGATAACCTTATTGCTGGAGTCGGACTAAAAATGTATTCCAACAGCAATTCATGGGAATATGAATCTGAAGATTATAAAGCTGATTACGAGCACAGTTTCTGGGGACTCGAGACAACCTGGGGCGGAACAATGATCCTTGATGATAATCATTTTATTGACGCAAGCATTGATCTTGATTTCTGGAGCTGGGACGGCAAATTCGATAATGACGGTACGGATGAGTACGAAACAGGATACTCGAACTGCGACGGCATCTGGAATTTCGGACTTAACGGAAGATATTATGTGACGGGAGAAAAAGTTGATTATGCGCCGTATATGAAATTCAACTATTTTTCATTCACATCTTCAAGAGATTATGACAATAATCCTGTTAAACAGGAGCCGGAGATTGATTCATACGAATTCAACGGATCTTTGTTTAATTTTACATTGGGTTCAGGCGTTCACTACAAACCTGCAAACGGCGTTAAAGTTTATAATGAATTCGAGTTCAGATATCAAAGCGCTTCTCAGGAAAACCCGCATCAATACAGCGACTCTGTAAGTGTTGAGAGCTATCAGTCAAGAATTACGCTCTTACCGATTTACAGAATGGGTGTTGAACTTACAAAAGAGATCGATCCTAAAACATGGTGGGGATTTAATTCCGTTCAGCTCTGGGGCGGATTCAATAAAACATTCGATAATGTATGGACAGGCTCTGACAATAACGATGAATCGGCAGATGACGATGATTATGAAAATTCGTACACTGAACCGACATTTGAGTATGTAAATGTAACAACTGGCGTTGCTCTGCAGAACGGAAATTTCAAGATCGAATTCCAGACAGATGTAAGCTCGCTTAATTTTGATGAAGCGCCATTAGACAATATGTCTCTCGGACTTGTTTACATGTTTCAGGAAAAATAATTTTTCTTTACAACTTAGACCAAAAGGGAGCTTTTTTCGCTCCCTTTTTTTTATTTTTAAAAATTGCGAAACTGTCCGCTTTAACTTAAATTTCGCAGATGAAAGATTCCGGTAAAATACTGTATTTTGAGACAAACTCTGAAAAAGAGACCGAAAAGGCTGCAAGAAAATTTTCAAAACAGGTTGCCGATAAAGATATTATATGCTTTTTCGGTGATATAGGATCAGGTAAGACAGTTTTTACAAGAGGTTTATGCAAAGGTCTCGGCTTTAAGGGTTATGTAAATTCTCCAAGCTACATCGTAATGAACATTTATCAGACCGAAAAACTGACGATATATCATTATGACATGTACAGGATAACTTCTACCGCCGAACTTGCGGAAATAGGTTATTATGAATTCGCGGGTCAGGAAGGAACCGTTTCGGTAATAGAATGGGCCGAGATGCTGAAAGACGAGATCCCCCAAAAAAGAATAGAAGTGCATATTACTTCAATAAACGAAAATAAACGAAAATTTGAAATCAAACGGTTCTGAGAAATCATGTATATTTTAGCAACAGATACTTCTACCGATTATGCTTCAGTAGCTTTACTGGAAAAAAACAGAATATTATTTGAACTGAACGAGAGCGGAAAACACGCCCACAACAAAAGATTGTTCGATATGATAAGCGAGCTTGTCGGACAATGCGGAATTTCGATCAGGGATATTGACTTATTCGCAATAGGCGCCGGTCCGGGATCGTTCACGGGTCTCAGAGTAGGAGTAAGCGCGATAAAAGGGATCGCGATCGGATTAAACAAAAAGATAATTCCCGTTTCATCAATAGATGCTGTCGCTTTGAACGCGTTTAGTGATTTTCCTGACGAAAAAGAAATAAATGTAATCCTTGAAGGAAGACAAAAAGATTTTTTTCATGCAAAATATACGCCTGAAGGAAAAGATGTAAAAAAAATATCTGAAATAATTGTTCGACCTTATGAGGATTATTCTTATATTAATGGGGTAACTGTCGGAAATGTGCCGGTAGAGCTGATCGGATCTGAATATTATTCCGGGGGTTATAATCCAAAAGCGGGTTGTATAGGCAGACTCGCTTATTCAAGAAAAGACGAGGGCGGTTATGACTACAATTTTGAACCGGAATACTATAAAGAATTTAAAATCAGGTAAACCGAGAAATGGAACTTTTTAAAATAGGATTCATATCATTTACGATCATTGACTTAACGGATATTCTGCTTGTTTCATTTATTTTTTACAAACTGTACGATGTGGTAAAAGATTCAAGAGCGACCACGATGTTTTTAGGTATGATGATGGTGGTTCTGGTCGGATTGGTCGCCGATTTTTTCAATCTGACAATAATATCTTGGATATTAACATCAATGAGAACCGTTTTCTGGCTTGCCTTTTTCATACTTTTTCAACCGGAGTTAAGAAGAATACTGACTCATATCGGGCAGAACAGGATAATCAGAAAATTATTACAGATAAAAACACAGACTATTTTCGACGAAATCGTTAAAGCGGCATTCATGCTGAGCGAAAAAAGAATAGGCGGGCTTATCGTCCTTCAAAAGAATGTGGGTATCAAGGCTGTGATAGAATCAGGCATTCCGATAAAAAGCGAAGTTACTCCCGAACTTATTGTAACCATATTCAATCCTTCTTCGCCTCTCCACGACGGGGCCGTTATAATCTCGAATGACCAGATCGTTGCCGCAAAATGCATTCTTCCGTCCACATCAAAAGACATCGGGGCACAATTCGGTACAAGGCACAGAGCAGCGGTCGGTCTGTCCGAAGAAAGCGACGCGATAATTGTTATCGTATCGGAAGAGACCGGCGATGTAAGAATAGCATACGACGGCGATCTTTTAAAACTGAATAATAATGAA
>Ga0066600_10000807_pt1 | contig 11143 bp, 7 predicted proteins | sample Lowcelwee11metaG_FD_59486 | JGI IMG/M metagenome (GOLD analysis project Ga0066600, IMG submission 59486) | Freshwater pond sediment microbial communities from the University of Edinburgh, under environmental carbon perturbations - Low... | ecosystem: Environmental > Aquatic > Freshwater > Pond >... | reverse complement strand
TTTTAAGCTCCTTTTTTAAGCGTTTTAAATTTACACAGGTAATATATAATTAAATGTAAGGGCATCAAATGAATGTCCGACGAACGGTAGATTTAGCGGTATAAGAGGTGAATAAACCTCTTTGAGAGTTTTTAAGGCCTTAAATACTCTCCGCTTTCATTCCTTTAGCAAGCAGATATCCGGTTGCTCTTTCTTTGAGTTTGTATCTCGAAACGATGCGTCTGAATTCTTTTCCGTGATCTGAATGTACCAGATGAGCGATTTCATGAATTATCACAAGATCTGTCACCCAGACCGGACATTCTTTCAATTTATTATTTAGAATTATATTTTTATCTCTGACGAAACACTTTCCCCAGGTAGTTCTCAGACTGTCGGAATAACCTATGATAAAATCAGGAGCTTCCGGAACAAATTTATCTTTAAGCATTTTTGATCTTTCGGTCAGATCATCGTCACCTGAAAATATCTTAGCTTTACGGCTAAGCTTTTTAACAGATTTTTTAATAAAATCATCAAGAAATCCTGCGTCGGCATAAAAAGGAGCCAGAACCTTTATTGTCCTGTCGTTAATAAGCCTTGCCTGAATTGTTCGTTTTCTCGCTCTGGATCTTACGATAAGTATTTCAAACCCTTCGATTTCCAATTAATACTGACTCTTTTTTATCTTTGTCTGCCAGTTCGGATCGCTTCTCTCGCCGGGATAATCAGAATGAATTAATTTAAAATCTCCCAGTCCGTGAGTATCGGCAAAAATAAAAGTATAATTTCCGCTAAAATAATTCCATATTTCATGATCGGCAAGTTCAGTTCCGTAAGTTTCCACATCCCTTTTGCTCGGATTACCTAATTTTAGAAAAATGCGGCCTCTGTCGGTTTTCCATCCCTCTGCTTTCTTTGTTGAGAATTCGTTATTGACCTGCGAAATAAGAGCTTTAAAATTTTTTCTTGAGTTTTCCTGATTCAGTTCCTTTTCTGTCCAGTATTTCTTTAGAAATTCTCTCTTTCCCGACAGAATTAATCCCGAATATTTATCCTGTTCGATTTTATCGAGAGTAATATAAACCTGATCATATTCTGTTAAAATATCATCATCTTTCATTATATCAAGCTCTATAGAATCCCTCTGAGAATTCGTGATATCTTCGGGCAGTCTGAATTTTTCTTTTGTAAAATCGATTTTTCTGTAAATATAAAAATTATTCTTCCCTTCTATTGTTTTTCCCGATGTATTGTTTGTTATCAGGAGCGAAAGATTATATGCGCCTGTTTTTAAACTCGGTACCGATATCCTGTCTGCTAAAACCATGGACAAACCCGGTGCTTTTTTCTTTTCGATGTTTCCCTTTTTAATTTCCTGTCCTTCGGGAGTTGAAATTGACCAGCTGTACTCGATGTCATCTCCTTTATTAAGACCGTAGATTTCTGAATAATAGTATATAAAAGGCCTCATTGTTCCGTAAACCTTGCTCGGATTAGGTAAAATTATGACTCCCTGTTTAAAGAATTCAGATTTATCATCAGGCTTATCGGTAATTATTCTTGAAGCCAGCTGAATTGTCGACATTGAGAATTTATCCTCAAAACCGGCGATCATGAACATCTTTGAATCCTGAGGAACTTCGAGCAGATCGATCTGCTTTCCGGATACGATATCTTCGACTTCAACAACCAGCTTGTAGTATCCGGCCGGCAGCAGCATTTTTGATACTACAGGAATTTCAGCTCCGGAATATTTATCTTCCTCTTTACTTATTGAATATTTTTGTTTCCACTTATCTTCGGCTATCAGTTTTTCTTTATCATACACATAAACCTTTATCGCAAAGACGCTTGTCATTTCGCTGCCGAATTCAAGATAATATATCGGAATGGATATATATATCTCAGCTCTTGTTTTAGCAGGATCGTCAGTTTTAAAACAGGAATAATCCACATAAAAGAACTCTTTTGCAAAAGATGAAACAATGAATCCCAGCATGAAAACTAAATATATTTTTTTCATTTTAATATTCTCCTTCCTTCTATAAATCTGTCTTTATAATAATCAGCCGTAAGTAAATTTATTTCGGGCCCCTTTGTAGTAGATGCGTGAACGAATTTTTTGTTGTACAGATAAACGCCGACATGAGAAACACCTTTCCCGTTGGTATTAAAAAAAACGAGATCGCCGTATTTAAGATCATTGATTTTTCTGACAGGGGTTCCCTCAAGAAACTGAGAGTCTGATGATCTTGACAGTTTAATTCCGTAGATCTCCTTAAAAGCAAGCTGAACAAAACCGCTGCAGTCAAAAGCGTCAGGCCCGGTTGCTCCTATTCTGTATTTTGCTTTTTTATATTTTTCATAGAATTTTTCAAAATTCTCGGTGATTTTATAACCTTGTTTCCTGAGCAGTCTGTCTCTCTCTGCCATTTCACCGGCTGCTGTACATGACATTAAAAGCATAACAGCTATTATTGAAAATATGATAAATATTCTCTTTTTCATTATTATAATTATCCCTTTCTTTTCAGATGTTTAAGCAGATTTTCGGTAGAACAGTCGTGTTCGGCTTTTATATTATCGTTTTTTAGTTCTTTCAGAATTTTTCCCGCAAGCTCCTTTCCAAGTTCAACGCCCCACTGATCGAAGCTGAAGATATTCCAGATCACTCCCTGCACAAATATTTTATGTTCGTAAATAGCTATAAGTTTGCCTAGCGCGGAAGGAGTGAGCTTATCATATATAATTGAATTTGTAGGATTATCGCCCCGGAAAATTTTATGAGGGTAAATTTTTCTGGCTTCAACGGGTTGTATATCAGCTTCTTCGAGCTGTGCGATTACCTGTTCTTTTGTTTTTCCTATCATCAGAGCTTCTGTCTGCGCAAGGAAATTCGAGAGCAGCTTTTCGTGATGATCGCCGATCTTGTTAAGCGGTATTCTCGCGCATAAAAAATCCGCGGGGATCAGATGAGTTCCCTGATGAATGAGCTGATAAAACGAATGCTGTCCGTTGGTTCCCGGTTCACCCATCAGTATCTGACCTGTTTTATAATTTACTTCAGATCCGTCCCTGGAAACAGATTTTCCATTGCTTTCCATGCTCAGCTGCTGTAAAAAAGCCGGAAATCTGTGAAGATACTGATCATAAGGAAGCACCATTTCGCACTCGCTTCCGAAAAAATCCGAGTACCATATGCCTAATAAGCCCATAATAACCGGAATATTTTTTTTGAACGGAGCAGTTCTGAAATGGATATCCGCTTCTTCAGCGCCTTTTAAAAGCTCCTCAAATCTTTCATACCCGATAGAGATTGCTATAGATAGCCCTATAGCGGACCATAACGAGTATCTGCCGCCTACAAAATCCCAGAATTCGAAAATATTCTCTTTATCAATACCGAATTCCACGACTTTTCCGACATTTGTTGATAAAGCGGCGAAGTGTTTTTTTACAGCTTTCTGATCTTTCGCTTTTTTTAAAAACCAGTCTCTCGCCGTAAAAGCGTTCGTCATGGTCTCCTGGGTCGTAAATGTTTTTGATGCGATCAAAAATAAGGTCGTTTCGGGATTGAGTTTTTTTAATGTTTCCGCAATATGCGTACCGTCAACATTTGAAACAAAGTGAAGTTCAGGAGCGCTGTCTGAATAAAACTTCAATGCTTCGCATACCATGGCCGGCCCCAGATCGGAACCTCCAATGCCTATATTAACGACATCGGTTATTTTCTTTCCTGAATAACCTTTCCATTCGCCGTTTCTGACGGAATCCGAGAATGTTTTCATTTTCTTTCTTACATTCCCGATATCGGCCTGAATATCTTTGCCGTCAATTTTTCTTGATTTGTTTTTAAAATCTCTTAATGCCGTATGAAGAACAGCTCTGTTTTCGGTTTCATTTATTTTATCTCCTTCAAACATCGAGGCTATAGCTTTTTCAAGCCCCATTTCATCAGTAAGCTCAATAAGAAGATCAATTGTAGTGTCATTGATTTTATTTTTTGAATAATCAAACAGAATGTCTTTGAACTGGATCGAAAATTTTCTAAATCTTTTATCATCTTCAAAAAGCTCTTTAAGGTGAACTTTTTTTATGTCTTTATAATGTCGGAGCAGTTTTTCCCATGCATTTGTTTTGGTAGGATGAATTTTCTTTATCATTTTATCCCCCCTTGTTGTTAAGGAGTGAATTTAAACAAATTTAGTTCTATCTTCAAGTAGTGTTTTATAAAAAATGCCTTTTTTTCAATTTTATGTTTATATTACTATTGGATTTTGATTGTTGCTCCTAACCTAAATTGAGGTGTGTTATGAATATATTCCAGCGTCTCTCGGTAAAAACCGTTCTCGAGGAATTTAAAAGAACATGCGTCCGCTTTCCTCTGCCGGTTGTTTTTTCCGTTCTTACATCTGTACTTCTGATCATCGAAATAGAGAATTTTAGCATGTTTGAGAATTCACCTCTTCTTGAAAAAAGTATTTTTGTTTCGATCCTCGGTTTTTTCTTCACTCTCGTTTCTACTTTGCATGTAGAAAAATGTGAAAACAGGAACAGAATAAAATATATCGTTCAGCTGATCGTGCTTTCGCTTCTCGCTTTTTTATTTATGACTCTGCCTTCAAAATTCCGGGAATGCGATTATATTACTTTTTCCACATTTCTCGCGTCTTCATTTTTCGCTCTTATGTTCGTTTATACCAGAAATAATGATGAAGAGTCTTATTTCGGGATTTATAATATTAACCTCTTCATGCGCGGATTTACAAGTTTCGTGTTTTCCGTGATACTTTTTGCCGGATTAGCTTCGGCCACATTCGCAATTCAGGAACTTTTCTTCAAAGATAATCTGCATGAGGAGATTTACGACGACATCTGGGCGGTTATAATATCATTTTTTGCGCCTGTTCATTTTATGTCAGGTCTTCCTGATAATAAAACATCGCTAACAGAGAATTTTATGTTTCCCAAACCTCTTAAGTTACTACTCCAGTACATTCTTGTTCCTCTTGTGTCATTGTACCTGCTGATATTATATTCATATATAATAAAGATCGTTCTAACACAGATCTGGCCGGCCGGTATTGTTTCCTATCTTATTATTTCTTATTCGCTTGTAGGTATAGTTACGGTCATTCTGCTTTCGCCTTTAAAGAATTCCGATCAGTTCAAATGGATAAATACTTTCTCAAGATATTTCTTTATAGCTTTACTTCCGCTGATAGTTGTACTTTTTATGGCTATTTTAAAAAGAATATCGCAGTACGGGATAACTGAAAAAAGATATTTTATTTTCGCGCTTTCTTTGTGGCTGGCAGGAATTACATTATATATGGTTTTTAGTAAAAGAAAAACCCTGAAATTATTACCCGTAACGCTTTCTATTGTCTCTGTTATGTCTCTTTACGGACCGTGGAGCTGTTTTTCGGTTTCCAGATCGAGCCAGCTTTCAATTCTTGAAGGTCTCCTTTTAAAAAATGATATTCTGGTTAACGGAGAAATTAAAAAGGCTGATAGATCAATCCCGTTTGAAGACCGGAAAAGCATTTCTTCCATAATTTCTTATTTTTATGACAATCACGGAATTGAAGAAATCGATTTTCTGAAAATAACTTATCAGGAACTGGCCTCAAAATACAAGGATGATCCGACTGAAGCCAATGAATATAATTTTTATCGGGATACCGGTCTGGCTGTTTCAAGAAAAATGCTTGTAAAAGAAGGGCTCGGGTTTGATTTCATAGACACATGGCAGAATGAAAACTCGTTAAATAATATTGTTTTCTCCACAGATTATAATTATAAGCCTGAGCTTGAGGATATTTCAGACTACGAATCATTCATTTACTGCTATGATAATTTTATCAGGGACAGTTTATTCGACGCCGGTAATAATCTGTATCTTAAATACGATGAAAAGAATTTTATTGTGAATTTCAAAAATACCGAAAACAGGATCCTGTATTCAATTGATCTGCAGACAGAAACATCAGACCTGCTGAAGGATAAATCAAATATGGACGGCAGCAATAACTTTGATCCTTCGGATTTGACGGTCATAAAAGAAAATGATTCTTTGAAATATAAGATCGTAATAAGAAATTTCACGGTAAAAAAAGAGGCTGATAAACAGGATTATAAACTCCAGAATATATATTTCCGGCTTTATTATACTATTATAAAATAATTAATTGCTTGATTTTACACCGATTTTCTCCGATAATTGAGAGCATAATAAAAAGGAGCGGCTCGAATGCCCCGGAATCACGATAGTTTCGAACGGCATTATTTTGAAGACACAAAATTCGATCTTTTAATGACAAAGAGAGTTTCCGAGATACTTCTTATCTGTAACGATTATGACGCGTTTATGCTGGAAGAGGACGGCAGGATAGAAGAGCGGGTATTTAATGAATATTCATCGCTTCATTTAAGGTTCCCGCCCCATTTCAACAGAGCCGATTCAGTTGAAAAAGCACTTGAAATGATGAAGAAAAAACATTTTGACCTTGTCATTACTTTACATAACAGCGGTTCGTGGGATGCGTTTAAGATAAATACGGAGCTGAAAAAGATCTATCCAAATAAACCGATGGTCGTTCTCGCCCCGTTCTCCCGAAAAATTCTGACAACATACGATATTGAGAGCAACGATTCCTCATCCGACTACATTTTTTCATGGCTCGGAGACGCTGATATACTTGTCGCAATAATAAAACTGATCGAAGACAAACTGAATTCCGAGCACGATGTAAAGACCGTCGGCGTTCAGACAATAATTTTAGTTGAAAACTCGATAAGATATTATTCCACATATCTGCCCGTTTTGTATGAAACCCTGTTCGCGCAGACGCTTCATGTGATGAGCGAAGATCTCAATGATCATCAGAAGAACCTGCGGATGAGAGGCAGGCCCAAGATCCTTCTGGCTACTGATTATGAACAGGCTCTGAAGTTATACAATAAATTCAAAGATAATCTGCTCGGTGTTATAACTGATGTTGAATATAACAGAAATTCAGTTCCGGATAATCAGGCGGGTATCAGGTTTTGCGAAGAAATAAGAAAGAAATCGCCTGAGCTGCCTGTTCTTGTTCAGTCTTCAATTGAAAAAAACAGGATCGCCGCCGAAAAACTCAACGCGGGATTTATTAATAAGCAGTCCGATACTCTTTTGTATGAGATCGAGACTTATATAAAAAAATACTTCGGCTTCGGCGAATTTGAATTTACAGATCCTAAGACTAAAAAACCAGTAATAAAAGCGGAAAATCTTATCGAACTTCAGAACGCGATTGAAAAAGTGCCTGCCGCGATCCTGAAATATCACGCCGGAAAAAATGATTTTTCAAAATGGCTGAATGCCAGAACACTTTTTGCCGTCTCGTCAATATTCAAAGCTAAGACAGTTAAGGATTTCGATTCGGTAAATGAAATGCGGTCATTTATGTTAAATGTGATCAGAAATTTCAGACGCAACAACAGTATCGGGGTAATAGCTAAATTCAACAAGGATAATTTCGACGAGGCATCCGGCATTGTGCGTATCGGGCAGGGATCTATAGGCGGAAAAGCGAGGGGACTTGCTTTTATGGACCGTATATTAAAAGAAAAGAAAAAAAATTATTCATATTACGATGTAGTTATATCAATACCTCAGACCGTAGTTCTCGCATCGGATATTTTTTCGGTTTTCATGAAAAAAAATGACTTGTATCATACCGCGTATTCAGATTCCGCCGACCAGATCATTCTTGACAGATTTCTTGGAGCATCGCTGCCAGAAAGCATTATTCCCGAACTGAACAAGATCATTAAAGGGGGGAAATACCCACTTGCCGTAAGGTCGTCAAGCCTTCTCGAGGATTCATATTATCAGCCTTTCGCGGGTATTTACGCGACCTACATGATACCCAACAACAGTAACGATGATGAAGTCAGACTTAGAGAATTATCTGATGCAGTAAAATGCGTTTACGCTTCCACCTTTTTTCAGGGAAGCAAAAAATACCTGCACGCTACAAAAAATGTTCTCGAAGAAGAAAAAATGGCAGTCATTATTCAGAAGATCTCCGGAAGCAGGCACGGGAGCTATTTTTACCCCACTTTCTCGGGCGTAGCAAGATCTATCAACAATTATCCTATCGGTTATGAAAAACATGATATCAGTATTGCCAATATAGCCGCGGGTCTTGGAAAAACTATCGTTGACGGGGAAGTTTCACTAAGGTTCGCACCGATGTTCCCTAATAATATTATACAGCTTTCGTCAGCGGAATATTCGCTAAAATATACTCAGAAACATTTTTACGCACTGGATCTGAAAAGAAATTCTTTCAGACCTGATACCGACGAAAGCCGTAACCTTCTAAAAAGAGATATTTACGACGGCGCAAGGGAAGGTTCTTTTGATTATATAGTATCCACTTACGATCATTCGGGAAATATAATCCGGGACACGAATGATTTTTCAGGCCCGAAAATAATCTCATTCTCAAACATACTGAAAAGAGAGACTTTTCCTCTCAGCAGGATCCTGACCGATCTCTTAGAAACCCTGGAAAAAAGCATGAGTAATCCGGTGGAGATTGAATTCGCCGTAAATCTTGATCCGGCTAACGAGAATCATTCCTTTGACCTGCTTCAGGCCAGACCGATAGTTTCCGGATTTGAAGCTAAAGATATTAATATCTCTGGACTCGACAATAATGAGGCTATAATAAAATCATTCTCGTCTCTGGGAAACGGTGTTCTTGATAATATATACGATATTATTTATATTGTTCCCGATAAATTCGATCCTTCAAAAACCGAGGAAATAGCGGCTGTTATAAAACAGTTGAACAAAAATTTTATTTCAGAAAATAAAAATTATATTCTCATCGGTCCCGGAAGATGGGGAACCTCCGACCCGTGGCTGGGAATTCCTGTACGCTGGGAAGATGTTTCTCAGGCATCTGTGATCGTTGAAGCAGGTCAGAAAGATTTTATTGTTCAGCAAAGCCAGGGATCGCATTTTTTCCATAATATTACGACTTTCGGCGTATTTTATTTCACAATCAATCCTTTTTTGAAAGACGGATTTTACGACCTTGAATTCCTCGCATCGCTTAAGGCTGAATTCGAAGATAATTTTATCCGGCATATTTCATTAAAAAAACCTGTAATTGTCAAAACAGACGGCAGAAATGGACACGGAGTTATACTAAAACCGTAGTTTTTTCCGTATTTTTCTAAAAAAATGCCCGTTTTTTTGTCTTTTTTCAATGAAATTCGATAAACTCCAAAATAAAAATAGCTTTAAAAAAGTATTGACAAAGAAAATGAGTAAATTTATATTATGAACTGAAAAAACGAAAATCCTTAAATTGGAAAAAAAAATGGGAGAAAAAACATGTCAAAATTAGCGAAGAAGTACATGGATATTTTAGTGTCAAAAGATCCAAATCAGCCTGAATTTATACAGGCAGCTTCGGAAGTAATCGAAACGATCGTTCCGGTTCTCGAAAAACATCCCGAGTATGTTGAAGCTAAGATCGTCGAAAGAATCATTGAGCCGGAAAGAACTATTATTTTCAGGATCCCATGGGTAGATGACAAGGGAAAAGTACAGGTAAACAGAGGATTCAGAGTAGAATTCAACAGCGCGATCGGACCATACAAAGGCGGATTAAGATTCCACCCGAGCGTAAATTTAAGTATCCTGAAATTTTTAGGTTTTGAGCAGATCTTTAAAAACGCGCTTACTACTCTGCCTATGGGCGGCGGTAAAGGCGGATCTGATTTTGACCCTAAAGGTAAATCAGACAACGAAGTTATGCATTTCTGCCAGAGTTTAATGACAGAACTGTGGAGACATATAGGTCCCGATACAGACGTTCCAGCCGGCGATATCGGTGTAGGCGGAAGAGAGATCGGTTATATGTTCGGCCAATATAAAAGACTGGCTAATGAATTTACCGGTGTTTTAACTGGAAAAGGAAGAAACTGGGGCGGATCGCTGATCAGACCGGAAGCCACAGGTTACGGTGAAGTTTATTTTGCTCAGAACATGATGGCTGAGAAAAAAGAATCGTTCAAAGGTAAAGTTGTAGCAGTGAGCGGATCCGGAAATGTATGCCAGTACGCTATTCAGAAAGCCAACGAACTCGGCGGAAAAAACATTTCTATATCCGATTCATCGGGAACGATAATTGACATGGACGGTATCAGCGGTAAAAAATGGGACTTTTTAATGGAATTGAAAAATGTTAAAAGAGGAAGAGTAGAAGAATACGCTGCCAAGTTTAAAGGCCCGAAAGTAAAATACTATTCAGGCAAAAGCGTCTGGGATGTGATCAGAGACGAAAAGATCAAAGTTGATATAGCTCTGCCGTCAGCTACCCAGAATGAAATTGACGGAAGCCACGCAAAAGCTCTGGTAAAAGTAGGATGTAAAGTTGTTGCGGAAGGCGCGAACATGCCTTCATTACCGGAAGCACAGGATATTTTTATAAAAGAAAGAATAATGTACGGACCGGCAAAAGCCGCAAACGCAGGCGGAGTTGCAACTTCCGGACTCGAAATGAGCCAGAACTCTTTAAGAATGTCATGGACAAGAGACGAAGTTGACGGACATTTGAAAAGAATCATGAAAGATATTCACGACAACTCTAAAGCTGCGGCTTTAAAATACTGTCCTGAAAAAGACGGATACATCAACTATATGGCCGGCGCGAACATCGCAGGCTTTATAAAAGTTGCAGATGCTATGATGGATCACGGAATCGTGTAATAATTTCGGATCATGAATTAAAAAGGGGGCGGTAAAGCCCCTTTTTTTTTACAACTTTTCAACCTTAATAATTCGCAGTTCGTCGTAATTGTTTAACATTCCGAACATTATTATCTTTATAAAATCTATATAATATCATATCTTTACACACTGTTTTTCAGTTTATTTGAAAAAAGCAATTAAGTAAATTAAAATAGAAGGAATGAAAATGAAAAAAATAATCATCCTGTTACTCGGTTTTGTGCTGGCTCTCGCAGCTCAGGAAATACTGACAAAGACTCTTCCGAACGGAATGGAAGTTGCGGTTAAAAAGAACACAAGCAACACTTCAGTAGGATTTTTCTGCTTTGTAAAAACCGGCTCTATCCATGAAGCCGAGTATTCCGG
>Ga0066600_10000804_pt1 | contig 11156 bp, 9 predicted proteins | sample Lowcelwee11metaG_FD_59486 | JGI IMG/M metagenome (GOLD analysis project Ga0066600, IMG submission 59486) | Freshwater pond sediment microbial communities from the University of Edinburgh, under environmental carbon perturbations - Low... | ecosystem: Environmental > Aquatic > Freshwater > Pond >... | reverse complement strand
TTGCTCTTGGAGTCGAAGGTAAGGGCATTTCGTCTCCCTTGTCGAGACGAAAGAGCGAAAATCTTCCGGAAAGTATTGAATATCCGATGGATAAACCCAAAATTCAGGTTTTTAAGCATGGGAAAGAACCTCTTTTCTGATGCGGATACGAGGATCGATTAATGCATACAAAAGATCGACAAAGAACATTGATAGCATAAGGAAGCTGCTAAAAAAAAGAGTTAGACCAATGATCATGGGGTAGTCTCTTCCGTTAATGCTATGAATCATCCATTGACCAAGACCGGGGATAGCGAAAATGCGCTCAATCATAAAGCTTCCTGTGAGAATTTGTGTGGTGATGGGTCCTAGATAAGTAATCACAGGTAAAATGGCATTGCGAAGACCGTGACGGATTGAAATCAGAAATAAAGGAAGTCCCTTTGCTAATGCGGTTCGAATATAGTCTTGTTGTAATACTTCGACCATATTTGATCTGACAAGCCTTGCGATAAAAGCTGTTGGAAGGGCTGCAAGAGCAATAGTCGGTAAGATTGTATGATCAAAAGAGCCCCAGCGAGCAACAGGTAAAAGATGAAGTTTCATGCAAAAAATAAATTGAAAAAAACTAGCAAGAACAAAATTAGGAACAGAGACACCTATTGTAGCTATAATCATCGCTGTAGCGTCTTGCCATCTACCTCTTTTGAGCGCAGCCCAAGTTCCTAACAGGATTCCTGAAGGGATTGCACAACAAAGAGCCTGTAGCCCTAGTTGCGCAGAAATAGGAAACCCTTCTCGAATAAATTGGGTGACATTGCGCCCTTGATAAATAATGGAGGTTCCTAAATCACCTACGATCAACCGTTTTAAGTATTTTATGTATTGTATATGCAGAGGTTTGTCGAGACCATAGTGTGAATGAAGGGAATCTAGAACTTCTTTAGGGATATTCTGCTCTCCGATAAAAGGGTCCCCAGGGATGCTGTGCATCAGGAAAAAGGTTAATGTGACCACGCACCAAAGAGAAACGATAAGAACGAGTGCTTTTTTAAGAAGATATGAAGTCATGGACGAGAATATATCATGTGCTGTCAGGGACTGTCTATGGACTTAATGAGTTGTAAAGACATTCATCTCGTGTTTGTGTGTATCCAATGTGTCGGTATCGTTCTTCATATTTCTCTGGAAACGATGGATTGGATGGGGATGCTATAGTGAGGCGGGTGCTTCAAGCGGCTTGAGTTAGCTCTCTAGAAATTGCAAAGTCGAGGAGAAAACTTTCGATACGGAGTTTTTGATTTGACTGAGATAAGAGGATATCTTGGTAAAGGGATGGTAAGAAAAGAAAACTTTAGTTTTTGGGGATGAAGGTTCTTTTTTAATGGTATTGAGGGTTTCTAGAATCAATCGTTCAGAATAGTTGAGTTCCGAAGTTTGGTAGTTGGTAGCGATGTCTATTCCAAGAAGTCTATCCCAGAGAGATGGGGGTTTTATTTCCAATGCTCTTATTTTTTCTTGTTGTAATCTAATGTTTTTTAAGGAGAGTTCTAATTGTTTGATTTTTTGCTCTCTAGTACTAGCGATAGAAGAGTGAGTCAATTCGAGTTTATTCTCGTCAAAAGTTTTTCTAAATTGGTCTCTCAGGCAGGATAAAAGGTGATCCCGACGGGTATCGAAGACCCAACTTTTATGTACAAGGGAAATAACAAGAGAAATATTTGTTTCTAAGGCTGTGATTGAGATCTCTTGGGGGGTGTAAATTTGTGTATGAAAAATAGTCCAAGCAAGGTCAATTATTTTCTTACACATCTCTTCTGGATTCTTCAATATTTTGATTCTTTGGATAGCCGCTTTATGTTGAAGAAAAGACTCCTCTGCAATGGTTCTGAGTCTTCGCCTTTCAAAATATCCAGGAAATTGAGTGATAGTTCTTGGCAATATGTTCAAGATTACCTGTATAATATATTGTTTATATATATTATACATGTAATTGCATTTTTATTAAACAGTGTATATTTTTTATTATTATAAACGGGATTCAAGAATTGGTTTTAAGCGAGTCAAGGTCGCTGGTTCAGCGATCACAAGCGACCTAGCGCTCTATTTAGTCAATCTCGTTAAAGTATTTTTTAACAAGAAATGTTCTTGCGAGGCAAATTATTACCTCTTATACTACTCTCCTATGTTGGACCGAAATCTTAATTTTCAGAATAAATTTCACTTTACATCCCTTGGATGCGCTCGGAATCTTGTTGATAGCGAGGTAATGATCGGGATCCTTCTCAAAGCAGGCTATGAAGCGACCCCTCAACTTGAGGATGCTGATTATCTCGTTGTCAATACATGCGGTTTTTTAGAGTCATCAAGACAAGAAGGGGTCGATACAATTGCTGATCTTTTCCGGAATAAAAAGCCCGATGCTAAGGTGATTGTGGCTGGCTGTATGGTCCAAAAACATAGCGGAGAGTTGAAAGAAAAATTTCCTAATATCCATTATCTTTTGGGGTCGGGGGACGTTGAGAAAATTCTTCAGGCTGTTCAAGCTGAAGGGCAGGGAAATGGCGTGACTAATGCGCGGAGCTATCTTGAGTGGGGCGAGGTCCCTAGAGCTCTGTCTACACCTAAAAATTACGCTTATTTGAAGATCGCGGAAGGATGTAAGAAACGTTGCGCATTTTGCATCATCCCAACGATTAAAGGGCCTTTGAAAAGTAAGTCAGAAGAGCAGGTATTAAAAGAATTTAGCGCGCTGCTCGCTCAAGGTGTTTTTGAGATTATTTTGATTGCGCAGGATCTTGGCGATTTCGGTAAAGATCGTAAAGAAAAGGGAGCCTTAGCAAACCTTCTCCGATCCATGTTGCGAGTGAAAAAAGATTTCTGGTTGCGTCTTCTTTATTTGTATCCGGATGAAATTGATGATGAACTGATTGCTGTAATGAAAAGCGATCCGAGGATTTGTCCCTATTTAGATATGCCGATCCAACACATCAGCGATCCCATGTTAAAAGCAATGCATCGAACAACTTCGAAAGAACAGATTCTCTATACCATAGAAACGCTACGTAGAGAAGTTCCCCACGTTTCGATTAGAACTTCTTTAATGGTTGGATTTCCCGGAGAGACAGAAGAACAGTTCCAAGAAATGCTTGAATTTGTGCGCAAAACGCCGCTTGACAATGTTGGTATTTTTAAATTTTCTCTGGAAAAAGAGGCCTATGCAGCCCGCCTTCCGGATCAAATTTCTGAAGAGATCAAGCAAGATCGTTTTGAGCGTCTTGCTGCCGCGCAGTTGAAAGTGGTTCGGAAAAGACAAAAGCAATGGATTGGCCGCAAGGTACAAGCCATTGTAGAAGGCTTTCATCCTGAATCAGAGATGCTTCTTCGTGCGCGTCATAGCGGCCAGTGTCCAGATATCGATGGGCAAATTATCATCAATGACGGCCGTAAGGTCACTGCATTTGGTAAACTTTATGAAGTAGAAATAACCGATGCAACCGATTACGATTTAATCGGGACCGTCTTAGGGCCTGTAGTATGCAAAAAATCTCGACTTTCCTTAATTTAAAAAAGGGCAAAGAACGCCCTATTTTGCAGCATCATCACTGGATTTATTCCGGGGCGATTGCAAAACTTTCCGATCATGTAGAAGGAGATCTTGCCGAGGTTTATTCTTCAGCGGGGGAGCGTTTGGGTTTAGCCTTTCTCAATACGGGTCATTCCATTGCCGGCCATATGATCGCTTTTGGGAAAGAATCTTTGGAAGAAGCTTTACGAAAAAGATTCCAAGAAGCCTTTTCCTTACGTAAAAAATGGTTCGATCCGAAAATTACGAATGCCTATCGGATCATTAATGCGGAAGGAGATGGTATTCCCGGTCTCATTATTGATTCCTATGCAGATGTCCTTGTTCTCCAGATTTCTCATCCAGGCTTGGATCGCATTAGAGACCTTCTTGTTTCTCTCCTGATAGAAATAGGATCTCCACGGGCGATTTATGAAAAATCAACCTCTTATTTACGAAAAAAAGAAGGGATGCAAGAGGCGAGATCCCACCTTTATGGAGAGATTTGTCCTGAGGTCGAAATTCTTGAAAATGGTCTTCGTTTTTCTGTGGATCTTGTCGATGGACAAAAGACCGGTCTTTTCTTAGATCAGCGAGAAATGCGTTCTCTTGTTCGTGATCTATCCAAAGATAGGCATGTCCTCAATTGCTTTTCATATACAGGCGGTTTTTCTGTGTCTGCTCTTTCCGGAGGGGCTACTCATGTCGATAGCGTCGAAGTGAGTGCGAAATGTGAAGCGCGCGTTGCAAAAAACATTGAACTCAATGCGTTGCCAAAGGATCGCCATCATTTCTTTTCTGAGGATGTATTTGATTTTTTGAAAACATGCACCTGGGATTATGATCTTGTGATCTTAGATCCTCCCGCTTTCGTGAAAAAACGAAATGACGTGGCTAATGCTTTTCGGGCCTATAAAGAAATGAATCAGCAGGTTATTTCTAAAATGGCTCCAAATAGTTTGCTTCTGACCTGCTCTTGCTCTTATCACATTGAAGAGGCCCTTTTTCAGAACATCCTTTTTCGGGCAGCTGATGCAGCAAAGCGCACTGTACGTATTCTCGGTCGTCATCGCTTGGCGCTTGACCATCCTATCTCCATCTTTCATCCCGAAAGTTCCTATCTCAAAAGTTTTGTCCTTCATGTTGTATAAGTGTGTACCTTTCCGTTTTATGTCTATGGAGCCTCTGCGGAGGAATTAGAAAAAGAATCTTGATCTGAGAGAGGAAATTGTTATCGAGTGAAGACAATCTCATAGACTTGGTCGGGAGCGACAATAATTGTATAATTCTGCACATTGGTTGGTTGATAAGTCACTAGCATTAAAGTTCCATTTGGTGCGGGAGTAAGAGAAATACTTTGTACATTCGGAATAAATCCATTGACCAAAGGCGAATAAAATGGCCCAGAAAGCGTTGTCTGCAGTCCTACTTTAGATTGGAATGATTTGTAAGGTGTTTGCGTACTCAAAATAGAGCACACATTTTTAATATCCGATGATCTTTGAGAAAGATCTACGGAAAAAATTGGGAGAATGCTTCCCGGGAGTGTCGAGCTAAATGTCGAAGTGGCAAGAATGGACTGTGGTGAGTAGATGATTTCAACGATTTGCTCTATGGGTATGGCAATGTATTGCGGAGAAAATGTCTGACCGTATGTGAAAATTAAGATCGTGCTGTTAGTTGCTGATTGAATGCTTTGTATATTAGGCAGAAGAGCGTTGCGTGTTGTTTGGATAGCAATTTGCGAAGAGGCTGTTTTGTAAGCGGGTCCAGAAAGAGTAGCAAACATACTTACGATGTCTTCTCCTCGTGACATAGGATCAATAGAAAAAACAGCAACAGTTTTATTTGCGAGAGCTGCCGCAGTTGCGGAAGAAGATTGTGCGAAAGCAACGCTGCTCGCACATAGAGCTAATATCCAATAACGCATGATGCAAAGAAGTGTACACTTTTAAAGATATAGTGGAATAATTTTTTTAAAATTTATCCTTGTTCTTAGGGCAGCAGGTGAGATGGTCGTTTACAAGGCCAACGGCTTGCATATAAGCATAGATGATGGTTGATCCGACAAATGTCATGCCTCGCTTTTTAAGATCTTTGGAAAGAGCATCGCTAATCGCTGTTGTTGGAGAAATCTCATTCAGACTGTGTGGTTTGTTGATGATAGGTGTATTATTCACAAACTTCCAAAGGTAGCAATCAAAAGAACCATATTCTTGTTGGATTTGCAAAAAAACTTTTGCGTTTTGACGGGCAGCGTAAATTTTAAGCCGGTTACGGATAATTCCCTCGTTTTGACGTAAATTTTCAAGCTCTTCATCAGTCATAGAGGCTACTTTTTCGGGATCAAAAAAATAAAAGGCTTTTTGATAGCCCTCTCGTCTTTTTAAGATAGTTTCCCAGCTTAGGCCAGCTTGAGCACCTTCTAGGATTAGCATTTCGAAGAGATGTTGATCATCATGTACGGGAACTCCCCATTCTTCATCGTGGTACTTGGCATAGAGCTCTTTGCCCTCGCCGAAACAGCGGATTGTTTTATTTTTGTTCATGTTCTAATAACCATTTTTTACGATGTATCCCTCCGTTGTAACCTCCGAGAAGGCCATTTACATTGATCACTCGATGACAGGGAATGATGATGGGCATGCGATTGGCGCCATTGGCTTGTGCAACTGCGCGGCAGGCAGAGGGTTTTCCAATGGTTACGGCCAATTCTGTGTAGGAAAGGGTCTTTCTTATGGGGATTTCTATAAGAGATTTCCAGACTTGGTTTTGGAAGGGTGTTCCTGTTAAAGCAATAGGTGTTTTAAAGATTTTTAATTGGCCCTTGAAATACAAGAGAAGTTCTTCTTCGATTGAATCAATTGGATCTGTGCGGCCAAAGGTGGCATCTATTTCATGTCGATCATTGCATTCTTCAAATTTTAAAGAGTAGAGATGCTTTTTGTCTGCAATTGCTAGTATTTTCCCAATAGGAGTACTGATGTAATGTCCTTTGTATGGAGAACCCGTGGCATCCCCTCCGCGCCCAAGAAAAATGCTATTTTGAGCTATTTTGTCACGTGGTTTCTTAGGCCTACTCAGCTCGAGTATGTGCTGCTCGGAGGTGAAGCAAGAAGCCTCGCTAAACTGGCTCAAAGTCTTTGCTTTTTCTGGAGGCATTAGATCTCTTTCTTACTTCAGGTTCTACCGATTTCAACTTATCAGATTTTTGATAAAAATTCGATAAGTTAAAATTCGGTTTTCTTGGATGCCATTGGAGTGGAACTGGTATGTGTTTTTAGCAACAGCCACAAGAGGTATCCACTGCTTCAGTACGTACACTTGGGGGTGTTAATCTTTTGTCTTCAGAACTTAAGGATCTTTGTTGAGAATTTCTTAAAAATGGATTCATAGGGTAAACAATAACTTGAGGATTAGAGGGTCTATCTAAAAAATTTTCTTCTTCGGGGGGTCTCATGTTAACCCAATGCTTTTGGACCTCTGGCATTGACCATCGATCCTTTATCTGGGGGCGTAACATGCCCCAAACAAGACGCGCGTATAGATTTTCTGGGGGGAGCTTGTTTTCAAAAAAAGGATGGTATGGTTTCCCGTTACGTAGGCTCAATTTTCGGTCTCTATCGACGAAAAAGGAAACTCGATGAAATAAATCGTCAGGAAGACGATCGGAAGGTTGTCTCATTAGATATAAAACCATACCTGTCGCCCAGACATCTAAAGCTTGAGTTGTTGCTTCTTTCCTGTAGTCTTTTTTTTGTTGCGCCAAGAGATATTCCGGAGCAAAGAAAAAAGGAGACCCTTCTATAAAATTTTTCCCTTCTTCATCATGGATATCAATATAAGTACCAAAGTCTCCGATCACTACATCCCTAATTTCTCCTCCAAGAACATCTTGTTTGATTAGAATATTGGAAGGCTTAATATCTCTGTGGATCCCCCCTTTCTCATGAATAGATGACAATCCCGAAATTATATGGTCTATTATGATCCATCTATTTTCTTCTGTAATTAATTTCTTCTCTAACATAAAAGTTAAATCGAAATTGTATCTTTTTAAAATAAGACCGGTTCTTAATTCTCCGTATTTATTTGCATATGAAATTGAATTGCATATTTGTATAATTCCTTTTTGTCCTGAGTAGTTTGCAAGAATGAGAGCTTCCTTTGTAATCAATCGATTTCCCGTTTCTAAGGATACTCCCTTTTTTTTGCTTTTAAAAAAAATATAGGATTCGGAATCCATTTTTTGTTCATGTGTTTCCGGGTTTCTTTCTATGATGGTGACACTTCGTGCTTGTTTAAAAGATCCTTCAGGTGCTTTCGATGTCATCTCTCCGCGCCAATTTAAAAACATTCGAGGACTGTGGATATAACATAAGAAATTAGGTTCAATGCGACATAGTTTTCTTTGGACTTCCCCAGACTTTCGTACAGAGAAACGAGTGCAGACAAGGGGTGAAAAACGGGACCCTTTGACCAGGCATGGTGGGAAGGTTTGGTTAAAAGTTTTTTTTGCAATTTCTTTTAATCGAGGATCTTGATTGGGATGAAAAGTTTGAATCCCTTCAGAGGAACTAAAAGGACTTCCCGTAGATTCTGTAGAATTACTTCCTGGACAAATCAGTGACATGACGACCTCCTTAAAAATTGTTTTGATCTTTACAGTATCTTTATCATATATAAATATATATTTACAATGAGTGTTAAGGATAAGTTATTTACGAAAAATAACTGGACTTTTTTTATCAAGATTATATTTATATTAAGTAAAGACCAGGTGGTGTTTTATAGCAAGATCACCCATGATTTTCAGGAGCAAAAACCATCTGGATAAGAAGGTCCTTCTTTGCCAATGGGAAGTTTGTTTTGGAAAAATTTTCGGTAGATAGTGAGTCCTTGCTCTGCGGTCTGTACGCAGTAAAAACAGTTACTGACCCATTCAGAGCCTTTGATAGTGCCTGTTTCTGCGTTGAGTTGAAAGCGGGAAGAAACTTTACGCCGCCAATACTCGACATCGCCAAAAAGTAAAATAGGATTAGCAGGTGTAGCTCCTGTTTTTCTTCGCACCTCTTCGAGTGTATATTCAAAATCCATTCCAATTCCTCCAGGTAAGAAAATGGGAAAATCTAGATAAAATTCGGCTTGCCGTTCGACAAGACGGTCGAGGCGATAAGTCATTTTTGCTTCGATATGGGGATTTTGCTTTTGTTCGTTTACGACACTTTGATCTTTTGGGCGAAAATCAACAATATTGGCACAAGACAAAACACCGACCGCCTTGGCCACTCGATTGCCAACTTCCATAGCTCCGGGTCCTCCACCTGTAACGAGGGCTAAAGGAGTGTCTTTGCAAAGGAGGGGATGGTTCATTCCTTTGCGCATAGTTAATACGCCAGAGAGGAGGGTTCGGAGTTCTGTCTCAAAATTTCCTTCCTGAAGATTGGATCCATAGACGCCAAAAATGGTGGCTTTTCGAAAGTCATCAACTAAGGCAAGGGGAACAAAAAGGCCTGAGTCATTTTCTGGTTTGTGGACATATTGCAGGATCTTTTTAGAAATATCATCAACCCAATAAACAGGAATTCCAAACTTGGCCAAATCCACGAGGAAAGCTCGATCTTCATGGGAAAAAAATCCGTCATGGCTGCAAGAGGGAAATTGGAAGTAGATTCGTTTTAGACAACGGGCAACGTGATCATTGAGGAGCATTCTTTTTAGAAGAGGTGAGGGAAAGTGACGTGATAGGAGAATTCCTTGAGAAGTGATTAGGCCTTCTTCGATGGCTTTAAGAAAAGGGTAGGATGGTTGGTGTTCGATGTATTTTTCGGCAACAAGCGCCTGGCGTGAGGGCGAGGAAAGCCCGGGAAACTCATATTTTAATGGCTCTCTAGAGATCCAGTCTTTTGCAACAAGGCTCTTCATTTGCGTGCCCTTCACAACAAAAACGGCGGCGAGTTCTTGTCTTGAACCGGGAGCTGTTGCAAGTGCTTCAAAAAGGCTCTTTGGGTCTTCAAGAGAGGCGATGAGCTGATCACGATCGGAGAAAAAAACGTGTTCACGATGAGGTTCTAGTGTGAAAAATTCAAGAGGGACATCATCCAAGACCTGGTGGCTATTGCCATAGAACTCGTAGATATCTCCTGATGCAAAAGTGTCCGGCTGGAGAACGTTTGCAGTTGTGTGATGGAAACCCTGAGGGAGAAGTGAATCGACGACGCGGGCGTAAACAGTGCGGATATGCAAGGGCGCTGTTCGTACAAGCAAAATTTCATTAGATTGTGTAATACGAGGGAGTTTTGGTTCAAAATGTTGATGAAGGTGTAAAAGCTGTCTTGTTTGTGGCATGTTTTTACAGAAGGCTTTGGCTAAAGTTGGTAAAAATCCGTAGACGAGTGTGTCGTAGGTGAGCGCTCCATCGCGAACAGAAAGGAAAGCGACAGTTCTTCCTTGGTTTTTTTCTAAAATAAGCTCACCGCTTCCTTCTAAACCCCCTAGAGAAAGAAGGGGACGGCCTCGTCTGTCGGATCTTCCAAAGAGACGTGTTAGATAATCTGGATCTCGTACACGACGTCTTTCGTCTGCAGCAAAAAGTTTGCCAATATAAGCTCCAACAGTCAAAAGATCGAGCATCACACAAGCTAAGTGACCAAGGGCTATCAGTTCGACTCTAATTTCTGCTATGTGTGCTTTTCTATCATAACGATATTCTCGACCAATTGCATTGATACCAAGTTGAGCTAGCGTGCTTTTTAAGTTAAAAGAGACGAACTGGGGTTCGAGGTCATAGCCGACAAATGCAGGAGAGATTTTTTCGATACAAATGCTGACCACTTTGCGCGTTTTATCGATCTCTTTAATTTCCTTGATGTATCCATCAGGGGTGACAAGGTCGTAATGTTCGGGTGTTAAATAGCTTTCCATAATTCTTTACTCAAATTCAATTTGAGGATATTCTTTTGACCCTTAGAGGGCTGTTTTAAGATTCAACCTTTGTTGGTTCTTGGGAGTTTTTCGATCTAATTTTCAATTCTTTTTCTGGGGGTTATATCAATATTCGTATATTACTCCCAGAAAAAGAATTGAAAGAGACAAAAATGGCCCGAAAAGCAACAAAGGTTGAATATTAAATAATCCCCATTGAATTTAGCCTCCAAGGGAAAAATGAACTTTTCACAGATGCCCCGCACGTTAGGAATTCACGATGGATCTTTTCATGCGGACGAAGTTACGGCATGCGCGTTTCTGATCCTTTATGGGTTGATCGATAAAGAAAGCGTTCACAGGACACGCGATAGATCTATCCTGGCTCGTTGTGAATATGTTTGCGATGTGGGCGGCATTTATGATCCAAAAATCAAACGGTTTGATCATCATCAGGTCGAATATCGAGGTCTTTTAAGTAGCGCAGGGATGGTTCTTTTATATTTGAAAGAGCAGAATATAATCGATCCTCATCTTTACGAAACATATTATCGGACGCTTGTTCTCGGCGTTGATGCCCATGATAATGGCATCGCCAAATTTGAGACAGGAACAACCTCTTTTTCTCAGGTCATTTCTAATTTTTTGCCAATTCATTACGATGCAACGCAGGAAGAGATGTTGCAGG
>Ga0066600_10000789_pt1 | contig 11272 bp, 10 predicted proteins | sample Lowcelwee11metaG_FD_59486 | JGI IMG/M metagenome (GOLD analysis project Ga0066600, IMG submission 59486) | Freshwater pond sediment microbial communities from the University of Edinburgh, under environmental carbon perturbations - Low... | ecosystem: Environmental > Aquatic > Freshwater > Pond... | reverse complement strand
CCCAAGCGCCAGACCCGCTGGAAAGGCTTCGACGACAAAATCATCTCCCTGGAAGCCCGCGGCATGACGGTGCGCGAGATTCAGAGCCACCTGCTGTAGATGTACGGTGCCGAGGTCTCGCCCAGCCTGATTTCATCGGTGGCGGACGCCGTCAGCGAAGAGGTCACGGTCTGGCAGGCCCGCCCGCTGGATGCCATCTATCCCGTCGTCTACCTGGACTGCATCCACGTGAAGGTGCGCGAGGTACGGCATCAACATGAATGGCGAGAAGGAAGTGCTGGGCATGTGGCTGGCGCAGTCCGAGGGTGCCAAGTTCTGGCTGCAGGTGGTCACCGAGCTGCGCAACCGGGGCGTACAGGACATCTTCATCGCCTGCGTTGATGGGCTCAAGGGCTTCCCCGATGCCATTGAGGCGGTGTTCCCCAAGGCTGTGGTTCACAGTTGTGCATCGTGCACAGCTGTGAACCACAGCCTGAACTACGTCTCATGGATGCGCAAAAAAAGATGATGCAGCGGACCTGCGCCACATCTACTAGGCCGCCACCGCCGAAGAGGCCGAGCTGCGCCTGGGCGAGTTCGAAGCCCATTGGGACTCGGACTACCTGCCTATTGGACCGTCCTGGCGCAGAAACTGGAGCCGGGTGAAGCCGTTCTTTGACTACCCGGCGGAAATCCGAAAGGTCATCCACACGACCAACGCCATTGGGTCGGTGAACATGGACCTGAGGAAGCTGAGCAAGAATCGGGGCTCGTTCCCCAGCGACGAGGCGCTGACCAAGCTGTTCTACCTGGCCCTGCGCAACATCAGCCAGAAGTGGACCATGCCCATCCACGATTGGAAGGCTGCGTTGACCCGCTTTACCATTCAGTTCGGAAACCGCATCTCCGTCAACTGAAGTCCGAACCGTTTACACAAAAATTCGGACACGCCCTCATGTGTGCGGAACGGTGACAACTTGAAACCATGTACCTTAAAACACTTCGCATCCAGGGCTTTCGCCGCTTCGACGACATATCACTCAACTTCAAGGATGGCCTGAACGTCATCGTTGGCCCCAACAACGCGGGCAAGACCGCAGTTGTTGATGCGCTGCGCGTACTTCTGGCGGCAAGCGACGAGGGCAACCTTCGCCTCACGGAGTTGGACCTACACGAGAGTCCCGGCGGACCTCCGAGCCCCACTTCAACATTCACGTTCGTGTTCAGCGGCCTATCCGAGCAGAACGAGGCTGACTTCTCCAACGCCCTAATCGCCATCAAGGGCGCCGACGGCAAGACGATAGAGCGCTACGACGCGCAGTTCTCCGTGCAGTACACCCAAGCCGAGCCCGGCGACCGACTCCGCCTACGTCGTTGGGTTGGCCTGCACGAAGAGAACGCGATGACTACCGAGATGCTCGAAGAACTGCGGGCAATCTATCTGCAACCGCTGCGGGACCCAGCGCAAGGGCTCAAGCCTGGTCGGATGAGCCAGATTTCAAAGCTCATCCAGAACATGATGCCGGACAAGGCGGCGCGGAAGGCGCTGGTCGAAAAGCTGACGACCATAGACGAAGAGTTGGCCAAGAACGAGCCCATCTCATCTACCAACGCGGCCATTTCGACCAAGCACGAGTCCATGCTCGGAAAAGTGCTGGCGCAAGTCCTCAAGCTTGACCTGACTTCCAGTGACTTCAACAGATTCGCATCACGCGTGGGCATGGCGATTGGTGGCCGAGATGTCGAGCAGAACGGCCTTGGGTTCAACAACCTGATTTACATGGCAGTGGTACTTGGCGAACTGGCCTTCAACAGGACGGCGTCCTACTGCGGACTAATCGTCGAGGAACCCGAAGCTCATCTACACCCGCAGCTGCAGGCTGTCCTTCTGGACTATTTGAAGACCGTCGAGGAACCGGTCGCAGGCGAACGGCCAGTGCAGGTCTTTGTCACTAGCCACTCTCCAAATTTTGCGGCTCTCGCAGACATTGACTCGATTTGCTGCGTTTACGACAGCCCTACCGGACCAGTCGCCTTCTCACCACGCGAGGTGGTGTTCGGCAAAGGCAAGAAGGGGAAACTGCAGCAGTACCTCAATGTGACCCGCGCGGAACTGTTCTTCGCTCGTCGCATTGTGTTCGTCGAGGGTGCGGCGGAGCTCTTCCTCGTTGATGCCCTTGCGAAGAAGGCAGGCTACGACCTTCGCAAGCAGTCCGTCAGCGTCATCAGCACCGACGGTTTGAACTTCGACGCATTCCTTCCACTGTTCGGTGACAAGGCGATGCAGATTCCCGTGGCGGTCGTTTCCGATGCCGACCCGGCCGCGCCAGACCAGTTCCCAGGGGTCAACGACGCACCGAAACTGTCCGCAGCCGCCACCGCAATCTCGAAGTTTGAGGACGAGTATGTGAAGTGCTTCTTCGCCCAGAAGACTCTCGAATACGACCTTGCCTTGGACGCGACGCGCAGAGGTCTTATGGTTGAAGCCTTGACTGAGATTCACCCCATCATCGGTTCTGACCTTAAGGTCATTGTCGACGCCGCGGCTACAGACCAGGAGAAGGCCAAGCTTCTCTTTACCGGCATGTTTGAGCGACCGGAAGGCAAGACCAATGTGAAGAAGGGTCAGTTCGCTCAAGCACTTGCACAGAGTGTCTCCGAGTCGAACACCGCGCTGGAGCTGCCGAACTACCTAAAGTCCGCGCTTGACTCCGTGACGCGCGTCGTCGTGAAGGGACCTGCCGGTGTATGAGTTTCAGGCCACTCTCGAGCAGCAGGCAATCATTGATGCGCCCCTCAGTTCGCTTGCGGTTGTTGCATGCCCTGGAAGCGGAAAGACCGCCACTGCAGTCCATCGCGTAGCCGAGGTACGTCGCCGACTTGAAGTAGCGGGCTCGCGCGGTCACGTCGCCTTGCTGTCCTTCTCCAATATTGCGGTAGACACCTTTCGAGATGAGTATCGACAGCTAAGAGGACGTGACGGAGATTCAGACCGCGTGGTCATCCAAACCGTCGACTCGTTCCTCACAACCTTCATTCTGCGCCCCCATGGATGCCGCGCGATGAATTGCCATCGAACCCCGTACTTGGTACTCGGCACCGAGCCCTTTCTCTCCAACTACCGATTCGGCGACCCGAAGAACCCCATCGGACTTGATGAACTTGCATTCGACCTCGAGAACGGAGATGTCATAGTCCACCGTAGGTTCAAGAACGGCGGGGCTCAGCGCCTCGACGCCCCTCTTGCCAGGGCCGCTAAGCAGAAGGTCGCGGAGCTGGCTACGAAGGGCGCCTACACCTACGAAGCCGGGCGCATATGGGCGATGGTCCTGCTCAAGAACGAGCCGCGAATCACCAAAGCTCTCGCGCGCAGGTTTCCTCACATCCTGGTGGATGAAGCCCAGGACATCGGACCGTTTGATGGTGCCTTCCTCGATAGGCTGAGCGCCGCTGGAAGTACCATCTCTCTCGTTGGCGACTTTCACCAGAGCATCTACAGCTTCAACTTCGCCACCGGTGAGTTTCTCCGCAATTTCGCAGGCAGAGCCGATGTCCTCAGGCTACCGCTGACGCAGAACCGTCGTTCGGTGGAATCCATCGTCAATGCCGCAAACTTGCTCGCAGGGACAGATTCGACTCACTTCCGAACCTTGACCTCACGACTGACCGGTACGTACTTCTGGCGTTACGACCTGAAAACGCTCCCAGAGTTAATGTCGTCCTGGGTGTCGGCCTTGAATGCTGCTGGCTACGACATCGGCGACGCTGCCATCCTGTGCCGCGGTAGTGGCCTGCTTGCGAAGCTCTCGACTGAAACCAGCCAAATTGGCCAGTCGGCGGTCAAGCACTTTGCAACCGCAGCCATCGAACGCGAGCAAGCCGCAGACATTTCCAAGGTCTTGGAGCATTGCGCAAAAGGCGTTCTGGCCATCGTGTCGGGCTTGCCGGACAGCTTCATCTCCGACCTCAGGAACATGCGCGGCAACTCCGACGTGAGGACGATTCGCCGACTCATGTGGTCTCTGATTCGAACGCCTGCAACGGGCATCCCCCTTGCAACGCTCGCAGCCAAGACCTCATGGTTGAACGGGCTTAAGAAGAACTTGAACACTTGGCTGGCGCTTGTAGAGGAAAAAACCAAATTCAAGCGTGTACCGACCTGGAACAATCGGGTGACTGCGGCGGAGCTTCCCAAGACCGGGCCGCTTATTGCCGTCGACATCGACCAGCGTGACTGGTCCGCTTTGCGGTGTGGCACCGTTCATTCGGCGAAGGGCGAAGGCATACCTGCGGTCATGTACTTGACCAACAAGGGTGACCTCGAAGCGCTTGTGGCAGGTACCGACGATGAGGAGGGTCGCATTGGCTTCGTGGCAGTCACGCGAAGTCGGGAGTTGCTCGTGGTGGCTATCCCCTCTGCAACGTCCAATGAGACCATCGCGAAGCTGACTGCTCGCGGCTTTACGGAGTCAGGACCTGCGCAACTAGCGGCCGCCGCCGCAGCAGTGGCGGCGGTGTCGTTGCTCCCCAGCGCGAATGTGCCCGTTGTTCCACCAGAGCCGACCCTCAATTCGAGATGAAACCCAAGCATGCTTGCATTGGAGCGTCCGGCGGCTGATTGTCAGAACCGCCGCTCACGGCCTGAGAACAGACATCGCAACGGAGGGTGTAGTTGCTGCGACTAAAGTTGAATGGGACTCCACCTTTGTCAGGCCGTGAGGTGGCTATGCAAGGTCATGCGGCCATACGGAGTCAAAGACTCGGCAGGTGCCACACTATATGGGCCAGCGCGAAGCCAATCAAACTCTTGGGTGAATCGCTTCTGGCATGAGTATGGGGCTCGGCGCTTTTTCCAGTTCCCAAATCAGGTTTCGCACACTTCAGAGAGCCGCGTGCCCGCGTCCCAGAAAGGCTCTTCACTATTGGTCACAACATGCAAAAGAAGATGAATGTTTGGGACGTGCCAAGAACCCTCGAAAAGCTAAAGGAACTGGTAGAGCCTGGTGTCGTGGGCTTCTATCGCAGTGTCGAAATCACCGAAATCCTTATGGTCCGAGGCAAAGTGCTCACGAATTTGCTGACGGTAGCGGTTGCAGAACCTCTTGAGGCTCCACCGGAGATTGATTGGAAGTCGGTGCTTCTGAACGGGGACATGCGTCACAAGCTATCTCACGAAAAGAACAGCACCGTAGGCATAGCGCAGTACCGCCTTCCACTGAGTGCTTTCCTGGAGAAGGTCGAGGTGTTTGGGGCTACCAACCAATGGGTACCAGGCACGACTCCAATCCAGACAGGCTCCCTGGCAGCAGTAGCGCCTCAGTTCGTCCCCGCCGATGGACAACACCATCACCCGTGGAACGGTTTTCTCAAGAACAATTTCTTCGAGGGGTCACACGTGCTGGAGCTGTTCGATGCCGACAAGCAACACGTGCAGTTTCTGCTTGAGGAATCGCGTTGGTTGAGCAAGCTGGCGGAAGTTGTTGGAAGGTACTTGCCGATAAAGATGGATGGAATGTCGGACCGCCTTGGAAACGTCATCATTCAGTTGCCAGTAACAGTGATGTCCACAGAAGTACATCGCTCTCCCCAAGGCGACCACGCAGTCGCCGTCGCGTGGCACCCTGACGTGTCTCCTCGAAGAGTTCGAGTTTCGGCCGAGATTTGGAAGGACTCCACCGTTACTAGCTTCGACTCCGCTGTAATAACCACCGGAGAAGCAACGCTTCAGCTCAACTCTCCTAGCGGTGGGGCGCGCACTCACATTTGGGATGAAGAGAAGCGCATCCTTCTGAGCGCTACGCCTGCGGTGACTTTCTTCACGAGTTTGTCCCTTTCGGTTTCGATTGACCAATCGAGGGACGAGAAGGCCGAGCGAGTTTTTTTGCTGCCGGATTCCAAGGGCACTCTGGTTTCAGAGTCGTTGGGACTCATCGATGACAAGCCCCGGCAAGTCATCGGAGGCACCCCTTACGACCCTCGGGAGCCTTGGGTTTCGCAACGAATCTTCAGCGAATCAGTAGCCAGCCTCAAGGAGCGGAAAGAGTTTGTTCAATACGGCCTCGACCAATCTCGGGACCAAGATACCGCGCGGCAGCAAGCCGAAAAAGCAATCGAAACCGATGACGATGACACCGAGAGCGAGGACTCTACTCCGGAAGCCATTTCACGGAAGCTCACGACCAGGATGGCGGCGCTTAATGACCTTCATACGTTGATGAAAAGACACGGTAAAGAGGGCGTTTGGTTGTGGGACCCGTACCTGAACGCAGATGATGTCTTGCGCACACTCTTTTTTTGCCCCTACTACGGCGTACCGCTGCGAGCGTTGACTGCCGGTCAAAGGCCTCCGGGTTGCGAGCAGAAGCGAAAAGATGAAGACGCAATGAGCCAGCGTGAACGTCAGCGATTGACCCGCGAGCTAGCGAAAAAGCGAAAGCGTGAACAAGGTGAACAGCTCGACGCTGCGAAGGGAAACTGCCATGGCCTGCAACTTGAGTTCCGCATTCGAGAAGGAAGTGCAGGATGGCCGTTCCATGACCGCTTCATCATCTTCCCAAGAGCACAAGGTTCGGCTCTGGCGTGGTCTCTGGGCACTTCGATAAACAGCTTCGGAAATGAGCACCACATCCTTCAAAAGGTGTCACACGGTGAGCCTATCGCTCAGGCCTTCAAGGAGTTGTGGGAGCGGCTTGAAGGGGAGAAATACCTAGTCTGGAAGACCCATGTAGACGGAGGACAAGAGCAATGATGGGTGATTCGTTGGGCAGCACGGGAAGCGGGTCGTTTGAGGCGCCTGAGTCAGCGGCAAAAGCCTTGGAAAGCATGGAGGAACTCTTCTCTCAATCGAAACCTTTCAACTCCGTGAAGTTAATGGACGAGCTCTACGGAACGCTTTGGTGGGGAACCGAGTCAGGAAGCCAGGAGGTAGAAGACCGAGCGCAGCAAAGGCTCAGTGGCCTTGGTTGGGCACTGCAGGAACTTGCACACTGGACACCCCAGCCCCCCTTTGCGTTGTATCGCTTGCAGGTTGTTCTCACGACTTTGTTGGTGTCATCGCAATCCGATAGGGAGGCGGTAAAGGCAGTTCCGCAGGAAATGGCTCATCTGCCAGCTCTAAACGGTCTGACATCGCTTTTGAGGGCTACTACTAGCGTCGCTATCCCAAGTCACCGCAACGGTCTCGCCGAGCACAAACTGACTGAAGAAGCGCTCGCGGCTGGCCGTAGTGGTAACTACAAAAAGCTCGGGAATCACATTCACCATCTGGAGATGGAACTCCCACCTGATGTCCACCTGGCCGTCATGCTCCTGGCAAGGCTTGCACCCGACAGGCTCGCATGCCAAATTGAAGAAAGGCAGGACGTATTCTTCTCTGTTGCTGTCCGAGTGGTACTTGCTGAAGACGCACTTAGGTTTTCGCTTTTGGTCAATGACGTTACCTTCAAATTCGTTTGCGCTTCCCCCCTCGGCAATTTGCGTATCGAACACGCACCGGAGGGTTCAGTCGAGGTAGTGTGTGAGCTTCTGCTTCAGGTTTCTCAAACTGATTTTTGGCATGCGTGGCTGCTTGACTTCGCTCGCTATCCACATGGGGGGACAGTCGCTGAAAAAGCTCTCTCCAAGGCCCTCCCGCAGTTAACCCCGATTCACTGGTCCGCTTACGTCGACGCGGTCGAGCTTTGGACCGGTGCGGGGACGGCGGAACCGGTGGCCTACATCCTCGTTACCTTTTTTCATGCCTTGGGTGACGAGAAGTCCGCAGAAATGTGGCGGCTCGCGTTCGAGAGGTGGAACTCATGGGACTATGACTGTGACCTGAAAGACAAGCAACTGTCCGCTCCTTGCACATGCTCTTTTGATTTTCCTGTGGCGATGTACTACGCCCTTCTTCCTTTGGACGAGGTCCACGCTGAAGAGACTAGGCTGCTCGAAGGCATTGCGACCGTCGAGCAGAAATGGTTCACCGACCTTTCCGAGCTTGTGACCTATCGCAATCGCCTCTCCTCTAGGCTGCGCCTGGTTCAGCATGGCCTAGCCATTCGCAATCCACCGACGGGAGGCGCTAACCCGCTGCCACCTCGCATTGAGCCGGAGAGCGAGTTTTCAGAATTTCGGTACCGATTCTTTGACGTCAGTGCACCGAGGAGACGCGGAAGGTAAGTCCTTTGGGTGTTGAAGCACTTCTGCCTGCACTGCGCTACATCGATAAGCACGATGGTGGGTTTCAATGCTGGACTGCTTGCTACCAGGAGGACTGAGTAGTCCCTCCTGTAGCGTGCCAATTCATCTGCGGACCCGAAATTGAAGCCTCAGCGCAAGTCCTGGTTGAGTCGGCCCCTGGGCCGCATGAAGCACTATTGGCGTTGGTAGCCGTTTCACACTAAGAAGTCCGCCTCCAGTCTGCTGCAGACTGCAACAGGAGTCCTAGGCCCTAGCAACCGGCACATCCTCCAAGCAAGTCGTGTAGGCCGGCGTCCAGCGTTCTTGCTTCATCGTCCAAACTCGATTGGCCCCAGGTTTTCCCGTACCGACCGAATGCACGGTGCCTTTGCCGTATCGTGCGTTGATGACGTCCACCGGTACAAAGTGTCGCCCAAAAAAGACTTGCACAGAGGGCGTCTACGGCTCCTCCCTCACTGCATTTCTGTCCTCTTCACGTGAGCCTGTCTAGGGCTTGACAAAGCTGCTATCCCCCGAAGGCACGGTGGACGGAAGTGCAACCTCATCTTTCATAGCCGCAGTCGAAGTCAGTGCTGATAGAAACTGTACGAGAGCATTGACATCAGCCTGAGTCAATGGCGACACCTCGCCAAGCAGCTGCGAGCGTTGAGCCAGCAGCGCGCCAGAGTATCTGGCCGACTCCGGATGGCTTGCCTGAGCCTTGTACAGAACTGGCACAGGGTTGAAGTGATGTTCGATGACTTCCTGCAATGACTTGAAGACCCCGTTGTGTCCCCAAGGCCCGGTTTGGACTACGTTGCGTAGCGGCGGGGTACGGAACTTGTACCTATCCACTCCCCGGCTCGTGGCATTCGCCCGGCCATAGTCCACGAATGCACCGTGCTTTGCCACAGAAAGCTGCGGCACTGCAAGGCTGTGAAATCCGAAGTCAGAGAACTCCTGCCCGCTGTGACAGACAGCGCACCGGCCTTTCCCGAAGAACACAAGTGCGCCTTGCTTTTGTGCTGGAGCTATCGCCTGTCGGTCTCCCGCCAGATAACGGTCCCAGGGCGCAAGCTGCAGGTCAAACGCAGCGCCAATGTATGCGCCAAGCCCGTTTCCGACATGCACAATCGACAGGTCCGCTGGCGCCACACCCGGGTAAGCGTTTGAAAACAGTTGCCTGTACTCAGATTGAACCTTGTTCGGCTTTGACGCGGGACCACCAACCAGTCTCGTCACAAGGTTCTTGAAAACGACAAGCGTGCGCTCCTGGAAGTTGTTGTCCGCAACACCCGTATCCGCAAGCAACTCGCGGTGGTATCGCGCCGGATTCTTCCCCCGCTCCTCACTGCGACCGAGCATCTCGTCGGGTTCGACCAGCGGAAACACACTCGCTGCAGCCAGCAAGCTGTCAAACCCTTTGGGAAGTCGCGCCCCCAGAGGAGTCTGGAACTCCCCCCGAGGGCCAAGTTGCACGCGCCCATCCCAAAATAAGACGGAGAACTCCGGTCGGGCTCGGTTGAAAAATGGCAGTGCGTTGCGCGGAACCAGGAACGCATCCTTGGAGGACAAACGCTCCTCGCCTATGCCATGGGCGCCAAGACCTACCGCAGCCTCCAACCCGTCCCCTGCCCCTTTGCTCCTCACGTGACAGGTAGCACAGCTGATAGCCCCAGGGCCACTGACAACAGGGTCGAAAAACAGCGCCCGACCCAATTTCTCCTTTGGGCCCATCGAGACAGGCATGGACTGCATTGGCCTGAGTTGGTATGCCTGCGCGACCTTGGAGAGCATGCGGTCTTCGTGCTGCGCCAAAGACGCAATCGGCCATACCGCAGCGATTGCAAACACCAGAAAACCAGTTCTCAGCCGCGCCCAGCAGTAGTGCCTCGGAGAGCTCACTTCAGAACCTCGGCATTCGGTGCGGTTCGACCATCCGCTCGACCGTGATGCGCTCCACCTCAAGCGCCTCCAGGCCCAGAAGTGCCAGGTCGTTTTCGGACAACCCGGCGATGAGAAGGCGTTTTCTAAGCTTGTCGTAGTTGTGGCAGACCGTCAGTTCTACATCCGCAGAGGCCTTGAGCAAATTTGCCTGTTGCTCAGTGACCTCAAGACTCAGCTCAGGGGAGCGCAGAACTGCTTCCGAGTGCATGGCCTGGTCGCACTGAAGGGTCAGCAACTTGTACTCCTCGGCGTGCTTCCAGAGCATTACCTTGGGCCAGAGGTACTCCATGAACACGATTAAGACCAGCGACGCGGCAATGAGGACATGCAGCCCCCAGCGAATCCATGTCAAGTTCTGCGATTTCATCGGTCGCTACTGGGCAGCAGGTACGCCAAGAGCATTGAGCGTCTCCGTCGACATGAGGCCATTGGACTGGTAGCCCTTGACGATTTGAAAGCGCTTTAGCGACTCTTTGGTGGATGAGTCCAGCACACCGTTGATTTCACCGTCATAGACGCCAAGTTGCAGCAGCGCCAACTGCACCCTCATGACCTGCAGACGCAGCTTTTCCGCAGAGGAAAGCGTCGGAGAGACAGGCGTGATGCGGATGGTCTGAGGGCTCACTGCCGCAGGTCGCCCAGGGTCTACGGGCTGATACCTCTGGCTCGGCTCAGCACTCGGCGCCGGCGTGTGGATGGGTTGCGGGGTGAACGAAGACGCTGGTGGGGAGGATGGAGTCGGAGCGAAGTAGCGAGGAGCGGCAGAAGGGGCAGGGGCAGGAGCCCGCGCTGGAGCAGAGTAGGTGCTGCTGCCGCCGCTTCCGGAGCGATGAGAGGAATGCGAAGAGTGCGAGCTGTGCCGAGCGAACAGGTTGTCTGCAGGCGAGTTCAACGGACGAAGGCCCACTGGCTCCAAAGGACCAGATGAACTGAGCAAGTCCTGCGGCAGTGCGGCCTCAGAGCGAAGCGAGAACATTGACAGGCTTGCGACCACCCACTGGGCCAAGGGCTTGAACTTCTTCATCCATACACCTTCATAAACTCGTTTGGTTGTATTGCCTTCAACGTTGTCGGTGCCCAGCCTCTGTCATGCCAGGCAAACAACCCACAACACGCCTCCTTGACCGCACACGCCTCGCACCCAGAGGCATAGACGTTCTTCCAGTCTGAAATGCTCTTGTGAGCC
>Ga0066600_10000784_pt1 | contig 11335 bp, 7 predicted proteins | sample Lowcelwee11metaG_FD_59486 | JGI IMG/M metagenome (GOLD analysis project Ga0066600, IMG submission 59486) | Freshwater pond sediment microbial communities from the University of Edinburgh, under environmental carbon perturbations - Low... | ecosystem: Environmental > Aquatic > Freshwater > Pond >... | reverse complement strand
CCAGAAGTTTCGGGCTTGAGATTAAAAGCGAGGAAGTGCTTTCCATTGAAGTAGGCGCGGGAACCAACGGTCACACGGTAAGATCAGACTCGGGCGAATATAAAACAAAATCCATTCTGATAGCTACAGGTTCTTCTCCAAGAAGGATCGGCTGCCCGGGCGAAGAAGAGCATATAGGCAGAGGCGTGTCGTACTGCGCAACCTGCGACGGCGCTTTTTTCAGGGATAAACATGTTGCCGTTGTCGGCGGGGGAGACTCGGCCGTTGAAGAAGGTTTATATCTTACTAAGTTCGCTAAAAGAGTGACTATAATACACAGGCGGGATAAATTAAGAGCTACGAAAATAATTCAGGAAAAGGCTAAGAAACATCCTAAAGTTGATTTTATCTGGGACAGCGTTATAGAAGCTATCGAAGGAACTCCTTCAGTAAACAATATTAAAGTTAAGAATATAAAAACGAATGAAATAACCGATTTCAAAGTTGACGGAGTTTTCGTATTCGTCGGCTATATACCAGGAACCTATTTCGTTCCTTCGATCGTCAATAAAGATGAAGGAGGATATATATTAACCGATAAAGAAATGCGCACAAATATACCCGGAATCTTTGCGGCCGGAGACATTATCGATAAAAAACAAAGACAGATCGTAACAGCCTGCGGTGACGCTGCAACAGCTATAAAAACTATTGAACATTATAATGAATGGTATTTTGAGGACGAACAGTATTTATAGCTATTCAAGGGCGGAAATTCCGCCCTTTTTTATTTGACCAGAAGATCTATAAGATAAAAGAAATAACTGAATCTGTCAAAATTAAGTTCGAAGAAATACATCCATAAAAGAACGAACACGAATATGATCAGAAAATTAACCCATAGGATTTTAACTAGAGAAGTTTTAAAAGAAACAGCCATGATCATAAATAACCTGATAAGAAACCAGAGTGTCATAAGAACAAATAATATCAGAACCGTTTTGACTGATCCGGGCGTGAATATCCTTAAAAATATTGCGGATATTGGGACTAAAGGCAGATAAACGATCGAGTTCCACATTACCATCGAAATAGCTATTGGAAGCGAATAGCGCATATTGAAGAATATGGATATTACCTTAAGAAATACCGCAATAGCCAATAGGATTATCAGGATCATCACCGTTGATGAAACCAGAAAGATCAATGGTTCCCACGATGAATATGTAAGGTATTTTTTAAACAGGTCGTTCCTGATAAAATATGTCAGGAAGAAATCGAATTTTTCCTCCTGCCTGAAAGAGTAAAACAAGGTGGAAAATATAGCGGAAATTCCATAAGCTGAAATTGTGCCGATAAAAAACGCCTGGAGTATTTGAGTGACCCTTCTGTCTCTGATATCAATAAAGAACGCGTCGGGATTTTTAATGCTTCTTAAGCTGTTGAGGAACAGATAATGCTCCCTTTTTATCATATAGAGATAAAATATCGTGATAAGAAGACCCAGTATAAAATAAAGATTCACTTCGGGTTTTGAATATTCACCCTGAGCTAGAGCGGGACTTTTTCTGGATTTATAAAGAGCGTCAATGACCCTGAACGAAAGTCTTTCGTTACCTTCGTAATCAATTAATCCGTTCCTCAAAATGTGAAGATCGTCACCGGGCTGATTTGTGAGAAGCGAAACCTCGCTCCGCCTGTCTCTGAAAGAATCGATAACAAGGCCTGAAATGCTTTCTTCCTCGAGTATCATGTTATAAGCATCAAGCATTTTTTTTGCCTGAGCCGGTTCGCTGTACGGATCGGAGTAACCGTTCTGATTTTTCGGATAAACCCGGGTCAAACGGTTATTTATAACAATCGGCTTGTAGGCTGCTTTTTTTTTGATATTATTCAAAGACAGCCTGTATTCGGCTTCAGACAGGTAGTTCGTCAATGTGATGATATTAAAATCCGTCAGCTTGTAATATTCGTCGTAACCGGTAAATTCTGAAGTTATAAAAGTAAGAAGCTCGTCGTCAAGCTCTTTCGATTTATCTGAAAGATCCTTTATAAAATCCACCGTCTGAAGATCGTAAACATTATAACCGAAACCAAGGCCGAGAGCAAAAAGGCTCACATGATTTCTGTCGCGCAGTACAGTTTCATTCATTACATCGATAGATCTGTTGATAAAATCTTTATCCCTGATCGAAACCGCCGGTGCGGAATTGATCGGCAGTTCTTCAAGAACGAAAATTCCGTATTTGTCGCAAAGATCCAAAATATACGGATGCGGAGCGTAGGGATTGCAGTAAAGTAAGTTTGCTCCGAGATTCTTTATTTTTTCGATCTCAGTTTTCATTTTTGAATATGTTATGGCGCTTCCCATATTCTTTATGTCTTCGTATCTCGATACGCCTTTTACAAAAAATCTTTCCCCGTTCAGATAGAATTTATTCGATGATATTTTAAGGTCTTTAAATCCGAAATTGATATCATAACGGTTGAACTCGGTTTCCTTGCCAAATTCATTGATCTTTCCGAGATAAATCGAGCATAAATAAAGATTCGGTTCCCCGGGAGACCACAGCTTGGGATTTATAAGCTCAAAATTAAATTTGACATTGTCGTTCTCGTAACGGTTAATTGTCAGATTCTTTTTTTCCGAAGTCTGGATTATTTTGTTTGAATTAAGGTCGGTAATTACAAAATAGGAATAGATATTGTTCTCGTAAAGAACAGAGTCGGATTCGTTTACGGCGATAAATTTATTGTCCGTAATATCGGCTAATATCTCGGCATTTACTTTGCTGTAATCCGAGTTGAAGTAATAATTAATATCAGCGTTGGAAACAAAGGTCTGAGATGTTACCACAAGATAAACATCTCTGAAAATACCGCCGTAATTTCTCCACCCGTCAACCTGAAGTTCAGAGGGAATAGTATTTTTTGCGAGTTTATTGTTCACTTCTATGACCAGTGTGTTCGTTTCGGAAAAATTGAGCTGGTCTTTATTTAAATTGATCTCAAAAGATACAGGAGAGGAATGATTTTCAAGAAATACATCGTTAACCTTTACATTGCATTTATGATTTACGCCGTAAAAGACCAGTTTATAACTTCTGTCCGATGATTTATTTCCGCTTATAAAAAAATTAGTCCTGAAATAGATATTTTTATCCAGATCATAATTGTCAAAAGCGGAAGGGATATAAATATCTTTCCAGTCCGTATCGCCTTCCAGCCTGAACTGCCAGTTGGTATTTAATGGGATTTTTTTTGTATATATATTTTCGAGATGCAGTCCGGTACCTACATACCTGGACTGATCTTCCGGATTCGAAAAAAGTACTATCCCGAAAGATTGTTCTGCAAATAAATATAGCAAAATCAACAGTATAGCTTTAAAAAACAAATTATTCATCATCATCCTGCCGGTTAATTTTCCTTAGGGAATCTTTCGGGCTTTAATAGATCGTTCACCGTTTTTGCCGGACAGAATGTTTCAAGCGGGATCTCAACGAATGCGGTAATCCAGTCCGACATGGCTCCGTTCCATAAACCCGGAAGTTCTAACGCTTTGATATCTTTTCCGTTATATGTTTTATTAGAGATGAAATACGAATCCTTATCAATAAAATTTCTTAAATCGAAATTATTATTCTCAAAATCTTTTATTGAACATACAATGTTGACAGGATTGAAATGAGTCGAATTACTGAATATACTCAATTTCTCGGGAAAGTTCATATCAATCTGTGAAGATTCGACTATCTGAAGAGAAATACCTTTTCTGTTCCTTGTAAAGAAAGGACCGCCTCCCGGCTCTCCGGTATTTTTTATCATTCCGCAAACTCTTATCGGACGGTTGAAGAAATCTATCAGAAATTGAATTTTTTCGGGTCTGGTTTTAAAGCTTAAATTCTCATCAAGATCAATGAACAATGTTTTTTCGGCTAAGAACTTGAGTTCCTCTACGCAGTCCTGTGAACAGCTTTCCGAATTATTCAAAAATGATTTTACCTTGGTTTCGATCTCTATCAGGAATCCGCATAAGAGTTTATTATATTCATCAGATATGAGCCTATGATCTTCATGTACGATATTGTCGATATTTTTAATTATTACGATATCCGCTTCGGTTTCGTTTAAATTCTCGATCAGAGCTCCGTGGCCTCCCGGGCGGAAAATCAATTCGTTATTGTCGTTTTTGACCGGTGTATTGTCCGAATAAACGGCTAAAGTGTCCGTAGAAGGTTTCTGCGAAGAAAATTTGATATTGAATACTTTTCCGGGCAATTGATCTTTCATATCGGATATTATATCTTCCGCCCGTGAAATATATTTCTCCGGAAATGTAAAATGCAGTCTTATTTCGTTATCTTTATCGCAAGTCAGATTGACCGATTCAAAAATATGTTCCTCAAGAGCGGTTCTTGAAACACTTCCGTACTGCGTGAACTTTATAAGCGCTTTAGGCTTATCTGAATAATTCAAACCTTTTTCGTAAAGCAGATATTCTATTATTTTCTTCCAGTTCGAGTTCTTCAGCATCGAATCAATGTCGAGGTTTTGAAATAAAAACAGGTTCTCAAGATCGTTATAGAATGGAAACGAACGGATACTGTTCAGCGTTTGGAGCGCTTTATCACTAATTTCGTTGTTGTAGGCTTTGATCAGATCGTTGAACATTCTTGTAGCGGCGCCTGATGCGGGAACGAATTTGCTTATTCTTCCGGCCATTTTTGCTTTTTTGAACATATCGAGATAAATAGGTTTTTTCTCTTCAGAGATCTGAAGTATTCCATTTTCCGGAGTTGCGGGTTCGATAATGTCCGCATAAGGAGCACCCTGCTCTAATATTTCCAGCTGTTCATAAGCTGATTCTTCGCTTTTGCCTCTTTTGTTTAACTGGGCAATTTCATCCGTAGTGAATTTATACATAGATACCCCCGCTTATAATGTCTTAAATATACTGACCTGAGGTTTTCCGCCTTCGGTCAGATTCATAACCATAAAAGTGTTATAGTCCACATATCTGTTCGATGTCAGGCTTCCGGGATTGAGTAAAAGCTGTTCATTGCTGTTCTCTATCGAAGGATGATGAGTATGTCCGGAAATAACAATATCCGAATCGCTGTACTTGTAATGCAGCATATTATGATTAACATAATGCCCGTGCAGCAGTGCTATTCTGAAACCGAGCAGCTCGAATTTCTTTTCCGTATCCAGAACTTCCTTTAACTGATGATCGTTGTTGCCTCTTACGGCGATCAGTTTTTTTGATGAATTAAGAAAATTAAAAAAATCTACGGATGTAAAATCTCCGCAGTGAATGATCTTATCCGCCGCGGCCAGATGCGGAAGCAGATTTTTATCTAACGAAAATCCCCGTGAAAAATGAGTATCCGACATTATCAAAACATTCATTCTGAATCTCTGTATTCGATTTCAAGTAATTTAGCTTTGTCGAAATCTCTCTGAATTGCTGATTTTAATTCTTCTAATCCGGAGAATCTGAATTCATCCCTTATTTTTTCAACAAAAGAGACTGTGATCTCTTTTCCGTAAATATCTTCATTAAAACCGAAGATATTGCATTCCAGCGTCAATAGTCCTGTTCCGTCAAAAGTTGGATTGATGCCTATATTGGACATTCCCGTGAAAGTTCTATGCCCTATCTTTATTTCAGAGAAATACACGCCTTTTGCAGGTATAACCTTAACTGACTCTCCCAGAGGAATATTAGCAGTGGGGAATGATATTTTTTTCCCTATTCCTTTTCCTTTTTCCACAAATCCCGTAATCGAATAGTTGTAACCCAGCATGGAGTTAGCTTCAACTATGTGTCCTGAAGATATAGAATTTCTGATTCTTGTGCTCGAAATAGGTTTGCCTTCGAATAATATGGGTTCAACCGATATCAGATCAATTCTGTTTTGTGAGCAGATTTCAGAAAGAAGCATACTGTTGCCGCTTCTTTTACTGCCGAAGCCGTGATTTGTCCCGGCAATTATTCCTTTAACGGACAGATTTTTGAAAATATAATTCTTATAAAAATCCTGAAAACCGGTTTTCGCAAATTCAGGCGTAAAATTGATAAAGTGAATATAATCTAACCCGTTGTCTTTTAAAATCTGAATTTTCTCATTTTTGTCATTAAGCAGTTTCAGATCGAAATCTGAATCAACTACATGTCTGGGATGAGGATAGAAGGATATAACAAGAGACTTTGAACCGTTTGACGCTGATTCCGATTTAAGTCTGTTAAGGAGAATAAAGTGACCTCTGTGAAGACCGTCAAATGAACCGAGCGTAAAAGTTACGGGAATATTTTTTAAGTCTTTTAGCTCCGCTACGATCATTTGTTTTTACTCTTTTTTAATATATTGTATTAACTTCCTATCTCATTCAGCCAATATTCAGCTTCCTGCTTAGTAAGATTATCTTTCAGAGCTTCTTTTAAATGTTTTCTGGCTTCAGATTTGTTATCCATTTTGATCAGAGCTTTACCTTTTTCTAAATGAGCGAAACCGAAAGGGTTCTGTTTGGTTTTCGTTAAAGCCAGATCGGCGTATTTTATGGCATTGGAAGTTTTACCGAGTATGTTGTAAGCCTGACTTAATCTGGCGCACAGTATATCAGTATTTTTATAATCCTTTGCGTTTTTATAAGCTTTTTCAAGATAGCTGACAGCATCATTTATATAATAGTTTTTATCCTGGCCTTTCGGCGGTTTGATTTCAAGATATGCCGCACCAAGAGCTTCGAGCGTTTTCGGATCTTCGTATTCGATCTCAACCGACTTTTTTAAATTTTTTATCGAATTTTCATAATCGGAGAATTTTTCCGAATATATCAAGCCTATCTGAAAATAAGCTAAAGCAGGTTTGTAGATTTCAGCCATCGACTGAAAATATTTAATAGCGTTTTTAGGAAATCTGTCTTTTACCGAAACCGCTCTTTTATAATACAGTTTGCCTCTTTTTTCTTTATCAGAGATAAGATCAATATATTTATCGACTGATTTATCATCCTCCTGTTCGATCAGGATACTAACTATCTGAATATACGCTTCCTCAAAATCGGATTTTATTTCTACGGCCTGATAAAGCAATTCAATGGCTTCGTCATATTCTTCATCTTTTTTTAGTGAAATAGCCTCGTTGTACAATTCAATATGTTTTGAACCTGAAACAGTTTCGCACTTCTGGAGATCTTTTTTTAACTCGCCGATCTCCGTCCATGAAGCCATATAAACTTCATACAACTTATTATATTCCTCTTTTGATATCGGGCCTGACATTTCTGTCCTTATTTTTTCGAAATACGCCATTTTTGCATCGAGATTTTCTTTTATTGGAAGGCATTCGTCTTTTTCTTCTTCTTTTGCTTCTGCTTTCTCTTCTTCTTTTACTTCAGCAGCAACATCTGTATGTTTAGTATCTTTTATAGCCATAGGAACAGATTCCGCTTCCTCAAAAAGATCAAATTCCTCTTCCGAAGTTATTTCCGCGTATTCATCAGGATCAGCTGTACCTGTTTTCAGCCCCTGAAGAAGATTATTGAATGTTTCTAATTTCAAATTGTTTTTTTCAACATCCGAATTCGCTCTCGCTATATCTTTTTCCAGTTTGGCAATTTCTTTATCACACGCTTCATCTTGAGCTTTTAAGGCAAGTATCTGTTCTTCCAGCCTGTCGATATTCTCGTTTCTGGCTCTTGTTTCCTCGTCTTCGGTGGCTCGTCTGAGAATTTTTAATTCAGCTATCAGCTTTATTGAATTCTGTTTTGCCAGTATAAGCCCGTTCTTTTGTTTTTCCAGTTCAATAATTTCATTATTCTGAAGGTTAAGATTTTTTTCTAATTCCGTTAAATTTGAATTTAATTCATTAATGCTGTTCTGATAATCGCTAAGTTTTCTGTTGAATTCTTCGAAGAAAAATTCATATTTCCCGGTATCTTCAACTTTTACCCATCCGGAACGGTACTCTTCAAGGATGCTGTTGTAGATCTGAACGAAATAATAATTCCCTCTCTGCCTTTTTATATCCAGCCTCAGTCCAAAATAGATCTCATACTTGTAGTCGCTTTCGGGAATCGGGTCATAATAAAGTTTCGTAACATCTTTTATGATCCAAGCTTTCTCATCGAGAGCGATGTCTTTATCGGGAGCTTCTTTATCTTTTTCTTCCTCTTCTTGTGCTCCAAAAGGTTCTCCGTAAAAAAAAGTGATAAGATCGTTATTGTTATATATCTGATATTTGCTTATCCATCCGTCCTGCGGCGGATTAACGCCGTCATAAACTTTGATTTTAACATATTTGCCTTCTTTATCAATATATTGCGCGAAGGTCTTATTTGAGAGCGTCATTATCGGTTCGCTCATATTGTCGTCTTTAAAAAGAAATACCCTTTCGCCTTTTATTCTTACGAACTCGGTCATTTTATCATCAACTTTAAAAGTATGGCAAATTTTTCCGGTCGAATCTGTGATCTCTTTTCCCGAAACAGAAAAAATAATCATTAGTAAGGCAACCGACATCATTAATCTATAGTAGTTTTGTATTCTCATGAGTATTTAAGCAAAAAAGCTTTCTCTCCTTTTTTCTTTTTTTAAGATTACAAATATATTATTAAAATTGATCATTCGCAATTCAAAATTTATTAATAACCATACAGTTTAATAAGTTCAATAATTTTTATCAGATCATCAGGGAGCTCGCATTCGAACGACATTCTTTTCTTTAGAACGGGATGATAAAATTCCAGCTTTCTTGCGTGAAGAGCCTGTCTCGGCAATATTTCAAGCATTTCTTTCAGGCGCAACATCTGATTTTTCGGCAGATTGATCAGCTTTAAATTGTCTCCGCCATATGTTTTATCGCCGAAAAGAGGGTTTCCGAAGTATTTCATATGGGCTCTTATCTGATGCGTACGGCCGGTTTCCAGATTAAATTTTACCAATGAAAATTTATTGAATTCTACCAGCGTTTCGTAATTGGTAACCGCTTTTTTACCTTCAAACTTGGAAACGACGATAACCCTTCTGTCTTTCTGCCAGCGGTGAAGCAGGGTTTCAATCCGTCCTTTATCCGGTTTAAGTTTTCCTATACATATTCCAATATATTCGCGAGATGCACTTTTATCGGCGAATTGATCTGATAAAGGTCTGTGAACCAGATCGTTTTTTGCGACCACCATCAGTCCGGTAGTATCTTTATCAAGCCTGTGAATGATCCCGGGTCTGAGTTCTCCGTTAACTGAAGATAGTTCGTCGCCGAAATGGAACATGAGCGCGTTTACGAGCGTGCCGTCCGAATTTGAATATGTGGGATGCACTACAAGACCGGCCTGTTTATTAATCACGGCTAAATACTCGTCCTGATAAATGAAATTCACTTCAATTTCTTCAGCAAGTATCTCTTTTTTTTCATTTCTGGGGATATTCAATTCGATCACATCGTTAGGCGAAACTTTATAATTTGATTTCACAACTTCCGAATTAACTTTAATATAACCGTTATCGATAAGTATCTGTATTTTGTTTCTGCTTATATTTTTAATAAAAGAGAACAAATATCTGTCGATTCTAAGTTTTGTTTTGATCATCGGAACAGTCATATTAATTTTTTCTAATTCGTCAAATTTACTAAAGTCCATTTGCTTTTCCCTTAAGTTGCGCGAAATATAACGGATTTTATTAAAAAATGAAAATTGTATTTTTTCTTGACTAAAAGCATCTACAAAAGGTACATTACAATAAGTTACAGCAAAACTCAAGGAGCGCTTTAATGCGTAATTTTAATTTCAAGAAATCAATAGTTATAATGTTTTTAATCGTAATGATTGAAATTCTCAATTCTCAACAAAAGGCAACTACACAAGATGGCAAAAATGTGATATTAAAAAATGATGGAACTTGGGAATACGAAAAGAATGAGGAAAAAAAAGATAGCTCTTATAGTTTTAGGAAAACTAAATGGGGCATGAGTAAGAACCAAGTAAAAAAAACAGAAAAAACAACTTTGTTTAAAGATGAAGGGAGTATGTTAGCATATTCAGACCGAATATCTGGCATCGAAACTCTAATCATTTATGTTTTTATTGAGGATAAACTCGTTCGTGCACGCTATTCCTTTACTGATAGACATACCAACAAGAACGATAATATTACTGATTATAAATTGATCAAAGAAATATTGGTTGAAAAATATGGAAAGCCTAAATCTGATGATACTCTTTGGCGAGATGATTTGTATAGGGATGATTATACTGAATGGGGTTTCGCGGTTAGTTTGGGGCATTTAGTTTACAGTACAGAATGGGAAACTGAAACAACAGAAATTGATCATATTCTTTACGGTGAAAATTACTCTATTAGTCATATTACAGAATACACTAGTAAACTGTTAAAAAATCTTGAAGAATCAGAGAAAAACAAAAAGAATAAAAATGAATTTTAATTATTAAAATATGATTTTGAAATTGCTTAAAAATACAACTAAGGATTTGCAAAATGAAAAAATCTAGAATCGTGATGGCTCTCTTTTTGTTCGTTTTTATAGCTTTGCAAAGCTGTGTTCTTACAGATCCACATCTAACGGAAGCAAAAATAAGCATGGGAAGAGGTGAACTTCAGAAAGCTCAACAAGAATTGGCAATAGTTATAGAACAGCAGCCGAACAATGTCGAAGCAGCATATCTGGAAGGATATATACACTTCAAACAAGAAAACTGGGCAAAAATGTATGACAGTTTCGAAAGAACAAAAAAGATCGATCCGCTTTATGAAAAAGAAAATATTGACAATATGTCAATGAAAGCGCTAGGAACTCTGAATAGCTCTGAAAATAAGGTAGGAAGAGTAAATGATCCAATAGCTAACGAAGATGATAAAAATAATAATTACAATAACAAAGATAGATATAGCTTAAATAATGATCCTGATAATCCAAAAAATGACAACAATATTAATAAATTTAAAAATATCGATAGTCACACTGATGTTAAAACTATCAGAGATAACAACGGACCTGAAATCGTACTTTACTCACCTAGAGCTACTAGAGGAATAAAAATAAGCGAAACAAATAATCAAATATTGATCAATGGTAAAGCAACAGATAAAAGCGGAATTTTTTCAGTACAAATAAATGGTGTTGAAGCTGAATTAAACGAAAATGGAGAATTCCAAAAGCTTATTAAACTTGCAATTGGTGATAATGATATAGAAATTCTAGCTACTGACACAAAAGAGAACATCTCACAGTATTCATTTATAACAACAAGGGAACAGAAAGAACAATTTAACGACTATTCTGCTTTCGAATCGAAAAATGTTTCAGAAAAACGTCTAGCATTGGTCATAGGG
>Ga0066600_10000779_pt1 | contig 11382 bp, 4 predicted proteins | sample Lowcelwee11metaG_FD_59486 | JGI IMG/M metagenome (GOLD analysis project Ga0066600, IMG submission 59486) | Freshwater pond sediment microbial communities from the University of Edinburgh, under environmental carbon perturbations - Low... | ecosystem: Environmental > Aquatic > Freshwater > Pond >... | reverse complement strand
TCTTCCGTTGAACATCGGATAATCATGCCCGAAATTTTCCTCGTACCAATATAAATTATCTTGATTAGTATCATCATAGCCCTGTTGTTTTGGGCTGAGGTCGTATTGCCAGTCTGCGTGAAGTCCTGTTTTCCAGTGAGGACCCCAGTCTCCGCTTTCTTCCCATGAAGTATTCCATAAATTAAATGAATATTTCAAATCTGAACTCGGGTTTCTCAAAACTCTGATCGAAAATACACCTGTTGCTCCGTTTAAAGGATTATCTGCTCCCGGTTCGTATATTATGTTAGGATCCTCCGAATCGTTAGAGTATTCTCTTCCGTCATTATCAGCTGTCCAAATTAAATTAAGATCAACAGATTTACTCTCTCCGGACGCAGGATCAATGTAACCGTCCCATTTTTCAATGAAGCCGCAGATGTCATCTAGCGCTCCCCCTAAATTTACATTCACATTTCTGATATCGGAATCAACATGGAATCCGATAAAAAAATCGTATATATCTTTCTGCTCATCATTTCTGTTATAAATTGTATAATCCATAATTATAAATTTCTTTGCGTACTCATAAGGCCATGAATAACTAACCTGTTTTACCTCTATTCCCAGCGGAATATGACCTCTGATTATATCATCAAAGGTATTCTCGGTATAACTATTAATTCCCTTATCGGTAAATCCCACATTAAATTGTTCGTACGCTGTCGCTTTGGGATCATAAACTTCCTGAAAAAGACAGTTCATCCGGCCTTCGATATTAGAAGTTTCATTTATTCTTCCCATTGTCAGCCCTGAAGGGTCATCCCTAAAATAATAAGGCTGCAGTTCAAGAGCATACATATTTTCAAAGCCTGTACTTACTAAAGGTCCCTGGAATATTTTTGAAATACTGCCATTGATTTCAATGTCAGCGGAGTCCAGATAACCTCCGAACGATAAATTTGCGGCATACAGATAATCCTTTCCCGAACCACCGGGCAATTCAGCAGATGCTGCAAATACGCCTGTGCATGGATCCTGCATTTCGATTACCTGATAATTATGACCGATAAAGCCGCAATTTGCTACATTAAGCCACAATAAACCTGCTTTATGAATCCTGTTTTCAAAGTAGGGCTGATAGTTTTTTTTTTCAGCATCAGATTTTGAGTTAATTTTCAGATATTGATCAGGTAATTCAAGAACTCTTCCAGAAAGTGTGATAACGCAGATAAAAATAAAAAAACACTTTTGATAAATCATTTAATTACCTCATCAGTATATTTTATCATTTTAGAATGAATCCGCGCAGTCGGTAATTTTTATCCCTTCAGTTACGATATAAGAAGGCACAGACGCAGCTACAGGGCTTCTTCTGCCGTATGTATTTGATAAATTTACCGAAACCGAATCTTTTGATATTATTTTAACTTTTCCGAAAACACTCTGGAAAGTATCAGTTATTCTGGAAGAGAAGATCGGGCTCACTATCCTGCCGTTTTTAATAAGAACGGCATTGAATCTTGAGCTTCCTGTAAAGATCCCCTTACTCTGGTTAGGAAGATTTATATAGTGAAGCGCCGGGATATAAAGAACTGATCCGAGGCTTTTTACCGCTTTGAGCAGGGATTTGTCACCGTCACCTGTTCCCACCGCGATACTTGTCCCGCCAATATTGTGCCCGGTAGGTTTTTTCTTATACATTGCGGCAGTTTGAGGATCGTAAATAATGTTCTTCAGTTTCCCGTCTTTACAGATAACGAATTTATGCCTCTTTTTTCCGCTGAAATCAAATCCGAACATGAATGTGCCGGTGTTTTCAGGATCATCGGTAATAGTAATATTTGAGCCTAAAACTTTATCTCCGATCTTGTTTTTGGCTGTCCAGCCTCTTTTTTCCTCATAAGTCCTTCCGTAGAATCCTGTCCAGAGAGCCATTTCCATAACTTCAGCTATTGCCGTCGGACCAAGTACAACAGTATATTTTCCCGGCTTTACTTTAAATCCTTTGTTGTTTTCATAAACAGGCAGAAGTTTTTTGAATTCCTTAATTGTCTTATTCACATTGAAATCAGATTTTTTCCAGCCTGTCTGAACGGATATCAGTTCCCATTTTTTATCCGGATGTTTAAGAACTATACTGAAGTTCTGGTCAGTAACGAGATGGTAGGCTTCATTATCGTTTTGAGTCGTGACGATAAAATTCTCTGTGCTGCCGCTGGACCACGATCCGGAAAAATTATATCCCTGCCCGAAAGTATCGATTATTTTTTTATACGCTACCTGTTTAAAGGAAGGATCAAGAACCTCAAGCTTTTTATCGTACTGAATTGTTTCATTAAAATTCTGCTCTATTATATCATCAAGAGGGTTAAAATCAAGGTCGATCGAGTGTTTGGTTTTCTCCACGGCAATGTTTAAGGCCTGAATTACATAATCTTCGGAAATTATATCGCCCATCTGAGTATGCGTTCCCTGTTTTCTGCCTATATTGACCTTAATATCGAGTCTGATCAGGTCTTCAGATGTGTTTAATGAAACTGAGTTATTCCCTATCCTCATCAGATGACTTTTCTCTCTGTGATATGAGAATGTTGCCTTGACTTTTTTCTTTAAAGCTTCTTTTCTGGCAGCGTGAAATATATTTTTTATTTTTTTAGTCATCATGATTATTTCCTCTCGCCTGTTATTACATTATCAAATCTTAGTACGGGAACTCCGTGACCGAGTTCCATAACCTGATTAGGTTCGCCTTTTCCGCAATTTTCAACCTGTCCTACCTGCCATGTGGATTTATCACCCACTGCTGAAAGTGAATTATAGAATTCTACCGTATGTCCCTGATATGTGGGATTTTTCAGTATTTTTGTTTTCTTTCCGTTTTTTACTTCCCACGCGATTTCACATCCAAAATGAAAGTGTTCTCTGTTCGATCCGATAGACCATGAAGTAGGATTGTCAACGATTATACCGTCTTCGGTATTTAAAATAATGTCTTTTAGGTTCCCGTCTTTTCCGGGCAGAATATTTACATTTGTCATTCTGTCAATAGGAGCTCTGTAGAAAGCGGTTGATCTTGCCGCTCCGCCGCTTTCTTTAAAAATTTTTCTGCCTGCTTTTTCATTTGCCTCATTGATCATGGCTCTTGAAGTCAGCGCGTTTACGAGAATTCCTTTGTCTATCATAAGGTAATTTCCTTCCGGGCTTCCCTCATCGTCAAAGCCGAAAGATCCGGGAGAATTGGCGAAACCGCCAAAAGCGCTTACATTAAGCTTTTCGCTGCCGTACCTTAGTTTTCCGAATGAATCTAAAGTCACGAAAGAACCTCCCGCATAAGACAGTTCGTATCCGAGGATCCTGTCCAGTTCGAGGGGGTGGCCGATAGTTTCGTGCACCTGAAGCCATCCCTGACCGGGAAGAAGAATGACGGATCTTTTTCCGTATTTTAGAGATTCTGCCTTAAGCAAAGCGGCCAGCTCATCTTTTATTCTTCCTGTATGTGAACTGAAAAGTTTAGGATCGGTCAGCATTTCCCAGCCTCGTGTTCCGTCTCCTTCTGAAAACAGTTCATGGCTTCTTCGCTGCATCTGACCTTCATTATCGATACCCATAACCATCATCGAAGCAAAAATATCGGTCAAATCTCTTTCTATGACAGTTCCTTCACTGTTGAAAAAGATCTGATTTTTTTTCTGGAAAGTAGCAGAAATGTATCTTTTAAATATCCAGTCTTCCTTGATCTGCGCATCGATCAATTTCAAAAAGTCAATTTTATCTTTCAGATTTACTTTGAACGGATCTTTTTTTACAGGTGATTTATATGAGCCTGTATGACCCTTTTGTTTTCCCATCGATAATGGCACATTTACAAGTTCCGCAGCTGTTTTGGCGTTCAGGAATGATAATTCGAAACAATCATCAAGCTTTGACAGATTACTTGTCGCGGCAAATCCCCAGGCGCCTTTAAAAAGTGTTCTGACGCCGATCCCGTTTTCAAAAGTCGTGTCGTTGTCTTCAAGATTTCCGTCATACAGAACGATCGATTCAGAATTGTCTTCAGTTACGAGCCTCACATCAATATAGGCTGATTTCTTAGCCATGAGTTTACTGATGTTCTCTGTAATTCTTTTTTTGATTTTCTCACTCATTTGAGATCCTTATTTTTTAGATATATTTAGTATGTTTTACATCGTTAGTTTCAGAAATTTTCAAAGCTTCAGTAATTGTAATTGCCAATTCAGAAATGGTAATAGGTTTCATCATGAATTTTTTTATGCCTATTTTATTTGCTTCGCTTCTGGATGCTACGGGGCTGAATCCGGTATTTAGAATTATAGGAATGTCAGGCCTGATCTCCAAAATTTTCCGCGACAATTCGGTTCCCAAAAGTTTCGGCATTGTCTGATCAGTAATAACAAGATCGTATTTTTGCGGATCGGATTTAAAGCTTGCAAGAGCCGACAAAGGTTCATTAAAAGTTTCTGAAGAATATCCTAACTCTTCAAGCATATGCTTAAGCATAAAAGTAATTTGAGGCTCATCATCAACGGCCATAACATTCAGATTCGGTCTGTCAATATCGGAATATTTGTTCTGTTCTTTCTTTTTAAGAATTTGGCCTGTAACCGGAAATAATATTCTGAAATATGTACCTTCTTTCGGATAAGTCCTTACATAGATAGTTCCGTTGTGTTCTTTTACTATACCTGAAACGACAGATAATCCCAATCCTGTACCTTCCTCTTTCGGTTTAGTAGAGAAATAAGGTTCAAAGATCCGATTTAAAATAGTTTTCGACATTCCGCAGCCGGTATCGGAAACAATAAGGCAAATATAATTATCGTCCGGAAGCACATCTGAATTCTCGGATTTTATCTCCGGACTTCCTTTTCTTACCAGGCATACTTTAAGCACGCCTCCGGTATCTTTCATCGCATATGTCGCGTTCGTGCAAAGATTTATTATAATCTGATAGATCTGTATCGGATCACATAAAACAGGTTCGCAATTTTCGTCAATGACGATTTGAAGATCAATATTTTCCGGAGTGGAAACGGAGATTAGTTTAACTACTTCTTTTACGATATTTTGAATAAAATGAGGTTTTTTATCAGTTTCGCTGTTCTGGCAGAAAGTTAAAATCTGAGCCACTAGATCTTTTGCTCTATTTGAGGCTGTCAGAACTTCGTTTAAATAACTTACAAGCTTTTCTTTGTTATCAGTTTCAAGAATAGCAAGCTGAGTGAACCCGATGATCGGCGATAAGATGTTATTAATGTCATGAGCGATCCCGCCTGAGAGTGTTCCTAAAGCTTCCATTTTTTGAGTAACACGGATCTTTTCTTCTTCCATTTTACTCTTTGATATATCCCTGAAAATTCCCTGTATGACCTTTTTTCCGTTAATAAAAGCAATATTGGCACTTATCTGGACAGGGATTGCTTTTCCATTCTTTGTTCTTATATAAAATTCGTCAGTTATGTTGCTTCCTTCCATTATATGACTATTAAACAATTCTCTATACCTTTTCTCATAACCTTCCGGACACAATTCAAAATATTGTTTTCCGATCATCTCGCTCGTTCTCATTCCCAGCAGTTCATCTGTTTTTGCGTTTACATCAATTATCACGCCGGTTTCTGTATCAGCTATAAAAATAGCATCGTTACTGCTTTGAAAAAGAATTTTATATTTATGTTCAGATTCTTCAAGAGCTTTTAAAGCTATGCAGTGGGCTAATTTTGTTCGAATAAATGCTATGCCACGAGAAATATCTTTGGCTAATTCTTCAAGAAGTTGTACTTTATCTTCGGAAAAATAAAAAGGATTTTTTGAAAATATCCTCAAAACTCCTTCGATGCGAGTGCTATAAATTATCGGAACGGCAATTGTCGATTCAAATTCAATTTTGGATGGGTCATCTACCCAGTACTTCCATAAGTTTCTGTCGATAATATTATTGCATATTTCTGTTCTCTTTTCTCTAATCACTATTGCCGTAAGGCTTTCCGGGTTTAATTCTGACAGAAAGTGATTCGCCGCAGGGATTTCGGAAGTATAATCTAAGTGTGCAAGATTTTTAATTAATTTATCCCCATCAGCAGTGTCCTCAATAATTGATATCGCAGCACGCGGAAATTTACCGGTGTTAACGATAGCGTTACAAATATTGACAAGGTATTCTTTTTCGTCATTTGAGCTTACGATTAATCTGTTTACTTCACTGATCACTCTTAAAGCTATTGTTAAAGAACTCAGTTCTTTTTCCCGCTGTTTTCTTTCGGAAATATCTCTTATCTGAGAAACAAAGTAATTTCTTCTGTCAAAGTTATAGTGACTGTATGTCAGTTCGATCGGAAATATTTCTCCATTCTTTATTTGTCCGAAAAGTTCTTCACCGCTTTCAATATTTGAAACAGTATTACCCTGTACGGCAGATTCCATGTCCTTTAAATAATTATTTCTTCTGTCTTCAGGCATAATGTGAAGAATGCTTAAACCTATTAATTCATTTTCATTGTAACCGAACATATTCCGGGCGGTTTTATTTGCATAAACTATTTTCATATTAGAATCTGAGATAATGAAAGCATCATGTGAATCCCTGAATATCAGCCTGAGCCCCTCTTCTGAGAAAATATTTTCCGAATCAGCCATTCAATAGAATCCCGTATTTATGAATCAGTTTAAAAATAAGACATTTCTAAAAGAAATGCTATAAAAAAAATAAAAGTCCCGAAAAAATCGGGACTTTTTGGTAATTATTTTATATCGTTTCAGTTCTTAGCTACAATGTACCAGAATAACATTGTCTGATCTGCAGTTGTTACATAAGATTCAGTATCAACATTAGTTACGAATGTATAAGTTCCGTATGGATCAGTAGAGGAATACACATCGTAACTTGTAGCTCCACCAACTTCATCCCATGATACCGTTAAGTCTGTGCCGTTTACGGTTGTTATTACATTGATCGGAGCTGATAGCGGAATTTCTACTACAAATACAACAGGCAATACTTTGCTTGGTTCATCTGGGTCATTTGTTGCAACCGTAATATCAGCATTGTAAGTACCTATAGCAAGTCCTGTTGCATCACAGGTCAGATTTATTGTGTTACTTCCTGACGGAGTTACTGTTCCGGAAGTTGCGCTGTTTATCGTTAGCCATGTATATGACGGTCCAGCTTCAGGTCCGGAAACAACAATATTGTCAATATTCCAGTAGGCATTTGTAGCCTGTGCCCTTGTCATGTATCCGGTAAATCTTATCTGCATATTCGCTGCAAGAACCGGAAGTGAAATGTGCTGATGTACTGTAGTGCCGGCTGTTTGATTTAATATCTGAATCCAGCCTGTTCCGTTAAAATATTCAACTCTGGCGTAACTGCCGGTTCTGAAACTAAAATCCTGATCGAAATCAAGATACAATTCAGTACAGACTGTACCGTCAAATGCGGGGGAGGTTAATACGCCTGTTACGGCATTACCTGTAATCTGAGCCCATCCTGAGTAAGAAGTCCAGTTAGAATTTGTATATCCGGTTCCCGGGAATGAAGTAAAGTCGTTCGAGTGCACGGTAATATCAGCTTTTGCACCTTTGGTTACATACGCTTTTGTGATGTCGTAAGTAAGGTCTGCAGAACCGGTATTATTAATGTTGAAAGAATCGGTATCTGTAGCATCAGGAGCAGCAGAAGTGTTTATTGAAGATACTGATAAAGTTATATTCGGTTGAGGCGCCTGCAAAATTAAACTCCATGTTCCGGAATAACTGCTTGAGCCGAATGCGTTTGTCGAAAGAACTTTCCAGTAGTAAGTACCGTCTGTCAGATCTGTACCCTGTGTGAAAGTGCTTACTGCGGGTGACTGATTTATTACAGGCGAGCTGAAGTCGGATGTATTATCAACAAGAATGGTATAAGAAGTCGCTCCTGAAACATCACCCCAATCGAATGTAGGAGTCATATCTGGAGATGTGCTTGCATCAGCAGGTGTGATTAAAGACGGAGCCGCAGGAGCAGAACCGAGCGTGACCGACCATCCTGAAGTATAAGCGCTTGAGCCGTATGTGTTAGTTGCCAATACTCTCCAATACCAAGTTCCAACCAGTAAATCTGCGGCTGGAGTATAAGTACTTGCTGTCGGGGAATTTGTGTAATTAACAGAACCGAAAGCAATGTCGTTATCAATTTGTATAGTGTAAGAAGTTGCACCACTCACATCGTTCCAGTCAAATGTCGGTGTCAGGTCTGAAGTTGAGCTTGCATTGGTCGGTAACGCAAGAGTCGGTACTGCAGGTGGAGTTGCTAGAGTTACAGTCCAAGTTCCCGAATAACTGCTTGAGCCGAATGCGTTTGTTGAAAGAACTTTCCAACTATAAGTACCGCTTGCCATATCTGTACCGGGAGTATAAGTGCTTACGGATGGTGACTGGTTAATTTCCGGTGTACTGAAATCTGAATTATTGTCAACAAGGATCGTATAAGAAGTCGCTCCCGAAACATCACCCCAATCGAATGTAGGAGTCAGGTCTGAAGTTGAGCTGGCATTTGAAGGCAAAGCAAGTGTCGGTGCCGCAGGCGGATTACCCAGTATAACTGACCAGCCCGAAGTATAAGAGCTTGAACCGTATGTGTTAGTTGCCAATACCCTCCAATACCATGTGCCCGTGGCTAAATTCGAAGCAGGTGTATATGTACTTGTTGTCGGAGAATTTGTGTATTCAACAGAGCTGAAATTTGATGTGTTGTCAATTTGAATCGTGTATGAAGTTGCTCCTGAAACATCATTCCAGTCAAATGTCGGGGTCAGATCTGAAGTTGAACTTGCGTTAGCCGGTAAAGAAAGCGTAGGCACCGCTGGAGGAGAGCCCCCGCTCGTACCGTTTACAATTACATCATCAACGCTGACACCGTATGTTCCCTGATAAATTCCCTCAAATGCAATATAAAAGTCATTCGAAAGAACTGCATCGCTGATAGGTAATGAACCCGCCTGCCAAGTAGTGTAATTACCAGTATATGTTGTACCTAATTGAACCCATGATCCGGCCGAACTTGTTTTATAATACACTTTTAAGTTGTTGTTGTATGTTGAAGGGCCTTGGCTGTAATAAGTTGTTACATATTTAAAGTTTATTGTAACATTTGAATAGCCGGACATATCAAATCTTGGCGTAACAAGCTTGCTTGTAGCGGCGCTTGCCGGTTTATAAAAAGCGAAATAGGAACCTTCAGATGGAGCCGTCGGCCTAGTAGATGTTGTCACGAAAGTCCAGCTTCCTTCCTGAGTCCATCCGAGCGGTATAGATCCGCCGTTCTCAAAACCAAGTGATGCGGCTGACGGACTGAGAGGATCCATCAGAGTCCGTGTGTTTACTGCTTTATAGTAAGAGTACTCATGTGAAGAATTATAAGAATACGCTCTATAGTAGTACAGAGTATTTTGAGTTAGGCCGGTATGGTTGTACGATGTTGTTGAACCGGCATATAAAACAGTTCCGCCGCCTGAAATTGTTTGTCCGGCAGTATAGGTCGTTCCTGTTGCCGGTGTTCCGAATGTATCGGAAGTATTCCATACGACCATTACATCATTACTACTTGAATTTTCAACCCAGCTTAAATTTATCTGAGTAGTTGAGAATGGAGTTGCAGTAATGCTTGCAGGGAAGTCAACATTGGCGCTTAACGGACCAAGATCAATTAATCCATAGCCGCTGTATCTGTCCCAACCAGCTACGGATTCAACATTGACAACATCCCTTGCCGTAGATGTAAGAACCTCTCTTATCTGAGCAGGAGTATAAGTAGGATATTTAGATTTTACTAAAGCTGCTGCTCCGGAAGCGTAAGGAGTTGCGCACGAGGTACCATTGAAAAACATATCGTAATTACCGTCTCCGAATGGGTTCCCGTAAGGTTCAGTATTTCCGGTAATCGTAACATAACCATGATCTCCTGTAATATCTGTAGTGGGAAGAATTGTAGGTGCAATGAAATCAACAGCAGCTTTGTCATCCTTTACTGCTATTCCATAGTTTGATCCCCACCATCTTTCACCGTCAATTGTGTATCCATTTGGATCAACAGTAACTCCACTGTTTACTTCTGTTGAAAGACTGCTGGCTCTTTTTCTTCCGTTATCAGCTGAAGCAGCACCTACACCGTTAACATAAGGGTGGTTTGCCGGATAATATGTGTAATTTTTGTTGTAATTTGATGTTGCAGCCATCAAAATACATCCTGCGTTATATGCGTAAGTGTACGCATTATCAGTTGTAGTGTCTGTACCATAAGAATAATCCCCGCTGAAACTCATACTTATAACATCTGCTCCGTTATCGGCGGCATAGATAGCGGCGTTAGCCATACCGACAAGAGAACCTGAGCTATTTGCTACTTTTACGGGCATAATCATACAGTTGCCGGCAACTCCAATTGCTCCAAGACTGTTATTTGCAACTGCAGCCGCTACTCCGGCACAACATGTACCATGACCCTCAATATCACTGTCATCCATAGGATCGGTATCGTTATCTCCGAAATCGTATCCGGTTACACAATGTGCAGCTAGATCCTGATGAAGATAATCAACGCCGGTATCCATAATTGCGATGATTATTGAAGAGCTTCCATATCCCTGAGAGCCATTCCATCCATCATCGGCATTAGAATCGAAACCAACAGTACCAACTTGAGGCAATGTATGAATATTGCTCGTCCAATTATATTGATACAACTGCGATGTATTTTTGTGTCCCCAATGATCATCAAACAAAGGATCACTTGGAATGGTAGTTGTATAAACAAGATATTCCGGAATAGCATCTGAAATGTTTTTATCCGCTTTGTAAATTTTTGCTACTTCCAAAGGATCTTTATCCATCGGAATATCCATTATCAACCATCTGTCCAAACCTAGATCTGAAGCAAGTTTTTTGTTTTTTGCTTCGATGTGAGCAATTTTAATATTGCTTGCTTTCTGTTTTTCGTTTATAGCATCTATTGATGCTATTCCCGTTTTTGAATACGGTTTGTTCCATTCAAAAGGCATACGGTCTTTTGAGCTCATTGCTTCATTTGTTAATTGAATTTTAAGTTTTCCCTGGCTGTACAGCGGTTTATCTCCGCTTTCGCCTCGGGGAGCATTGGCGAAAACCACCCCGAGTATAACAATTAGAGCAATTAAAAATTTTCTCATACTTTTTCCTCCTCCGTTTTTACATTGTATTGGTTTTATTTTTTAAAACTAATTAAATATAATCAATAAAATGAGTTTGTAAATGATTAATGTTAGTTTTTTTCATTACAATTATAGAAAAAAGTCCCGAAAAAATCGGGACTTTTTGGTAATTTTTTTATATCGTTTCAGTTCTTAGCTACAATGTACCAGAATAACATTG
>Ga0066600_10000778_pt1 | contig 11386 bp, 10 predicted proteins | sample Lowcelwee11metaG_FD_59486 | JGI IMG/M metagenome (GOLD analysis project Ga0066600, IMG submission 59486) | Freshwater pond sediment microbial communities from the University of Edinburgh, under environmental carbon perturbations - Low... | ecosystem: Environmental > Aquatic > Freshwater > Pond... | reverse complement strand
ACGACCTCGCCGGCCCGCTCGCCGCAGGCGGCGATGATGACGATGTCGATCTCGGCGTTGCGGCTCGTCACCTGCTGCAGCACGGTCTTGCCGGCGCCGAACGGCCCGGGGATGCAGTAAGTGCCGCCGCGGGCCACGGGGATGAAGGTGTCGATGATGCGAATGCGGGTGACCATGGGCTCCACGGGCCGCAGCCGCTCAGCGTAGCAGGTGATCGGGCGCTTGACCGGCCAGTTGAAGCTCATGGTCACGGGCACGCGGTTGCCCTTGTCGTCCTCGAGCTCGGCGATGACGTCGTTGACCGTATGTTCGCCCGCTGCGGCGATCGCGGCCACTTTCAGTTCCCCGCCCAGATGGAACGGGACCATGATGCGGTGCCGGAAGATGCCTTCCGGGACGGTCCCCAGCGTGTCGCCGGCCATGACCGCGTCCCCGGCTTTGGCCGCCGGGGTGAAGGGCCATGGTTTTTTTTCGTCCAGCGGGCTGAGGTAGACGCCGCGTTCGAGGAAGAAGCCGCAGCGGACCGCCAGTTCAGGGAGCGGGTTTTGCAGGCCGTCGTAGATCTGGGCCAGCAGTCCGGGCCCCAGGCGCACGGACAGAAGATCGGCCGTGAACTCGACCTTGTCCCCGATGCCGATGCCGCGCGACATCTCGAAGACCTGCATTTCGGCCCGGCGCCCGCGGATGCGGATGGTCTCCGCCTTGAGTTTCTTGCCGCCGCTGGCCACGTAGGCGACCTCGTTCATGGAAACATCGCCGTCGACCTCGACGGTGACCATGTTGCCGTTGACCCCGACGACCTTTCCTTCAGTCATTTCGCTTCTCCGTATCCAAATGCGGGCTGGCGGCGTTCATCCAGGCGGCCGCGATGTCCAGGACCCGGGTGTATTCTTGAGCGAACGCCTCGCGGCCCGGCTCGGTCCGGAAACGGTTTTTTCGTTCCAGGAGCAGCAGCTTCAGGCGATAGGCGATCAGGCGTCCCATGTCGAACTGGGTTCCGCTTTCAAGTTCTTCGAGAAAAGACCAGCGCTTGCGGTCCAGGGCGGTCTCGACCGCCTTGGGCGTCCCGGCAGCGAGCACCTCCTTGATCATGGCGGGCAAGCCCGCGGCAAACGGCGCCTCGCGCAGGAATGGGTCCGGGCTGAGGCCCAGCTTGTGGGCGCGCTGCACGGCCAGTTCGTTGCGCAGGGCTGTTTCCCATGATGAGTATGCCAGCCAGACGTCATGATCGCCGGGCCGGGGCGTGAGCGCGTCGAACGAAATGCGCAAGAGCAGGGCGTGGTCGCTTGCGGCCAGCTGTTCGCGGCACATGGCAAGCCAGGCCCTGCTGCTGAACGGGGGGGCGTCGTCGAAAAAGAGCATGGGCAGCGACGCCACGAAGTAATAATACTGGGTCAAGTTAAGAATCCTGCTTCAGGGCCTCGGCGACGATCCGGGCCATGGCCGGGTTGAGGAAAATGGCGAGGTTCTCCGCGATGCTCTCGGCGGAAAAGTCGTAATAGGCCTGGCCGTTCTTCTCGGCGACGCGAAAACCGTCGACCACGTCGGCGGAGGCCTTGATCTCGATGCCCGAGGCGATCCTGCCGGCCAGTGCCTGGCGCAGCGCCTTGGCCATGGGTTCGAACCGTTCCCCGGGCAGCAGGACCTCGATCCGGTCCTGGCGTTCGGGGGTCCAGTTGGCGATCATGGCGGCGATGGCTGAGCTGATCTCACTGTCCCCGAGGGCATTTTTGGCCTTTTCCTTCAACAGCGCGGAGAAAAGGGCTTCCAGCTGTTTCCTGACCTTCAGTATCAGGTCCCGGGAGGCCTGCTGCAGCGATTCGCGGCCGGAGCGCTCCAGCTGCTCCTGTGTCTGCCGGGCCTTGGCCAGCAGGGCTTCGGCCTGCGTCCGGGCTTCGGCCACGATGCCTTCGGCCTGCGCCCGGGCCTGATTAAGCAGGGTTTCGCTCTCCAGGCGCACCTTGTCCACGCCGTCGCGATGGATGGTATCGATCAGTTCCCTCAACTGCACGTCGGGTATGTCTTTGGCTTCCATGCCTGAATTCTATTTTAATCTGGCGCTGCTGTCAATTTCCCGGACTAGAGCCCAAGGAAGCGGACGGCCAGGCCGGAAAGGAAGATCGCGCCGCCCGCCAGCGCGTGGGCGTAGCGTTCGAGGCGGCCGAAGCGCACGAACGTCAGCCCCCAGGTGGAAAGGGCGATGATGGTGAGCATGGTGGCCAGGGTGGCGATGCCGAAAGCGGCGGTGACCAGGATGACTCCGGGGAGGCTGTGCTTGGCGGCCGGATACATGATCAGGGGGATCAGCGGCTCGCAGGGGCCGAAGACGAATATGGTGAAAAGGATCCACGGGGTGATGTTGGCCTTTTCCCGGCGCTCGTGGACGTGGGCGTGGTCGCTTTCGTGCTGGTGCAGGTGCTCGTGGACCTCGCCGTCGGCATGGAGGTGCGTATGGCGATGGGGCTTGTTTTTGACGGCCCGGTGCAGGCCCCAGATGAGATAGGCGAAGCCGAAACCGATGAAAAGCCAGGAGGCGGCGTTGCCGCGCCAGGACTCGGTGGCTTCGAGCTTGGTCACGGCGATGCCCAGGGCCAGGCCGAGGAAGCCCAGCGCCACCGAACTGAGCACGTGGCCCAGGCCGGAGAGGAAAGCGATGGCCAGGGTCTTGCGCAGCGGCCAGCTGCGGGCCTTGGCCATGGCGATGAAGGGCAGGTAGTGGTCGGGGCCGACCAGGGTGTGGAAAAAGCCCAGGGCCACCGCCGTGCCGGCCAATATCCAGATCTCGTTGCTGATCATCGCGATTCCTTCGGCGCTCCGATTTTAAATGGGCATTATATCATAAACTTTTGCGTTTCGCAGCGCGGTTGTATGCGCCCTAGTAAGTATGATAAAATTTTTTCAGGTAAAATTCAGAAATGTCGTCGCAATTTTTAACCAAGCTGCCGCGCTGGTTCACCCCGACCCGCGTTTTCATCTTCAGCTTTGCCGGATTTATTCTGCTGGGAGCGGTGTTCCTCTGGCTGCCGCTGGCCACGACCGGGCGGCAACTGCCTTTTATCGATGCCCTGTTCACCGCCACCTCGGGGGTATGCGTGACCGGCCTGACCGTGGTCGACGTCGGCAAGGACCTTTCCTCGTTCGGCCAGGTGGTGACCCTGGTCCTTTTCCAGATCGGCGGCCTGGGTATCATCACCTTTTCGGTGCTGTTGTTCTCGATCATGGGCCGGGGGATCTCCTTCAGGGACCAGGAGATCATCCAGTTCGCTTTCCTTCATACGCCGCGGCGCGATTTCCTGAAGCTGATCCGCACCATTTTCGTTTTCACCATCAGCATCGAGAGCGTGGGGGCGCTGCTGCTGTTCATCCGCTTTTCCCTTGAGTTTCCCGCAGGCCGGGCCCTGGTGCTCGCGGTCTATCATTCCGTTTCCGCGTTCAACAACTGCGGCTACTCCCTTTTTTCGACGAGTTTGATGAATTATCGCGGTGATCTCGCGGTCAATCTGGTGGTCATGGTCCTGATCGTCCTCGGCGGCATCGGATTCATCGTGCAATATGAAGTGCTCGCCAAGTGGCGTGGCCGCATCCGTTCCCTGTCGCTGCATACGAAGATGGTCCTGCGCGTGACGCTTTTCCTGATCGTCGGAGGCGCGGCGTTGTTTTTCTTGATGGAAACAGGCCGGGCGCTCAAGGGCGTTTCCCTGCCGTCGTCCCTGCTGGCATCGGCGTTCCAGTCGGTCACCGCCCGCACCTGCGGCTTCAATACCGTGGACATCGGCCAGCTCGCCAACCCCACGCTGCTGCTGCTGATGGTCCTGATGTTCATCGGCGCCTCCCCGGGATCGACCGGAGGCGGCGTCAAGACGACGAGCTTCTCGCTGATGATGCTGATGATCTGGAACAAGATCAAGGGCCAGGATGACGTCAATGTGTTCAACCGCACTATCCCCCGGGAGATCCTGAACCGCACCGTGGCCATCCTCATGGCCTCCGTATTGATCATCTTTATCGTGGTCTCCTTTTTGTTGCTGACGAACAGGGACCCTGGGGCCACCCCCCAGGAGAGCCGCCCTGATTTTATCGTTTATCTTTTCGAGGCGATATCCGCCTTCGGCACCGTCGGGTTGTCCATGGGGATCACGCCGGAGTTGAACTCCATGCAAAAGATCGCCGTCATCGTCCTGATGTTCGTCGGCCGCATCGGACCGATCACCCTGGCCTACGCCTGGTATTCCCGGAAAACAGGGTTGGTCTACGCCGAGGAATCGGTCATGGTGGGCTGAGGAGAAAAAAATGCAAAAAAGGGTATTCGTGATCGGCCTGGGGATCTTCGGCTTCAATATCGTCAAGGAGCTTTATGAGAACGGGTTCGAAGTCGTCGCCATCGACAAGAACAAGCACGTCGTGCAGGGCATCCGCGACCATGCGACCAAGGCCATCGTAGCCGACGCCACGGACAAGGAGATCATCGACCGCGTCGGCATCCAGGAGGAGGACACGGTGATCATTTCCTTCGGCGAGGACCTGGCCGCCAGCACCCTGATCACGCTGAACCTGAAGCAGCATAAAATAAAGAATATCATCGTGAAAGCGCCCAACGACGAGCATAAGATGATACTGGAAAAGGTCGGGGCCAACCACGTGATCATCCCAGAGAAGGAGATCGCTCACAAGGTCGCCAGGGGGATCATCTCGCCGAACGTCCTCGATTACCTGCCTCTCTCCGAGGAGTATACCATCTTCGAGATGGCCCCCCCGGAAAGCTTCCTGGGCAAGAGCATCGGCGAATTGCAATTGCGCACGCGCTTCCATATCGAGGTGATCGCCGTCAGGGAATTGATCTCCGACAAGTTTTTCATGGTGCCTCCCGCCGACTTTGTCGTCAAGGACGGGGAGGTGCTGCTCGTCGTCGGCAAAGAAGCCGACATTAAGCGCATATCGTAACGTCCGGCCGTTCTGATTTTCCCGGCCCCCGGCGCGGGAAGCCGCGGGGGATCGCCGGGATTTGAGTTTTGCGGATTTTCAGGTATAATGATTCTCCTTGACCGATAAAATAGAACCATGAAATATTTTTCAAGAACAACCAATCATCGCCGGCAGCTGAGAATCACGGGCGGGCTGAGATGAGACTTCTGGATTACATGGACCGCGAGCTGATCTTCCTGGACCTGCAGGCGCGGTCCAAGGACGGCGCGATCGCCGAGATCGTCAGGCGCATGAAAGAGAATAATGCGATCCGGAGCGAATCCGATCTGCTGGATGAGATCAACAACCGGGAAACCCAAGGCGGGACGTCCCTGGGCAATGGGGTCGCCATCCCCCATGCCCGTCTGAAATCCGTTGACCGGATCATCGTGGCCATGGGCAGATTATCCGAGGGTATCGATTTCGGCGTGGCCGGTCATGAGCCGGTGCGCCTCATTTTTATATTGGTCACGCCCTCGGACAAGGCGGGCGAATATTTGAAAGTCCTGGCCAAGCTGTCGAAATTCCTCAAGGAAAAAAAACTGTTGCAGAAACTCTTTGCCAGCGCTTCCATCGAGGCGACCTGGGAGCTGTTCGAGTCCTGCGAGCACCAGGATATTTAAAGCCCCGGAAAAACCGACCGCTTCCTGGAGCTTGGGGTGTTTTCCTGGCCGGAATTTATGCTATGATGTAAGAGATGGTCGAGAATATCTTTCCGCAGATACTGATCGTTTTTGGCTTCACCATACTTGTTGCCTATGTCTCGGCGCTTTTCCGCTTCCCGGTCATCATCGCCTTCATCCTTTCCGGAGTGCTGATCGGGCCCAATGGTTTCAAGCTGATCTCCCACAGCCGCCTGATCGACAACATGGCCGAGATCGGGCTAGCCATGCTGCTCTTCACGATCGGGCTGGAATTCGACAAGGAAAAGATAAAAAACGTCAGGAGGTATTTTTTCCAGGGCGGCGGTCTGCAGGTCGTACTTACCGCGTTTATTTTTGGAATTGTTTTGCTGCTGCTGCATTTTGAAATCAAGCAGATCGTGTTCATTTCCTTTCTGTTGACCCTCAGCAGCAGCGCCCTCGGTTTCAGGATCCTGCAGGAAAAGAGGATCACCCATTCGCTTCACGGCAACCTGATCGCGGGCATCCTTCTCTTTCAGGACATGGCCTTTGTCCCGATGCTCATGACCATTCCCCTGCTGGCTAAAACCTCCCATTCCGTATCTTTCCCCCTGCGGGAGTTTGTCGCTTACCTGTTGCTTTTCATCGTCATCCTGGTCCTTTTTAAGCGCTATGGAGAGAAGATCTTTCGTTACCTGGTAAAATTCCATTACCGCGAGCTCAACCTGATGCTGGCCATCTTTATCCCCTTCGCGTTCAGCATCCTGAGTTTTAAGCTCGGTTTCTCTTATGCGTTGGGAGCCTTCGTTGCCGGAGTCTTGCTCTCGGAAAGCGATTTCCACCTGCAGGTCGTCTCGGACATCGTTCCGTTCAAGGATATCTTCAACGCTTTTTTCTTCATCGCGGCCGGGATGCTTTTTGAATTGTCGACTTTCCTGGTGAACTGGCAAAAGATACTTTTGTTGGTCATCGTCGTATTATTGGTGAAGGGAGCAGTGCTTTTCCTCGTGGCCAGGACATTTAAATTCAAGCCGCGGTATGCGGTTTATACGGCTTTTTTCCTGTTTCAGATCTCGGAGTTTTCGTTTGTGCTGGCCAACGTGGGCTGGCGGCATGAGATCATCAGCAAGTCGCAATTCAACATCTTCTTCTCGGCAACCATCCTGACCATGCTGCTGACGCCCCTGCTGATCGCGGTCGCCGAGAAATATCTCTTCGCCAAGGATGAGAAAGAGGCGGAAGTGCAGGCGCAGGCCCGTTTGAAAAACCATACGGTCATCGCGGGCTACGGCTTGACCGGAAAAAACCTGGCCTTGGCCTTGGCCAAAGTCCATATCCCCTTTCTGGTCGTTGATTTGAACTATGACAATGTGAAAAGGATGAAAAAGGAACAGATCCCGGTTTTTTTCGGTGACATTTCCAGCGAAGAGGTCCTGGAAATGGTGAACATCAGGGCCGCTACCATCCTGGTGGTGGCGATCTCCGACCCGCATGCCGCTAAGATTGCCGTCAGCAAAGCCAGAAAAATGAATCCCTGCCTGCAGATCATCGCCCGCACAAGGTATTTTTCTGAAATTGAGAATTTTTACCGCATCGGCGCCAATGAAGTGATCGGGGAGGAGTTCGAGACTTCGATCGAGATCTTCAGCCGCGCTTTGCGCCACTACCACATCCCGACCAATGTGCTGGAAAACATCGTCAAGACGATCCGCAACCAGAACTATGCCATTCTGCGGGGAAGGAGCACCGTGGACATACGCTGGGAAAAGCTGAACGCCCTGATCGAGGCGGGAACCGTGGAAACGTTCCTGATCGATGACTCGATGTATGCCTGTGATAAGAGCTTGCAGGAACTTGACCTGCGCCGGACGACGGGGGCGACCATCGTCGCCCTGGTCAGGAAAGGGAAGAGCCATCCCAGCCCACGTGCCGATTTCGTGATCCGGGCCAATGATATTGTTGTTCTGACCGCCGCCCACCAAAACCTGGAGCGGGCCTTTCTTTTTTTGGAAAAAGGCGAATCTTAAAACACAAGCAAACGCTTCCTGTCGGCAGTGTGCATGGCGACCGGCTGGACCGGCGCAAGGTGAATGCGATAAGAGCAAGCTGCTTGCGCTGTTCACGGAGCCGCCTTTTGCATCATCTCACAAATCGCGAAACACCGTTGCCGGCGGTGGACAGCCATCGGCAGGTGCGGGCGGCAGCAGGGCGATCGACAGGACGCTTATGAAAAACCCGGTGAGCAGCAGCCAGGAGGCGGCTCCTGTGGCGCCGGGGATTTCCAGCGCCACCGAGGAGCCCAGCGCTGCGAGCGTCAGGTTGGGACTGAAGAGAAGATAGGTCCGCCGACCGCCGCCGCTGGGCAGCCAGCGGCGGTGCAGGATCTCGCGCCAGCCGAGGAGGAAGATCGCCGTCCCCAGGGGCAGCAGCGCCCAGGGAATGACCAGGCGCTGCCAGCCCACCTGCAGCCCCAGTGAGACGAACAGCAGTGGGATAAGGAAGCGCTGGCTGATCGGGGCGATCGTTTCCTCGACGCAATGCCCCCGGTGACTGGAGCGGCTCATGAACAAACCGAGAAAAAAGGCGGTCTTGATCGCCGAAAAGCCCAGCCGCTCCCCGAGGGCGCACACGGCCAGCAGCAGCAGCACCACCAGATGCACGCGCCAGTGGGTGGCTGTATCCAGGATGCGGTCGAAGCCGCGCCGCACATGAACGGCTAGGCGGCTGACCAGCCAGATGATGGCCGCGATGCCCAGCAACTGGAGCGGGATCCATGCCGGGCGGGCGTCGCGCCTGAGTGTGACGTACAGCGATAGGGCGACGATGGCCAGCATTTCGAGGGCGACCATTGACTGCAGGACGAAATAGCGGGCCCTGCCATCCATCTCTCCGAATTGTTTCCAACAGCTGTGGGACATGCCCACCGAGCAGCCGGTCAGGACCGCGGACGCCAGCAGCGCTTCGGAAACGTTTAGCCCCGCCAGGTTCGCCAGCAGGAATATGAACGGATATTGAGCCAAGGACCAGGCCAATCCGTAACGCAACGGCTTCCAGAACTGCCGCAGCCGCGGCAGATCGATCTCCAGGCCCACCTCGAAAAGCAGCAGCAGCAGCCCGATCTGTCCGGCCTGGATGAGCATGGCTTCGAGGTGATTGGCGGCCAGGGGGCTGAGCAGCACGCCGAAAAGGACGAACAGCGGGTAGGAAAGGGCCGGGCGGCGCATCTTGCGGCTGAGGTCGGGAACAGTCATGATCAGCAGGATGAGGATGACCAGGACCTCGATGTGATTCATGGCTGCTCCGGGCGGCTCATGTTATTTTTTTAGCGCGGCCTTGGAGAACAGGATGTCGGGGATCGCGGCGTCGAACTCGATCTCATGGATGACGAATTCGGTCCCCTCGCCCGCCTTCATCGCGTCCTTGAAGCGGGCGCGATCGGGCACCCAGCGGCCGTCGAAGCGGCGCACGCTCTCCACCGTGGTAGTCTTGAGCAGCTTGCCGCTGCGGGCGAACAGCTCCTCTTTCAGGACGGTGTAGCGCTCGCGGTCCACCCAGAGGCGGCGCCTGGGGTAAGCGGCATCGGCTTTCTTGGCTGCCAGGTCAAGGACCCGGCAAGGCCGGCCCAGGAGCGTCTCCTCGCCTGCCGCCGCCACCGCGTGGTTGCCTTCCAGGCGGGGATCCTCCAGCATGTCCTCGTAGGAGAGGTCGGAGCCCATGACCGACTGGCGCAGCATGTGGCCGGCGATGAGGATGATGCGGTCGCTGGCCGGGTAATAGGTCCACAGCTGGTCGCCCAGCTTCAGCATCTTCGTCCCCCTTTCCCGCGGCGGGTCGAGGTACTCGGAGAACGACTTCTCGGTCCCGCGGATCCAGGACTTGATGCGTATGGAGCGGCTGGCGCGGCGGCCGTGGATGATCATCTCCGAGAGGATGACCTTGTTGCCCGCGACGCGATTGGCGTCGATCTTCTTCAACATGTCGCCGGTGTTCTCTTCCGGCGTCCCGCCCAGGAGCCCGCCGGCCAGGGCGAGGACGATAAATACGACGGGGAGCGCCGCATGATCCTTCATGATTCCAGCTCCTTGAGCAGGCGCGAGGTCTGCCGCTTGTAGATCGCCCGGCCCGCCGTGGCCGCGCCGAGCACGGTGGCGGCCAGCCCGGGGATGAAGCCGATGAAATAGGCCGTGCCGGTCACCTGGGTGCGGAAGCGGGTCGACATCAGCAGGGTGGCGTTTTTCATCATGGCGCTCAGGTCGAGGCCGTGGCTCTGTCCGTAGTAACCCAGGGCCAGACCCAACGCCGTTCCGATCGCGGAGCCGATCAAGCCGATGACCGCCGCTTCGCCAAGCAGGGAACGGAACACCCGCCCCTTGGTCTCGCCCATGGCCAGGCGCACGCCGATCTCGCCGTAGCGGCGGATGTTGCCCATCAGGCCGGTGTTCCAGAGCACGATGAACATGGCAGCCAGGAAAATGCCCACGATCGCTCCCAGCATGGCGTCCATCAGTTTGAGCATCTCGCCCATGCCGCTCAAGGCGACCAGGTTGTCCATGCGCGGGGCGAAGGGGTCGTTGTCCGCGGCGAATAAGGAGTTGAAGCGCTCGGCTTCCCGCTCGGCCAGGCGGTGGTCGTAGAACCCGCCGCGAAAGAAACCGAGGATCTCGCCGGCAGTGTCGTCCATGTCCAGGACCCGGCGCATGGCGGCGATATCGGCGATCATCATGCCGCGGTCCATGGCCGGCGCTCCGAAGCGGAAGGTGCCGGAAACGATGAAATTGGCCGTGGTCATGCCGCCGTACATGGTGCCGGCGATCAGGGTTATGCTGGCGCCCGGCGCGATGCCCAGCGTGGTTGCGAAGTCATGGGCCAGGAGTATCTCCTCCCGCTGGCGCGGCAGCGCACCGTTGACCAGCGCCGGCGCCAGGTCGAGGATGCCCGGTTCGGGCGAGGCGGCGGAGAGCAGGTCGACGGCCAGGCCCCCGACCGGCCCCTGGGCGCGGGTCTCCCCGTTGGCGTCGGGAACATCGAGCAGCCCGGCGAAGCGGATGCGCGGCGTCCAGTTAAAGGCGGGAAAATCGCGGCGCAGGCGTTCCAGAAGCCTGGCGGTCCCGGCCAGGGCCAGATCGTTGGGCAGTTGTTCGGCCTCGGCGGCGTATGCCCGGCTCATGACCTTGACATGGCCCGAAGCGAGGCGGGCGTTGGTCCGCAGGAAGTTGTCCTCGCCGCCCTTGATCCAGGCGTGGAGGAATACGGTCAGCATGACGCCGAAGATCACGGTGAGCAGCGGGAACAGACTGCGCGAACGGTCGCGCCACAGCCCCAGGCATAGGAAGCGGATCATGAAAACCTCCCGCGCAGGGCGTCGGTGGGCTTCAGGCGGGCAATGCGCCGGGTGGGCAGGAAACTGACGATGGTGGTCACCGCCAAGGCGATCATGACGATGCCCAGGATGAGCCAGGCGCTGTAGACCGGGTATATCCTTTCGCCGATCGACACGCCCATGCCCTCGGTGCCGGCGGGAAGGGCGAAGCCGGACCGCGCCTGCAGCCAGAGCAGCGGCAGGCCGTACAATGCTCCCAGGATGACGGCCAGAATGCCGTGCAGCGCCCCTTCCAGCGTGAAGAGGCGGATGACCTGGCCGCGGGTGAAGCCCAGGGCGACCAGGGTGCCGATCTCGCGCCGGCGGCGGAAGATGGCCAGCACCTGGGTGTCGAAGATGGCCAGCATGCCCAGCGACAGGAAGATAGCCAGGAAAATGTAGCGCCCGTAGCTCTTGGTCTTGACCAGGGCGCGCAGGTCGC
>Ga0066600_10000775_pt1 | contig 11411 bp, 9 predicted proteins | sample Lowcelwee11metaG_FD_59486 | JGI IMG/M metagenome (GOLD analysis project Ga0066600, IMG submission 59486) | Freshwater pond sediment microbial communities from the University of Edinburgh, under environmental carbon perturbations - Low... | ecosystem: Environmental > Aquatic > Freshwater > Pond >... | reverse complement strand
GCATTCGGCCAGGCCGTAGGGCGTGCCGCGGCCGGTGGTGAAGACGTGCAGGTTCATGCCCGCAGCGAGCTGCAGCGTGCCGCAGATGAAGTCGCTCGCCGGGGTGGCTGCGAAGATCAGGCCCTTCTGTTTCACTTTCTCGCCGGGCGAGATCACGCCGTGGATCGGGCCGGTGCCGCTCTTGACGATGGAGCCCATGGCCTTTTCCACGATGTTGGACAGGCCGCCTTTCTTGTTGCCGGGCGTGGTGTTGGCGCTGCGGTCCACCAGGCCCTTGTTGAGGTAGGCGTCGTACCAGGCCATCTCGCGCACCATGGCGTCGGCCACGTCGGGGCTGGCGGCGCGCGTGGTCAGCAGGTCGATGCCGTCGCGCACCTCGGTCACTTCCGAGAACATCACGGTGGCGCCGGCGCGCACCAGCAGGTCGGTGGCGTAGCCCACGGCCGGGTTGGCGGTGACGCCAGAAAACGCGTCGCTGCCGCCGCACTGCACGCCCACCACCAGGTCCGACGCGGGGCAGGTTTCGCGCTGGCGCTGGTTCAGCCGCTCAAGATGGACGCGGGCCTGCCTGAGGATGGAGTCGATCATCGACATGAAACCGACGTGGGCCTCGTCCTGCAGCGTGACCACATCGAGTTCGCTGCCGCGCTGGTCGCTGATCGGGATCGAACCCGGCGGCAGCAGGCGCTCGGGCTGCAGCTTCTCGCAGCCCAGACTGAGCACCATGACCTCGCCGCCGAAGTTGGGGTTGGTCGAGATGTTGCGCAGGGTGCGGATGGGGATGATCGCGTCGGGCGCGTCGATCGCCACGCCGCAGCCGTAGGTGTGCTCCAGGCCGACCACGCCGTCCACGTTCGGGTACAGCGGCAGCAGCTCGCTGCGGATGCGTTCGACCGCGAAGTCGAGCACGCCGGCCACGCACTGCACGGTGGTGGTGATGGCGAGCAGATTGCGTGTGCCCACGCTGCCGTCGGCGTTGCGGTAGCCCTGGAAGCTGTGGCCGGCGAGCGGCGGCAGATCGGCCGGCGGCGTGGGCGCGGGCAGACCCTGCAGCGAGCGCGCGGCCGGCATCACCAGCCGCTGCTCGTTGACCCATCCGCCTGCCGGTATGGCCACGCCGGTGTGGCCGATGACCACGTTGTAGCGCCGCACGGCGGTGCCGGCGGGCAAGTCCACCAGCGCCACCTTGTGGCCCTGGGGCACGGCCTCGACCAGCACCGGTCCGTCGGTGAGCGCGGCGCCGGGTTTCAGGCCGCCATCGTTCACGACGATGGCCACGTTGTCCGCCGGGTGCATGCGGATGCCGCGGGGTGCAGGAGAGGAGAGGCTGCTCATGACAAGTGGAATATCACGAAAGAGAGGAAGAAAACCGCTGGTGGACAAATGGCACCGGTACGGGAGGGGAAGCTCATCCCAGGGCGCCGCGGAACCGGCTTTGCCGGGCCGCAAGCGCCGCCCCCTTGAGGGGGTCGCGCGAAGCGCGGCGGGGGTGGTTCATCTAATCCGCCTTTATGTTCCGGCTCGTGATCAGTTTCTGCCAGCGCGCGAATTCCGACGCCTGGAACGCCGCGAACTGCTCTGGCGTGTTGAGCACCACTTCAAAGCCCAGCTCCAGCAACTTCGGCGTCACGGCCGGGTCGTTGATGGTGGCGACAATGGCGTCGTGAATCCGCTTCTTCACGTCGGCCGGCAGGCCCTTGGGCGCTGCCACGGCCTGCCAGGACTGCACGTTGGCGTCCTTTACGCCGCTTTCTTCCAGCGTGGGCACATCGGGCAGCAGCGGCGAGCGCTTGGCGCTGGTGATGGCCAGGGCGCGCAGCTTGCCGGCCTTGATCTGCGGCATGGCGGTGTTGATGTTCATGAAGGACGACTCCACCTGGTTGCCCAGCAGGTCGCTCATCACCGGGCCGCCGCCTTTGTAGGGCACGTGCACGCCGCTGGTGCCGGTCTGTTGCCAAAAGAGTTCGGCGGTGAGGTGGTCACTGCTGCCGTTGCCCGACGACGCGAAGCTCATCTTGCCGGGATTGGCCTTCTGGTAGGCGATCACCTCCGCAACCGACTTGCGCTCTGAGGCGGCGGGCACGACCAGCACGTTGGGCGCCTGCACCACGACCGTGATCGGGTCCAGATCTTTGAGTGCGTCGTACTGCACCTTGAACAGGTGCGGCGCGATCACGAAGGGGCCGAGCGATGACACGAACAGCGTGTGGCCGTCGGCCGGCGCGCGGGCGATGAAGGTGGCGCCGATGGTGCCGGTGGCGCCGGGCTTGTTGTCCACGACCACGGTGGCACCGCCGAGCTTTTCGCCCATCTTGCCCGACAACGTGCGCGCGATCAGGTCGGTGGAGCCGCCGGGCGGGAAGGGCACGACGAGGGTGATGGGTTTGTCGGGCCAGGCGAAGGCGCTGAGGCTGGTGGTCGCGGCCACGAGCAGGGTGATGAGCGATTTTTTCATGGGGTGTTGTCTCCGGTGGGGTGGGGAACGGGGCGCCCGGGGGCGCCGCCGCGGGGCTTATTCGAGGGTGATCTTTTCTTCGCGCACGACCTGCGCCATCTCGGGCAGTTCGGCCTTGATCCAGGCGGCGAATTCGGCGCTGGTCATCTTGGAGGGCTCCAGGCCCAGCGTCTGCAGTTTTTCTTTCACGTCGGGCAGGGCGGTGATGCGTTGCACCTCGGCCTGCACGGCGTTGACGATGGCGGTCGGCGTGCCGGCGGGGGCCAGCAGACCCTGCCAGCTGCCGGTCAGGAAGTTGGGCACGGTCTCGCTCACGGCCGGGGTGTCGGGCAGCTCGCTGAAGCGCTTGGCACTGGACACGGCGAGCAGCTTGAGCTTGCCGGCCTTGACGTGCGGGTAGGTCGCGACCATGCCGTTGAAGGTCACGTCCATGTGGCCGCCGACCAGGTCGGTCATGGCCTGCGAGCCGCCCTTGTAGGGCACGTAGTTCCACTGGATGCCGTTGCGACGCGCGAACTGCACGCCGGCCAGGTGGGTGGCGCTGCCCATGCCGGCGGCGGCCGCAAAATTCAGCTTGCCGGGGTTGGCCTTGGCGTACTTCACCAGCTCGGCGATGTTGTTGGCCGGCACCTTGGTGCTCACCACCAGCAGGTGCGGCGAGTAGCCGACCATGGCCACCGGGACGAAGTCTTTGATGACATCGAACGGCAGCTTGTAGAGCGACGGACTGATGGTGAGGTTGCCCACGTCCATCAGCACAAAGGTGTAGCCGTCGGCGGGCGACTTGGCCACCAGGTCGGCGCCCACGTTGCCGGCCGAACCGGCGCGGTTTTCCACCACCACGTTCTGGCCGAGCTTCTCGGTCATCTTGAGGCTGATCAGGCGCGCCAGCACGTCGGACGTGCCGCCGGCCGGGAAGGGCACGACGATGCGGATGGGCTGTTTGGCGGGCCATTCCTGGGCCCAGCTGGCGAGGGGCATCAGGGCAACGGCGCCGAGCGACAGGCAGAGGGTGCGTCTGGCAAAAGTCATGGGGTGGTGCTCCGGGTGTTGTGGCTCAAAGAGCCGGGTGGCTGAAGGTGATCCAGTTCGGGTTCTGGCCCATGGGCAGGCGCTGTTGCAGCGCCAACGCGCCGGTGGAGGGCTCGATGCGGTAACGGCTCAGGTGGTGCGAGAGCTGGCCCACGGCGAGCAGGTGCTGTCCGTCGGGCGTGATGGCGAAGCCGCGCGGGCAGCTTTCGGTGGCCGTGTGACCCCGGGGCTCGACGCGGCCGGTGCTGGCGTCCACCGCAAAGGCGGCCAGGGTGCTGCTGGTGCGCTCGCTGGTGTAGAGCAGGGCGCCATCGGGTGTGAGGTGCAGGTCGGCCGCCGAGGGCGGGCCGCTGAAGCCGGGCGGCACGGTGGCCGCGGTCTGCACATGCGCGAGCGTGCCCGTGGCAGCGTCGTGGGCCAGCACGTCGAGCGTGGCGTCCAGCTCGTTGAGCAGGTAGACGAAGCGCCCGGTGGGGTGGAAGCGGATGTGGCGCGGGCCGGCACCGGGGCGCTGGCGCCAGGCCGGCGGCGTGTTGGGGCTGAGCTGGCCGGTGGTGGCATCGAAGCGGAACTGCAGCACTTGGTCGCCGCCCAGGCTGGTGGCCAGCACATGGCGGTTGTCGGGCGTGCTCAGGATGCAGTGCGCGTGGGGCGGCGTGGGCACGAGCTGCCGAACATCGCCCGCGATGCCACCGTCGGCAATGGGGCTCACGCTCACGCAGTTGGCCGGGTACGAGGCCGCGAACAGCCAGCGCCCGCTGGGGTCGGTCGACACATACGCCATGCTGCCGGGCAGGGCGGCTTCGCCCAGGGGCTGAAGCCGACCGGTGGTGGCATCGATGGCGAGTGTGACCACGGCCAGAGGTTCGCTGCGTCGCGCCACGTAGAGCCAGCGCCCGCAGGGGCTCAGCGCCATGGGCATGAGCGTGCCGCCGAGCCTGACGGTGTGCAGCGGACGCAGGCCGCCGTCGGCGTCCAGCGCCAGCGTGTGCACGTCGCCGCTGTCGGCGTGCGAGACGAAGACAAAGCGCTCTGTCATGACCGCCTCACAGGCCCAGCGTGCGCGGCAGCCACAGCGACAACCAGGGCAGGTAGGTCACCATCAGCAGCACCACGAACAGCGCCATGAAGAACGGCATGAGCGCCTTGGAGACCACGCCGATCTTGAGCTTGGCGATGGCGCTGCCGACGAAGAGCACGGTGCCCACCGGCGGCGTGATCAGGCCGATGCCCAGGTTCACCATCATGATCATGCCGAAGTGCACCGGGTCCACGCCCATCATCTTCACCACCGGCAGCAGAATGGGCGTGAGGATCAGGATCAGCGGCGACATGTCCATCAGCGTGCCCAGCACGATCAGCAGCACGTTGATCAGCGCCAGGATCACGTACTTGTTGTCGGAGAGTTCGGTGAGAAAACTGGTGACCCGAAGCGGGATCATCATCAGCGTCATGATGTAGCCGAAGGCCGCGGCGAAGCCGATCAGGATCATCACGATGGTCACGGTCTTGACCGTGCGGTGCATCAGCTTGGGCAGGTCGCTCCACTTGTAGTCGCGGTAGATGAACATGGTCACGAAAAAGGCCCAGACCACCGCGATCGAAGCCGATTCGTTGGCCGTGAACACGCCCGAGAGAATGCCGCCCAGGATGATGACCATGGTCATCAGACCCCACAGCGCTTCGCCGCAGATCTTCAGCGCTTGCTTCAGCGGGATCACCTCGCCTTTGGGGTAGTTGTGTTTCTTCGCCTTGTAGAGGCACAGGATGGCGAGCGTCAGCCCCATCAGCAGGCCGGGCAACACGCCGGCCATGAACAGCGCGGCGATGCTCACCGTGCCGCCGGCGGCCAGCGAATACAACACCGCGTTGTGGCTGGGTGGGATCAGGATCGCCTGCACCGAGCCGCTCACCGTGACGGCGGTGGCGAAGTCGCGCGGGTAACCCTTCTTCTCCATCTCGGGGATCAGCACCGAGCCGACCGAGGCGGTGTCGGCCACGGAAGAACCCGAGATTGCACCGAAAAAGGTGGAGGCCAGGATGTTCACCAGCGACAGGCCGCCGCGCACGAAACCGACCAGCACGTTGGCGAACGCGACCAGGCGCCGCGCCATGCCGCCCTCGGCCATGATGGCGCCGGCCAGCACGAAGAAGGGGATGGCGAGCAGCGAAAACTTGTTCACGCCCGAGGCAATCTGGATCATCACCGCGTCGAGCGGGATGTCGATGTACAAGGCGCCGGCCAGCGCGGCCAGCCCGAGCGAAAAGGCGATGGGAACGCCCAGCAGCATGAGCAGCACGAAGCTGCCGATCAGAACAAACGCGTCCATGTCAGTGGGCCTCTTGTGCGTTGGTGTGGGCGGGGTGGTCGGGTTCTTCAAAGCGCATGAGCTTGCGGTGGTCTTGCGGGCCGATCCAGCGCCGTTCGATCACGAACAGCAGGGTGAACAGCGAGCCCAGCGGCAAGGCGGCGTAGGTCACGCCCACCGGCAGCCAGGGCAGTTCGCTGATCGACTGGCCCATGGTGCCCAGGCTGAGGCTGGTGCCGTACCAGGCCACGAAGGCGCAGGCCGCGGCCATGCACAGGTCCACGAACCAGGCGCACAGCGCGCGCAGCGGCGCCGGCAACACATCGGTGAGCATGGTCACGGCGATGTGGGCGTTGGCGCGGTAGCCCGCGGCCGCACCGATGAAGGTGAACACCATCATGAGCAGGATCGCGATCGGTTCGGGCCACTGCGAGCCGGTGCCCAGCACGTAGCGCGTGAACACCCCCCACGGAATGATGAGCGACATGCACACGATGGAGACGCCGGCGGCCCAGATGCAGGCCAGGTAGAGGCGGTCCATCGCCGCAACGTAGAGGGATTTCATGGGTTGGTGTCTGGAAGCGTCACCCCGGCCAGTGCGACGCTGGCCGGGGTGTTGGTGGGAAGAACGGGAAGCGCAGGAAGCGGGCTTACTTCACGTCGCCAATGCGCTTCATCAGGTCGGTGAACTTCTCGCCGTACTTGGCGCGCACCGGGGCGGTGGCGTCAAAGAAAGGCTTGTTGTCGATGGCGATGAACTCCACGCCTTCGGCTTTCAGCTTGGCGCTGTAGTCGGCCACGGCCTTGTCCCACAGGCCGCGCTGCTCCAGCTGGGCTTCACGGCCGAGCTTCTTCACCAGCGCCTGGTCGGCGGGCGTGAGCTTGTCCCAGGCCACCCTCGACATCACCAGGATCTCGGGAATGATCAGGTGGTTGGTCTGGGTGTAGTACTTGGCGCCGGCCTTGAAGTGGTTGGCGGTGTACAGGCTGGGCGGGTTGTTTTCAGCGCCATCGACCACACCGGTCTGGATCGCGGTGAACACCTCGCCGTAGCCCATGGCGATGCCGTTGCCGCCCATGGCGTTCATGGTGTCCACGAACAGCGGATTGCCCATCATGCGGATCTTCTGGCCCTTGAGGTCGGCGGGCGTGCGCACCGGCTTCTTGGTGTAGAGGCTGCGGCTGCCGCCGTCCATCCATGCCAGCGCCACCATCTTGGCCGGGCTGGCGCTGATCTTGTCCAGCAGTTCCTGGCCAATGGGGCCGTCGATCACGGCGCGCATGTGGTTGATGTCGCGGAACACGAAGGGCATGTTGAACACGTTCACCTCGGGCACCACCGGGCCGACCGGGCCGAGCGAGGTGCGCAGCAGCTGGATCGCGCCGACCTGCGTCTGCTCGATCATGGCTTTTTCGTCGCCCAGCACGCTGCCCGGGAACATCTGCAGCTTGTAGCGCCCCTGGCTGGCGGTTTCGAGCTTCTTGCCCATGTTTTCCACCGCGACCACGGTGGGGTAGCCGGCGGGGTGCACGTCGGCGGCTTTCAGCACGGTCTGGGCGGCGGCGAGGCCCAACACGCTGGCACAGGCGGCGGCCACGGTGGCCTGGATCAGGGTTCTGCGTTTGGTCATGTCGGTGTCTCCTGGCGCTGCGGCGCCGTGGTTGAGGGAAAGGGCTGCTTGAGCGGGTTGTCGACCTATCCAAAGCCGGAATGCATCTGTTACAGTGAACCTACACATCTCATCATCGGTTGTCGTACAACTAATCTACCAGATGCAAATCACCGCCCCTATCGGGATAACCCCTATGAACCGGGATCTGGCCAGCCGCAGCAAGTCGCGCACGCTCTCCACCGAACTGGCGCATGTGCTGGTGGGGCGCATCCGCAACGGCGACTACGCGCCGGGTGAAAAGCTGCCCAAGGAAGCGGCGTTCATGGACGAGTTCGGTGTCAGCCGCACCGTGGTGCGCGAGGCGATCTCGTACCTGCAGGCGGTCAACCTGGCTGAGACCCGCCACGGCATCGGCACCTTTGTGCTGAAGGTGGACGAGAGCGCGCCGTTCCGCATCCAGCCCGAGCAGCTCGGCACCTTGCGCGACACCATTGCGCTGCTGGAGCTGCGCATCGGCATCGAGACCGAGGCCGCGGCCATCGCGGCCGCGCGCCGCACCGAGGCAAATCTGGTCAGCATGCAGGCCGCGCTGGAAGCCTTTTCCGAAGCCATCGAGGCCGGGCAGGACGCGGCCAGCGCCGACTTCCAGTTCCACCGCGAGATCGCGCTGGCGACCCAGAACAGCCACTTTGCCGAAGTCATGAACTCGCTCGGGCCGGGCGTGATCCCGCGCGCCCGCCTGGCGATGGCGGCGGCCCAGAACCCGAACCGCCTGATGTACCTGCGGCGCGTGCACCAGGAACACGAGAGCATCTACAACGCCATCCGGAACCAGGACGTTGACAGCGCCCGCGCGGCCATCCGCACCCATTTGTCCAACAGCCGCGAGCGCCTGCGCAAGAGCGAAACCCAGGCGAGTTGAGGCGGCAAAGGCGGGGGTGTGAGGGTTATCCCGGATGGGTTGGGCTCATCGTAGTTGTATGATGACTGTTAACTTGAAACGGTTTCCCGTTGTTGACCTGTCCTCAGACCCGCCCATGAACGCCACCCCCACCGTCACCCGTCTGCAAGTGATCCCCGTTGCGGGCCACGACAGCATGCTGCTCAACCTGAGCGGTGCCCACGGCCCGTATTTCACGCGCAACCTGCTGATCCTGACCGACTCGTCCGGTCACACCGGCGTGGGCGAGGTGCCGGGCGGCGAAAAAATCCGCCAGACGCTGGAAGACGCACGGCCCCTGATCGAAGGGCAGCCCATCGGTGCCTGGAACCGCGTGCTCAACAGCCTGCGCAGCGGTTTCGCCGACCGCGACAGCGGCGGCCGCGGCAACCAGACTTTTGACCTGCGCGTGACCATCCACGCGGTGACCGCGGTGGAGAGTGCCTTGCTCGACCTGCTGGGCCAGCACCTCGGTGTGCCGGTCGCGGCCCTGCTGGGCGAGGGCCAGCAGCGCGAGCGTGTGCAGATGCTGGGTTACCTGTTCTACATCGCCGACCGCAACCAGACCGACCTGGCCTACCGCAGCGAGCCCGACGCGGCCGACGATTGGCAACGCCTGCGCCACGAAGCCGCGCTCACGCCCGAGGCGGTGGTGCGGCTGGCCGAGGCCGCGCAGGCGCGCTACGGCTTCCAGGACTTCAAGCTCAAGGGCGGCGTGCTGCGCGGTGAAGTCGAGGTCGAGGCCGTGGTGGCGCTGCACGAGCGTTTTCCGCAGGCCCGCGTGACGCTGGACCCGAACGGCGGCTGGCTGCTGAAAGACGCGGTGCGCCTGCTGCGCGACCACCGAAACACCATGGCGTACGCCGAAGACCCGTGTGGCGCCGAGGGTGTGTTCTCCGGCCGCGAGGTGATGGCCGAGTTCAAGCGCGCCACCGGCCTGCCCACCGCGACCAACATGGTCGCCACCGACTGGCGCGAGTTGGCGCACAGCCTGCAGCTGCAGTCGGTCGACATCCCGCTCGCCGACCCGCACTTCTGGACCCTGCAGGGTTCGGTGCGCGTGGCCCAGCTCTGCCAGATGCACGACCTGACCTGGGGCTCACATTCCAACAACCACTTCGACGTGTCGCTCGCCATGTTCACCCACTGCGCAGCCGCCGCGCCGGGCAAGGTGACCGCGATCGACACCCACTGGATCTGGCAGGACGGCCAGGGCCTGACCAAAGAGCCGCTGCAGATTCGCGAAGGGTATGTGGACGTACCGAAGAAACCAGGCTTGGGCGTGGAGCTGGACATGGACAAGGTGCAGCAGGCGCACCAGCTCTACCAGCAGCACGGCCTGGGCGCGCGCGACGACGCGATCGCCATGCAGTACCTCATCCCCAACTGGAAGTTCAACAACAAGATGCCGGCGCTGGTGCGCTGAGCGTCTTTGTTCATTTCAAACGCACACCCAAAGGACACACACATGAAACTGGGATTCATCGGACTGGGCATCATGGGCGCGCCCATGGCGGGCCATTTGCTGGCCGCGGGCCACGAGCTGTTTGCGCAGTCGCGCAGCGGCGTACCGGCCGCGCTGCTCGACGCGGGCGCCAAGGCCTGCGACACCGCGGCCGACGTGGCGCGCGCAGCCGACATCGTCTTCCTGATGGTGCCCGACACGCCCCACGTGGCCGAGGTGCTGTTTGGCGAGACCGGGCTGGACAAGGGCTTGGCGGCCGGCAAAACGGTGGTGGACATGAGCTCGATCTCGCCCATCGCCACCAAAGACTTTGCGAAACGCATCCAGGCACTCGGCTGCGCCTACATCGACGCGCCGGTGAGCGGCGGCGAGGTCGGCGCCAAGGCCGCCAGCCTGACCATCATGGTCGGCGCGACCGAAGCATCCTTTGCCAAAGTCAAGCCGCTGTTTGAACTGATGGGCAAGAACATCACCCTGGTCGGTGGCGTGGGCGACGGCCAGACCTGCAAGGTGGCCAACCAGATCATCGTGGCGCTCAACATTGAGGCCGTGGGCGAGGCCCTGCTGTTCGCGGCCAAGGCCGGTGCCGACCCGGCCAAGGTGCGCCAGGCACTCATGGGCGGCTTCGCGGCCAGCCGCATCCTCGAAGTGCACGGCGAACGCATGATCAAGCGCACCTTCAACCCCGGCTTTCGCATCGAGCTGCACCAGAAAGACCTGAACCTCGCGCTCGAAGGCGCCAAGGCGCTGGGTCTCAGCCTGCCGCACACCGCCAGCGCGGCACAGCTGATGAACAGCTGCGTCGCCCTGGGCGGCGCGGCCTGGGACCACTCGGGCCTGGTGCGTGCGCTGGAGACGGCCGCCAACTTCCAGATCGCCGGCAACTGAACTTCACCGCGAGCACACCATGGACCTGCCACTCAACCATTTCAAGCGCGCCATCCTGTCGGGCCAGAAACAGATCGGCCTCTGGTCGCACCTGTGCAGCCACCTCAGCACCGAAATCCTGGCCGACAGCGGCTTCGACTGGCTGCTGCTCGACATGGAGCACTCGCCCAACGAGCTGCCCGAACTGCTCTCGCAGCTGCAGGCCATGAAAGGCACCAAAGCCTCGGCCATCGTGCGCCCGCCGTGGAACGACATGGTGGTCTTCAAGCGCCTGCTCGACATCGGCGTGCAGACGCTGCTGGTCCCCTATGTGCAGACCGAAGAGGAAGCGCGCAACGCCGTGGCCTACACACGTTATGCGCCGCACGGCGTGCGCGGTTACGCGGGTGCACCGCGTGCCAGCGGTTACGGCCGTGTGAAGGACTACGCGCACCGCTGCGGCGAAGAAATCTGCGTGCTGGTGCAGGTGGAAACCTTGCTGGGTCTGCAGAACCTGGAAGCCATTGCGAACGTCGAGGGCGTGGACGGCGTCTTCATCGGCCCCGGCGACTTGTCGGCCGCGCTCGGCCACCTGGGCAACCCCAAACACCCCGAGGTGCTGGCAGCCATCGACGACGCCATCGCGCGCATCAGCGCCTGCGGCAAGGCGCCCGGCATCCTCACCGGCGACGAAACCCTGGCGAAGCACTACGTGCAACAGGGTTGCCTG
>Ga0066600_10000773_pt1 | contig 11430 bp, 9 predicted proteins | sample Lowcelwee11metaG_FD_59486 | JGI IMG/M metagenome (GOLD analysis project Ga0066600, IMG submission 59486) | Freshwater pond sediment microbial communities from the University of Edinburgh, under environmental carbon perturbations - Low... | ecosystem: Environmental > Aquatic > Freshwater > Pond >... | reverse complement strand
TCCTCGAATTCGTCGGGGTGCTCCACGCGAGCGCTCCACGCACCCAGGTTGCGCGCGATCCCGGCGGCGTTGATCGGCAGGTTGTAGCGAGTCGGCGAGATCGAGCGCCCGAAGACCAGCGAATCGCCGTGCGCCACCATCCCGAAGCCGCTGTCGTTGATGACGATCCACACGATCGGCAGGCCGAGCTCGACCGCCGTGTGAATCTCCATCCCCGACATGGCGAAGGCCCCGTCCCCCAGCACCCCGACGACCGTCCGGCTCGGATCCGCCATCTTGACCCCGATCGACGCCGGGATCGCGTACCCCATCGACGACAGCCCCATGTTGCTGATAAGGCGCCGGGGTCCGCGGATCGTGTAGTAGTGCGTCAACCAGGACATGCAATTGCCGATGTCCATCACGATCCGGGCGTCCTCGGGGACGAGGCGCTGCAGCCCGGCGAACAGCCGCTGGGGCTTGATCGGGCTCGACTGCGACCACGTCTTCTCCAGATCATACACCGGCGGGACGACGGCCCGCAGCTCCTCGATCCGCGTCACCGACCGCGACCAGTCGGGCCTCGGCCCGCGCATGAGCTGCTCCTGCACCGCGACGAGCACCGCGCCCGCGTCCCCGATCACCGGGAGATCCGGCAGGAAGCTCTTGCCGAGCTCCGACGGGTCGATGTCGACCTGGATCAGCCGCTTCCCGGCGACCAGCCGCGGGTCCCAGGCGTTGGTCTGGAACTCGCCGAGCGAGCTCCCGAACACCAGGAGGAGGTCGACCTCCCCCTCCGTGAGGAACTTCCTCGCCCGCTCGTGGCCGCCGAACCCGTAGACGCCGAGGGAGAGCATATGATCCTCGGGGAACACCCCCTTGGCCTTCGGCGTCGTCGCCACCGGGATCTGGAATTGCACCGCGAGCATATGCAACGCCTCGGCCGCGTCGCTGACGTCGACCCCGTGACCCGCGAGGATCGCCGGGCACTGCGCCTGGCGCAGCATCTCGACGATCGCCGCGACGTCGGCAGGATCGCAGGTCCTCACCGGTGACTCCCGGCGCCGGGGGGCCATGTCACCACCCCGGACGGGGCGCTTGGCGACGTCGAGCGGAATATTGAGGTGGACCGGGCCCGGTCGCCCGCTCATCGCCGTCCGGATCACCCGGTCGATGATCCGCGGCGAGCTCGCGGCGTCGACCAGCATGGTCGAGAGCTTGCAGATCGGGCGGAACAGTTCGACCAGATCGATGCCGAACGTGCCGCCCTCCTGGAACGCGCCGCGCCCGATGGCGGGGGTGGCCACCTGACTCGAGATCATGAGGACCGGCACCGAGTCCACGCGCGAGGAGGCGATGCCCGTCACGGCGTTGGTCGCGCCAGGACCGGCGATCCCGCAGCACACACCGAGCGTGCCGCTGATCCGCGCATAACCATCGGCCATGAAGGCCCCGCCCTGCTCATGCTTGCTCAGGACCGGCCGAATCGCCGTCCGCGTACTGAGCGCCTCGTAGAGCGGCCCGAGCGCCCCGCCCGGGACGCCGAAGATATGACGAACTCCCTCGCCCTCGAGACGATCCAGGAGGACATCCATCACATTCGGCTGCAGCTCGAGCGAGACGCCCGCAGGCGCGGCAGTTCCACTTCGGGTGCCAAGAGTATCCATAGAAGTCTCCGGCAGACTCGGCCATCCGCCCATCCGTGTCAACAAGAAAGAAAACAGGCGCCATCGAATCGCAGCACCTCTCCTGTCGCAGATGGACCCGCGCCCCGCCATCGAACGCGGACCTGCGATCTATCAAGAAACGGCCCCCACCCCGTGCACGTGATGTTTCTGGCGGTCGCGGTCCGGCGGCCTGCCGGGGCTGGAGGTCGTGGCCGAGTTCGCGTGCCTGGCGCGCGAGGTGAGCGAACACTCGACCACGACGGGTCATCGGGCTGGTGTATCCTTGGCGCCCACAACCGGATTCTTCTCGCCTACCGCGCAGCCGATCCGACGACTCACGTCGATGGCACCATTCTTTCCTCCACGACCGAAGCAGGAGAGCATTCGAACGGCCATTGGTCACGAGCAGCCGTCCGACAGCAAATCCCCTCGTGGCTCAAAAGACCCTGTGGCGACACGGAGGCCGGCGGCGAGCCTCACGTCTGCCGCTCCCGACGATACAGCTCGACCAGGGTGGCCGGGTCGCGCTCCAGGTTCCCCTGGCTGCCGTGCAGGCGCATCAGCTGGGCGGCCAGGCCGCTCATCGGCGCGGCCGAGCCCTGTTCGCGCGACAGCTTGACCGCGGTGTCGAGGTCCTTGAGCAGGATGCGCACGTGCCACTTGATCGGCTCGAAGCGGCTCTCGGCCATCTGCGGAGCGAGGGTCTGCAGCGGCTTGGAGTCGGCGAAGCCGCCGGCCAGCGCCGGCGCCAGCAGCCTGGCGTCGACCCCGGCGCGCCCGGCGAGCGCCACGGCCTCGGCGATCACCAGGGCACTGCAGGCGACGATCATCTGGTTGCACACCTTGGTCACCTGGCCGGCGCCGACCTCGCCCATGCGCGTCAACCGCTGGCCCAGATGGGCGAGGATTGGCCGCAAACGCTCGATATCGTCCTCGGCGCCGCCGGCCATGATCGCCAGCGTGCCGGCCTCGGCGCCCGGCGTGCCGCCGGACACCGGCGCGTCCACCCAGCGCATGCCGCAACGCTCCGCGAGTTCGACGGCCATCTCGCGGGTCGTCACCGGGTCGGAGCTGGAGAAGTCCACCAGCAACCGCCCCGGCAGGCCGTGCTCGGCGATGCCGCCGGGGCCGAACACCACCTCGCGCACCGCCGCAGTGTCGGCCAGGCAGAGCATGACGATGTCCGCCTCGCGGCACAGGTCGCCAGGGTGCATCACCACCCGGGCGCCGGCATCCACCAGCGCCTCGCACCTGGCCGGGTTTCGGTTCCACACGCTCAGGGGATAGCCGGCGGCGAGCAGGCGGCGGCTCATCGGCAGACCCATCAGGCCGATGCCGGCGAAGGCGAGAGAGGGCGGGGTCGACATGAATTACTCCAGCCAGTATGAGGGGCCGTCACTATCATCATGGAGGTCACGAGGTCAACATTGTCCGGTCCGTATCCACCGTGGTGGACATCCCCGATGAGGCCCCACCGAACTGCTGCGCGAGTTCAAGACGCGGGGCGGCTTTCACTTCTGCGTTGCCCCCAAAGCCGCAGCCCTGGTAAGCTCACAGGGTCGCGGCCGCGCGCCATAAACCCTCGTCCTGCGCCGCCCCCGGCGGCCCGGAAGAAAGGCTTCGAATCATGGAAACTACCGGCGTAGACTGCCAGGCAGCCCTCGGCCGGGGCGGCCGCGTATTGGCCGCCCGGCTGATGCCCGATCAAGACGTGGTGGAGGGAATCCTCGCCCTCATCAAGACCGCCGGCTTCAAGTCGGGCTGGGTGGCGGCCATCGGCTCCTTGAAGGGGGCCAGGGTCATGTGGCTCAAGAAGAACGAGCTCAGCGGCACCATCCAGGACAATGTCACCTACTACACCATGCCCGGCCCGGTGGAATTGGGCGTGGCCCGGGGTTACTTCGGCCACAACCAGGACGGCGAGCTCAAGATGCACATCCACGGGCTCATCATGGACGCGGAGGGCAACATGCGCTGCGGCAATTTGCAGCCCGGCTCGGCCCCGGTGCTGGTCACGGTGGAGCTCACCATCCATGAACTGGAGGGCGTCGACATCAACTTCCGCAAGGACCCGGTGCTCAGGCACGAGTTCCCCCACCCGGTCGAGATCTAGCTAGAAGTCAGACCATGCCCGCCCTCGCCGCCCTGCTCGCCCTGGCCCTCGCGGCCGGTTGAGAACCCAGGCGAGGTCGTGTTCCCGCAGGCGGCGAGGACCACGGCGGCGAGGATGGGCGCGCGCATCATCCTGGTAGCGTAGACCCCACCGCGGCGGCTGTCACCCGGGCGTACCCGGCAGTCCCCCTGGACTTGTTTGGTTGCGCCGCCCCTGGCGCCGGCCTAGGCTGCCGGCGGAGGTCAGCATGGTTCACCGAAGCCGAGCGGGATTTTTTTTGGCCCTGGGGTTGTTGCTCGCCTGCGCGGCGTGCAAGCCGGAGCAGGACATCAAGAAGGATTGCAGCACGAAGACCAAGTGCTCGGCCGGGTACAAGTGCGAGAAGATCGACGGCGCTCCCGTCTCCGGGCCACTCGACGTGGGGAAGTGCGAGAAGGACCACTGCGCGGTGACAGTGCCGTGCGAGAAGCCCCAGCACGCTCAGCACCCTCAGGAGCCCTGCATCAACAATCTGGTTGAAGCCTGCGACCTGCACGACCCCAACAAGTTTTGCCAGTGCGTGAGCACCACGAACAACCAGAGTCAGGTGACCGGCAACACGCCGACGACAGGTTGATCAAGATGCCGGGCGCGCGAGTTATCCTGGCTCCGCTTGTGCTCGTCGTCGCGTGCACCGACGACTCGCCACGCTACGAGCTGGACGGCCTGACGGTGCGAACGGAAGACTTCGACGAGGCCTGTGCAGGCAGCTTCGGGTACTTCGAGCGCCGTTTAGCCTGGCTCGAGCGCGAGACGGGGCTGCCCCGTGAGCCGGTGACCTTCTACTGGTACCTGAAAGGCGCCCCGCGCAAGACGTGCTCGGCCGGGACGGGCAATTGCGCTGCAGGGCGTTCGATCTACGGGGAGTGGGTCGCATTCAGTCACGAACTCGTGCACGCGCACCTGAGCCGCCTCGGGCGTCCTCGGACCTGGCTGATCGAGGGCATGGCGGTGATGCTCGAGGACGAATGGGCCGGCGTCGTCGATGGCGACCAGACCCCTTCCGTGATGATGCAGATCGAGGACGCGCTCGATCTCGACTACTGGAACGCAGGCGGGTTCACGACGTACCTGCGCGACCGCTACGGCATGACGCAGCTCCTCGAGTACTACCGGGCCAGCGCCGACACGAGCGCCGATGCGTCGGTGAGGGTGTTTGGCGACGTGTTCGGCGACGACTTCGCCGATGTCGAGGCCGAGTACCTCGCGCTCGACATGTTCCCGCGGTCCGGCTCGCCCATCTGCGACGCGCTCGAGGTCGCGTGGACCGGCGAGACCTGGGAGCACGACTTCATCCTGGCCTGTGACGAGCCCGGGTCGCTGGGTCCGCAGCAGTCGTGGAACGACGGCGACGACGACAAGGGCCCCGGACTGTTCTCCACGGTCACGATGACGATCCCTCCGGGGCCGGTGGCGTTCGAGCTTGCGGCGACCGAGCCTGTCTGGACCACGATCTCCGGGTGCGATCAGCCGGAGTGGGTGTACCTCTCGCCCGACGAGCTCCAGGCCGGCGCCGATCTGCTGGGGGGCAGATACCTCGTGTCCGTGCAGACCTACCTGGAGCCGCTCGCTACCGCGACGATGACCGCGCGACGTCTCTCGGATGGCGCCGGCATGGACCGGAGTAGCATCGTTGCGCCGCGATCGCCCATCGGGCCACGGCACAGGGACGCTCACCCGTGCAAGTCTCGTCACGCGCGCTGACGCATGCTCGGGCGGGCGGGGTCGCCGAGCGCTGCGGCGCCGCCCGCGCGGCGGCCGAGCTGCGTGTGTCGGGCTCACCGCGCGGATATGGAGCCGGGAGACATGTCCGCCGGCCTCGCGCAGCTCGACCACCGCGCGTCAGGCTGGGAGACATGTCCACCGGCCTTGCGCAGCTCGACCACCGCGCCGGGCGTCGGGCCGAGGCGTCGGGCCGGGAGACGTGTCCGCCGGCCTCGCGCAGCTCGACCACCGCGCCGCCCCGCTGCGACCGGCTCGATCCGCTCGAACTCCGGCGTGCTTCGAGTGCTGCGGGCGCCGGTTCATCTCCCGGGTCCCTGTCATGGGACACCCTATGGATCTTTATCCCATGAACCGCAAACACTATTTTCATTCAGCGACCGCCCCCTCTGCGACTGCAAGCCCTGCGGTGAAGCTGCCACTCACAGCAGACCACATTGTTCACGGTCGCAGGAAGTGTCATGAATACGTCCTCGCACGCAGAATCCGCGGCTACGACCTGCCAAGAGTTTCTTGATTGATGGGTCATCGGGCCAGGTATATACTTGGCGCCCACGAGCTTTTTTTTTCCGTCCTACCGCGCAGCCGATCCGAGGACTCACGTCGATGGCACCATTCTTTCCTCCACGACCGAAAGCAGAGAGCATTCGAACGGCCATTTGTCACGAGCAGCCGTCCGACAGCAATCCCTTCGTGGCTCAAAAGACCCTGTGGCACGGATATGACGCCGCGAAACTTGCGGAGAGGCACGGCTGGACCGAGATCCTCTTCCTGCTGGCCCGGGGCGAGCTGCCCAGCCCCGCGCAGGACAGGCTGCTGAACCGGCTGATGGCGGCCCTCGCCAACCCCGGTCCGAGGGACGCGGCGGTGCGGGCGGCGATGAACTGTGGCGTCGGCAAGACCTCGTTGCCGACGATTCTGTCCACCGGGCTGACCGTGCGCGGAGGCATGGCCGAAGGTGCCATGCACATCGAGGCCGCCATGTGGTTTCTCGCCGGCCAGCTGCCTGCCGACCCCGAGCGCAACGTCGAGGCCCACGATCACCCGAAACAGCTGGTCGACGACTATCGCCGGTTCTGGCAGGAGCATCACGACGACGAGGTCGTGGCGCTGCCCGAGATCCCACCGGGCTTCGGCCTCCACTACGGCGACCGCGACCCGAGGGCGCTGGAGCTGCTCCGCCTCGTCGGCGACGACCGCGGCGCGGGGGTGCGTCTCGCCCTCGCCATCGAGGGCGTTCTGGCCGCAGAGGAGACTCCCCTGTTCCTGACGCTGCCCGGCGTGGCGGCGGCCGTTCTGCGGGACCTCGGGTTTTCCCCGGAACACGGGGCCGGCATCTTCCTGATTGCCGGTTCCGCCGGCATCCTCACCCACGGCGTCGAGCAGTTGCCCCGCAACTGGAACGAGTATCCATTCTGGAACGACAAGGCCTACTACAACTACGAAGGCCCTGTTCCCGACAAGAAGGTGGAGGACGTGGCATGAGCTGGGAACGCTACGCCAGGCACCGGGATCGCATCACCTCGAAGTCGGGCGGCTGGACGATCGGCGGTACGGCCACGCTGCACGGATACGACATCCACCAGGAGCTCGGTCGCCACGCCTCCTGGATGCAGGTAATGTTGCTCTCCTCGACGGGGCGGCTCGTCTCCTCCTCCGAGGGCCGATTCCTCGAGAAGACGTTTATTCTCACCGGGTACCCCGACGCCCGTCTGTGGTGCAATCGCGTCGCTGCTCTGGCGGGCACCTCGCGCTGCTCGGCCACCTCCTCCCTGGCGGCCGGCGTCGCCAGCGCCGAGGCGAGGATTTACGGGCGCCAGGCGGATTACAAAGCCGCTCATTTTCTCGTCCAGGCCAGGCGAGTCCACGAGGCAGAGGGAGCGGCCGGCCTGCAGGCGTTCGTCATGGAGCGACGGCGGCGCAAGCAAACCATCTTCGGATTCGGTCGGCCGCTGCTGCGCGCTGACGAGCGCATCGTACCGCTCGGCGAGGAGGGCGCGAAGCTGGGCATCCCCGAGGGGGAGCACCTGAAGGTCGCCCGCGAGATCGAGGCGATGCTGGAGCCGCACAAGATCATCATGAACTACGGCGGGTACGTCATGGCCCGCCTGCTCGACCTGGGCTTCAATCCGCAAGAGATCTACCGGATTCTGACGCTCACATTCTACACTGGCCTCGTGCCTGGCTACACGGAGGCCTACGACAACGAGCCGGGCACCTTCCTGCCGATCGCTTGCGAGGATGTCCTGTACGAAGGCGTGAGCGAGCGCGAGCTTCCGGGGTAATCGACGCCTGATCGCCGCCGTCAGAGGCGATGTCGCGAAGCGAGCGTCATCCCGAGCAGCGCATCGAGGCCGTCCAGCAACGCGGGGACGTCGATCGACGGAAGGCGCGACGCGAGGTTGTGGACGCGAGCTCGCCGCGCATTCCACTCGTCGATGAGGTCCTGCTCGAGCCCCGCCTCACGCACGCGCGCCGCGATCTCGTCGGGCGGCAGGCTCGCTAGATCGTCGGCGCTGAGCACCCCGCCCGAGAGCGCGCGCGCGAAGATGCGGCTCGAGAAGTCGCGCGCCGCGATCTCGCGCTCCCAGGTCACGATCATGTTCGAGAGCTGCCCCATCGACTGCGCGTTCCATGCGAGCTCGCGCAGCGGGCCGAGCTCCGCGGCGGGCGGTGTGTCGCCGCACATGAGGTCGATGGTGGCGAAGACCATCATGTTCATATTGTGCGGCGGGTAGAGCTCGTGCTCGGTCGGGTTGAGGAGCGCGGGCCGCAGCTTCAGCAAGAGCCCGTAGCGCATGGCCGAGAAGACCTGGCGGTAGTCGAACGAGAAGAGCAGGCGGTGGCGCTCCCACGCCGGCAGCTCACGGCACTGCGCCTCGATGGTGTGCCAGAGATCGGCGATCAGCGCGAAGTACGCGCGATCGCTCTCGGGCACCTCGGGCACCGGCGTCGACGGCGCCGCGAACGGGATCGCTAGCGCGGCCTCGAGCAGGGTCTCCGATCCGCGGTGATCGGCGAGATCATCGAGCAGCACGTTGAGGATGACGGCGAGGAGCTTGGTGTCACGGGTGCTTGCGCGGAGCGACGCGGGGACCGTGGAGAGCGTCGTGAGGTCGATGCCCCGGTACGCCCATTTCCAGAGGAACGCGTCGCGCTTGTCGACCTGCTCGTAGCGATCGACGAACGACTGCACGAACGGTGACAGCCGGATCGTGTGGACCTCGGCGAGCGCCGGATTTCCGGTGAGCAGCGACATGGCTGACAGGGGCTCCTCGTCCTCTACATGGGCGGACCACGATCGCGGCCGTTCCACTTCGGGCACCAAGAACAGCCATAGAATTCTCCGGCAACCTCGGTCATCCGCCCATCCGTGTCAACAAGAAAGAAAACGAGTGCCCGGGTGTCTTCGCCGCAGATTTTGCAGCACGTGATGTCACCGTCCTGATGCTTTACCTATCGCTATGAGGATCTTCACAGCAATCCTTGGCAGCCCGTGAAGACCCTGCAAGTTCTGAATCATCCCTACATTTCGAAACCGAATGAAAGGGCGAACACCTCGCTCTCCCTCACTCAACAACTCGTAGAGGTCCTCGCTTTCGACGGGCGCTCTTCTCGCGGCAGATGCCTCTTCGAACGCCGGCGAGACCGCCGCTGCCCTCTATGCCCGTTCCGCTGGGTCTGCTCGGCATCTCGCTCTTGAGGATGATGGTTCGGAGTGTTCATGCCGTATACAACTGCGCACAACCGCGCACAACCGCGCACAACGCACTCGAGATATGGGCTCAGGCCGCTTGGCGCACTTGCCTTTTCTCGCAGCGCAGGAAACGCCGTCTTGGTCTTGGAGCAATTCCCCGCCACATCATCGACGATAACTGCAGAGCCCGGGTTATAGAGCCATCGCTCAGCTGCGAGTTATTGTTTGCATTTTTTGAGACAACGATTAAGCATGGTCGCTAATGGTGCTCGGAGGGCCCAGACCCCGCCGATCGCTTCATCGGCGCGGTCGGCGTCTGGTTCCTCAATGAGACTGACAGTCAACCCCGAGATCAGAGATTTTGGAGAGCAAAATGACACAAGAATCCCCGTCCCCGCAGAAGCGCAAGAAGGTCACGATCCCGGAGCTCCTCGAGAAGAAGAAGCGGCGCGAACCGATCGTTCAGCTCGCAGTGTACGACTTCCCCAACTCGGTGATCGCCGATCGCGTGGGCATCGATATCCTCTGCGTCTCGGACACCGGCGGAATGGTGCTCTTCGGCCACGAGACCACCACCTCGGTCAGCTTCGAGGAGGTGATGTTCATGGCGAGGGCCGTCCAGCGGGGCTCACAGTACGGCCTCCGGATGGTCGACATGCCGTACATGAGCTATCACCTCTCCGAGGCGCAGGCGGTCGAGAACGCCGCGCGCTTCGTCGCGGAGGCCGGCGCCGAGGTGATGAAGTGCGAGGGCACCCGGCACCACGCGAAGAACATCGGGGCGATCGTGCGCGCGGGGATCCCGGTCCAGGGCCACATCGGCATCACTCCGATGCGGATCCCGCAGTTGGGCGGATTCGCCGCCCAGGGCAAGACGGCCGACCGCGCCAAGGAGCTGATCGACGACGCGCTGGCGATGGTGGACGCGGGGTGCTTCTCGATCATGGGCGAGGTGACCACCTCGGAGGTCTGCGAATATCTCACGGAGACCCTGTCCGTGCCGGTGATCAGCCTCGGCGCGGGGAACAGGGGCGACGGCGTGCACATCATCGGCTCGGACCTGTTCCATCTCTACGAGCGGCACACGCCGCGGCACTCGAAGATCTACCGCGACCTGATCCCCGAGATCGAGGATGTCTATCGCGCCTACATCGCCGACGTGAAGAATCGCGTGTACCCCGGTCGGGAGCACACAGTGTTCATGAAGGAGCCCGAGCTCGATCGGTTCGCGCAGATGGTCGAGTGGAAAAGGCGCGGCTGATCGCGTGATGGACGCGCCGATCTCCCCGGAGCTCACCCTCATCGCGGTCGCGGGGGCCGTGGTCTTCGGCGCCAGCCTCTTCCAGGCGCTCACCGGGTTCGGCTTCGCCCTCGTGTCGACATCGATCCTGATCCTGTTCGTCGACCCGAGGGACGCCGTGGTGATGCTCGCGGCCCCGAGCCTCGCGGCCTCGGGCCTCGCGGTCTACCGCGCGCGCGCCGACTTTCAGTGGGCGCACGTGCGCGGCTATCTCGGGTGGATGGCCGTCGGTCTGCCGGTCGGGATCTATGGCCTCGACGCCGTCGATCCTCGGCTCCTCAAGGGGGCCCTGGCGCTGCTGCTCGCCCAGACCCTGCTGGGCCCGGCGCTCGGAAACCTCCTGGCCCCGCTCCGGTGGCGATCGACGAGCGGGATCACGGGCGGTATCATCGCCGGCAGCCTGGGCGCGCCGGGCCCGGCGGTCGTCGCATGGGCGCACGCGCAATCCTGGTCGTTTCCGGTCAAGCGCGCGTGCACGCTCGGCATCTTCGCGCTCGTCGAGCTCGTGCGCGTGCCCGTCTACGCGGCGCGCGGGCTGTACCACGGCTCCGTGCTCCGCACCGCGGCGCTGCTCGTCGCCTTCGCGCTGCTCGGCGCCCCCGTGGGGGGGCTGCTCGCGCGCCACGTCGGCGACGAGCGCGCGCAGGTGCTCACGAAGGCGGCCATCGTCGTGCTGGTCGTGCTGCTGACGCGGAGCGCCCTCGTGGAGCACTAGCCAGGCATGCACATCGACGTGATCTCGGCGGCGACGTCCTCGAGCGTCATCGGCAGCTCGCCGTTCCCGGCCAGGAGGTACAGCGGCGTGATGTCCATCGGGTCCTTGATCTGCCAGCCGGTCGGCGTCGACTCGCACGGCCCCGGGAAGCCCTTGGCGGTCTGGCCGGCGCACGCGAGGTCGTTGAGGTAGACGGCG
>Ga0066600_10000761_pt1 | contig 11597 bp, 9 predicted proteins | sample Lowcelwee11metaG_FD_59486 | JGI IMG/M metagenome (GOLD analysis project Ga0066600, IMG submission 59486) | Freshwater pond sediment microbial communities from the University of Edinburgh, under environmental carbon perturbations - Low... | ecosystem: Environmental > Aquatic > Freshwater > Pond >... | reverse complement strand
TTGGAGTTTCGTAAATCGCCTAAGGCCCAAAAGGTTATGTCGATTTACGAAAATCCAAAATAACATCAAAATCATCAAAACCTCGCTCCAAAGCGAGCTTTGCAATTCCCTCATTTAATTAACAATACCATTTATTGGAAATAATTTTGAGGTTACTGAGGTTATGAGGACAAGTTCAAAGATCTTTGCGCATCAGATCTTCTTCGAACTAATGAATACCCCACTGTAATCGCAATCGCTGTCCCCCAAACAAAAAGAGTTGGAAAAGAGCTGTGAGAAGATGTTGGCTGTGGCAAAGAACCCCATCTTGACCCTGGAGGCGAAAAAAGGAATCCAACTTTCCCCTTCAAGTTTTCTTCTGGAACAAACCCAAATTGACGACTATCTGCACTCATCGCGTGATTATCTCCTAGAGCAAGATACATTTTTTCTGGGATCACAAGACCATATTTCTTGATGAATTCAACATCGATTTTACCATCTTGCGTCATAGGAGCCCCCATGTCTTCAAAAGGGAGATACGGATGAACCGATGTCGAAGCTAATTGTCGATCATTTTCCGTTTTCAAAAAAGAAATCAATGCTGGGTCATCTTTCTTCAGAATCGGTGCACCGAGAAGATAAAGCGATTGATCTCGAAAATATGCATAGCGAGAAGGATAAGCCCTATTTTGCTTATTCGGTTGATACTGAGTCAAAAACTCAATCCCTAAATTATAAAGAAGCTGAATTCTCTCCGGATCTTTACGATACAAAGGATGATTCTCTGGCAGTTCTTTCGTTATACCCCCCCAATAGACAGCATAAGCTTTACCATCTTGGATCTCATAAGTACCATCTGGAACATCTGTCATTTTAGGGAAATACTTAGAATAAACAGGATCCTTTCCCTCAAAACCAAGACGGTAGGCCATCCCTTTTTTTACGATAAATCGGCAAGTCGTCATATTGTTCGCAATGCAATCGATATGTTCTTGCTGCAAAGCAATAAGAGAAACGCTCGTACCTAAATCTGGACGCATCCGATTCATCTCATCGCGAACAAGACGAGCTTCTTTCAAACTTGGATGATGGGTCAATTCAAGGTATAAAAGCCCCCCAAACCCAGCACCCGGATGCATTTGATCCACCTGTTGTTGTGTTAAAAGACGCGCCATCGCGTAATTTTTAAAACCCCAAAGATCGCTGTAATGAGGTAAAGCCGCTCTTCCATTTTGCGGCAACATCTCTTCTTGAATGAGCCCAAATGAATTCACATTCAATTTAGCAATCGGTTGATTCATCTGTTGAAAAAGCACGGAACTAAAAATACCTTGTCCTTGCAATCCATTGACCGCAACCCTGCCATCAAAATGAATAAAAGGAATATGTTCAAGCGTCTGACTCCAAGAAGAATTTCGCAGCTCTTTAATCTCATCGCCTTTTGCATCAATTCCATAAACTTTTCCACCGTAAAAATAGAGCGTGTCTCCCGGTTTTCCAATCAAACGCTTCACAAACTGTTTTTTTCCAGGGAACAAATAAAAATAAACAGTATCTGAATCTGCAACATCTAAATTTTCGCTGGTAAATACAAAAACACTTCCTCTTTGCACCAAAGAAGGATCGAAATAAAAATGAGAAGTTTTCAATGGAATATTCAACCCAAAATCAGTCTTTGATACGACAAGGAAATCGCTCTCTTTAAGTGTAGGACGCATCGATCCTGTCGGAATCGTATATAACTCAAACCACATCTGACGAATTACGATAGCTACCATCAATGCAAACGAAATAGCCACGACGAAATCACGTAATTTATCCCAGCTCGAGCGCGGCATAATCTGATGCGCCATCTCTTGTAATTGCCGAGCTGATAAGGCCGCCGCTTCAGCATGTTTATGGGTGATCGCTGCTTGCAAATATGCAAACTGAGAGACGAATTTTTCCTGAAGATGAGATTCGAGCTGACTGCCTTTTTTACGATATAAGCAATGCAATTGACGCAAAACTTTTTTTGATTTTCTCAGTGTATAAAAAGCTCGTATTTTTCGAATCAACATGTCTTTTTCCTAAAAAATTGACACTAGAGTACTAGATTGATCTCTTCTTCGCAAGGCGATAACAAATACCTAATAAATAGAAATTTATACCATTTGCAAGAAATAAATTGGTTTCTTAAGCACCCAAAAAAGTGGTTTTCTTTCTCCTTTTTCTGAAAACAGCGCGGAAAAGATGTATAAATTTTTTTAACACTTCCTTCTTATTGGCATTGTTATATATTTTGTGTATAAAAGAAGAATATGCCTGAGATCTGCCGATTTCTACACATCATAATCAGAATGTACTATAACGACCACGCGCCCCCTCATTTTCATGCAGAATACCAGGGCAAAAAAGCTGCGTTTTCTATAGAAACCGGAGAAAAAGTGAAAGGAAAGTTCCCTAAATCTCAGACTTCTCTTGTAATCGCATGAGCAATTCTTCGAAAAAAAGAACTCCTAGCAAACTGGAAAGCCATGGAGCTTGAAAAAGAAATTACTAAGATCAAACCATTGGAATAACCATGATTCGAGAAATAAAAAAAGTAGAATATGTCAGTGAATACAAACTAAAGCTGTATTTCACCAATGGGAAAATTAAGATTTTTGATATGGAAGATCTTTTAAGAAAAGCAAAGAATATGTTTCTTCCCTTAAAAGACATTGAGTTCTTTAAGAAAGTAAAATGCGATTATGGGACTATTATTTGGCCAAACGGGGTAGATCTATGCCCTGACGTTCTTTATAAAGAAGGGAAAGAATTTCCATCAGAAAGAAAGCGCGCTAAAAAATCAGTTCATTCGAAGAGCAGAAGAAAAAAACTGCCAGCTAATACATATGGAAAATAAAGACGCTCTCTTCTGGATAGTATATAGCGCTTCCACTTCAATGGCACCAGTATAAAACAAAAGAAAAATACGCCCCCATCTTTTTGAGGGCGCTGCATGCAGGATTAAAGAATTTCAGCAGCTAAAGAAGCCAACTCAGAACGTTCCGTTTTTTCCAAAAACATATGACCAAAAATCCGATGATTTTTGAACTTATTGACTGCATAAGTCAATCCATTGGAATCCTTGTCCAAATAAGGATTATCAATTTGCGTTGGATCTCCTGTAAGAATCACTTTCGTTCCCTTCCCCGCCCGAGAAATAACAGTTTTTATTTCGTGTGGCGTTAAGTTCTGCGCTTCATCTATAATTATAAACATCTTCGGTAAAGATCTACCTCGGATATAAGTGACCGCCTCCATCTCCACCTTCTTACTTTCCATAATGAATCCTAAAGCTGCCGCACTATTGCTTTCTCCATTTGTTATCGAACAAAGGAATTCAAGGTTATCATAAATAGGCTGCATCCAATGATAGAGTTTCTCTTCCTTTGTTCCTGGCAAATATCCAATATCTTTTCCTAAGGGGACAATAGGGCGCGATACTAAAATTCGAGAATAAATATTATCATCAAACACCTTCTTCAGTCCACAAGCCAAAGCTAATAAGGTTTTCCCTGTTCCTGCAGAGCCTATCAAAGTCACCAAATGAATATCATCACGAAGAAGAAGATCTATCGCGCATCTTTGCTCAATATTTAAAGGCTGAATACCCCAAATATCTCGCGAAATCTGTAATAAGGGCTCTAGCTTTCTTGTTTTTGGGCTAAATTTACAAACAGCGGATGCATTTTCAGGGGATGTCAATAATGCATATTCATTCGGACGAAAACCCTCGCCCGAAGAAGGAAGAATTCCATCTTTATAAAAAAGATCGATTTCCTTTTTTGTAGATTCAATCTTACGGAATCCTTTATAGATTTCGTCATACGAAGTCTTTGGATTTTCAAAATCTTCCGCCTCTAAATCCATTGCCTCCGCCTTAACACGCGTGACAAAATCTTTAGACACAATAACCACCGATTCCCCTTTTTCTTTTAAGAAATAAGCAATCAAGAGAAACTTGTTACTACTACGATCGAGAGGCAAAGGGAACCCATTAATGCGCTCAGATCGAGCATCTAAATGAATCCGCACTTTTGGCCCCTCAGGAATTTCCACTCCGATATGCAAATCTCCGATTTTATCTGTCTTTAAAGAGTCGATATAACGAATGACTTCTCTTGCATTTTTTCCTACTTCATCTGAATTACGCTTCAGACTATCCAACTCCTCTAATACAGATAACGGAATAACAACGTCATTTTGTTTAAACTTTCGAATCGCTGATGGGTCATAGACCAGAACATTGGTATCAATTACAAACGTTTTTCGGCTCACTTTTCTCCCCTCAAAAGATGTTGTCTGATTGCACACATTTGATATATCGGAAACTGTCATTAAAACCTGCCCTACTTATTATTGTTCGACAAAAAATTTCCTTATAAGTTTTCAAAGAATCTCTGTCAAGAAACCCGAAAACAAGCACTCACAAACATTGAGTGCTAATTTATAGTTGACATATAGAAAAGGCCACCTTATAATAAGAGAAAAGAAGGATGGAATTATCTATGAAGATCACTCCTAAGCTGCTCAGTATACCTCCCTTTATATCAACCACTTGGGTCAATATCTCTTCTTTACATATTAAAAGAGAGAAAGAAGAACCGATTCTTATCATCTCTATCCAAGGTGGAAATCAGATCGAAATCCCTCACCTAAATCAAGGCGATTTGGATGCAATTTTCGAAGCACACGCCAAGTTTTCTGAAACAGAAAAACACCTTACCAAAGACATCCTCGAAAATGCATTTAGCTTTAGCTTACCCATAAAATCTGAAGGCTCCATGATCGATTCTTTAGGTTCCGCTATGCAACACAATCCAGAACAATCGGATATGCCTCCCCTCCCTCCTGAAGTATTAGAAAAAATCACCGCAATTGTACGCGTTTTTGGCTTAGAGGACGCTTCTGTTTTAGGAAAACCTCAACCTAACTGCAACTGCGTTTATTGTCAGCTCACACGGGGCCTTCAAGGAGAACCTGAAGAGGAAGTTGCTATCGAGGAATTGCAATTCCGTGATTGGGAAATCGATCAAAAAGACGAAAAACTTTATCATGTTACGAATCCATTAGATAAAAACGAATACTACGATGTCTTTTTAGGAGATCCAATCGGATGTACTTGCGGGCAAAAAAACTGCGAACACATTCGCGCTGTACTAAATACCTGAAAAAACTCTTGGCGTTTAAAGACAGAGGTTCTACTATTCTATTTGAATGGTTGGAGTCATGTTTATGATACGTTCTATGTTTTTAACTTTTAGTCTGTGCTCATCTTTAATTAATATTGGGTATGCCGGCCCTCAGCAAATAGCCGCGCCAAACAAAACCCAAATGCAGCCCAAAATATTTAAATCATTTACAGGGAAAGTCACGGCAAACAAAGTACGAGTTCGCGTCAAACCTGATATGGACAGTCACATCCTTCGACAAATCAATAAAAATGATCTTCTTCTCGTCGTCGGGGAGGAGGGGGATTTTTATGCTGTAGCACCTCCTAAAGACACAAAAGCATACGTTTTTCGAAGTTATATCATCGATGATATTGTAGAAGCAAACCGTGTCAATGTCCGCTTAGAACCTCATGCTGACGCTCCTATCATTGGCCAATTACAAAACGGAATGAAGGTACAATCTCAAGTCTGCTCGATCAATCACAAATGGCTAGAGATCCCCGCTCCTCAAGATACGCATTTTTACGTCTCCAAAGAGTTCCTTGTTTCTGCCGGGGGTCCTGAATACCTGTCTACAATGGAAAAAAGAAAAGAACAAGTAGATGGATTGCTCAATGCTTCTTATTTAATGGCCGAGACTGAATGCCGAAAACCTTACGAAGAAATATCTCTTGCCCAAGTAACAGAACAGTTCCAAACGATTTTACGAAACTTTACTGATTTTCCCGATGCAATTGCGCAAGCAAAGGAGGGCTTAGCCCTTCTCAAAGAAACTTATCTCAATAAGAAAATTGCTTTCCTAGAATCTAAAGCTGAGCTTTCCCCATTTGCAAAAGAAGAGCTCATCGCCAAACATAAAGAAGAAAGCAAAGAACTTTTTATAGACACTTCCGAACAGACAAAATCTGCTTTATGGAATAAACGCAATCAGAAAAAAGAACTCACCCAATCCATGCATCTTTGGGATACTATTGAAGAATCTCTCTACTTAAGCTGGACCGCATTTCATTCTGGCAAAAAAGTCGATGACTTTTATGCAGAACAACGAGCGAATGCAACCATAATCTCAGGAACTCTCGAGTCTTATACAAATCAAATAAAAGATAGACCCGGGAATTTTATCCTTCGAAATACAGATACTCCCATCGCATATGTCTACAGCACTCATATCGATTTGGAAAAATATGAAGGGAAAACAGTTTCTTTGATCGCAAGTCCAAGACCAAACAATCATTTTGCTTTCCCAGCCTACTTCATCTTAGGCGTGGAATAAAACATTAGACCTCTTTCGAAACTCAGGTTCTGTCGAAAATCGGCCAAAATAATCCCGAACATCGACGAACCCTGAATTTCGAAAGAGGTCTATTCTCAAAATATAAGAAAAGCGCCGTTTTTATCTTGATGCAGGAGATCGAACTTGAGAAGGAAAATGGCGTAACATAAAAAAGACAATACCAATCCACAACATAAAAATCGCAATCGATACATAGACTGCAACTTCTAAAAGATAGACTCCTGCAATCGCTTGCAAACAGAGTATGCTCAAAGAAACTAAAGCTTTTGATGAACGATAGGCAAAAACATCTATGACGGCTTTTGCTCGAAATTTTTCATCCAACCCAAAAGGAATATAAAGCATTTCTCTCCCAACAGAAAACAAAGAAAAATCAATTGCTTTTAAGAAGACATAAGAACAAGAAAGAAGAGCAAAACTAGGAATCATCCAAGAACACATGGCTGACCCTAATAACATCAACGGAATTAAAAAATGAGTCTGTTTTAGGCCTATGATTCGAACGATTAAAAAACTTCCAATAGATTGCAAAATTACGCTAATCAGATTCATCCAACCAAAAAGTTTCCCACAATAGGCTGTTCGCAAATCTTTATCTAAAATATGCATCTCAAGATGCACATTGAATCGATACTCAAGAAATCCTGCTGATACTTGCATCGCAACAACAAGAAACAAAATTGCTACTAAAAATCGATTACGCCGAATTAAAGAAAACCCCTCAGAAGCATTTTGACTGGGCATCAATTCTTTTTTTAACCCCTCTTTAGACAAAACACTTCTATGGAAAGCATTTCGATAACCAAAAAACAAAACCACATATAGAGGCAGGGTGAAAAAAAATAGTTTTTCCGATCCTAAAGGAACTGCCCCAAAACTCGGAATACAACTACCGAGGCAGGAACCAATCGTCCCCATGGCAAAAATCAGACCATAGAGATAGCTCGCCCTATTAGAATGAATTGTACTATGAATCATTGACCATAATTGCTTAAACATGAGCAAAATATAAATATCCTTCCAGAGACACTGAAAGAAAATATAGCCTGGGAAAATAGGAAGTATCAATGCCGCTATCGAATTAACAACAATTACACTACAGCCAACAATCGCAAACATTATTAAAGGACCGATTTTTGGCAAAAATCGATTATACAGAACAATTGCCAATAAATTTACAGGAACTGTTGCAAACCAAAGCCAGGGAAGCTGTTGGGAGGAAAAAACGGTCAGAAAAATAGAGTGACTTGCTGGCCTCGTAATCCCATATTCAGCGGCGATACAAAACCCTACAAGCATCGAAAAAAAGACAAACAATTTTTCACGACGAGAAAAAGAAGTCACAATAATCTTTTCTCCAGAAATTCGACAAGATGCAAATCATGCTCTGGAGAGATGTAGACCCAATTTGATTTTTTAGAAAATGTTTTTACAAGAAAATCTGAGCAGTCGCGCGCTTTTTTAATAATCACATGACGACGGGATACAGGAAACGAAAACCCTTCAAGAGGCTGTTCTGCTTTATGGAATTCCCAATCGATATCCGCATCCGTGAGTTTATATTTTTCTTTAAAATTCCGCAAATGACTTACGTCCATATCTTCAGGAAGAGAAATTGCTCTAAACCGGTGCTGTCGAAAAATCACACATTCTGCATCTTTGTGTCCTGGCAGCGAACTGTCTTTTGCTGCCTTATTCAAAGCAGAAATTACATCTGTATCACTCACCGAAAGAAACTCATCGACACTTTCTAACATTTTCTTAAAATAAACAGCCTTCATGTAGCGCCGAAGATGAAAATTATATGCCTTTACAGAAGCATATTCATAAATTCTCCGATGCATAAAATGACGCGCTAAGAGAAGCGCTTCACAAGACTCCAGCCCATTTTCATCAATTCCAAGAAAAAGTTCATCCCCTCCTCGATCGGGACTCGGAAGAATCCGAAGCATTTCAATCAATTGATGATAATCGAACAACCCATAAGCAACTCCTGTACTCTTCGCATCTCGCAACAGGTAATCGATTCGATCTGCACCAAAAAAATCCCCAGTAATCAACTCAGAAACAATCCGCTCCCAAGGAGAAAAGACTTTTCCTGTAAACGCCTTCCATTTTACTTCGCCAATAGAGATTTTTTTAATATCCTCAACGATATTTCGCTCCGTAAGTTCTTCTAAATAAGCTGGTATTTTACACAGTTTATCCCAAACAGGCTTCAAATAGTCGCTATCTATGATCTTCAATGTCCACTGTTCGTGACCAGCCACGCCCAATAAATCTTTTTCAGCCACATGAGAAAAAGGCAAATGTCCTAAATCATGGCAAAGAGATGCCATCCTAATGACTCGCCGCCAATAAAGATAATCAGAAGATCCCTTCCTTGGGACAAAATGGAACACATCCGGACGAACGGACCTACAAATTTTTTCGAACATCATGGTGGCCAAATGCATAACTCCCAATGAATGTTCAAAACGAGTATGCGTCGCCCCTGGATAGACCAAATAAGCGATCCCTAACTGATGAATATAATGAAGCCTTTGAAATGCAAGAGTATCGATTAATTCCTTTTCAAATTCATCAAACGGAATAAAACCATGAACGGAATCATAAATTTTTTTATCAGAGTAAAGAAAATCCTTAACCATAAGACATCCTATTGAGGACTGTCCAGGAACCACTTATCATTGATTTCTTGGATTATTTTTGCTATTTTCCCAATCCAAAAGAACCAGAAAATCCAACAAAAACATGGGTTATAGACAGTCTTTTAATCGCTATTGTCTCTCATTGGGTCTTTTTTTTCTCTTCCCAATTCAATATACTAACAAAATATGATTTCCATTTGCATACTTACAAAGAACGCAGAGAAAACTCTTGAAGCAACCCTAGAGTCTGTCAAAACTTTTTCTGAAGTCATCTTACTAGATACTGGATCCACAGATTCCACCGTCTCTATTGCGCAAAAGTACCCAAATGTAAAATTTTTTGAGACCCTCTTTACTGGTTTTGGAGAACTCCGTAATAAGGCCGCCTCTCTTGCCGAAAATGAGTGGATTTTTGCCCTTGATAGTGATGAAATTATCCCTCCCTCTCTTTTAGCAGAGATTAGCTCTCTCTCTTTAAACCCCTCCTTTGCTTATACAATCCCACGTCATAACTTCTACAACAACAAAAGAATCAGAGGCTGTGGCTGGGCTCCTGATCGAGTTTCTCGGATCTATCATCGAAAGCAAATCCAATTTGGCCTAGATAAAGTCCACGAATCTTTGGATACCAAGAATTTTATTTCCTTAACTGCCCCTATCTTACACACCCCCTATCGGTCGACACAAGAGTTTCTGGCAAAAATGCAGCATTACTCGACTCTTTTTGCTGAGCAATACAAACACAAACGAAGATCTTCTTTCTCAAAAGCTTTTTTTCACGCGCTCTTTGCTTTTTTTCGCAGCTATTTTCTTCGAAGAGGCTTCCTCGATGGAACTGAAGGTTTGTTAATTTCCATTTACAATGCCAATACAACTTTTTACAAATACATTAAACTAAAAGAAATCAACAGTTAGACCTTTTTTCGAAGCTCAGGTTCTCTCAATTTTAAGCGCTTTTGCTCGTTCGTAGAAAAAAAGAGTTGGTAAAATCATCAAGACAGCACCTAAAATGACAAACACTAATGGATAAATTGTTGCATTGTACAAAGAGCCAGTCAAACCAACAATGCAAGCCCCGATTAATAACCGAACGCTTGTCAGCAAACTGGATGTAACCCCCTTAATTCGAGGAAGAAGTTCCATTCCTTCCGGGAAATAAAGACCGATGACCCAGTTTGCCCCGACAGCATACAAAGCAACAGCGCTTGTTGCTAAATAAGGGTCTCGAGGAGCGACGAGGGTCAAAAGAAAAAGAAAAAGACTCCCTATAACAATCAGAGCAATTCCCGTTTTTTTTACCTTAAGAATTCCCCATTTTACAAGCGCCCGGTTAAGAAACAAACTTCCTAAGACCCATCCGCCGAGAATGGCTCCTTGAACCAATGGAAAAATCTTTTTACTCATTCCGAATTCAACAACGAACAAAACTGATGTCCCCGACAAAAATGCAATATATGCCCCAAAAAGAAGACTTAGGACGAGCGTCAATTGCCAAAAAGCTAAATGAGAAAATGCCTCTTTAAAATCTTTCACAATCATTTTTAGATCAAAAGGAGTTCTTCTATTTTCAGGAAGTGTTTCTTTCAAAAACAGCATACATACAATCAAGCTTAATAAAACAAATAGTGCGATCACTAAGAAATTCGAACGAAACCCAAAACTCTGGTTCAAGATTCCCCCGAGCATCGGAGCCCCAGCCATAATGAGAGGAATAATGGTATTGAGATTATTTAAAGCCGAGATTGCCCGTTCTTTTTGAAAAGCATCGAATAGAATCGCCGTTCCCAAAGTAAAACATCCCCCACTACCCAATCCCTGTAATACACGCCCTAAAAGCATTTGATTTAGATCTTGAGCGAGGACAGTCACAACACTTCCTAAAAAAAACGTCCCAAGAGCCCAAATCAGTGGTCGTTTCCGTCCTAAAGAATCCGAAATTGGGCCATATAAAGGCCCTGACAAACAAATTCCTATAAAATTCCAAGAAAGTAAACTTTGGATCGACCCTTCCGTTGCTGAAAAATAAGTCATCATATCTGGAAAAGCCGGCAAATAGATATCCGTCTCAATACAAGCTGCGATAAAGACGACAATAATCATTAATAAGTATTTAAATTCTAATTTATTCATATGGTTGCGACATATTATAAAAACATAATATTTATACACAAGGAATTTCAAAACAAACTATACCGGTTCCACTCCAATCGCACCCATTGGGATTGATTAAAAGCCTCGCAAAGATCTCTATCCGAATATTTAATTATTTAAATATTTACTCTGAGAAACAAACGCTGTATCATTTCGAATTTTCGCAAATGGCATTATTGGATAACCCCTTAGTATGCAATTGTGATTTCTGGAGATTCCTATGAAAAAAATTTCCTTGTCTAAGATCCGCTTTGTGAAGTCAGCTCTCACAGAAGATACCATGCCTAAGTGGAACCTTCCCGAAGTGGCCCTCTGCGG
>Ga0066600_10000760_pt1 | contig 11612 bp, 7 predicted proteins | sample Lowcelwee11metaG_FD_59486 | JGI IMG/M metagenome (GOLD analysis project Ga0066600, IMG submission 59486) | Freshwater pond sediment microbial communities from the University of Edinburgh, under environmental carbon perturbations - Low... | ecosystem: Environmental > Aquatic > Freshwater > Pond >... | reverse complement strand
CGGGGTTCGAAGCGCAACGCGATATCACGGATCGCTGCCGGTCCCGTGAATATCCCGATCATCACGGGACGGTCAATGAAAAGCACGATGTCCCCGCCGTTGTCGACGATGACATGCCGGCAGCCGGCCGCGACCAGTACTTCCACCGTGACCTGGGCGATGGCGCCGGCCACTGCGGCCATGGGGCCGACACCGGCGAGAGCGGCGGCAGCGGCCATGCGCCGCGCGACTGGCGGTGCCGCCATGTCGATGGGCAGCGGCTCCAGCTCGGTGAGAAAGCGCGGCTGCGCAGCGATGGTTGCCTCGATGTCGGCGCGGGCCGCTGCGATCGTGCGCTCCGCCAGCTCCATGTAGCGCTGCGCGGCGATCACCGTGGCATGGGTCTCCTGGCAGTGGATCTGACGCCGTGCCAGGTCAGCGTCCATTTTTTTCTCCGGCAATGGCCCCTGCCGGGCAGAGTTGAACGCAGAGGCCGCAGCCCCGGCAGCGTCCCGTATCCGCCGTTACCCGCCACTCGCCGTCTTTGGCGAAGACGCCCGCGCGGCAAATGCCCAGGCACTGGCCGCATGAAAAGCAGCGTTCTGCGTCCCAGGTTATCCGCAGGCCGGCGGGACGGGGGAGGATTTCCGCCGGTCGCCGGTAAAAGAGCTTCAGCCGCTGCTGCGGCGGCTTTATTGCCAGCGGCGCGGACGATCCGCGGGAGGGCAATGCGGCCGCCGGCACGCTAAGAAAGAATTCGCCGCTCTGGATCCAGCGCTTCAGCGCGGCGGCGATGCGGCCGGCCATGCGAAAGCTGGCCAGGGGCGAGGCAGGCACGCGCCGCCTTTGGAGCAGTACTGAACCCGATTTCAGCTGCTCATAGTTGCAGCGGCCTACGACCGGCCGTTGGCGTGAAGGGACGGCGTAGTCGATGATGTCGGTTTCGATATCCCGGTCGCGGATGGCGGTCTTTTGCGCGATGCCGGCATGGAGGACCGGAATGGGGATGCCGATGCCGACATACAGGGAACTGCCGTAGCCGTGAAACAGGGCGGCGCGGAGGAATTCAGCCGACATTTGTTTCAGGTCGCCCTGCACCATCAGGGTGGCGAACTGGGCGCCCGGGTTGTGCTGGGTGCCGGAGCCGGTGATGGTGCCGATGCCGCCGCCCAGGAAGATGCGCGTGCCGATACCGATGGTTTCAAGGTCGGGGTCATTCATCAGGGGCGACATCTCGCCGGCGCCGGAAAAAGTGACGTTGCCGCAGCCGGGCAGCAGCTTGCCCATGTACGTTTGCAGAACGCCATCTCCGGAATTGGCGGCGGCGTTGTAGCGCTGATAGGCGTTGCGTGGATTGCTCATGATCGCCTGGTTCAGGCCGGCCAGGGTGATCTCGGTAAGGATCGCTTTTCTTGGGTAGCATTCGCTGCCACGGGATACGGCGCGCAGCACCACCGGCCTGCCCAGAAGCAGGTCCTCGATGACGTGGGCGCCCGCGTACTCCATGCCCAGGGTCTCTGAGGCTTGAGTGACGCCCAGGTAGGCATCCACTGCGGCCACGCCGGCATAGGCCTCGACGTCGTTGAGCCAGACGCGGGTCATTTTCATCGGCGGCTCGCTGTGGCCGAAATTCAGCCACACCCCCGATGAGCACATGGCTCCGAAGGTTCCGGTGGTGACCACGTCGATCTCCGCTGCCGCCCGCTCGGCGCCCAGTTCCTCCACGATCGCCGGCATCTCGGCGGCCGTGACCACGCGCACGGTTCCATCCAGGATTTTGCGATTGATTTCCTTGATAGTCTTGGACATAATATGCCTCCGTTTTGTAATTTGGGGATTTTAGGGGTTGAGGTTTCCCGAACTCGCGCTTTTAGACCAAAAGCGCTGAGTCCGGGCCGGGCATGATCATGATGTGCGTGAAAAAGTTATTTTTGCACATGGCTATCTGCGGGGAATTCTACAACAATCCCTCCTGCCTGTCAACCCGAGTCATATCAAAAAAATCGCTTGGGTTGACGGAATATGCCTGCACCCGTTGAATTTATCGGGAAAGCGTGTTACATGAAATCGGCGCTGAAAATTTCGTTCGCATTTTGTCAGGAGTCATTTATGGCCATGTTCAAGTACGCGTTGGTGCGCACGCCTTGCCGCAACTTGGTGCACGGTCTTTCCTCGGCGGTTCTGGGCAAGCCCGATTATAATAAGGCGTTGGCCCAGCACGCCGCCTACGTTGGCGTCCTGCAGCGTTGCGGCCTGGATGTCACCGTGCTGCCGGCCGATGAAGAATACCCGGACTCGGTGTTCATCGAGGATACCGCCGTGCTGAGTGAAAAAGCCGCCGTCATCACCCGTCCCGGCGCGCCCAGCCGTCTGGGTGAGGAACGCTCGGTGGCCGCAGCCCTGCTGTCTCGCTATCCCCGGCTGGAGGCCATCACCGCTCCGGGAACTTTGGAGGGTGGGGACGTAGTCAAAGCCGGAGACCATTTCTTTATCGGCATTTCGGCGCGCACCAACCCGGCAGGGGCCCGACAGCTGGCCGTGATTTTGCAAAAGCACGGCTATAAAGCGACCGCCGTTCCCCTGCGCCATGTCCTGCACCTGAAGACGGGCGTGGCCTACCTTGAGAGCAACCGCCTGCTGGCTTGCGGCGAATTCCTGGATCACCCGCTGTTGGCCGGTTTCGAGATCGTCCCGGTGCCCGCGGCCGAGGCCTATGCCGCCAATTCCGTCTGGATCAACGGCCGCGTTTTGGTTCCCGCCGGTTTCCCCAAGGCCAGGCAAGCTATCGCAAAGCTGGGATATGAAGCCGTGCCCGTGGATGTATCCGAATTCCGTAAACTGGACGGCGGCGTGAGCTGCCTGTCCCTGCGTTTTTAATTTCTCGTACTGGATGGATATTATTTTATTGAATTCCCGGCGGCGGGCAGTCGTTTCCTGATCTCGGACAAGGGGAGAACGTAGACGCCGCGGCCATAAGTGGCCAGGATCATGATCCCGTCGCGGCGGTGAATGAACAGATCGAAAATCGGGACCGTGGGCAGATCACCCTGCAGGGAATGCCAAGAAGCGCCGGCGTCCAGGCTGATGAAAGGGCCGCGGTCGCTGCCCAGGTAAAGGATGCTTTCATTATCCGGATCTTCAGCCAGCACGTTCAGGGGTTCGGCCGGGAGAGGGTCCGCCAGCGACTCCCAATCCAGGCCAGAATTTTCCGATACGAAGAGGTAAGCCCGCGGATCGTCGTCCCGGCTGCCGTTCATGGCCACATAGACTTTTTCGGCATGGTGGCCGGAGGCCACAATGCGGCTGACCCATTTTTTCGGCAGCGGCTGGCTTATTTTTTGCCAGGGCGACCCGCTTGCGGCCCGCAGCCATACGTTGCCGTCGTCGGTCCCGGCGTACAGCATGCCCGGCTTGAGCCCGGATTCGGCCAGTGCGGTTATGGCGGCGAATGGCGTGTTGCCGGTGATGTTTTGCCGTTCACTGAGGTCGGGAGAGATCTCGGTCCAGGAATCGCCGTTGTCGGAAGTGCGCAACACCTTGTTGGCGCCGAAATAAATTTCCCCCGCCGGCCGCCGGGAAACCAGCAGGGGCGAAAGCCAATTGAAGCGGTAAGGCTCCAGGCTTTGGGGCGATTCAGGCTTGATGGCCGACGGTTTGTTTTTTCCGGCCTCGATGCGGACCAGTGTCCCAAACTGGGCGGCGGCAAAAAGCATCGGCGGCAGGCCGGGTCGCGGTGCGACGAAAGCGCCGTCGCCGCCGAGCAGCATGCGCCATGGCTGTGGGTTGCCGACGCCGTACGTTGCGAGCGGCGCCGCATTGGCGCCTTCGTCTTCGAGTAGAATACGCCCGGGTGGCGCCCCCCCCGTGGCATCCAGGGCGGGCCGGGAGACCAGCACGCCGTTATCCTGGGTGCCGATGAAAATATGCGCCGGGCGTTCGTCGTCCGCCGTGACCGTATAGCATTGGCTGATGGAAAGATTGGTGATCTTGCTCCAGTTTTGTCCGCCATCGTCGGAAAGGTTGATGCCGCCGTCGTTGCCCAAGATAAGGCGGCGCGGATTTTTCGGATCAATCCACATTGCGTGGTGGTCGCGGTGGACCAGGGCATCGGCGTAAGGGTGCTGCTCGGCCCCGATCTTTTTATAGGTCCGGCCGCCGTCCGCGGAAACCTGTGCGGATACGCCCAGGATATAAATGCGGTTTTCATCGTCGGGGGCCGCGCGGATCTGGCCGAAATAAAAACCGTAGGTGTAATACATGTCCTCGATATAGTCCTGGTTGACTTTTTGCCAGCTTTGCCCGGCGTCATGGCTGCGGTAAACCTCGGCCCCTACCGTGTTCGGATTCAAACGGCGATCGTTGGCGTCGAAGAGCATCTGGACAATGCGCTGCGGGGTGATGCGCCCGGAACGGACGAAGCTTTTCAAAGCAGCCGGGCTGAAGACCTTCGGGGCCAGGTTTTCTTCCAGGAAAAGGGCCAGGCGTTCGTCGGCAAGGCTGAGAAAGGCTTCCATATCCATTTCTTCCAGTCCGGCCAAGGTCAAGCCGCTTCTTTTTCCCCCTGCCGGCGAGCGGCCCGTGGTTTTGGCTTCCTGGATGTCGAGCAGGGCATAGACCACGGCCGGGTTGGCGGGGCTGACGGCCAGTCCGATGCGGCCGATATGGCGGCTATCGGGAAAGCCGGATCTCAATCTTGCCCAGGTCCTGCCGCCGTCGACAGTTTTGTATATGCCGCTTTCCGGCCCGCTGCCGCTGAAATTCCAGGGCTTTCTTTCCCTCTGCCAGGCGGCGGCGTACAGGATATTCCTGTGGCGCGGATCCATGGCCAGGTCGATGACTCCGGTTTTTTCACTGATGAAAAGTGCCTTTTTCCAGGTTTTGCCGCCGTCCATGGTCTTGAAAACCCCGCGCTCGGCACTGGCGGCATAGAGATTGCCGGCGGCTGCCGCATAAACCGTGTCGGTTTCCTGCGGATCGATCACGATGCGGGCGATGTGCCGGGTCGCGGCCAGCCCCATGTGCTGCCAGCTTGTGCCCCCGTTCGTGCTTTTAAACACGCCGCAGCCGGGAAACGAGTAGGTTTGGGCATTGCTCTCGCCGCTGCCCAGCCAAACCAGGTTTTCATCACGCTGGCTTACGGCGATATCGCCGATCGATGAGGTGGCTTCCCGGTTGAAAAGGGACCGCCAGGTCCGGCCCCGGTCTTCGGTCAGCCACACCCCGCCTGTGGCGGCGGCTGCCAGGAATTTCCCGGGCCGGAGATCGTAAGCTTCGATATCCACCACGCGGCCGCCGCAAAAAGCGGGACCGATGTTTTGCCAGCGCAGGTCACGAAAAGGAGAGTCGCGGCGCAGGGAAAGGGCCCGGGAAAACCCGTACGGGCCGTTCTTTTCCGCGTCGATCCCGGAAAATCCCAGGAACAGCAAGCCCGGCAGAACGAAAAGCAACTTTTTCTTTACTGTCATGATGCACCTGCGAACGGTTGCGGCGGAAAGGCATATTATAGTCGATTGGCAAAAAAAATGCGGCCTGTGCTAAAATATCAGCAATGAAAAAAATAATTTTTCTGGTCCCGGTCTTTTTTTTGCTTGGCAATCTCCCGCTGGCAAGCGAACCGCGGGACGAGTTGAAAGAAAAAGTCGAAGTGGTCAACATCGAAGTGCCGGTGCGGGTTTTCCGCGACGGCATCCCGGTCAGCGGTCTGGGCAAAGATGATTTTCGCCTGAGCGAGGGCAAGGAGCCGCAGACCATCAATGGGTTCTATGTCCGCAAAAAAAAAATGAACGTGCGCCATATCCAACTGCAGGCCGGAAGCACGGCACCGCCATCCCGGTATTTTGTCCTGGTGTTCCGCATCTTCGACTACAATGAGCAGATGGAAAAAGGCGTACGCTATATTTTCGATCAGTTGCTGGGGGAAGACGACAAATTGCTGGTCCTGGTCAATGACCGCACCCTGTTGCTCAACCAGGATATCTGGCAGGTCAAGCGCCGGGAAATATTGGGCCAGCTCCTGAAAGAAGAGGCGCTCAAGGCCCGGCAAAAGCTGGAACAATTCTTTTTTACGGTGCAGAAGGATCTGGATCAGACCAAGCTGCGCATGCTGCTGGAAAGGGACAGCAGCTTCTACGCCCCGCGCATCATCGATTTTCTTGAACGCTATCTGCGAACCTGGGATGAATTCAAAACCAAATACCTGATACCCGATTTGGACAAATTCTATAACTTCGCCCGGCACCTGGAAAGGATCAGCGAAGAAAAGTGGGTGCTCACTTTCTACCAGATCGAGATGTTTCCCAACATGAAAATCAGCGGACCGATCCACCAGCAGATTGAGGATTTGGTCGGCCAGCTGATGGTTGCCCGCAGCGAGGACGCCTTGCACGGCCAGATCATATCCCAGCTCCTGGAACGCATTGACCGCGAATTGAATGTAGCCGACAGCTTCCCGATCGAGGAAGTCAGCAAGATGCTGGTCAAGGTGGATACGACCTATCACTGCTTCATCATGAACGCGCAGCGGGAAAGCCAATCCGAAGACCTGGAGTACAAAAAAGTCGCCAGCGACATCGAGAACTCGCTGCGCGAAATAACCAGACGGTCGGGCGGCGAAGTGATTTTTTCCGGGAATATCGGTTCGGCCTTGCACTCGATCGAGGAAAAAGAGGATGTTTATTATGTGCTGACCTATGAGCCGTCCTATCCGGACCGCAAGGGAAAAGTGAAAATAGAGCTGCCCGGCAATCCGGGCTGCCGGCTGTTTTACGATGACAATATCCGTGCCGACTACATCGGCGAATATTTGCTGAAGAAAAAGGCCGAGGATCCTTCGCTGCTGCTCGAGAGCTTGAGCTTGAAAGGACGGCGTTTGCAAATGAAAATATCTCAGTTCAAAATGATCGAGATGGCAAAAGGAAAAGGCGGACAGCTGAATGTTGCGGTCCGCATCCGCGACGGTCAGAACCAGCAGCTTTATTACCAGAACCGCAATTTCGGCGCCAAGGAGCCCCAGGTGGACCTGGCCATAGATTTTGCCTTTCTCGCGCCGGGCAGGTACCTGTTCGTCGTCGAAGCGCACGATTTGCTGACCGGCAAGACCGCCATGGATATCCTGCAGGCGGATGTGAAGTGAGGCCTGGCCCCGGGGCGAGCGGAAGTCCATGCATAAATTATTTCTCATTTGCCTGGCGGCAATTTTCCTGCTGAACGCCGGGATTGCCGCTGCGAGTCCGCAGGAACTGGTGCAAAAGGAACAGATCGCCGTGGTCAACGTCGAAGTCCCCGTGCGGGTTTTCCTGGATGGGATCCCGCTCGCCGATTTGACGAAAGACGATTTCCGGATTTTTGAGGATAATGAAGAGCAAGCCATCAATGGTTTTTACCAGCGCCGGAAAAAAATGAATGCCCAGCAGGTCAGGCTGGCAGCCGAGCAGAATGCATCGCTGATCCCGCCTCGCTATTTTGTCCTGTGTTTCCGCATCAATGATTTCAACGACCCGCTGCGCCAAGGGATGGACTACTTCTTTCAGCATGTTTTGCGTGAGCAGGATCAATTGCTGGTCCTGGTCAATGAGCGCACGCTTCTCCTGAATCAGGATGTCTGGCAGGTCAAGCGCCGGGAGATCCTGGAACAGGTTTTACGAGAAGAAGCCCTCAAGGCACGCCAGGAACTGGAAGCGTATTCCCTGCGAGTACGGCAGGATATTGACCAGACCCAGCTGCGCGTTTTGGTGGAAAACAGCAGGCAGAATTTTACTATTCCGCTGATCATCCAATTCCTGGAAAACTATTTGAGTATTTGGCAGGAGTTCAAAAAAAAGTATTTGCTTCCCGATCTGGATAAATTCTACAATTTTGCCCGCCACCTGCAAAAGGTCAAGGCCGAAAAATGGGTGCTGAGCTTTTATCAGATCGAGGTTTTCCCGAAAATGAGAATCAGCGGCTCCATTCGCCAGCAAATCGATCGACTTGTAGACGAAATGACCGATAACGGAGGTTCAGCCGAGCAGTTTGCCAAGGTGATCAGCCGCTCGCTGGAAGCGATTGACCGCGCCTTGAATGCAGCCGGTGAATTTCCGGCCGAGCAGATCGGCAAGATGCTGATCCGCGTGGGCACGACCTACCATTGCTTTATCAGCGGCGTGGCGCGCGAAGGGCCGTCCGAGGATTTGGAATATAAAAAGGTGGCCAGCGATTTGGAGAATACGCTGCGCGAGATCACCAAGAGTTCGGGCGGGGAGGTCGTTTTTTCCGGCAATATCGGCTCGGCCTTGCACGCCATCGAAGAGAAAGAAGATGTGTACTATGTGCTGACCTATGAACCAAAAAACAGGGAGCGGACGGGGAAGGTGAGAATTGAGCTCAGCAATCCGCGCTGCCGGCTGTTTTACGATGACCAGGTCCGTTCCGACCATATCGCCGCCTACCTGAAAAAAAAGAAAGACGAGGATCCCACTCTGCAGCTGGACCGGATTTCCCTGGCCGGACGCCGGCTGCAGCTGGAGATATCATCGTTCAAGATGGCGGAAGCCAAGGCCAAGAAAAGTGGACAATTGCGTGTGGCCATCGGTATCCGCGACGAGCAAAACCGGATTCTATACGATCAGTGCCGTTCGCTGGCCGCCAAAGAAGCCAGGATGTCGCTGGCGGTCGATTTTGCTTTTTTGAAGCCGGGAAAGTATTTTTTCCTTGTCGATGTGCGCGATTTGCTCACCGGACGCAGCGCTACGGACATGCTGCAGGCCGAAGTGAGGTGAACGGGTCGGTTCCATGCCCTCCCCAGGGAACGCGCCGGGTCATATTCGCTAATCTCCGGAATGAATCCGGCCTTTTAAATTGTGCGCTCGGGAATCGGTCAACTGTACAAGGTTTGGGAATATTGCTATAATCCAAAATTGAGGAGACGCACGTGATAGACAGGTATGAAGCGGCGGAAATCGCCCGCATATGGAGCGAAGAGAACAAGTTCCGCAGATGGCTGGACGTGGAACTGGCGATCACCGAAACCTGGGCGGAGATGGGCGAAGTGCCCGCGGCGAGCTTGAAGAATATCAGGGAGAATGCCGCGGTTGACCCGGCCCGCATCCTGGAAATTGAAAAAAAAGTAAAACATGACGTCATCGCTTTTCTGACGTCCTTGGAGGAGTCCATTGGCAAGGATTCCGCTTATGTCCACAAGGGCATCACCTCTTATGACGTGGTCGATACCGCATTGTCCATGCTCATCCAGGAATCGCTGGCCATCGTTCTGGAGAAAGTCACGGCCCTGGAAAAGATCCTCCTGGAAAAGGCCTTTGCCTACAAAGACCTGCCGGCCATCGGCCGCACCCATGGCATCCATGCCGAGCCCGTCGCCTTCGGCTGCAGGTTTTTGATCTGGTACGAGGAGATGGCGCGCAACCGCCAGCGGCTGCTCAGGGCCAGGGAGATCACGGCGGTGGGGAAGATTTCCGGTTCGGTGGGGACGTACATCCATTTCCCCGCCAGCGGCGAGGAAAAAGCCCTGCAGAAACTGGGGTTGCGGGCCTGCCGGGTTTCTTCGCAGATCATCCAGCGCGACCGCCACGCCGAAGTCCTTTGGGCCCTGGCCATTTTGGGGAGCGGTCTGGAAAAGATCGCCGTGGAAATCCGGCACCTGCAGAAGACCGAAGTGCTCGAGGTCGAAGAGCCTTTCAGCCATGGGCAGAAGGGGTCTTCCTCCATGCCGCACAAGCGCAACCCGGTCCGCTGCGAGCGCATCTCCGGCCTGGCCCGGATCTTGCGCGGCCATGCGGCCGTGGCCCTGGAAAACAACATCCTCTGGCATGAGCGCGACATTTCCCATTCCTCGGCCGAACGGATCATTTTCCCCGATTCCTTTCACCTGGCCGCATTCATGCTCGACGACATGGCCGACATATTGAAAAACCTGGCCGTGTATCCGGAAAACATCCGCCGCAACCTGGAACTGACCCACGAGGTTTGCTTTTCTCAGAAGGTGCTGACCCTGCTGGTGGACAAGGGCCTGGCCCGCCAGCAAGCCTATGAACTGGTGCAGAAGCAGGCGCTGCGATCCTGGCAGGAAAAACGCAGTTTCCGCGAGCTGGTCATGGCCGATCCGGCCATCCGCGCCGCCTGCTCGGCGGCCGAGCTGGAGAAGGCTTTCTCCCTGGCGGAACTGCTGTCGGGAATCGGGGAAATATTCGGGCGCTTCGCCGGGGAAAAATAAAGCCGGCCATGGCCCTGGCAACGATCAATTCCTACCTGGAGCAGATTGACGAACTGGTCAGGCATGCCGACGAATATGACGATCTGCGCTTCCGCCTGCGCCTGGAAGATCTGGTCAAGAAAGGGGGCAGGGACACCGAAAATGCCATTGCCCAGTATATCACCGGCACCTATGTCAGCCTGCCCACCCGGCTGAACCTGGTGCGCATGGCGGGCTACATCCGCAGTACGGCCTTTTTGGTGCCGTTGAACAAAGTCATCGAACTGGGTGAGAACGACCGGCTGCGGGAAGGGGCCATCATCAGCGTCTCCAAGTACAACGATCACCGTGCCCTGGATATCCTGGCCCGGGCCCTGGAAAAAAACAAAAACAAGCGGCTGCAGGAGACGATCACCCAGGCCATCACCCGCATCAAGCACAACAACCCGCTGCTGCTGATGCTGCCCCGGTTTCTGCACGGCAGCAAAAACAGCGATTTTTTTTCCATCACCCTGAAGGTTTTCAAGAAGATACTCAGCCCGGACGACGCCAAGGGCTTTATCTCCTATTTGCAGCACCAAGATCCCCTGGTGGCCGCGGGATCGTTCGAAATCCTGTGCTGCCGGGGGAACGAATCGGTGTTTTTTTTCATCAGTGAATTTTTCCGCGAGCGCAGCCGCGGCTTGATGGGGACCTTGAGCCAGCCGGAGAACGCCGAAGCCCTGTCGAAGCTGATCGCCGCCCTGCATGAATACCTGAATCGCTACCCCGATTTCTTCCCCCAGCTGCGGCCGGACATCACCGCCCTGCGCGGTCGGGCCGGCAGAAGCCTTTGGGGAAGGCTGCTGGTTGCGCTGCTGGACGACCTGGAAAAGGGGGAGGGGGCGCCATGATGACCTTTCTTGCGGCTGGACAAGGAGCCTGAGCATGGCCGTGATCCGACGGATTTTTGTGGAAAAAAAAGCGGGATACGACATCGAAGCACGAACTCTGCTGCTGGACCTTCGTGAAAATCTGGGCATAAAAAGCCTCGCGGGGCTGCGCCTGCTCAACCGTTATGATGTTTCCGGGATCGGCTTCCGGGAAATGGCCCGGGCGCGGCAGGCGATTTTTTCCGAGCCGCCGGTGGATGAAATATACGACGAGGATTTCCCCCTGGCCGACGCGGAAACGGCATTCGCCGTCGAGTACCTGCCCGGCCAGTATGACCAGCGGGCCGATTCCGCCTCCCAGTGCCTGCAGCTGCTCACTCCGGGCAGCCGGCCGCAGGTGGCCTCGGCCAGGGTCTTGGTCCTCAAAGGCAAGCTGCTTGCCGGAGATCTGGAAAAAATCAGGCAATACTGCATCAATCCGGTCGATTCGCGCCAGGCCGCCATGGGCAAGCCGCGCTCGCTGGCGCTGCCGGGGGCCCGGCCGGCCCATGTTCCCGTCCTGAAAGGATTCGTTT
>Ga0066600_10000757_pt1 | contig 11628 bp, 10 predicted proteins | sample Lowcelwee11metaG_FD_59486 | JGI IMG/M metagenome (GOLD analysis project Ga0066600, IMG submission 59486) | Freshwater pond sediment microbial communities from the University of Edinburgh, under environmental carbon perturbations - Low... | ecosystem: Environmental > Aquatic > Freshwater > Pond... | reverse complement strand
TAGAGCCGGTCGGGGTCGACCGGCTTGCCGATATGGTCGTTCATACCGGCATCAAGGCAGACTTGGCGGTCTTCGTCGAACGCATTCGCGGTCATGGCCAGGATCGGCGTGTGCGCATAGCCGGGCAGGGCGCGAATCGCCCGCGTCGCATCGACGCCGTTCAGGTTCGGCATCTGCATGTCCATCAGGATCAGGGCGTAGCGGTTGGTTTGGGCCATTTCCACCGCCTGCCTTCCATCTGCAGCCAGATCAACCGCGAGGCCGGCATCTTCCAGCAAGCCGCGCGAGACTTCCTGGTTGATCGGCTCGTCCTCGGCCAGCAAGATGCGGGCGCCAGCGAAGTGCGCCTTGATCCGGGCTTCGGCCATGTCATTGCAAAAAGTCGGCGTTGGCGGGATGAAATGCTCCACAGCGGGTACGGCATCGCTGGCCTTGCCCAGCCGGACGGTGAACCAGAAGGTGCTGCCGCTGCCGACCTGACTCTCGACGCCGATCGCACCGCCCATCAACTGTGCCAGTCGCTTGCTGATGGCCAGCCCCAGCCCGGTGCCGCCATATTTGCGCGTCATTGAGCCGTCGGCCTGCTCGAAGGCGGTGAACAGGCGTTGCTGGTCCGCGGCGGAAATGCCGATGCCGGTATCCTGAACTTCGCAGCGCAGCAGCACGTCCGTCGCGCTTTCTTCGGCCAGCTGGGCCCGGATGGTGATGCCTCCCTGCTCGGTGAATTTGACGGCGTTGCCGGTGAGATTGAGCAGAATCTGGCCGAGGCGTAGCGGATCGCCCCGCAGGGTCTGGCGGGCGACTTCCGGCGCGAGGTCGACTTGCAGCTTGAGCCCTTTGTCCGTCGCCTTGTGGCCGAGCAGGCTCATGAGGTTTTCCAGTACTACGCCGAGCCTGAAGTCGACCTGTTCGAGAGCGAGACGCTCGGCCTCGATCTTGGAGATGTCGAGGATATCGTTGATGACGTGGAGCAGATGCTGCGAGGCTTGGGCGATCTTGCCGAGCTGGTCGCGCAGCTTGGGATCATCGGCATGGCGCAGGGTCAGGTCGGTCATGCCCATGATGGCGTTCATCGGCGTGCGCAACTCGTGGCTCATGTTGGCGAGGAAGCGGCTTTTCGCCTGGTTGGCGGTTTCGGCCAGTGCCTTGGCGACGGAGAGGGCGGCAGTGCGTTCTTCAACCAGAGATTCCAGATGCTGCTGGTGTAGTTTCAAGTCTGCCTCGCTGCGGGCAAGTGCGCGGGTACCTTCCCGCAGCATGCGTCGATTCAGTGCCAGCCAAATCGTCAGGAGCAGGATGATCGCGGTCGCCGCAAGCCCAATGACGACCGCCGCCGTGTAGCGCAGCCAGATATCGTGCCAGGAGAATTCGGGTATCTCGTCGAAAGGCGGCACGCGCAGCGCCTGCATTACCTCCCTGACCGGCTGGTAATTGGCGGGGATGGTGAAGCCCCAGATTTTTGCGGCGCGCGCCACTTCGCCGTCGTGCGGCAACATGAGCAGGGCGGCAGCCACCCGGGCGGCCAGTTCGTCCGAGACCTGCGGCATGGCGACAAACGGCCAGAGGGGATACAGCGTGGTGGAAAATGCATAGCCGAAGCCGGCCAGTTGCTGCGCATTGATCACTCGGATCTGGGTCGGGTCGAGCTTGCCCTCCTTGATCATCTGTTCGATCAGCCCCATACGGGCGAAGGCCGCGTCGGCTTTGCCGGCGAGGACGGCCGTTACGGCACGGTCAATAGGCAATTCGACTTCGACGATCTTGATGTCGTCGCGCGACAATCCGATCTTGTGTAGTTCGTAGGCTTGCATCTGGAAGCTGGCGAAGCCCTTGGTGCTAGAGGTGGCGATCGTCTTGCCCTTGAGATCGGCCAGTTGCATCAGGTCCTTGCGGTCGGCACGCACGATGATCGTGCCGCCATAGACGGACATCGGCTGGTTCTTGTCGCGCTCGATCAGCGTCGCCAGCGGCGACGACAGTGAACTGCGTTCGTTCATCATCACATAATGCGCCGCGTGACTCAGCACAAAATCGACTTGGCGCCGATCAATCGCAGTCTCCAGTTCGTCGTAGGTAAGGCATTGCAATGAAAACCGGTGGCCAGGCAGGGCGTGCTCCAGATAATCGGCCAGCGGCTGCCATTGTTTTAACGTCGCCGCCTTGTCCCGGAAAGCGAACACGCCGATGCTTACCGATTCCTCGGCCCACGTGGCCTGGGCCGTGGCGAGCCAGCAGACGAGCAACAGACGTGCGATGAGCGAAGCCATGGCGGCTATTCCCTGGGAATGAAGTCGGCGCTGAACAGGCGGGAGAAATCGCTCACCCGTGCGGAAAGGAGCCCGGCATCAAAGAGCACGTCGCTCAACTCGCGGGCACTCTTGACGATGGGGGCGTTATCGCCCCGCAACAACTTGAGGTTGCGGTTTTCGTTCGGCAGTTCCAGCCCCTTGAAGGCGCCGATCACCTCCCTTGCCGGGAGCTTGAAACGCTCCGCCAGACGGTAGGCCGTGTCGTTGGGGTTCTTGTGAAAATTTCGCAGCCCTTGGAAATGCGCGGCGACCAGCCGACGCAGGGCAGCGGGATTGCGTTGCAGCGCTGCGGTCGTCACCGCCAGGATGTCGAAGATGGTATCCGGGATGCGGCTGCTGTCGAACAGCCGCTGCGCGCCTTCCGCCTCCAACTGGCCCGAAACCGGCTCGAAGGTAATCAGCGCATCGACTTCACCCGCGCGCCAGGCCAGGGCATGGCGCTCATGCGTCACCGGTACGGCCTTGATGTCGCCGCGCGGCAGGCTAGCGGCGGCCAGCGCCTTGTGCAACATCAGCGCGCCAACGGCGGAGGATTCATAGCCGATGCGCTTGCCGCGCAATTGCGCCAGGGTATCGGTTCCGGGACGAGCCAGCAGGACATCGGCACCCAGCGAAATATCGAATACCAGCACCGCGACCAATGGCAGTCCTCGTTGGCGGGCGCCGAGCATTTCGTCGAGCGTCAACGCCGCACCGTCGGCCTGGCCGGCGGCCAGCAGCCGGATGGATGCGGTGGCCGAGCCGCTCTCAATGAGCTGGGTATCCTGCGGCGAAATCCAGCCCTCGCGCCGGGCCAGGAACAGGAATTCGTAACCGGGCCATAGGTGGCTGGCGATGCGCAACGGTTCGGCCGCGCCCTGGCAGCCGGGCAGCAATGCCGCACTACTTAGGGCGGTCAGCTTGGCGAGGAAGGTACGGCGTTGCATGATGTCCGATCCTGTCGATTTACACCGGCTGTTCCAGCCACTTCAGCATGACCTCATAGAGCCGGTCGGGGTCGACCGGCTTGCCGATATGGTCGTTCATGCCGGCATCGAGGCAGACCTGACGGTCTTCGTCGAAGGCATTGGCGGTCATGGCGAGGATCGGTGTGTGCGCATAGCCGGGCAGGGCGCGGATCGCCCGCGTCGCATCGACGCCGTTCAGATTCGGCATCTGCATGTCCATCAGGATCAGGTCGTAGGGCGTGCGCTTGGCCAGCGCTACCGCCTCGACGCCGTCTGCGGCCAAATCTACCGCAAACCCGACGTCTTCCAGCAGGCTGCGGGAGACCTCCTGGTTGATCGGCTCGTCCTCGGCCAGCAGAATGCGGGCGTGGGCATGGCGCGCCTTGATGCGTTCTTCCACGGTGTCGTTTGCCAAAGTCGGCGCTGGTGCGACGGCGCTGCGTGTTCCTTTGGCGATCCTGACGGTGAACCAGAATGTACTGCCCCGGCCCAGCGTGCTCTCGACGCCGACCTCGCCGCCCATCAGCCGCACCAGACGCTTGCTGATGGCCAGGCCCAGGCCGGTGCCGCCATACTTGCGGGTCATCGAATTGTCCGCCTGCTCGAAGGCGGTGAACAGACGCGCCTGATCGACGACCGAGATGCCGATGCCGGTATCCTGGATCTCGAAACGCAACAGGACGTCGCGCTCGTTTTCCTCGGTCAGCCGGGCGTGGATGGTGATTGCGCCCCGTTCGGTGAACTTGAGGGCATTGCCGACAAAGTTGAGCAAGACTTGGCCGAGGCGCAACGGGTCGCCCCGCAACGACAGGTGCGAAATCTCCGGCGACAAATCGATCAGCAGTTGCAGCCCCTTGTCGGCCGTCTTGTGGCCGATCATGCTGACGAGATTTTCCAACACCTCGCCCAGCTTGAAGTCCGCTTGTTCCAGCGTGAGGCGGTCGGCCTCGATCTTGGAAATGTCGAGAATGTCGTTGATGACGGCGAGCAGGTGCTGGGAGGCATGATCGATCTTGCCGAGCTGGTCGATGAGCTGCGGATCATCGGCATGGCGCAGCACGAGGCTGGTCATGCCCATGATGGCATTCATCGGCGTGCGCAGTTCGTGGCTCATGTTGGCGAGGAAGGTGCTCTTCGCCAGGTTCGCCGCGTCGGCGGCGTTGCGGGCTCGGGTGAGTTCCGCGTTGGCGGCTTCGAGTTCGGCGGTACGGTGGCGCACACGGGCCTCGAGTTCGGCGTTGAGCGCCCGCACCTCCTGTTCGGCAACCCTGAGCTGCTCGCGCTCGTCGATCAATTGCCGTTCCGTGGTCAACAGCCGGGCCGACGCTTCGTTGAGGGACGCACCCAACTCCGCGATTTCGAAAATATCGACTGTCAGTGGAGTCTGCTCGCCCTTGTGCGCATCGAGCCGTTTGGAGAACTCGGTGAGCCGGCTGATCGAGCGAACGATGGGGTTGAGCAGCAGGACGATCAGCAAGGCACTGCCAACCACCCAGGCGGCCGTCATGAGCAGCGCCTCCTGCCAGATTTGCGTCTGCCCCGCGTGAATGCGCGCCAGACTGTATTCGGCCTTGAGCCAACCGAGCGGCTTGCCCGCCTCGATGGGCTGCCAGATGACCAGGCGGTCGTTTTCGATGGTGAGCGTCGCCGTCTGCACTGCCGGCGGGGTGATGCGGGCAATGCCGGTGATGGCCAGCGGTTGCTTGTCCAGACCGAGCTTGACATCCCAGATGAGCTTGCCATCCGGCTCGCAAACCACCAACCGCTGGATGTCGGGCAATACTACCGAACTGGACAAAAGCTCGCCCAACTGCGCGTAATCCTCGACCAGCAGCAGGTGCGCGCTGCTATCGGCGAAATTCCTGACCATGACCGAGGCATTGCGACGCATGCTTTCCAGCAAGCTGGCAGACTGGCTGCCAGCCGTCATCCAGCCGAAGCTGACGCCGGTGGCGAGCAGAATGCACGAAACCACCAGAACGATGCGGGCATTTAGCCGGCGCGGCAACCACGGCATGTCACTGTCCCCAGTTCGTCATGCCCTTGATGTCGATTTTCTCCAGCGCGCGATAGTCCTTGTCGTAGTCCGCCTCAACCAGATCGTCGAGCCGCATGGGCCTGAGAATTTCCTCGCCATCGGCGGTGGCAGCGAGCTTCAGCATGGCTTTCTTCACTGCCTCGCGGACGGGTGCGGGAACGCGCGGGTGGGCGCTGAGGGGATGGGGGGCGAATTTTGGCGTTGTCGCTACCTCGCGCAATTGCGCCTGGGACTCCGCCGGCTCACGTTCCAACTCATTGCCAAACACCGCCCCAGCAGCCGTCTTGCCCATGAGCACGTTGAGGATCACGTTCTTCGTCGAGCCCGCGTACTCCTGCCCGAACGACAGACTTCTCCCATAACCTCTTAGTTCATGCTGCATGTAGACACTGCATATATTTTTGTTGCCGACAAATGAAATATTCTTGCCGGCCAGGTCGTCGATGCTGCGCACGGGCGAATCCCGTCGCACATACAGTTTGATTTCCGCCAGCTTGCTGTCGCGTACCAGCGGCATATAACCGGCGCCTTGGCGGGCCACCACCGTCTGGATGGGCGAGGCATAAATGAAATCGGGCGCGCCGCTCCAGATCTCGCGTTCGAATTCGGCCATCTGATCGAAGAGCTTGAGACGAAACCGAATCCCGGTGTCCTTGGTCAGGCGCTCGATCACCGGGGTCCAGCGTTTGCTCAGGGCGGCAGGCGGCGCCCCCGGCAAAACCGCAAAAGTGTAGAGGGTGGTTTCTTCTGCCGCGGCGATCTGAAAACTTGTGCCAACCAGCAGGAAAACCGCACTCCAGAAACGCAGTACGCACAGCGCAATTCTTGACATGATCCAGCCCTTTCATTTGCTGCCCGAACAGGCCCGCGCCCGCCGCAGCAGACGGGAAGCGCGCAGGCAACCCACACTATGGATCATATAACTTTCCGGCAATGTCTGCCGGTGGCGAAGGGGTGGGCGGTAACCACGAACAACGGCCTGCCATGGACAAAGGGCGGCGACAAACTGCGACATCTTGTCGCAGCCCTCTCTATCATTGGCGGCTTATATTGCGCCGCACGTTCAATCATCGCTGGAGGCCACCATGGACCGTCGTTCCGCTCTCAAATTCTCCCTGCTCGCTGGTGCCGGCCTCGTTGCCGGACAAGCCAATGCCCAACAAGCCTGCCCCGGCGACGGTACGCCGCTGCAATTCATCCCGAAAAAACCGGCCGATCCCCAGGCGCAGGAAAACGACATCGAGAAGTATCCCAAGTGCCCCTATTGCGGCATGGACCGCAAGCAATATCATCATTCGCGCATGTTGATCCAGTACAGCGACGATCTCGCCGACGGCACCTGTTCGCTGCACTGTGCGGCGCTCAGCCTGTCGCTGAATGTCGACCGCGAGCCGAAGGCGATCTGGGTCGGCGACAACGCCGTCGCCGGCGACGTCAAGCCGCTGGTCGATGCGGATAAGGCGAACTTCCTCGTCGGCAGCAAGCTGCCGGGCGTGATGACCGCGAACAGCAAGGTGGCCTACGGCACGGAAGAGGCCGCCAAGACGGCGCAGGCCGCTCACGGCGGCGAGTTGGCGAAGTTCGATCAGGCGCTGCTGCTGGCCTATACCGACATGTCGAAGGATGTGAGCCGCATCCGCAAGATGCGCGCGGAGCGCCGCCGCCGCATGCTGGAGCAGCAGAAGGGATGAGACGTTTTCTTGGTGCTGCGCTCCTGTGCGTCTGGGCGCTGGTCGCGGCCGCCCAGCAGTCCTTGCCGCCCAAGCCGGGGCCGAAGGATTTGTGTCCGGTGTGCGGCATGCTGGTGGCGAAATATCCCAACTGGACCGCGACCATCGTTTACCGGGACGGCCATGCGCATCATTTCGACGGCGCGAAGGATATGTTCAAGTTCTGGTTCGACCCGCCCAAGTATGCGGCCGGGCACAGCCGCGCCCAGATCGCGCGCGTCTACGTGACCGATTATTACGACCTGCGTCCGGTGGATGCGCAAACGGCGTTCTATGTGATCGGCTCGGACGTGTATGGTCCGATGGGCTACGAACTCGTACCGCTTGCCACGCGGGCCGCTGCGGAGGATTTCATGAAGGAGCACAAAGGCAAGCGCATCCTGGGCTTCGGCGAGGTCGACGCCGCCCTGGTCGAGCGGGTGGATAGCGGCAAGCTCTGACTCAGGCGTTGCCGGTGAGTTGCGCGTAGAGCAGCGGCAGGCGGTCGGGCAGGTCTTCGGGCTTCCTGACGATGGTGTAGCCCGCCGGGCCGAAGAGATGGGGCAGATAGCCGGCGCCTTCGCGGTCGATGGTGACGCAGAAGGGTTTGATGCCGGCCGCGCGCGCCTCCTGCAATGCCATGCGCGTGTCCTCGATGCCGTAACGGCCTTCATAGAGGTCGATGTCGTGCGGCTTGCCGTCGGAGAGGATGAGCAGCAGGCGGCGGTTGGCCGGCTGCTTTTCGATGAGCTGGGTGGCGCGCCGCACCGCCGCGCCGATGCGCGTGTAGTAGCCGGGCTTGAGCGCGGCGATGCGCCCGCGTGCGACGGCGTCGAGCGGACGGTCGAAGGCCTTGATCTCGTGGAAGCGCACGCAGCTGCGCTTGATCGACGAGAAGCCGTAGAAGGCGAATTTGTCGCCGGTGGAATTGAGCGCCTCGCCGAACAGCATCAGGCTGTCGCGGATGACGTCGATGACGCGCTGCGCGTTATTGACGTGGGCGTCGGTCGAGAGGGATAAATCCGCCAGCACCAGGCAGGCGAGATCGCGTTCGGTCGGGCGGTGATTGAGATAGGCGCCCGCGCCGGAAAAATGCCAGCCGGCCATGCGGTCGGCGGCAATGCGCACGCAGGCGTCGATGTCGAGTTCGCTGCCGTCGGGCTGGGCCTTCTGCCAGCGCCGCACCGGGGCGAGGGCGGCGAACTGATTCTTCAATTTGCGCGCGTGGCGGCGCAGGCGCTCGGGCAGCGGCTGCGGCTCGGCGCTGCGCGCGACCATGGGTTGCAGGCGGCAAAAGTCGGCTTTCATGACACGGCGTTTCCAGTCCCACTCGGGCAGCGCGATGCCGGGACCAAGGCAAACGTCGTCCTCGGCGGCGGCGGGCAGGTCGAGGTCGAAGCGCACCTTGGACGCGACGCGCTGCTCGCTGTCGGCCAGCGCCAGCTTGTCCATGTTTTCGGCGGCGCGGCCGGCGTCGGGGTTGGGGTCGTCGTCGAGCGCGCGGTTGACCTTCAGATATTCGGCCCAGGACAGCAGGCTCTCGGCGCGCCACATCAGGATCATCGGCGCCTGGTTGTCCGGCATCTCGGTGCGCTCGGCCTCATAGCGCTTGTTGAGCGCCTGCTGTTCCTGCGGCTGGGCGCTGTCCTCGGACTCGGCCGGCGTGCTGTTCCTGCGCTTGGGCGCGGCGGCGGGCGGCGCGGGATAGAGCCAGAGCGGCACGGGTTGCAGCGGCTTGGCTTTGGCGCGCGCGAGCGGCGGCAGGGCGGCAATGCTGCCGGGATCGTCGAGCGCCTGGCGCACCGCGCGTTCCTGCGCGGCCTCGTCGGCGGGCATGTTTTCCGGCGCGATGCGTTCGGCGAGCAAAGCCGCCACCAGCTTGCGGTAGCGCGCCGCGAGGCCGGGATAGCGGTGGAGGGCGAGCCGGGTGGCCTGCTGGTTGCGCACGATCCAGGGCGTGCCGCTTGCGCTCAGCGCGTCGGGACCGGCGCCGGCTGCGAGCGTGGCGAGCCAGAGGTAGAGGTCGCGGTTCAAACTCGGCGCTGGGAAGACGGCGATACTGGGCGGCAGGCGCAGGGTTTCCATGTCGAGCGCTGCATGCGCCGTGCGTTCGTGGATGCCGGCGATGCGCTCCAGAATACGGCGGCGTGCGCCGTGGCGCGTGTCGGCGGCGGCGGCGACGCGCAGGCCGGCATCGCCGCCCAGTGCGCGGAACAGCACGCCGAGCGTCTTCTCGATGTCCTTGAGTTGGACGGCCGCCAGCGGATGGTCGCGCCGCGCCGTCTGCGTGATCCAGCGATCCCAGATGCCGCCGATCCACTCTTCCATTCAGCCGCACTCCTTGCCGCGCGGCCCGATCCAGGGATAGACGAAGGGTTTGCCGGCCATGGCGCGCGACAGCCCCAGCATGCCGAGCAGGATCAGCGTGGAATGCACGCAGGTGAAGTACATGATGACGAAGACCCAGGTCCATTCCCAGTCCCAGCCGAAGACGAGGAACAGCGCGGCATTCGCTCCGACAATCAACACGCCGCCCCAGAGGCTGACGTAAAAGGTCTGGTCGAGGTGGCAGCGCGCCAGCGGCGGGGCGCCCCGGCGGCGCTTCAGCCAGAGCCAGGCGATGGCGAGGAAGCCGAGGCCGGGCGCGAGCATCAGGTTGACGAGGTAGAGCGACTCGGCGGCGACGGCGAGCCCCTGGCCGGGTACGTCGCGTTCCTGTGGCATGGGCGCTTATTTGCCGAAGGTGGCGAGCACGACTTCGTCGAGCGCGGCAGCGACTTCGATGTCGTCGGTGAGCGCCTCGACCAGCGCGGCGCGACAGGCTGCCACCGGGTCCATGCCGTCGCGGATGAGGATGGCGGCATAGACCAGCAGACGCGTGCTGGCGACTTCCTCCAGGTCCACGTCCTTCAGCGCGCGCAGCGCGCGGCCGATGCCGACGAGCCGCTTGGCGGTCATCGCGTCGCAGCCGGTCTCGCCGAGCAGCACGGACTCTTCGCGCGCGGCGTCGGGGAAATCGAAGCGCAGCGCGAGGAAGCGCTGGCGCGTCGAGGGCTTCATGCCCTTGAGGAAGTTCTGGTAGCCGGGGTTGTAGGAGACCACCAGCATGAAGTTGTCCGGCGCGTGCAGCACCTCGCCGGTGCGGTCGATGGGCAGCACGCGGCGGTGGTCGGCGAGCGGGTGGATCACCACGGTGGTGTCCTTGCGCGCTTCGACCACCTCGTCGAGATAGCAGATGCCGCCTTCGCGCACCGCGCGCGTCAGCGGGCCGTCGGACCAGTAGGTGGCGCCGTCGCCGATCAGATGGCGGCCGACCAGATCGGCGGCGGTGAGGTCGTCGTGACAGGCGACGGTGTAGAGCGGCAGTCCCAGCTTCGCCGCCATGTAGGCGACGAAACGCGTCTTGCCGACGCCGGTCGGGCCCTTGATGAGCACGGGCAGACGATTGCGGAAAGCGTGCTCGAAGAGGTCGACTTCGTTGCCGGCGGTCTCGTAGAACGGCAGTGCGGTGGGCGTTGCGGTCATTTCAGTCCGAGCCAGTAAGCGAGCAGGATGAGGGCGAGCGTCAGGAGCAGCCAGCCTAGCACGAGCGCCCGCCAGAGAAACTTGACGCGCCGCAAGGCCATGAAGTCCTGGACGATCAGCCAGCCCTTGACGGCGGAGATCAGCAGCATGGCGACGACGGCGGCGGCGCCGCCCGTGTCCACATAGCCGGTTTTGCCGATGAACCAGGTCAGCACCGTGGCGACCATCAGCGCGACCCAGACGATGTTGAGAAAGTGGGTGCTCATCGCATGACGTATACGAGGGGGAAGAGGATGATCCACACCAGATCGACCATGTGCCAGTAGCTGGCGCCGGTCTCGATGCCACGGTGGTCGTGGGCCGAGTAGCCGCCGGCCATGGCCTTTTTCCAGATGATGGCGAGGATGCTCATGCCCAGCACGACGTGCATGGCGTGAAACATCGTCAGGGCGATGTAGAAGGTGTAGAAGAGGTTGGTATCGAGATTGATGCCCAAGGCGAATTTGGCGCCATATTCAAAATACTTGACGACCAGAAAGCCCATGCCGCTGAGGATGGCGGCGAGCAGCCAGTGCGCGCTGGTACGCACGCGGTTGCGCTTCACTGCCGCCACGGCACGCGCCACGCACCAACTGCCGGTGATGAGCAGCAGGGTGTTGATCATGCCGGCGTCGACGTCGAGGGTGCGCTGCATCGCGTTGAAGAGTTCGAGATGCTTGAGCCGCGTGAAGGCATAGGCGGCGAACAGCACGAAGAAGGCCGACAGTTCCGCCAGGATGAAGACCCAGATGGCAAGGTCGCCGGGCGGGTAGGGATGAAGCTTGTGGCCGTCCGCGTGGGCGGCCGAAGCGCTGGGGGTGGTCATGGCGTGGCGTGATCGCGTGGTTTGCGCGAATATTAGCCAGCGGCTATATATGGCACCTTGACGCGAAACAAGTGCGCCGGTCGAATGCGCCGAAAAGACTCGGCGCTGCCGCGACGGCGACGGCGGGCGCCGCGCGCCTTAGCTGACCGCGAACAGACGCTCGAACTGCGCGGCGCTCAGCGCCTGCTTCACTTGGCCGCGCTGGCCGGTCAAGGTCACGAACTTGTCTTGATGT
>Ga0066600_10000746_pt1 | contig 11699 bp, 8 predicted proteins | sample Lowcelwee11metaG_FD_59486 | JGI IMG/M metagenome (GOLD analysis project Ga0066600, IMG submission 59486) | Freshwater pond sediment microbial communities from the University of Edinburgh, under environmental carbon perturbations - Low... | ecosystem: Environmental > Aquatic > Freshwater > Pond >... | reverse complement strand
CCAGTACAGCGCGGCGCCCATCTTGGCGGGGTTGTCGAGGTAGAAGTCGAACAGCGCCTTCGGATTTTTGTAGGGTGTCTGCACGAAGCTGGCTTGCGCCAGCGCCGCAACCGGGGCGGTGGCCAGACCCATGGCCAGCAGCAGGGCGTGGAGCGGATTCAGGTGCATGGCGTGTCTCGTGCAACGGTGGTGAGGGCGGAGCAAAGAACCGGTGGCGGGCCAGACGGGCCTGCGCCGATGCACTGTAAAGCGTCCGACCAGACCCGTCCATCCGGGTCGTGGCGGGGATGTCAGTCCGCCTCGCCCGGCGGCAGCTGCGCTTCGATGCGCTGCTTCAGCGCACCGAGCTGCTCGTTCAGCGCGCGCAGTTCGGCCGCCCGCAACGCACCGAACAGCAGCTCGGCCACAGCCGCTTCGGCCTGCTCGAAGCGCCGCACCGCCGCCGCGCCGGCCGGGGTGGGCAACAGCCGGTGGCTGCGCCGGTCCTCTGGGTGGTCCTCCTTGCTCAGCAGGCCCTGGTCCAGCAGCTCCTTGACCAGCCGCGCGACCTGGCCCTTGTCGCGGGCGGTCCGCTGGGCCAGGCCCTGCTGCGTGATGCCCGGGTGGCGTTCGCACAGCTGCAGCATGCGCAGCAGCATGGGCGCCACGGCCGGTTCGGCACCGTCCTGCAACTCATGGCGCAAGGCTTTTTTGACGCTGCCAAACAGCGACATCAGGGATTCCAGGGCAGCGGTGGGTGGGGTCGTGGGGTGTGGGTTCATGCTTGACTGGTTGATAGTGTCAACCAAATGCGGTACGATGTTGATATTGTCAACCAAATCGATCCACATGAAAACCACTGCTGTGATGTCCTCCGTGCCGGCGACCCCGGCTTCTTCGCCCACCCCGGGCTTTCGCTGGCGCCGCCTGGTGCCCCTGTTCACCGTCATGCCGGTGATCGGACTGATCCTCAGTGGCCTGATCACCTGGCTCAACCTGGGCTGGGTTGATGGCTTCTTCGGGCGCTGGATGTTGGCCTTTGCCACCGCCCTTCCGGTGATGCCCCTGGGCATGTTGACCCTGGTGGCGCTGGACCGTGTGCTCGGGCCGCGCCTGTCGGCCTGGCCCCGCGTGGTGGCCCTGGTGGTGCTGGCGCTGTGCACGGCGGTGGTGATGGAACTGTTGCTGGCCAGCGCCGTGACGCTGAGCAACCACGGCCTGAGCGCCGCCTTCCCCGGCCAATGGGCGGCGGCGTTCCTGCGCTCCTTGCCGGCCGGTGTGCTCATCGGCCTGGTGATGGGCTTTGTGGTCAAGCCCCGACTGGCCCGCTGGATGGAGGCCGGTCAATGAACAGCACACCTTTGTCCGACACCGCGCCGGCGCGCCCACGCGTGCAGCGCGTGCGCCACGAACTCAAACGGCGCAGCCTGCAGGTGCAGCGCGTGGACGTGCTCAGCCCCCATGTGCGCAGCATCACCTTCGGTGGCGAAGCGCTGGCGGACTTCGCCAGCCTGTCTTTCGACGACCACATCAAGCTCTTCCTGCCCACGGCCGACGGTGGCGCACCGGTGACGCGCGACTACACGCCGCGCCGCTTCGATACCGTGGCGCGCGAGCTGTGCATCGAATTCGCGCTGCACGGCGAAGGCCCTGCAGCGGGCTGGGCGCGGCAGGCCCGGCCGGGTCAGGCGGTGGAGATGGGCGGCCCACGGGGCTCGTTCGTCGTGCGGCCCGACCTGCGCTGGCACTTGCTCGTCGGCGACAGCAGCGCGCTGCCGGCCATCGCGCGGCGCCTGGCGGAACTGCCCGCGAGCGCCACGGTCTGGGCCATCGTGCAGATGCCCGATGTGGCCGATCGCCGGGTGCTGGTCAACGTCGGGCAACGCCAGCCTTTGTGGGTGAGCGACGACGCGCAATGCCTGGACGCGGTGCGCGCGCTGGCCTTGCCGGTGGGCGATGGTGAAGGCTTTGCCTGGTGCGCAGGCGAAGCCGCGGCCATGCAGGCCTTGCGCCGCGTGTTGCTGGAAGAAAAGGGGCTGGATCGCGACGCCCTGCGTGCGTCGGCCTACTGGAAGCGCGGTACCCAGGCCCATCATGAGCAGTTGGGCAACGGCTAGCCCTGAGCGGCCGGTGGGCGCCCATTGCAGCCGGATGCGGCTCCTGGCGAGGGTCGGTTGGGGGTGATGGTGCGGCCAGTAGGAATCGAACCTACATCTGGCCCTTAGGAGGGGCCCGTTCTATCCATTGAACTATGGCCGCAGGGAACGGCGCATTGTAAAGGTGGATCGCGCGGGCCTCGGGCTCACGGTGCGTCGGCGGGGGCTTCGCGGTCCCGCAGGTTGCTGTGGGCGGGCACATGTTCGCCCAGGAAGTCGAGGAAGCGCCGCACGGCAGGCGTGAGGCCGCGGCGTGAGGGAAACACGGCGTGCACCAGGCCGCGCGGGGGCTGCCAGTCGGGCAGCAGGCGGACCAGCCGGCCCTGGCGCAGGTCGTCTTCGCACAGGTAGCCGGGCAGCCAGCACATGCCCGTGCCGGCGAGCGCGGCGAGGTGCAGCGAGAGCAGGTCGTCGGCCACGTAGCGCGGCGTGTGCTGCAGGGTGGTCTGGCGTCCGTCCGGGCCAGTCAATGGGATGCTGGCGCGGCCGTCGGTGGCCGACATGGCCATGCTGTCGAGCCGGCTGAGGTCGTCGAGCGTGGCGGGCGTGCCCTGCCGGGCCAGCAGCGCGGGGCTGGCCACCAGCACCGGCACGTCGTCACCCAGGCGCTTGATGACCAGGCTGCCGCTGTCGTCGAGCGTGGTGCGCACGCGCAGCGCCACGTCCACACCTTCTTCCACCAGATTCACCACCCGGTTGCTCACCAGCATTTCCACACGCACCAGCGGGTGCAGCGCCAGAAAGTCCGGCATCAGCTCGGCCAGCACGGTCTGCGCCAGCGTGACCGGACAGGCCACGCGGATGGTGCCGCGCGGTTCGGTCTGCACCTGCGCCACGGTGTCGGCCGCGGCCTGGGCCGATTCGCGCAGCGCCTGGCAGTGGCGCAGGTAGGCCTCGCCCACCTCGGTGAGCGAGAGCTTGCGCGTGGTGCGCTGCAGCAGGCGCACGCCCAGCTGCGCCTCCAGCCCGGCCACGCGGCGCGACAGCCGCGACTTGGGCAAGCCCAGCGCCCGGCCGGCCGCCGCGAAGCCGCCGCGCTCCACGACTTCGGCGAATAACAGCATGTCGTTCAGATCCTGCATGGCTTGTTCCCCGGTTGATTGTCCTGATTATGGAACGATCAATATCAAACTGAGGGACTTATCAATGAATCGCCACGAAAGCACAATCAATTCACCGCCACGCACCGTGGCCCACCTTTTCAGGAGATCACCATGCAACTGCTGCACATCGATTCCGCGATCACCGGCGAACAGTCGGTTTCCCGCCAGCTCACCGCCCGCACCGTCGCCGCCTGGGTGGCCACCCACCCTGGCACGCAGGTGCAGCACCTCGACCTGGCCGCCGACGTGGTGCCCCACCTGGGCGCTGACGCCCTGGGTTTCCGTACCGGCCAAGCCGCCGAAACCGCGATCCAGCGGGAAGAAAATGCGCTGTCCGAAACGCTGGTGAGCCAGTTCCTGGCCGCCGACGTGGTCGTGATCGGCGCGCCGCTCTACAACTTCTCGGTGCCCAGCCAGCTCAAGGCCTGGATCGACCGCCTGGCCCAGGCCGGCCGCACCTTCAAGTACACCGACAAGGGCCCCGTGGGTCTGGCCGGCGGCAAGACGGTGATCGTGGCCATCACGCGCGGCGGCGTGTATTCGACCAGCGAAGCCGGTCGCGCCATGGAACACCAGGAGAGTTATCTGCAGACCGTGTTCGGCTTCTTCGGCATCACCGACGTGCGCTTCGTGCGCGCCGAGGGCGTGGCCATGGGCCCGGATGCCAAGGCGCAGGCCCTGTCCACGGCCGAAGGCGAAATCCAGGCCCACACCGGCACCGCAGCCAACCAGCCTGCCATCGCCGAAGCGGCCTGAACACGACCCACCCCGTGCGCGCAGCGCGGCGGGGTGGGTCAATCAAAGCGTTTGGTGAAGATCAGGTCGACGGCGTTTTCGGTACCCGCGCGGGCGCGCAGCGTCAGGCGCCGGGACAGGTCGTACAGGATCGACACGGTGCTCATTGCGCCGGTCACGCTCTGCTCGTAGCTCAGGTAGAGGTCGCTGGAGAGGCGCTTGCCCAGCGTGAGGGCTGCGCCGGTGGTGGTGCCGTCGGCGCTGGTGCCGGTGCTCGCAAAGCCGATTTCGTCCAGCCCCAGCGACTGGGCCAGCGCGCCTTCCAGTGGTTCACCGCCACGCGCGAGCAGCCGGCGCGCAGCCTGTTGCAACACGAAGGCCTGCGCGCCAGCCGCTGAGGCGGGGCGGCCGAGCACCAGCCAGGCCAGCTTGTCGCCATCGGGCAGATCGGGATCGGCGTACAGGCCCACGCGCGGCGCCTGGGCATTGCCGGTGATCAGCACGCCCACGCGCTGCTCCGTGTTTTCAGGGAGCTTGCGCACGGCGCGGATGTCCAGCGCCGGGTCGTCGTAAGGCCCGGTGAAGCGCATCACGCCGGTTTCGATGTTGAGTTGCTGGCCGTAGGCGCGGTAGGTACCGCTGGCGGTGCGCACCTCGCCGAGCACGCGTGGCGTGGGCACGGCCGGCGTGGCCAGCACGGTGAGCTGGCCTTCTAGCCGGGTCTGGATGCCCTGGCCGCGCACCTCGAACTGCGGGCCCAGGTCGAGTCGGATGGACACGTCGGGCAACACGCGCTGCGCGTCGCCGGCCTCGGTGGGCAGGGTGCGGGTGGTGCGAACGACCACGTCGGCGTCCAGGCTGGGGGCCGTTTCGTCGGGCAGGATGAACAGCGCCGAATCGGCCTTGAGCTGCCCGCGCAACTGCAGTTCCCGGCCGGCGAGATTTGCGCTCACTTCACCCGAGAGCGTGAGGCGGCGGTCGGCCCGGTTGGACACGCGCAGGCGCTGCGCCGTGGCCTGCAGTTCGATGAAGGGCTGGCGCAGCAGGCTGCCCGGCACGGCGCGCCATTCGGCCTGGCCGCTGGCTTCGAGCGTGCCGCCGACGGCCGCTCCGCCCGGGCCTTGCAGGCTGAAACGGTCCACGCTGATGCGATCGCCCGCGAGGGTGGCGCGCAGCTGCCCGTTGCTGAAGGCGAAGCCGTCCACCAGCGAGCGCAGCGCCAGTTCGTCGCCCTGCAGGTTGCCGCGCCATTCGGGCGCGCCGCGCGTGCCGCCCAGCGTGGCGTCGGCGGTGAGCGTGCCGTTCATGCGCCAGCCCGGCGGCGCCAGCATGGACCACACGCCCACCTGCGGCAACCGCACCTGCGCCGTGCCGCGGACCGGCGTGCTGGAGGGCCACCAGCGTTCGAGCGCGCTGGCGTTGGCCGGCGCGCTGCCCGGGTTGAGCCGGGAGGACGCGTCGGCGCTGGCCTGGCCGAGGCGTTCGGTGTCCCAGCGCAGCAGCGCCTGCAGCTCTCGGTCTTTCACGCTCAGGCTGATGCGCGCGTCTTTCACGCCGGCCGTCACCGGGCTGCCGGGCGTGGCGGCCGCCGCACTGCCGTTGCCTTGCCAGCGCAGGTCGCCACCGCGGCGCTGGAGCGCGGCGGACAGCGTCAACGGCAAGGCCGTGTCGGCGGGCACGCGCAAGTCCCATGCCCCATCGAACACCAGGTCTCCGCTCAGGCCGTTCGCTGCGATCGGCCCGAGGCCCGGCGGCTGGCCCAGCGAGGCCAGCGCATCGATCCAGGGCAGCGACAGACCTTGCAGGCGCCCCTGGGTCTCCAGCGCCTGCGCCTGCCAGATGAGGCGCTGCCAGCTGAGGGAAACGGGCGTGTTCAGGGCCGGCGCCGCGCCAGGCTGGGGCCGCAGCTGCAGCTCGCCGGTGCCTGCATCCACGGCCAAGCCGGTCGCCGGCGTGTTTTGCCAGCGCAGCTGGAGCGGCTGGGCGTTTTGCAGCGTCCAGCCGGTGGGAGCGGCGGCGTTGGTGCCGTCCGGGGTGTCCGTGGTCAGGCCCAGCGACAGGCGGCTCAGGTCCAGCCGGCCAGCGCCGGGTGTCAGGCTGCTGGTGCCGGCGGCGGCCAGCGTGGCTTGCCAGGGTGCGGCGCTGGCGCTGCCCTGGGCGCTGAGTTGCAGGGCGTTCATCGGGCCCTCGGCCCGGAGCGCCACGCCGCTGAACACGGTGGCCGCGGCTGGGCCGGTCTGCAGGCTCAGGCGTGGCAGCGTCACCGAGGCTTGCAGGCGGGGCGCTGCGGCTGGGCTGGTGGGCGCTTCGCCCGGCAGCGCCGGCCAGCCCAGCGCGCCCAGACCGCCCACCCAGCCGAGCCGGGCACTGCCGTTGCCTTCGGCGCGCAGGGCGTCCTGACCGCTCAGGGCCGCGCGCACGGTTTCACCGACAAAAGGCAGGTTCTGCAGGCCGCGCACCCAGGCGAGCACCCGGGCCGCGCTGTCCAGTTGCAGGCTGGTTTCACCCTGGCCTTGTGCGTGGGCGGCCTGGCCCTTGGCGTCGAGCCGGGCGCCGGGCACCTGCAGGCTCAGCTGGCCGTCGTAGGTCCAGCGCGCGGTGTCGAAGCGGCCGCGGGCATCGAGTTGGGCGCCTGCCATGCTGACGCGCGCTTCGCCAAGTTCGAACACCCCCTGCGCGGGCGAGGCGGCGTCTGGTCGCCATTGCCCTTTAACGCGCAGCTCGCTCAGGCGCAAGCCGCCGAGTTGGGCACCGGCCGGCTGGCGGGCCGAAGGCAAGACGCGGGCGCTCAGGTCCAGGGCGTTGGGCGCGCTGACGTCGGGCGCGGCCTGGGCACTGAACTGGCCGTCCAGCGCACCCGGGGCCAGCGGGCTCCAGAGCAGGGCGGGGCGGATGCCCTGGGCCTGCAGCTCACCCTGCCACAGGCTCACGGTGGTGGTAGCGCCGGAGGTGTCGAGGTTGAACGCGCCCTGGCCCTGCAGTTCACCACCGCCCAGGCGCGCCTGCAGGCCGGAGACGGTCCAGCGGTCGCCGCGCTGCTGGACCTCGACCTTCAGGCTTTGCAGCGGCAGACCGCGCTGGTCGGCGGGGCCGATGAGCGTGTTGTCGAGGGCCAGTTGTGCGCGCCAACCGGCGCCCTCGGGTTGGGCCTGCAGCCGACCGCTCAGGGCCGTGGCGGGCGCGGTGGGCCAGAGCGCCGCGAGGTTCAGGGCCTGGGTGTTCAGGTCCGCGCTCACCAGCGGCTGCTCGGCCCAGGGCATGACGCGGGCGGTGAGCACGAGCGAGGTTTGTGGGCCGCTGGCGCCGGGCGCGCCCTGGGCGCTGGCGCTGAGGTCCAGAGCGGCTTGTGCACCGGTGAGCGTGCCGCGTGCTTGGGCTTCGGCGGTCAGGCTCAGGCCGGCGCCGTCGGGCACGGTGGTGCGGATGTCGCCTTGCAGCGTCAGCGCCAGCGGCATTGGGGCTTCGCCGCCGAGGCTGAGGTGTCCGCGGTAGTGGCCGTCGGCGAGTTGCAGGGCGTCCAGACGCAGGCGGTGGGCGGTGCGCAGGCTGGGGGTGCCGGGTAGCGCGGGGGCATCGCCCGCGTCGCTCAAGGCGCCGTAGCGGTAGTGCCCGCGGATGCCGTCGAGCTGGAGCGTTGTCTGGCCGGTGAGTTCGAAGTGGTCCACGCTGAACGCCAGGCTCAGCGGCAAGGGCAGCGTGAGCGCTTCCAGCGGTTCGCTGGGTGTGGGCGCGCGCTGGTCGTCCACGCGCAGCGTGCGGATGGACAGCGCCTTCGGGTGGGCACCGCGGCCGAGCAGGGCGCCGGTCCACAGCGATTCGCTCCAGTCCAGCTGCACGCCGTCGGCTTGCACGCTGAGCGCGCCCTGCGTCCAGCGCAGCGAGGCGATGCGCCCGCCACCGCGCAGGCTGCCTTCGACGCCCTCGGTGTGCAGCTGGCCCAGGGTTTCGGTGCGCCCCTGCATCCAGCGGTCGGCCCAGCCGAGCGACTGCGCCAGCGAGCCCGGTGTGGCGGCCCAGAGCCAGAACGCCACGCCGCCGGCGAGCAGCAGGGCGAGCGCCGCGCCGGGCAGCCAGACAGCCAGGCGGCGCCACAGCGGACGCGCGCGAGGCGGGGGCGCCGGGGTGGCGGGCGGTGTGTCGTGTTCGCTCATGGGGTCAGAAGCTGAAGCCCACGTTGAGGTGGATGCGGAACCGTTTGGCGTCCACGCCGTAGGCCAGGTCCAGCTGCAGCGGCCCCACCGGGCTGTTGTAGCGCAGGCCCGCGCCCACGCCCACGCCCACCTGGGCGTCCACTTGCGTGGTCTGGTTGGTCACCAGGCCCGCGTCCACGAACAGCACGCTTTCCCAGGGCGTGCGCACGCCGTTGCGCCAGATCGGGCGCTGCCACTCGAAGCTGGCCACGCCCAGGTAGCGCCCGGCCGTGACGCTGCCGTCGGCCTGCACCACGCCGATGTCGCGCAGACCGTAGCCGCGCACCGTGGTGTCGCCGCCGGTGAGGAAGAGCAGGGTGTCGGGGATGGGCGCGTCGGCGTCGGCCAGCACCGCGCCGCCTTGCAGGCGCAAGGCCAGGCGGCCATTCCGGGAGCTTGGGCTGCTGGACGCGGGTTTGTCCGGCGCCCGGCCGAGCGTGAGCAGTTCGTCCAGCACCTCGGTGACGGGGTCCAGCGGCCAGTAGCCGAGCCAGCGCGCCTGCGTGCTGACGAAGGGCTGGCGCACGCCGCCCAGCGTCATGCCCACGCCGAGCGTGAGCCCCAGGCCGTAGCCCCGGTTGGGGTAGGGCAGGGTGTCGAAGCGGCGCCAGGTCCAGCCGTAGTTGGCCGAGATGGCGGCGTCGTTGCCGTCGGACGAGGCCAGTTTTGAGACGGTGTTGACGGTGCGTGCGCGGTCGAACTGCAGAAAATAGCGGCGATCCAGCAGGGCGCTGGCCTGCGCCTTGCCCGCGCTCAGCCGCAGGCTGGAGACGGTGGTGTCGTCGTCGATCTGGCGCGCCAGGCGTCCGCCCGCGAGCCAATGCCAGCCATCGTCTTCGATCGGCGCGCTCCAGTCGGACGAGAGCTGCTGGTCGTTGCGTTCGAGCTGCAGCTTGCTCAGTGCCTGCCAGGCGATGACGGGCAGGCGCAGGTGTTTGTGTTCGGCCGAGAGGCGCGGACCGTTGTTGGTGCTGCCGCCCACACCGAGCACGACGCTCTGCAGCTGCGCTTCTTTCACCTGCACCACCACCGGCGCGTTGGCGGCGGGGTCGTCGCCGGGCTCCAGATCGACGTAGGCAAAGACCGAGGTGTAGTAGCCGCTGTCGGCGATTTTCTGCTGGGCGTCCTGCAGCCGGGAGAGACTGTAGTCGGCGCCGGGCCGCAGGCCGGCCAGGCCCACCAGCCGCTCCACGGTGGCCGTGCCGTAGCGCTCCGCGCCTTCCACCCGCACGGTGCCGATGCGCACCGGGGCACCGGAGTCGAGCTCGATGTGCCAGTGGGCGGCGTTCGCCGTGGTGTCGATGTCGCTCAAGCTGTTGACGATGCGGCCCCGCGGGTAGCGCTCGGTGGTGAGCTGGCGCAGGGTGTCGGCCTTCACGCGGCCCCAACCGGCTTGCGTGAAGTCCTGGCCCACCGCCTGCTGGCTGCTGCGCTGGATGGTTTCGCGCTGGGCCGCTGCGGCTTCGGCGTTGGCGATGTCGCCCCTGAAATAGACGCTGGACGACGCGACCGATGTGATCGGGCCCGGCTCGATGCGGATGCGCACCGTGCCCAGTGCGGGCGCTGGTGCACCGCCCGCGGCGGCGGGCTCGCGAATGACGCTGATCTGTGGTGAAAAGTGGCCCTGCGTGCCCAGCAGGTCGCGCAGGTTGTCGGGGGCGGCGATCAGCAGGCGGTCGAGTTCGCTGCCGTCCAGATCCTGCAGGGCGCGGTAACGCTGGAGATCAATGTGGCGCAGCAGGAAAGGCTGGATCGTTGCCGGGGCTTCCAGCTGGATGTCAAAGCGGGCCGGGCCTTCGGCCTCGTCGACATCCATCTGCGGAGCGGCGGTTGTGCCGGTGGCGGCGGACCCGGGCATCGCTGGCGCCTGCGCTGCGGCACCGAGCGGCAGCAACAAAAGCAGACAAAAAAGCCGTGTGGAAGCCACACGGCGCAGGAGGGGACGTTTCATGCGGGGCTATTTCGAGAGCATCCTCATCGTGTCCTCCAGCCCCTTGAGGGTTAGCGGGTACATGCGCTGGCCCATCAGTTGCTGGATCACGCTGATGCTCTGTCGATACTGCCACACCCCTTGGGGTTCCGGGTTGATCCAGGCGAATTTGGGAAACGTGTGCGTCAGGCGCTGCAGCCACTCCGCGCCCGCTTCCTCGTTGTTGTATTCCACGCTGCCGCCGGGTTGCAATATTTCGTAAGGACTCATGGTCGCGTCGCCGACGAAGATGAGTTTGTAGTCCTTGTTGTACTTGCGCATGATGTCCCAGGTCGGGAACTTCTCGGCGTAGCGGCGGCGGTTGTTCTTCCAGACGAAGTCGTAGACACAGTTGTGGAAGTAATAGAACTCCAGGTGCTTGAACTCACTCTTGACGGCACTGAACAATTCTTCAACGCGCTGGATGTGTTCGTCCATCGTGCCGCCCACGTCCATCAGCAACAACACCTTCACGTTGTTGTGCCGCTCCGGGATCATCTTGATGTCGAGCCAGCCGGCGTTGGCGGCGGTGGCGCGGATGGTGTCTGGCAGGTCGAGTTCGAGGTCGTTGCCTTCGCGCGCGAACTTGCGCAGGCGGCGCAACGCCACCTTGATGTTGCGCGTGCCGAGTTCCTGTGTGTCGTCGTAGTCGCGGTAGGCGCGCTGCTCCCACACCTTGACGCCCGACTTGTTGCCGCCCTTGCCGCCGATGCGGATGCCCTGCGGGTTCTTGCCCCCGTGGCCGAACGGCGAAGTGCCGCCCGTGCCGATCCACTTGCTGCCGCCTTCGTGGCGTTCCTTCTGCTCTTCGAGCCGCTTCTTCAGCGTATCCATCAGTTCGTCCCAGTCCATCTTGGGCGCGTTGGCGATCTGCTCGGCCGAGAGAATGCGTTCCAGCTCCTGGCGCAGCCAGTCGGCCGGGATCGGCTTGGTGAAGTCCGCGATCATTTCCACGCCCTTGAAGTAGGCGGCGAAGGCGCGGTCGAACTTGTCAAAGTGCTTCTCGTCCTTCACCAGCGCCGTGCGGCTGAGGAAGTAGAAGTCGTCCATGGTGCAGGCGTCGGGATTCGTCGGGCCGACCACATCGGCCTGCAGCGCTTCGAGCAGCGTGAGGAATTCCTTGACCGAGACGGGCAGCTTGGCGGCGCGCAGGGTGTAGAAGAAGTCGATCAGCATGGCAAGACCTCCAGATCGAGGACGCAAGAACCGCCGTTCACCGGTTCCGCTGGTTCATGAACACCAGCTTTTCAAACAGTGTGGTGTCCTGTTCGTTCTTCAGCAAGGCGCCCACCAGCGGCGGGATGCTGACCTTGCTGTCCGCGCTCTGCAGCGCTTCGAGCGGGATGTCTTCGGCCAGCAGCAGCTTGAGCCAGTCCAGCAGTTCGCTGGTGCTGGGCTTCTTCTTCAGGCCGGGCAGGTTGCGCACGTCGTAGAAGGTCTTCATCGCCGCGGTCAGCAGGTCTTGCTTGAGGTCGGGGAAGTGCACGTCCACGATGCGCTTCATGGTCTCGGCGTCGGGGAACTTGATGTAGTGGAAGAAGCAGCGGCGCAGGAAGGCGTCGGGCAG
>Ga0066600_10000745_pt1 | contig 11714 bp, 23 predicted proteins | sample Lowcelwee11metaG_FD_59486 | JGI IMG/M metagenome (GOLD analysis project Ga0066600, IMG submission 59486) | Freshwater pond sediment microbial communities from the University of Edinburgh, under environmental carbon perturbations - Low... | ecosystem: Environmental > Aquatic > Freshwater > Pond... | reverse complement strand
AGGCATCGCAAGGTGGGACAGCCACGGGCGCAGTCCGCACAGCGTTGCATCGGCGCTCCGCGGGCAGACCAAGGCAGCAGAAAGCAGCCTGTGGATGAAGTCCGACCATCTCCAGTCTGCAGAGGACGTACTGACCAGCTGGGTGAACACCCGAGAGGAGGTCACCGTGCCCTCGGCGCTGAGCTACCTCGCGACGCGGCCGGGGTACGGGTGGCTCTCCCAGTTGAGGCTGGAAGCGAGCTTCTCAGCGGATGGGAAGTTCTACAGGTACACGCTGCGAGAGGACGTCGGTGGGTCTCCGTACGAGCCGTTGCGCGTGCCGCGTCTTCAGACCAACCGGCCGGTCGAGGCGGGCGTGTTTGCCCGGTGGCTGCGTTCAGTCAAGCAGCAGCGGGAGGAGCGCTTGCGCCCGCAGCAGGAGGCAGAAACGATCGAGACGCTGGAGCAGGCGAAGCAGGTCTTCGGCTGGTCTCCTCCGGCGGTGGAGATCGCCAAGGACGAGCTCCGGCGCCTGAGGGACGGGGACATCGCCTTGGCGGAAGCGAAGAAGGCAGAGCTGCAGACCTACTGGCGCGACGCGGGCAGGCCGGGCTTCTCGGGTCTGCGTTTGAAGCTGGCCATCCCAAGGCCGGACGTGCTCGGCGTCATACTGCACGCAGCCGAAGACGGGGCGGTACGCGCCGTCCGCACGTTGACCGGTGCGAAGGAGATCGCCGCCTTCAGCCCGCGCGACCTGGAGCAGCTGGCAGACGGCATCTACCGGCCTGCGCCGCGCGCCTGGGCCATCGGCACGCCGAAGGAGGAGAAGCCAGTGTTCGGTATGTTCGGTGAAGACACGTACCAAGCCCAAGCAGCGACGCCGAAGGAGGAGAGGCCGGTGTACGAGGAGGCCAAGAGGGAGGAGCTGAAGGCCTGCTGGGCTCAGCGGGTGGGGCTGCACGAGATAGGTTTGAAGATCACGGAGCCGGGCGAGGACGAGCTGCGCCTCACGTTCTACGAGAGGACGGACGGCAAGCGGTTCTACGTGCACAAGCTGACGGGGCGGGCTGCGCTGCGCGCCTTTGGCCCGCCCGAGCTGCTGCAGCTTGGAGCAAGTGCAGCTCTCGCGCTCGCCCGGCCGGCAGACGACGCGAGGCGGGCGTTCTGGGGTGCGCGGTCGCCACGACCGCAGCTACCCCCGAAGCTGACAGAGGAGCAGATGCGCCAGCTGAAGAAGAGATGCACCGAGGAGAGCGAGAGCGGGGCGGGCATTGCAGCTCTGTTCCCAGAGCCGCAGCCGTCGGCCGCGCTGAAGCGGCCACGCTTCTGCGCTCACTGCGGGCACGCCCGCGGCTGCATGTGCCCGAGGGAGAAGCCCGAGCGCACGCCGCAGGTGATCAAGGACCCGCTGGGCGGACGAGCCCGGAACAGGATGTAGAGGATGGACGGGCAGGAACCGAAGACACCCGAGGAGCTGACCACTATCGAGCAGCTCTGCGCGCAGTTTCGTGCGGACCTCAAGGCGCGGCTGCAGCAGTACATCGACCGGCCAGCAACGCCGGTGCTGGCCGAGCTGCGCGAGACGCTGGAGGAAGTGCTAGCCCAGTGGGCAGCCGAGCCCGCGGGCCTCGCGCGGTACGAGGTGCTGACGGAGACGAAGCCCGACGGCACCGTGTGCGTGGCCGTCGAGGTGCACGACCCGCGCCCGCAGCCCATCGTCATGGAGTTCACCCTGAGCAAGGCAGAGGACGAGAAGCCATGAAGCTCAAGCTCTTCGTCACCATCGCGCATCCGCACCTCCCCGGTGAGGAGAAGGCGCCCGACATCTTCATCTCGGTGAACACCACCGAGATGCAGGCGCTGCAGGAAGGCCTGCGCGCCATCGATGTGTTGCACGAGCGGCAGAAGGACACCGGCCTACGGTACGCGATCGAGACGCTCCCCATCACGCTGCCGCTGCACCCGGGCTGGGCGCTGCTCAACCATCTACTGCAGGGCGCGCTGGCCCTGCGGGACAGGCTGCGCGGAGCGAGAGACCGGTGCTAACCGTCGCGCGCATCCGCGAGCTCCTCGAGGCCGGCCCGCCGGCTTGCCTGCATGAGGAGGAGCACACGCACCGAGAGGAGCCGTCCTCTGGCGGCTACGTCCGCCGTACGTCCTGCACAGAATGCAGAGCACTCCTCTACACCGTAGAGCTGGATCCGAGCGGGCGATGGCAGCGCAGCACCGTCCAGGACGATGTCTACGAGCTACTCTACACCTACGAGGGCAGGAGGCAGCTGCTTCGCGTGCTGTGGGCGGAGCATCTTCACTGGCCGCTGCCACGACCCTGGGAAGCGCAGGAGCGTGCACTAGGCGGCGCTCCTCGCCCTGCTCCTGTTCACCAACCCCACCCCACCTCCGCTCAGTCTACAGGTGAGGGAGAAGGCTGTCAAGAGAAATGAGTGAGCCAGAGGCAGAAGAGCAGCAGCGGATGACGTTCCGGATCAACGCGAGCCAACGCAAGCGCCTGGCCCTGCTGCGTGAGAGCATGGGGCGCAACGCAGGCAGCCGGGTCAGCTGGCAGCTCGTGCTGAGCACGGTGGTGGAGACCGGCCTGCGCGCCCTGGGGCACACTGAGACAGGCGTGCCGAGCAACGGGCAGGCGAAGGGCGGGGAGAGCTGATGGGACCCTACCGAGCGGTGGTGGCGGATCCGCCTTGGGCAGAGTCGGGGGGCGGGAAGTGTGTCAGAGGAGCTCAGCGTCACTACGCCTTGATGAAGACGCCGGAGATCATCGCGACCCTGAAGACGCTGCTCATCGAGGACATCGGTAGCAAGCCGCTGTTCGTCCTTGCGCCCAACGTGCACCTTTGGCTGTGGTGCACGAACAACTACCTCCAAGACGCCCTCGCAGTCATGCAGGCGTTGGGCATTCGTTACGTCAACAACAAGGTCTGGGTGAAGGCCGAGCCCCTCGGTGCCTTCGCGCGGGCGGGCAAGCCCGCTGCCCCTGCGTGGAAGCTGCAGCGTCCCGGGCTAGGCCAGTACCAAGGTGGGCAGCACGAGCTCCTGCTCTTCGGTGTGCGGGGCAGCTTGCCCGCGCGCTGGAAGGACAAGACGACCGGTGCCACGCGGCCGGGCTCGGTGATCGTCGCCCCCAGGCGCGAGCACTCCCGCAAGCCCGACGAAGCCTACGTGCACATCGAGAATACCTCGCCGGGGCCCTACCTCGAGCTGTTCGCCCGCGGCGCGGCGCGGCCGGGCTGGGACATCTGGGGAGACGAGGCGGAGTGATGGGGCACATGGCTGAGCAGAACCGGGCCCGTGCGTTTCGCATCCGTCAGATGACGGTCTACGAGCGCATCCTGCGCGCCGCCCGGCGGCAGACGGGCATTCGTCTCACGGCGAAGGACGTGCGGCGGCTCGCGGCTGACGAGGCGATTCGATCGCGCGGGGAGCAGGACCGACTGGGGTTCGATGGAGAGAGCGTGTAATGCCGCTCAGCGTGGAGGACGAGCGAGTCCTACGGCTGCTGCGCGTGTCGGAGCCCATGAGCTCCCAGGCTCTGCGGCATCTGGCGGGCGGGGTGCCCGCGTCAGAGGTGCTGGGCTCGCTGCAGCGCATGCGGGCGCAGGGACTCGTGCGGTTCGAGCGCTATGTGGGGTGGAGCGTCACCGAAACAGGCAACCTCATGCTGCGCAACGCGCTCTCCGCCGACGCGGATAGAACAGTCGCAGCTGCCTTCCGTCTGGCCGGCGCATGGGGCGAGTTCAGGGCGTGGCTGCGGATGGTACAGAAGCTCGACCACAACGCCGTGCCAGACGAAAAGATGGACGGGCAGCAGGTCTTCAAGCTGATGAATGAGAAGCTGGACGAGTTGGAGAAGGCAGACTAGCGATGCCAGTGAAGTTCGATACCATCAAGCCAGGCGACGTGCTGATCGACGCGCGGCACCCGACCGGCCCGGCCCGCGCGCTGCATCGCTGGGACGTCTGGGAGGTGCGCGTGATCAGCGTGGACCCCATCCGCCGCACGGCAGAGTGCTCGTGGAACGGCAACGCCCCGAGAACCTACTACGAGCACAGCTTCAGGAGCCTGCGGCGCTCACGGCCGAAGGGATACTAGGCGATGTCCTGGGACGCCTGCACGCATGAGGACACGGAGCTGGTGGAGAAGATCTCCGCCCGCGGCACGCGGCAGTATCGGCACAAGTGCCTGGCCTGCGGGCGGTACGTCGGTGATTGGCTTGAGGAGAACGAGCTAGCCACGGCGCAGCGGCGTGCGGCCCGCCCGGTCGACGGGAAGCAAGCACGCGCGCAGGAAGAGGCCAAGCGCAAGGCCGAGCAGGAGCAGCACGACAAGGCGCAGCAGGAGTGGTGGGCGAAGTACGACGAGTACATGCAGAGCCCTGAGTGGCAGGACAAGCGGAGCCGCGTGCTCATCCGTGCGGCGTACATCTGCGAGGGCTGCGGCAAGGCGCCCGCGGTGCAGGTGCACCACCTGACCTACGATCATCTCGGTGACGAGTTCCTCTGGGAGCTCCGCGCCGTCTGCATGCAGTGCCACGAACGGATTCACCCACACGGGCCAAGGAGGCCCAAGCGATGAGCACCAAAAGACTGTACGTGAAGATCACCCTGAGGCCGGCTGACGATGACGGCGTGGAGCGCGAGCTGGCGATGAAGGAGTGGGAGGGGCAGGCCGATATGGTCGGTGACGCATACGACAGGGAGCCCGCGGCGGCAGTGGAAAGCGCGCTCAAGATGGTCACCAGCGACATGTTCGGCAGCTCGCGCGAGATGGCCGAGGGGCTGCTGAAGCGATGAGCGTCTGGAACACCACGCTGCAGATCTGCTGCGCTGTCTGCAAGAAGCCCGTGGGGCAGATCGAGCGCGAGTACGACCTCCAGCGCAGGGAAACCATCTTCACGGTGTACTGCCACGGGCAGAGCGAGCGGGTTGCGCTGCGGGACGCGTTGATGCGCGAAGCAGACGGCATCGCGATTCACGAAGCGTTCGCGCACGAGAGAAAGGCACTGGAGCCATGAAGGTGGTATACATCGCCGGACGCTTCACGGGCCCTACGGCATGGGACATCGAGCAGAACGTCCGCCGTGCCGAGGAGGCTGCCCTTGAGGTAGCCAAGCTCGGCGCAATGCCCTTATGCCCGCATGCCAACACGCGCTACTTTCACGGGCAGTGCACGCCGGAGTTCTGGTACGAGGGCACGCTCGAGCTGCTCAAGCGCTGCGATGCGATCATGATGGTGCCGGGCTACGCCGAGTCGAACGGTGCGATGCACGAGCTCATGTGGGCGCAGGGGCACGGCATGCCTGTCTTCTTCTGCCACGGAACGTTCGACGAAACTCTGCGGTTCACGGACTGGGTCGCGAAGGAGCAACCGTATGCGGATTGAGAATACCGACGTGTACGGCTGGGCCCCCGCGCTGCGCGCGATGCGCAATCCGCTGGAGTCGTGGGCCAAGAGTGACAGCTCGTTCAGTGACACGCGCGAGCATGCTGTCCCGCAGTGCGGGGAGCCGCCGCTGCCCTATCACACAGGCACGCTGCCGCACGAGGTGCAGTGTTGCGAGCTGCCTCGCCTCGGCTCCGAGGACTTGAAGCTCGCCTGCAGGCTCATCAAGGGCGGCAGTGAACACCGGAAGTTCCTGCGGCAGATCATCGTCTGGGCCGACCTGACACTCCCGCGCTACGTGTGGACCGAGTGGGACACCTACAAGGTGGCGACGGTCAGGAACTCCTGCTCGACGATGCACAAGCTCGGCCACCGCGACCTGACCGAAGAGGACTTTCAGGACGGTGTGATACCGTCGGTGGTGTTGGAGCTGCTCAACCTTGGCGGGCGACGCTATCGTGAGCAGTCTCCGAAGAACCCGTCGCTCCTACGCGAGCTGAAGCAGCTGCTCCCGGAGGCCTTCCTGCAGATGGCCACCATCACCTGCAGCTACGAGACGCTGCTCAGCATGCACCACCAGCGCAGGAACCATCGGCTGCGGGAGTGGAGCGGGCCGGGCGGGATCTGCGAGTGGATCAGAGGCCTGCCCTACATGAAGGAGTTCCTTTCAGCTGCGGGAGGCACGTCAGATGAAGCCTAAGGCACTAGCACCTCCGCCGCCTTCGCCCCTCCACGTGGAGCCCACCCCAAGTGCCGGCTGGGAGGAGTGGCACCACAAGCAGCACGTCGGCCCGCCGCAGACGGAGCCAGCCATCCCGCAGGCCTACATCCCTGGCCTCGGCACCGTTCGCGAGTGCATCGACTGCGGGTGTCTCATCGCCGGCGGGCCGACGCGTTGCAAGCGATGCGTGAAGGAGATGCAGAAGGAGCGACGCAGGACTACCACCCGATGACCGCCGGCGAGTACTGCCCCAACTGTCAGGCGCCACTCGGCGCGGTCTGCGCCGACTGCGGGGCGAGCATCCCGCAGGGGCAGGGCATCGCCCACTCCGTGTTTGAGGAGGAGTGGACGGACCGCAGCAAGTCGCGGGGCCTGACGTTGATCCCCCTCTGCTGGGCGTGCGTGATGGAGCGCATTGGTCAGAAGTTGTAGGCGAAACGAAAGCGAGCAGCGAGCATGGCTGAGACGTGGCGACCAGAGAGGATCGAGCAGTTCGTGCGTGACGTCAGCAAGGCCGGCGGCGCGCAGCAGCTGGTGCTGCTGATGAACATCATCAGCGACGCCCTACCGGCCGCGGATGTCTCCCTCGTAGACGCGGACATAGCGGAGCAGCTGGCCCGTGAGTGGCAAGCGTTCTCGAGCTGGGAGCGGCTCAACGCCTTCCTCAAGGTTCGCGACCTCGTGGGGACGTTGGCTCAAGAGGCTTTCATGGTGCTCAACAGCGCAGCTCGCAAGGCAGACGACGAGACATCTGATGCGTGAGCGAACGGGCAACATCTGGAAGCTGGCCGGCCCTTTCGACTGGGTCGTCATCCCCACGAGCCTCTCCTTCAGAGCCGACGGCACCGCCGTCCTCGGAGCCGGGCTGGCCCGCCAGGCCGCGGAGCGGTGGCCCGACCTGCCCGTCGACTACGGGGAGCAGCTCTTCGTGCGCAAGGCCAACACGCCAGTGCTGGCCCACCGGCCGCGGGGGATGAACCCGAGGAACCTGATCCTCTTCCCCACCAAGCCGTTCAACCCGCAGGCCCCGCACCTGGGCTGGCGCAGCCCCAGCGACCTCGAGCTCGTGCAGAAATCCTTGCAGCAGCTGCACGACCTCGTCCCTAGCCTCCAGGGCGGTCTCATCTACATTCCCGACGTGGGATGTGGTCACGGCGGGCTGCCTCTTGCTATAGTGCGGCAGAAGATCGACGAACAGTTCAAGGCCATGGACCGTGTGGTTCACGTAAGGAGCAGGTGACCCTCATGCTCACGTTGACGCCCAAAGGGCGAGTAGGAGCACCCACCATGGAAGTGATCAAGCCGCCCACCCCGCTGCCCCGCGCCTTCAAGGACAAGCCGTCCTTCTTCCTGGCCGGCTCCATCGAGATGGGCACGGCTGAGAACTGGCAGGCGCAGATCGAGCGGAGCCTGCAGGGCTACAACTGCACCGTCCTCAACCCTCGTCGGGACGACTGGGACAGCGGCCTGAGGCAGAGCATCAACGAGCCGAAGTTCAAAGAGCAGGTCACCTGGGAGCTCGAGGGGCAGGAGCGGGCCCACCACATCCTGATGTACTTCCACCCCGCCACCAAGGCGCCGATCACCCTCCTCGAGATGGGCCTCGGCATCATGGGCGCCGGCGGTGAGCTGGTCGTCTGCTGCCCCGAGGGCTTCTACCGCAAGGGCAACGTCGACGTGGTCTGCGAGCGCTACGATGTGCCGCAGGTGTCAGGCCTCGACGGGCTCATCCTGTACGCCATCGAGGAGATCAAGCGGTGGGAGAAGACGCATGCCGGCAGCCTCGAACGACGACTCAACGGCTGATCAACCCGGGCGCAGGATGAGCAAGAACCCCAACGAAGCCAAACAACACTTCGAGCGGAAGCTCCAACGCGCGGCGGCCCGCATCCGTCAGGAGGCCAGCGGGCGGACCTGCGGGGGCTGCCGGCACTGGTCACGTCAGGGCTGCGAGTTCACCGCTGAGCCGCTGGTGGACACCCCGACGCCGCACCATCCGGCCGCGGTGGCCTGCGGGCACTGGGAGGCACGCGCCGGCGGCGCTCCCTCTGCCTGTTCACCAACCCATCCCCTCCTCCCTTCAGGCTACAGGAGATAGCAAGGTGAGTCAAGCGAAAAGTCAGAAAGTTGTGGTCGTCGGTGGAGGCTACGTCGGGCTCCCGCTGGCGGTGGAGGCTGGGCTGAGCGGCTTCAGAACCGCGGTGCTCGACATCGACGAGGAGCGTGTTGAAGCGTTGCGGATGGGGCGGAGCTACATCCCCGACGTCTCAGACGCGCGCCTGCAGAAGTCTGGCCTTTCTGCAACGCGAGACCCTGCGGTCTGCGCGGACGCCGACGTGGTGGTCATCTGCGTCCCCACGCCGCTGCGCAAGACGCGCGACCCGGATGTCTCCTACATCCTCTCAGCCGCGGAGGCGGTGGCCAGGCAGCTGCTCAACGACGCCGGACCCCCGCGCCTCGTCATCCTCGAGTCCACGACCTATCCGGGCTTCACGCGGGAGGTCCTCGTTCCGCTCCTCGAGGAGCACAGCGGCCTGAAGGCGGGCACCCTGGAGCTGGCTGTCGCCTTCTCTCCTGAGCGGGTCGACCCAGGCAACAAGACCTTCGAGACCCGCAACACGCCGAAGGTGGTGGGCGGACTCACGCCCGACTGCTGTGCCCGCGCCGCGGCGTTCTACAAGCGGGTCGTGGCGGCGCCGATCGTCGAGGTCAGCTCTTGCGACACCGCGGAGGTGGTCAAGCTGCACGAGAACACCTTCCGCTCGGTGAACATCGGGCTCGCCAACGAGTTGAGCATGATGTGCTCCAAGCTTGGCGTGGACACGCATGAGGTGATCAACGCTGCCGCCTCCAAGCCTTTCGGCTTCATGCCGTTCTACCCAGGGCCTGGGGTTGGAGGGCATTGCATCGGGCCAGACCCGCTGTACCTCTCTTGGAAGCTCAAGAGCTGGAACTACCGTGCGCGGTTCATCGAGCTGGCGGACGAGATCAATACCAGGATGCCGCACCACGTGGTGAACATGGTGCATCGGGCGCTGAACTCGATCGGGCGCTGCGTCAGCGGCTCGAACATCGCCGTCCTCGGGGTGGCCTACAAGGCGAACGTAGGAGACACGCGGGAGTCGCCGGCCCTGCTGGTCATCGACGAGCTGCTGGCGCTAGGGGCGCGGCTTGTGTATCGAGACTCGCACGTGCCGACGTTGGAGCTGCCCAGCGGTGTCCGACTGACGGCAGAGACCAAGTGTCTGCCGGCGCACTGCGCGGTGATCTTGGCTGCGCATGCAGACACACCGTCACAGGGCCTACTGCTGGAGCAGGCACAAGTGATCGTCGACGCCCGCGGGTACATGCACGGATGCACGGGGGCCAAAATCTACAGGCTGTGAGGTGGGTGATGTTCAAGAAGAGTGAGAACTTCGACCTTCGTGATCTAGTGCGGGACGCCATCGTGCGGCGAGGGCTCACCGAGACGGAGGCAGGACGTCGGATTGGCATGACGGCGCCGTCGTTACGGCAGATCATCGACGGCGGTCGCGCGTTGTCGGCAAAGGCCTTCAACGAGATGATCGACAAGTGGGGGATACGCGAGTGCCGCGCCGAGCTGCAACGCTGGTTGATCGCCCTGCTCGTTGACCGGTTGGGCCATGAAGGAGCGCGCTGGTGGAAGCTCGCAGGATGGGCACTCGACGTGGCGCCTGTGGTGGCTGAAGACCCCGGGCGGGAGCTGTACGCCAAGCTGGGGGACACCCGCGTGCAGGCATTGCGCAGGCTGGCCATTCTGCGTGTGGCCGCTGCGGCACCGGAGGGGGTCAAGAGCGCGGCGCTGTGCAGTGCAGGGCGGGAGACCCGCGACGTGATCGACACGGATGTGCGGGCCTTGGCGCAGCGAGGACTGCTCAGCAGCAGCGTGGTACGGACGACGTTGCAGCACGTGCAGCCTGGAGGCCCGGAGCGCGTGACGCGTCAGACGGCACTGCGGGTCTGGGTGGCCACCGAGGCTGGCCGGGCTGTGGTAGCCCGGATGGCCAAGCTGCCTGACATTCGAGGGGGCGCTGTGGAAACGGTGGGGAAGGAGGGGGACGGGCCTGTGCCGCCGGCGATTGCGTACTAGCGCGCGGGCGGGGCGCCGCTGTCGGCAGCATGGATGACTGCAGTGCGAAGCCACTCCATCTGCTGGTAAGTCGACACCATCCACACCGCGCCGGCGCCCAAGGCGGTGATCAAGGCGATCATCGCGAGGATGGTACTCGCCCGCTCACGGATCCAGCGCCATGCCTGGTCAGCTCGTGCTGCCTTGACCTCGGCGGTCGTCTTGCGTGGAGGGGCGGCTGTCGACAAGGTCGGCAGGCTCAACACAGGGGATAGGGGGAAGGGCACCCCCTGAATCGGCGTGACGATGTGTGGGTCGAAGCTGGATGCCGTGCGGTCTTCCTGCTCGAGCGTCCGCACGGCATCCTCGAGGGCCAGAAGTCGTTGCTGTCTCTCAGCGCACGTTCCCAGCAGGCCCGCTACGACCGTCTGCTGCTGCTGCCACCCTTCTCGTAGCAGCGTGCTGTTGGTGTTCAAGGTCTTGTCGAGGCGGTCGAGACGAGCGGATGTTTGGTTCAGCGCCTCCTCGGTGCGGCTGGCGTAACGCTCAAGCTTGATCGCTAGGGCGTTGAGCTGAACCTGCTCTTCCTTCGTCATCGGCGTCTCCATCTCAGGTTGGGCTCGACAGCATCAACCGCCTACGTCGTACCACGTAGGCGTCGCAGTGCGGTAACAGCCTGCTTGCGGCTCTGTTTTCCGTTCGGCGGAGGCTGGAGCCCGGGAGCTCCAGGGGGCCCCGAGCGGGCGGGCTCACCAACAGGCTGCCCATTGAGCGTCCAGACCCCGTTGTCGTCAGGGAAGGCCGCCATCGGCGCCTTGTACTTGTCGCGCAGCTGCAGCAGCAGGGCTTGCCACTCCAGGGCGCTGAGCTCGGCGCTCTCGTTTTGCGCGTTGAGCAGCTCGAGCTCGGCAGGCTCCACGGCTTTGCCGTCACGCTTGCCATCGGCCTGCTGGATTGCCCCATCAGTGGGATCCACGCCGCCGCTCGCGCCGTAGCGGTACTTCGCCTGCAAGCGGCGCAAGGTGAGCCGCAGCTCCGTGGAGTGCTTGTCGCGTGCGATGGCCGCCTCGACGTAGGTCGTGGTGTCTTCGGGGCTGAGGTTTCCAGTCGGGATTCTCATGCGGTCTCTCCTTCTTCTTGAACTGGTGGTGCTACTCGTTCGCGTCTGCTGATGCGTCTTCCTCTTTCTCATCCTTCTCTTCGAGCGCCACCGCCAGCATCCGTGGCGGCTGCCGTGGGTCGTCGGAGGCGGTCCAGCGGAACTCGGTGTTCAGCTGCGCGAAGTAGGGCGCGTCGCAGGTCTTTCGTAGCTCGTGCAGCTTCGTACGTTGTTCCAGCTGAGCCGCCTCGACGTCGCCGCGTAGGGTGGTCGCTGTAGCGAGCTCTTCCCGGGTGGCCTTGTGCTGCATGTGGATTGGGGCTCCCGGCTTTGCCTTGTCCCGAAGCGGGCGCCCCTGCCAGAGGAACACGCCGTGGGTGTCGAGCATCAGAGCATCAGGCAGCCCATACTTTCGGCGTAGGGTCACT
>Ga0066600_10000744_pt1 | contig 11714 bp, 11 predicted proteins | sample Lowcelwee11metaG_FD_59486 | JGI IMG/M metagenome (GOLD analysis project Ga0066600, IMG submission 59486) | Freshwater pond sediment microbial communities from the University of Edinburgh, under environmental carbon perturbations - Low... | ecosystem: Environmental > Aquatic > Freshwater > Pond... | reverse complement strand
AGCGGGCGGGTGTGGTTCGCCAACTACGGCGGGCACGGCGGGCACGGCGGGGTGTCGTTCTTCGACCCGAAGACCGAGCAATGGAAGGTGATCCCCGGCACCACGGGGAACCTGTGGCGCAGCGTCGCCGCCGACGACAAGGGCCGGGTGTGGGTGTCGAACAACGGCGGGCCCTTTGGCTGCGGGCTGCTGGAGATCGACGGCGAGAACGAGACGATCACGAACTTCCACACGTTTGCGCAGTGCGGCACGCCGGTCGGGGTGGGGCTCGACGGCAAGGGCAAGGTCTGGATGATCGACTACAACGGCTGGACCTGGCAGATGGACCCGATGACCTTCGAGAAGAAGCAGCTGCCGGTGGCGAACGTGCACTATACATACTCGGACTTCACCGGCAGCGGCCTCTCGGGGATCGTCCCGCAATGAGCGAGCGAACGGCGCTGCGACCCGTGATGACCGCCCTCGGGCGGCCTTTTCGACGCGGTTTGGGCCGGGATGAACCCGCGCGTGTTGACCTGGAGGTTCGAATGAGGTTGGACCGAGGATACAATTTTGTCTGTTCGTGGGCGGCGCTCATGATCGCGGCGTGCAACGGCGACAACGGCGACAGCGGCGGCACCATGAGCTCGACGAGCGGCACGTCGTCGGCCACTGCGGCGCTCACCAGCTCGACCACCGGCGCGAGCACGTCGAGCGGCGAGGCGACGAGCGCGGGGGCGTCGACGAGCACGGGCGCGGCGAGCAGCCCGACGAGCACGACGACCGGCGATGGCGAGACGGCGGCGAGCGAGTCCGAGAGCTCCATGCCGCCGAGCTGCGGCGACGGGGCCGTCGACGCGGGCGAGGAGTGCGACGCGGGGCCGGCGAACAGCGACAGCGGCGCGTGCACGCTGGGCTGTAAGCAAGCGTTCTGCGGCGACGGCCTGCTCGGGCCGGGTGAGGGCTGCGACGACGGCAACGACAATGGCGGCGACGCCTGCTCGAACGAGTGCGCGCTGGCGAGCTGCGGCGACGCGGTCGTGCAAGCGGGTGAGCTCTGCGACGACGGCAATAACGACGACACCGACGCGTGCCTCTCGAGCTGCGCGCCTGCGAGCTGCGGCGACGGGAAGGTGCAGGCGGGGGTCGAGGTCTGCGATGACGGCGACGCCGACGAGACGAACGCATGCACTTCGCTGTGCCTGGCGCCCGCCTGCGACGACGCGATCAAGAGCGGCGACGAGAGCGACGTCGACTGCGGCGGCGCCTGCGATCCTTGCGGCGTGGACGCGGCGTGCGTGGTTGCGGCGGACTGCGCGAGCGGCTTTTGCAGCGCCGGGAAGTGCACGATCGCGGCCCATTGCGCGGCGATCAAGGCGGCCGCGCCGGATGCGCCTTCGGGGGTGTATACGATCGATCCCGACGGCGACGCGGGCGAACCGCCCTTCGACGCCTATTGCGACATGACCACGGACGGCGGCGGCTGGACGCTGGTGTTGAACCTCGACACCTCGGACGGCCACGTGATGTGGTGGGGCAACCCGAAGTGGACCGACGGCACGAGCCACGGCGCCGCCGCGACCGCTCGCACCGCCGACCACGTGAGCGTCGGCTGGAAGAACTACGCGGGCGCCAAGGAGATCCTGCTGATGATCCACAACGAGGGCACGACGCTCGGCTGGCGCTCGTTCAACAAGATGACCCAGGAGCCGATGCTCACGCACGTCAACGGCGGCGACAACGTCCTGATCGGCTCGGACAAGAGCAACAACGTCGCGGGGGTCTGGGCGGGCGAGCGGCTGGTGCGGATCTCGACGGCGCTCTACGCCAACCGCTGCGTGACGACGGGGGGCTCGTGCACGAGCGGAGCGAGCGGCTCACCCGACGGCGATCGGATCGGATCGATCCAGGCGTCGCCCTCGGATAACGTCGGCGGCGGCCTCGGTAACTGGCATGACATGAACTACTGCTGCAACGGCGATTACGGCAGCGGCAAGGTGTGCAACGGCGGGGCGTTCCGTACCGCGTCGGAGGCGCAGTCGGGGTGGGCGCCGTGCTACGGCGGCAACGGACACTTCGGCACCGACACCTTCGCGCCCGCGCCCAACACCTGCACCAACGCCAACTGCGCCGTGGCGAGCTGGTCGCAGACCAACGGGCTCACCTACGACTATTCGCTGATGCTGCGCTGAAGTCGCGCCGTCCGGGGCCGACGATGACCGCTCACGGAAGGCGGAGGCCGCAGCGGTCGCCAAGGGCGCGGCGCAGCGCGGCGAGGTCGGCGAGGGCGGCCTCGACGGCGACGGTCTCGTCGGCAGCATAACGGCGGAAGCGACGGCCCCACACCTCGATGCGGCCGCCCTCCGCGAGGGGCACGCACCAGAAGGGGATCTGGGTGGAGAATGCGTCGGGGCTGGTCGAAGTATAGTAATTGAGGACCGCATAATCCTCGGCGAAGAAGCGGTCCTCGGTGAAGAAGTACTGGTCCTCCCACGGGGCCGCGGGTAGGCCGACCTGGAGGTACCAGCCTTCGCCGGGGAGGACGGTCGCCCGGCGGCCGGCGTCGCCGCGGCGGAGACGGTGGTGGACGGGGCCGGCGTCGGCGACCTCGGCGAGGTGCTGGAGCGGGATCGGTGCCATCGGGCCACGGGGTCCGAAGCCGACGTCGGCGAGGTGGCGGGCGCCGTCGATCTCGACGAAGACGGTCATGTGTGTGATTGGCTGGAGGGCGAGGCGGTCGGGGTCATCACCGGGCTGCTCGCGCGCGACCACCCGCGCCGCGCCCGTGGTCACCCGGAAGCCGAGGTCGACGAGGAGCCGGGCGAACAGCGTGTTGAGCTCGAAGCAGTAACCGCCGCGGCCAGGCGCGCCATCGACGATCTGGGCGACCAGCTGGATCGGCTCCTCGACGAGAATGACGCCGTGGCGGACACGTCTTCGATCGCGCCGATGAGGCAGTGAGCGCGCGGTTTGAACGGGGTCCTGTCCTCTCTCCGGCCAGTCGAGAGAAAGGCTAGGATCGACCCATGACGTCCGTGCCGGAGTGGGGCGCTATCGCAGCGCAGATCACGTGCTGGGCGCTCGAGCCTGCGACGCGCAGCCTCGGGCTCGCCCAGGCCCTCGAAGGCCTGGGGGCGCGCCTGCTCGCGGCCGGCGTCCCGGTCCGTCGCATGCGCACGAGCGTGACCACGAAGCACCCGGAGCTGTTCGTGCGCGCGGTCATGTGGCACGCCGAGCGCGGCACCGATGTGCGGGACGGGAAGCGCGAACTGCTGGTGACCGCGACGTACCTCGGGAGCCCGGTGGCGAGGGTCAGGGCGGGCGAGCCGCGGATCCGCTGTCGCCTGACCGGCCCCGACGCGGATCTCTCGTTTGCGATCTGCGAGGAGCTCGCCGCGGAGGGGCTCACCACGCCGCGATCTGGTTCTGCGATATGCGTGGTTTCACCACGATGGCCGATCGCCTCCCGGCGGCCGAGGTCGTGAAGATCCTCGACCGCTTCTTCGAGAGCGTCGCTGGGCCCATCGGGCCCCATGGGGGGGAGGTGCTGAAGTTCATCGGCGACGCGGTGCTCGCCATCTTCCCCGTGCTCTCCGATGGTGTGGGCGCCGCCTGTGGTCGTGCGCTGTCGGCGGCGAAGGCCGCGGTCCGCGGCGTCTCGACGCTGAACCGCGGGGGGCAGACCCCGCCGATCGATCTCGGCATCGAGCTCCATGTGGGCGAGGTCATGTACGGCAATATCGGCGCCCGCGACCGCCTCGACTTCACGGTCATCGGCGCGGTCGTCAACGAGGTCTGCCGGGTCGAGTCGCTGTGTCGGGCGCTCGCCAGCCCGATCCTGATGACCGCGGCCTTCGCCGCGGCCTGTGACCGGGACCAGGTGCGGAGCCGGGGGGTCCACGAGCTCAAGGGCGTGGCGGCGCCCCAGGAGATCTACGCGCCCGCCGGGGATCCATCGCCGCAAGCAACGCCCGATGATCGGTGAACGTGCTGCGGCGGTGATCGCCGCCGCCGTGCATCCTCGCGGCCCGCGCCATTGGCAAGATTACCAGGCTCGTCCTTGGCGGATCCCGGTCGTGGCGAGCGCCGACCACGGCTTTCGCCGGCGCCAGGTCAGCCTTCTCGCCCGGCCCAGGGCCGGCGCTCGGGGCGGCGGTGGCGCGAGGGCCCCGCGAACGGTCGAGCCTGGCTGCCGCGACCTCCTTTGCTGCTACGTACACTCAACGATTATGCAGACACCCGTTCAGATCACCTTCGATGGTATGGAGCCCTCCGATGCGCTGGCCGACAAGATCCGTCGGAAAGTCGCGCACCTCGAGCAGGTGTGCCCTGACTTGATCTCGTGCCGCGTCGTGGTGGAGCAGCCGCATCGGCATAATCGCCAGGGCGGGCTGTTCCAGGTGAGGGTCGAGCTCGGTATCTCGGGGCAGACGCCGATCGTCGGCGGACGAGAAGGACCGATCAACCACGCGCACGAGGACGTGTACGTCGCCATGCGCGACGCGTTCGACGCCGTCGAGCGGCAGCTGCGGGCGTTCGTCGAGCGCCAGCATCGCCGGACCAAGGCCCACGAGGTCGCATTGCACGGCAAGGTCCTTCGCGTCATGCCCGACGGCGAGTTCGGCTTTCTACGGTCGAGCGACGGACTGGATGTCTACTTCCACCGCAACGCCGTGATCGGCGGACCCCTCGACGAGCTCGCGGTCGGCGATGAGGTCCGCTTCGTGCTGCACGCGGAGGAGGGCGAGCAGGGTCCGCAGGCCAGCAGTGTCGAGCGGATCGGTGCGCACCACCATCTCCCGAACATGGAGACGGTCCGCTCATAATTCCGCCCCGAGGGCGAGGCCGTGTGCGCGAAGACACGGTCCGCCGCGCTCGCTGCACGAGACAGCTTTGCGCGGGGCTGATACAGGCCGCGCACAACCCTGCCGCAAGCGAGAGTGCCGTGAGCGAACTGCCGCCCTGTCCGAAGTGCAAATCGACCTTCACCTACGAAAGCGGCACGCTGCTCGTGTGCCCCGAGTGCGCCCATGAATGGTCGCCCTCCGCCCCGTCGGAGCAGGCGGCCGAGGAGGGCCTCGTCGTGCGCGACGCCAACGGCAATCTGCTCCAGGACGGCGACTCGGTCACCATCATCAAGGACCTCAAGGTGAAGGGCGCCAGCGCGCTGAAGGTGGGTACGCGGGTGAAGAACATTCGCCTCGTGGAGGGCGACCACAACATCGACTGCCGGATCGATGGCTTCGGCGCGATGCAGCTGAAGTCCGAGTTCGTGAAGAAGTCCTGAGGGCGCTCACGGCGGCTTGCCGGGGTCGGCCAGCCAGGCTTCGGCGGCGCGCAGGGTCGCGGCGGTCGCCTCGACCAGCTTGCGCGCGCGGTGGGCCGAGGGCGCGCGCAGCTCAGGTGCACGGATCGGTGCAGTGTTCCCCCATGCACTCGAACAGCGCGCCGAATTCCGGGACCTTCATCGGGGGGGTGGCGCACTGATCGCAGATCTGCGGCCCGCCGACGTTAATGCAGGCCAGGAGGCAGGCGCAGTCCTCGTTCGCCTCGCACGCCTTGAGCTGGTCGCAGCAGCTGTCCTTGATGCACATGTCACATTGGTCGTCGCCGGACGCCCATGCGCATTCGCCGGAGCCCCCGGTGGTGGTGCTGGTGCTGCTGCCCGAGGATGCGGTCGCGCCCGGATCCGTCGCCGCGGTGCTCGAGGGTCCGCTGACGCTGTTGCCCATCGTGCTCACGGTGTCAGCCGCGACGGGGCCGCCGACGCAGGCCGGGAGGGCGAGAAGAAGGATAGTGAGGTCCAGAGGAAAGGCCTTGAATGTTGGCATGTGTTGGCTCCTGAAGGGGGGTCGGGCCTGGGTGTAGCGCCAACGACCTCCCGGTCAAGCATGCTCTGCACGCATATGCGACATGTCCGAACAGGCACGCCGGTCGCGCTCGAGACGGCTTCGTTCGGCGATCGGACGCGACGGACCCGGCACGAACGCTCGTGCCGGGTCAGGCGCGGCGCCCGGGGTCAATTCTTCTCGTCCTCCTCCACCTTTTGCGGTAGAGTCTGCGCGAATGCACCGAGGTCGCCCAGGATGTTCGGCATCGACTCGGCCAGGGCTGGCATCGCGGTGCCGGGCTGACCGAAGCGGACCTTGTGCAAGAACTCCGGCGGGTTGTCGTTGGCGATCAGCCCGGGGAAGTCCTCGAAGCCTGGTTTACCACCGACGACGGTGGTGTTGAGCCCCTGCTCGCCGTGGCAGCCGGCGCAGTTGGCCGCGAACGCCTGCTTTCCCGCCGCGGTGGTATCGCCGATGAACGAGCCATCCGCGCGGATGTAAATGCTCGTGTCGATCGTGTACTCGTCGACGAAGGCGGCCAGATCGGCGAGGTCCTGCTCACCCAGGACGGAGCCGAAGGCGTGCCCGTTCGGGTCCGAAAGCATGGCGACCACCTCGGACGGCGTCATGGCCGTGCCCCGCACACCGGCGATACCGGTGAGGTGACTGCCGCTGCCATAGGCGCCGTCCTTGCCCTCGTAGTCCCAACCGTGGCACTCCTTGCATCGCCACGTTTCCGCGCCGGAGCGCGTGTTGGTGGTGTCCGGTCGGCTGGCCCAGAGCGGATGGTCGGTGGTGGGCGCCGCGACGCCGAGCACATCCCACCAGCTGTCGTAGAGGGCGCCGCCGCGGACGCCGTCGCCAGCGGCGCCGGCGGTGTCGGTGTCGCCACCCTCGCCGCCATCACCGCACGCCGTGATGCCAAACCCCGCCAGCATCAGCACAGTCACAAACCCACGACTTCTCATCGGGTCCTCCGTTTTCTTGCGTTCGAGATCGACAGCGATGAATGGACCGCCGGTCCGAGTGCGTCGCGGTTAACTATTCGAAGCGCGCGTTTTGTCAACGCGGCGAGTGCAGGAACGGGCCATGGGTCCGCGGACAGGGGCCCCGTGTCGACCGGGCCCGCGCGTGGCTGCGTGAGAGGCGCTGGCTGCGTCCTGGCGAGCCACGGGGGCGCATCACTCGCCTGGCGGCCGACGCGGCGACCTACCTCGAGCCACAACCTCAATGCTCGCCGATGGCAGGCCGCGCGCTCGACACTCGCGGGAGCAACACCGAGAAGCGGGTGCCCTCCGCCTCCGAGGAGCGGACCTCGATCGTACCGCCGTGGGCCAGGACGATCTGGCGCACGATGTAGAGGCCGAGGCCGAGCCCGCCCGAGCGGGGCGGCGGGTCGGCGTCGCCGCGCTGAAACCGATCGAACACGACGGGCAGCACGGACTCCGGGATCACGCCGGCGTTCCAGACCGTCAGCAGCACCGAGTCCGGCTCGGTGCCCCGCAGCTCGACCCGCACCGGCATCTCCTTGTGCCCGTGCTCCACCGCGTTGGAGAGCAGGTTGGAGAGCACCTGCCCCAGGCGGTCGGGGTCCCACTGCCCGTGCGTGTCGCCCGCGAGCTCGAGCGTGACCGGTTGTGGCGCGCGGCTCCGCACCTCGACGATGATCTCGTCGGCCACGGCCGCGAGGTCCATCGGTACGGGCCGGACCGGGATGCCGCCTCCCAGCCGCGCCCGCGTGAAGTCGAGGACCTGTTCGATCATTCGGGCCATGCGCCGCGCGCTGCCCTGGATCCGCAGGACCGGTTTGGCCGCCCAGTGGTCGGCGAGCTGGCGCAGCAGGTACGCGCTCGTCAGCGAGATGGCGGTCAGCGGGGTGCGCAGGTCGTGGCCCAGCATCCCGACGAACTCATCGCTGAATCGCAGCGCACGCCGCAGGCTCTCGACCAGCGCCTTGTGCTCCGAGACGTCCAGAATGACCGCGACGAAGCCGGAGGGTCGCCCGCTCTCGTCGAATTGCGGCAGGTAGGTCGCGTCGACCTCGCGCGTCCCGCCGCGCGCGTAGGGGAGGGTGATCTCGAACTGCTGGCGCTCGCCGCGTAGCGCGCCCTCCACCATCGGGCGGAGCTTCTCGTAGGCCTCGGCGCCGACGGTCTCGCGCATGTGCTCGCCGACGAACTGCGTCCGCGGCCGTTCAAACCACAGCTCGTACCCGCGGCTCACATACGCATATCGCCCGGACGCGTCGATATACGAGATCGGGAACGGCACCGCATCGATGATGGACTCGATCTGCTGGTGCACGCGCTCGGCCCGGTGAAAGCTCCTGGTCTCCGCGATCGCCAGCGCGCAGCGATCCGCCAGGTCCTGCAGCACGAGCAGGTCCGAATGGCCATACGCACGCCCGCCCGCCCGAACACAGACGATCACGCCGAGCGCTCGCCCTGCCACCACGAGGGGCGCGAGCACCAGGCTCGTGAGACCGGCGCCCGCCAGCATCGGACGGAACACCTCGACCTGCTGCAGCTCCGGCTCGCTGCGCGCGTCGAGGATCGGGACCAGGCGCGGCCGCCGGTCGCGGACGACGCGGCCCAGCCAATCGTCCTGCACCGGCACCCTCGCGCCGCGCAGCGCTGCCAGCTGCGTCGAGAGCGTCGTGTGTCGGGCCTCGACCGCGGTGGACAGCAGCGACGCGCCGTCCGCGTCGAGGAGCGCGACCCAGCACGCGTCGCCGAGGCGCTCGGCCACGCGGTGGGCGACCACCCCGAGCGCGCGCTCCACCGAACCCCGCTCGCGGCCCGGCACCAGCGCGCGGGAGGCCTCGGCGAGCAGCGCCATGCGCTGGGACGCCAGGCGCCGCTCCGTCACGTCCACGTCGGTGCCGATGAAGCGGGTGGGCACGCCGTGCTCGTCGAAGAAGCAGCGGCCCTGCGCGGAGATCCAGCGCTCGATGCCGTCGTCCAGGCCCACCGTGCGAAACTCGTCGCTGTACTTTCCGCCGCTCGCGGGGTCTTGCGCGCGCTCGACCTTCTCCACGGCCCGCTCCCGATCGTCGGGGTGGACCCCGCGCAGAAAGGTGTCGTGATCGACACCCGCCGCGCGCGACAGCCCGAAGAGGGCCTTCTCCCGGTCGGACCACACGAGCACGCCGCTCCGCGGGTCGTAGTCCCAGGTCCCGATGTCCGCGGCCTCGACGGCGAGGCGCAGGCGCGCCTCGGCCTCCTGCAGGGCGGGCGCCCGGCGCTCGCGGGCGTACAGGGCTGCATTCCTGAGCGCGATCGCGGCGGTCGCGGCCAGCGCCTCGGCCAGCGGGAGGTCGCCGCGCTGGAAGCCCGGCCGCGGTGCGCGGCGAAAGAAGGTCAGCGCCGCGACCACGCGACCCTCGGCCCGGGCCGGCACGGTCACGAGCGAGCGCGCATTGAATTCTCGAAGCAGCGGGTCGTGCGCTCCGTCCGCGTCCTCGACGAGCCGCGGACGGGCCGCCGCGACCAGCTCGCCGAGGGACGCCGGGAGGCCCGCAGGCCGCGCCAGACGCTCCGCGCCCGCCTCGCCCGCGAAGGCGCACTCGCAGCGCCACACCTGGTCGGGATCCAGGGCGTGCACGAGGCAGCCGTCGGCGAAGCCGCCGAGCGCGGCCCTGGTGATGCCCTCCAGCGAGCGCCTCCATTCGTCGAGCGGGGCCGGTGCGGTGAGCTCGGCAGCGGCGACGTGGCTGCTCGGCGGTGCGGCGTCCTCAACTCTCGTTGGCATCGATGATCTCGGCCTCGCGCGCAGTACACGGGTGCTCATGAGGCCGCCGGGGCGCCCGGGTTCGCTGCCAGGGCGCGGTGCACCGCGGCGATCAGTTGCTCGATCTCGAAGGGCTTCGCCAGCCAGTCGAAGGCGTTGATCTGCGCCGCGACAGCGCGGGGGTCGGCAGCCGCCGTGAGCACGAGCAACGGCGCGCGCGCGGGATACTGCTGCTCGATGGCGCGTGCGAACTCGGGGCCGTTCATCCTCGGCATTCGATTGTCGAGAAGGATCAGGCCGGGCATCCCGCGCTCGGCGATCTCGGCGAGCGCCTCGTGGCCATCCGAGGCGGTCCGCACCGAGAGGCCCTCGCCCGCGAGGACCTCGGCGATGAGCTGCCTCAGGTCGTCGTCGTCCTCGACGACGAGCACGCTAGCTTCGCCCGTCATCTCGGCCCCACAGCGGTACGCTGAGGTAGAATCGACTGCCGCTGCGCTCCTCGGTGTCGAACCAGAGGTCGCCGCCCATCTGCCGCATCACTGCGCGTCCGATGAACAGGCTCACGCCCATGCCCCCCGTGTCGTACGGCGTGTCGGCGTGAGCCCGGTAGAAGCGCTCGAAGATGCGGGGCTGCCGGTCGCGGGGGATCCCGACGCCGTGATCGATGATCGTGACGATCGCATGGTCATCGGCCACATGGAGCTCGACGTAGATCTCGCCGCCGTTCGGCGAGTAGCGGATCGCGTTGTCGACCAGCATCTCCAGCGTCTTCTTGACCCGATCGGCGTCCGCGCGGACGCTGATGGGCTGGAGCGGCTGGACGCGGACCTCGTGCCGGCGGGCGCTGAGCGCGGCCGCCGAGGCGACGCGCTCGACGAGCTCGGCCAGGTCCACGCGCTCGATGAAGAGGTTCATCTGGCCGAGGTGCAGCTGCGAGATGTCCAGGAGGTCCTGGACGAGATTGCTCAGGCGTGTCGTCCCGCGCGCGATCGCCTCGAGCATCCGACGTCGGGCCTCGGGCAGGTCCGCGCCGGTGCGCAGCAGCTCCCCGACGTATCCCTTGATGATCGCGATCGGCGTCTTGAACTCGTGCGCCGCCACGCCGACGAACTCGTCCTTCAACGCGTCGAGCTCGTGAAACGCGGTCACGTCGCGGGCGATCTCCACCGCGCCGACCAGGTCGCCGTTGGCGTCGCGCACGGGCGAGGTGTTGACCCGGAAGTACACGTCGCGCCCGGTCTCCTTGTTGAAGACGAGCTTCTCGAAGTTGCGGACGACCTCGCCGGTCAGCGCGCGCGCCAGCGGGTGCTCGTCTTCCTGCAAGGGCCGGCCGTCGAAGTGACGCATCCGCAGCGCGGCCGGGAAGTCGTAGAGCGAGCGCCCCAGCACCGCCTCGGGGCGGAGCCCGTGCATCACGGAGCCGGACCAGTTCGCCACGGTGAAGCGAGCTTCGCCGTCGATGACGAAGACGCCGTCGACCAGGCTCTCGAGGATCGCCTCGAGCTCCCGGAGCCGGTGCCCGTCGGACTCCGGCCCGAGTCTCTCAGTGGGCGTGACGGCCGGGCGACCGCTTTGTGGGGGGCTGTTCATGAGCTCGCTTTCCCTGGCTGCCACGAGTAAGTATGATGGGCCAATGATGGCAGGATGCGCGAGTCTGTCCGCGCGGTCGGTCCTGAGGTCGCCAGGGGCCATCCGTCCCGCAGCGCCGGTGAGCGGCGGTTCGGGCGCTCAAGCGCCGGGGGCGCCTGGTGAGCGCCGCACGGAGGGCGCGGTCCGGGACCTCGACGTGACGCCGCGACGACGGCGGTGTGCGCGTGACCGAGGACCTCTGCATCGGCGTCTGCCGCCGCTCGCGGGCGCCCGTGCGGGCGAATTTCCTCGCCCCGCGTCCCTCGTCCGCTGATACCGTGATGCTCGCATGAACTCCGTCTGGCTGCTGGCGCAGGGTCTCGTGGTTGCGCTGGGGAGCCCGGCCGAGCCCGCGGCGGCGGACGAGGAGTCGGGGCTCGCGGCCGGCCCGCCCGCGACCGAGGTCGTTCGCATCAAGCGTGACTTCGGCAAGCCGTACATGGACCTGGCGATCGACGCGTGGAGCGACGCCAGGACGGCGCGACTCGACGAGACGCGGCTGTGGTGGGTCAACACCAGCGAGGGCGATCGCCGCAAGCCGCTCGG
>Ga0066600_10000743_pt1 | contig 11717 bp, 9 predicted proteins | sample Lowcelwee11metaG_FD_59486 | JGI IMG/M metagenome (GOLD analysis project Ga0066600, IMG submission 59486) | Freshwater pond sediment microbial communities from the University of Edinburgh, under environmental carbon perturbations - Low... | ecosystem: Environmental > Aquatic > Freshwater > Pond >... | reverse complement strand
GAGTCGACAGAAGCTACATCGACATCAGTGTTACAGGTACAGGCACCACAGCTGTAGGAAGCTATGGGGTTCTGTTCTCCCTGACTGCTGGAGATCAGTTGGTTACAGGAGACTCCTGGACGATAGCAGTAACGGCAGAGGCTGACGGAGCTATCAAGACAATCATACTTGCATCTAAACTTACAGGTGTGGTAACAACCGATGCGCTGACCATCATCCTAGGCCTAAGAGACAGTTTCTGGCTCGACGGCTCGTTCTGGGCAGTGTCTGAAAACCTTATCCAAGTATCTGCGGGTGCTTCTCATAGAGATGACTACCTAGGTACTACTGATGATTTCGACATACTGTCCACCGACATGTATATCGAATACAGAGAGTTGCTGCAGACCCTGGTTAACAAGGTTGGTTCTATCAGCGACAGAGCTGACATACCAGACATCCTTGGACCTATCCACGAAGACAACCCGGCGGCCTTCATGGCTGATGCTGCTTTGTCGATGTCGGATGGAACCGGGATCTATTACGTTACAGTAAGCAGCGACGACGCCAGCGGTTACACAGACGCCCTAGAAGCGCTGACACTGTTGCCAGAAGGTTACAGTCTCGTTCCTTACAACACCACGAAAGCAGTACGCGATGTCGTATATGCACACATCACTGCTGAAGCGCTACCTGCAGTCGCCAACTTCAAGATAGCCTGGTTCGGCATAGACATGCCTCGCCTGAACGCTTTCTACACGGAAGCTGAAGACTCATCTGAAGGCGACCTGCTAGCAACACTGGCAAGCACAGCACTTACCTGCAGTGATGCACAGTTCATGGTAAACGAAGTCAGAGTCGGGGACACGGTCAGAATAAACTACCAGCCTGACGGTATGGGCGGGTCGACATACGACTCCTATACAGTTACAGCTGTAGTGTCCGACACCGAACTTACAGTTACACCGGCAGCGTCTACTCCGATAGTCGTGCCTGTTAAGATGGAAGTGTGGAGAACCGCTACGAATCTGGAATACGTCGACCTGGTTGCCGCTATTCCTCAGGAGTATAAAGATCGCAGGGTTTACACCGTGTGGTCAGAGTCGGTTACATACTCCGGAGCTACAGATGTTACCAAGTCTGTTCTTTGCGCAGCGCTTGCAGGCCTCAGGTCGGCAGTGGCTCCGCATCAGCCGCTCACTAACTACGAACTCACTTCGATCGAAGTAGACAACAGTACGAACTTCGGATCGAGCTTCCTCAACAAGATGGCTGAAGAAGGTGTGTGGATAGTGGTTAAGGATCTGGCAGGGACAGTCTACACAAGACATCAGTTGTCCTCCAACCCGGCAGACCTGTACACCAGCGAGCAAACCAAGACGACCAACCTTGACCACGTCTGCAGAGACTTTAAGCTTTCGCTGAAAGACCTGTACGGCAAAGGCAACGCGGTTCCTTCAATGCTCGAGTTGATAAGGTCCAGGGTGTACTCAACAGCCGACAAGATACTGGCTCGTAAGTACAGCGACATGATAGGTCCTCAGATATTGGATTTGACTATAGTTCGTCTCGAGATCGACACGGTCCTGAAAGACCAGGTCTGGCTCGAAGTTGAATTGATCACGCCGGATCCAATGAACAAGCTAACAGCCAGATTCAGGCTTATATAAGGAGATATGACCAATGGCGGATATTTTCAACACTAATGTACAGATCGGCGGCGTTTGGAAGATAGATGGAGCCGTGCTTAGCATAGAAGGTGGACAGGATCTTGTAGCTACAGATCTACGCCTGAATTACGCTAGAACGGTTACAGACTATCAGCCTATAAACCAGAACGGCAGGTTCTTGATTGCAGGACCAGGAGCTGGTGATGTTACAATAGGGGCTATCATAGGCCCCAGCAAAGGTATAAAGGATTTTATTACCAGATTTGCAGACATCTGTCAAGCTCCAGGTAACACCATAGTGATCAAGCCTTCAGGAGTTACTACCTGCGATGGGCAGGTTAACGAAGGCCCTGTTGAGTTTATCGCAGGGGGTTGTTCCCTCATGTCGATGGGACTCTCGGTCACCAACATGGGCAACCTGGCTCTCGTGAGTTCTTCCTTTACGCTGAAGATTACAAGTCTGCAGCTGAAGTAAAGAACCACAACGGGGGTGAATATGGGCGGCAACGTTAAGACGCTTAACCCCGCCGCATTAACATCAGTTGTTGGTGCGGATGTAGGCCGGCTACACGAGACAGTCTCGCGCCGGCCCTTTCCTTCTGAAGAGCACTCTTCTTTTAGATTGAGAGTGGGCACTATAGCTGCGGCCTTTCCTTGGCTGGGTACTTATATAGTAATCCCGGCTATGAACGTAGATACCCAGGCTAACGCAACAGTCAATACAACACCTGGCGGATCTACAGTCACCACAGTATCTGCCGGTGGAGAATCCTACGTTCCAGGTACTCCAGTTATATACATAGAGATGACCCCTGCCGGTGTGCTCACTAATGGAGGCACTTTTACTTTCAGACGCGTTATATTAGCGGCATTGCCTGGCGAGCCGATATTAGAGGAGCGTGGCGGACTAGTATCCACACCTGCCATTTACCCAGGCTCGGGAATAGACCACTGGACCGAGACTTTATCTTCTGCCTACGCTTCTATATCTAAAGATAGATCTGCTTATACGGATAGCTCCTTTGGAAGCCCTGTAGATGTAATGCCTGGTGATTGGTTTAGAGCAGGTGCTCTGGGTCCTTTCTTGCATGTAGGAGCTACTACCACATCCATAGGCTCTGGAGCCATGGCTCGCATGTCTTTCGACTCTTTGGAGTCGAGAGTATCTTCCAGATCAATACGATCAGATGCTATAACACCTTGGAGCGAGCAAATCTCCTGCACCGACCAAAGCGGAGGGTGTCTGTTCAGATACAAAACTGCGTATTCCTTATTAGAAGGATTGGGCGTTCTAGATAACGAATCTATACCATTTACTGCTGGAACAGATGAGCCGACTAAAGAAGGCCAGGTGGGGGTGTGGAGGCGTGAGATTTATGAAGGCGCAGCAGTGGACGGCAGCTGTGAGTACACCTTGCTGCCTGAATCAGGAGATATTCGTGTCTTAGAAGGCGAAAACGCGCGGCTGCCTCTGGGGCTGTCTTACAGTTGCAGCAGATATGACGGCTCAGGTCATTCCAGGTTCGTATCTGGTTTTGACATAGTCAAGAGCTATTATGCCCCCGTTCTGATAGAGCTAAGCTCCGAGCGGAAGCTGGAAACTGCGGACACCGACACCAAGAAGTGGTCTGATGAGCATACAGAAGCTTGGGATAATTACTCTGAAGTAGCGGCCTCGGTAATGGGGTACGAATACGAATGGAATACCGATAAATACTGGTTCAAGAGGCTTAGGGAGCGCCCTAAGCATTGGAAGGTAGCAGGACTTGACGCTTTAGCAGCAGATTGGGATATAGACAGGGATTTGGCTACAAAGTTGGATCCGTTGATGGCAACCGACACTTCATACCCTGCTCCCGATTACTTGGAGCTTGAAGATAAAGCCAGGGGCGAGATGGTAAAGGTAGCGTTAAACGAGGCTGGTATCAGGGTGCTGCCAGATGGTGGAATATCCATAACAGATGGGTGGGGTAGCGAGATACGCCTTTCACGCGGTAATATGACGATAACATGCCCAGGGGACCTCCGCATGCTACCCGGCAGGGATTTGATTGAAATAACCCCACGTCAAAGGGTGCTTGATGTTGGAAAAGAGCTTTATATGCAATCGGCCGAAGGTTCGATAAGCATCAAGGCAGATAGGAACATAAGCGTAATGTCAGGTAACAGCAATGAAGGCGGTGTGCTGTTGCTGGAGAATAAGTCTAAGATCACCCCAGGCGAAGGCAGCTGGCGCGGAGACGCCCCAATAGAGCACGGGGTTATTATTAAATCTAGAATAGGTGCCTCGCTGGTATCTAAAAACATATATGTAGGGGCTTATGACCTGGATGATACCAGCACTAACGGACTGCGCCGAAGTGTCGCAGGCCTAATAGTCCTGGACTCCGGATCTGGTGTATTATCAGCCATAGGCGGAACAGGCTATCTTAAGTTTAAAAATCAGCTTGGATTGTACGGAGGGGAGGGGTCTAGCGTAGCAGGGCTGGCTCTGTCAAGCGCGGCGGCGGTTATAATGGCTGAGAAATTGGATTGCAGCACAGGCCTGTTACGCATTAACAGAAGCACTGGCTCGTTCAGCGCACCTGACTACAACCAAGGTGGTATTGTAAACGACATAGGCAGTGCGATTACTAATCCTCCTAGGGTTCAGATAGGTGGCGAGTTGACGGTGGTTAAAAACGTTACGGTGGGTGGGAATCTCAGAGCGAAGCTGGTCGGAGCTACTTCAGGGCTGTTCGGAACAGTAGTGGACAAGGCAGCAGGGGCTGGATCTTCTGGTGTTAATGTAACCCCTGTGAATGTTGAAAAGCTGGATGCCGCTGGAAAAGCTTTCTCGAAAAGTGTAAGCGAGCAATCCCTGATGCTGAGAGGCTCTTTATTCTCGTCGCTGGGTTTTTACTATCCTGACTCAGAGCAGTACTTCACGAACTCCCTGAAGATGTTCAGGGGTCGCTGGCAGAACATGATGGCAGACTCCGGAGCTAGTACCCTTAAGTCAGTGCCTGTATATTCTGCTCAAGGGGCAGAAACACATATATGGCCTGGAAAGAAAACATTAGAAGCAACCGCGCTTGCAACAATCGAGCTACCGGGTATATTAAAATGGGTTAAATTTAAAGACGGATATATAACAAACACGGGAGGATGACAATGAGTGATGAAATGAAAGAGCAGGCCGAAGAGACTGCTGTGGATGAGAAGGCTGTAGAGAGCCCTGTAGAGGAGAAGAAGTATAAATGCCCCAGGTGCGGGTGGGAGGCTGTGGATAAAGCCAAGCCTAACGAAAATGACCTAAAGGAGTATTTTAGGAGTATACTAGGGGATCGGTCCTTCAGCAAGGAGTACCCTCTTTGCGGCGGCGAGGTCACCCTGACCTTTTCAACTCTTCAGTCGGAAGACGCGACTAGGATGGGCAAGATAATGATGGCCAAGGATCCTAAATCGGACCTAGAGCTGCTCGAGTTCGCGCTCAGGCTGAGGATGCTCTTTATGCTGAGAAGTGTAAAGACTGCAACACTGGATCTCAAGTTTGCACCACCGGTCGTCGGAATAGACGGAATAGATGCCGAGTTCGATAGAAGGTTCGGACAGCTGCAGGATCCTTTGGTGCAGATGTGCGGTAGAACGCAGTTGCTGTTCTCAGATCTGCTCCAACTGTTGGCGGCATCGGCGTACGATGAAAATTTTTGGAAAGCCGCTGGGCCCTTTTAGCCGTTGAAGCCCGGCGGCTAGGATGTTTAGACTACGGCAAGGTCACCTGTCTCAGGGGAGATAGTCTGGTCCTAGAGGCTCTGATGTTCAGAAGCCTCGATACGGAGCACAGCGTAGATACCCTGAGGGTCTTGATGTCTATGGTACAGGATGGACCATCTAGGTCTAGTTTGTATCAAAAGTACTTGAAATGCAAGTCTCCTTGGTTGGCGGACGCTCCGGAGAAGAGCAAGCCGGAGATGCTTAAGGAGCTTTACGACAGGCTTGTAAAACCAAACAAGGATGCGGAAAATGGCACTGGATCTAAGTAGTCTAATAGGGGATCTGACAAGGGGTGGCGCAGGCTCTGGGGATTTCTCAGAAGGATACCCGGGCCCACGAACCCCTGGTCTTATATCAGGTCCACTAGGTTCAATAAACCCCTTTCTAGGCCAAATAGCCCAGATGCTCGGAATGGATCGAGCAGTTCTGGAAAGGCTAGTCCCTGGGGCTGCATCCACTTTCGGATCTTTCGGAACACCCTTCCAAAGGGCCAATGTCCTGCTGAATCAGTTCGATATGGGCGTATTTAGCCAGCATCAGGCGGGTTTGAGGACAGCAGGCGACCTAGCTATGGGTGCTCTAAAGACTCGAATGTATGAGAACATGGGCTCCACGCAACCCAAGGCCCAGGGCGGCAGGATGTCCCCTCTAAACATCGCCATGGATTTGCTGGTAAACAGTGAGTACGACCTGAGAGGGGCTGCTAATAAATTCCAATCAGGACTGGTGTTGCGGGGTATGGGGTCCACGGCGTCAGATTGGTTCGAAACTACTGCTAGAAACAGTCTTCTATCAGATGCCGAGCAGATTTATTACGGAGGGTCTGTAAAAGCCTATCAGGGCAGAGTACAGGATCTTTCTAAGCGCAGAACCGCTGAGTTTGATCGGTTTGCAGAAGTTCAGAAAGGTTTTGTGGCGGATCGCTCCCAGTTCGGTAATCTGACAGGATCTGAGATGGCCACTGTATACAACGAAATGTCCAGGTCGGGTGCCTTCGCTGGTTTTAAGGATGATCAGAAAGTATCTACAGAAGTTGGAAAGATGTCCAAAGCGCTGAGCTCATTGAAGGATATTTTCAAAGGCCCGCTTAAAGAAGTTATACGCCAGCTTGAGGATACGTTTGGCGGCGGTGTGATGGGGTCATTTAATGCAGACCAGGTTCAGTCGCTATCTTCCCAATTACTGCACACAGCCCGCCTCTCTGGCGTAAATATAGAGACTATCAAGCAGATGTCGCAAGTGAGTTCGGGATATGCTTCCAGCATAGGCGGCTTCGCCCACGGTGGTGGCCAGGCGGCTATGTACACAGCCATGATGCTGGGATCCAGCGTAGAGGACCGCAGGTTTCGCTTCGTCAACGAAGATAAATACGCCTCGGCTGTGCTACAGCACGTATCAGGGGCTCAGCAAAGCTACAGGGCTAAGACTGTAACTGGAGCCTACGTGGCCTGGCTGGAGAGAACGAAGAGGGCAGATAGTGCAGAGAACCAAGCGGCTTTTATGAATATGACAGGCGGGACTACATCGCTTGAAGGGTTGGCCAGGCTGACAGGATCTTCTCAGGCAGTTATCGAAGCCGCCGGCAATACTATGCTAGCCAAAGAGCTGACTGCTACGACTACGTTCGCTACCAGAGCGGCCATGCAAGAGAACTTCGGACTGATCAACAAATACAGGGGCGGTGAAGTTTCTCGAGTGCTATCACAGACTGTGAAAGGCCTTAACTTAAGAGGTATAGATTTCAATAAGCTGACTACCGTGGATCAGATAACTAATGCGGTGATGGCTAGGAATGGGGGAGCATCCAGGGTTCAGATAGAAGGTATAGTCAGGAATATAAGCGACGCGACAGTAACCGCGTTCAGCAGCTACGAGAATTCACAGGCTTTCGAAAAAGCACAAGCTCAAGACGATGTAGCTAAAAAGAAAGAAGCAGAGGTCCGGGAGCGTATGGAGTTTTCTAAAAGAATCTCAGCTGCTTTAGGGGCGGGCGGCGGAGGCTTCAGCGGCATGCTGACAAACTTAGGTAAAAAAACCGCTGGCGGTACGACGGTAGGCGAGTTGTTGAAAGGTTTGTTTGGCTTTACAACAAAAGAAGAGATTGCGAATATGGATAAGACGATAGGTAAGATGAGCGATTTCTGGAAGGGTTTGGACAATAACCCTGCGCTTAGGAAAGCCAAGATGGAAAAATGGGCTACAGACCTAGGTAACGACCCTAAGTTGTTAGTAGAACTTGGGAAAGTGGATCAAACCATGGCGGATATGTTGATTAAAGGCGAGGACGAGTTTGGCAAGAAGATTACAGGAGCTGATTGGGTGAGGTATTCGGAAGACCCTACTCAGCTCATACTGGAGCGCACTAAAGCGGGTAGGCTGGCTACTTTAAAGAAAGGTCTGGCGAATCAAGGTATGCAGGTTGATAAGATGAGCTTAAAAGATATCAGGATGGCTCGCCTTAAGCAGCTGGCTGGAGATGCTAAAATAGACGCTGTAGAGCTTAAAGATAAGACAGACTCGGAGCTGAAGAGTCTAATCGAAGAGAAAGCGAGCGGTTTGGACGATAAGACAAAGGAGAAGATTACCGAAGGGATAGACGAACTGGACAAACTCATAAAGCCAGGGTCTGCCGGAGTTGAACAACTGCTGGAGAAAATCATGGGCATGGTTGATACGATATCTAAAGCGTTACAGTGATAGGGTTAAGACAGGAGATTTACAATGTCAGATATATTTGGTAATACAGGTTTAGTACAGCTGCCAGCCAAACTGGCCAACCTGCCTAAGCTAGTCGTTACTGCCAACAATCAGCGGATCGACGGAGATATGCACCTGATGAATGTGCAGTGCGGTGGCGAGTCTAATATCCAAGTGGACCAGACCTTTGGAGGAGATACCTACGTAACAGCCTTCGGGGAAAAATTGACTGCTTCTACGATAACCGGCCTAGCTGTACTGACAGGCTGCGGGCCTGGAGGGGCTGTTGCCAAACCTTTCAATATAGTCGACCTGTATAAGAAATACAGGGCTGGCACTGCTAAGGGTAATATCTATAAGATAGCGGTGAGCTATAGCGGTAACGTCTTTACAGGGTTTATGACAGCGCTGAGCCTATCCCCATATCAGGCGGAGTCCCCGCTGCCAACATATTCATTCACGCTTAAGATCCTCGGCAAATTTGTATAAGAGGAGCTATGGCATTTAAAATTAAAAATACGCTAGTCGAATCCATAACGCTGTCCGGCCCTAACGGATCTTATCCGGTAAAGCAGTTCAGTGTCAACTTTGCTATAAACGGATTGCCCAATGCTAATATAGCTATCGTAACTGGATATGACGTATATAAGCGTAAGTGGTCCAGATTTTCTGAGACAGACTCTTCAGATAAGAGCGAGTGGTCGCTTACTATTGTCAGCTCAGAAGGTACTCGGGAGATGTTTAGAGGCTTTATAACTACCGTAGGTGTATCCGCAGCATCTTCGCCCGTTCAGTCACAGGTTCAAGTCAATATAGCTATGATAGGTGTGCAGTCGCAGCTGGACTGGTACATACCATCAGCTTACCACTTTTGGGGTAACCAGACTAAAAGCCCTTTGTACAGGGCCGCTAATGGGTGCGCTACAGCCGGCTTATACGAGCTCAACCTGAGCGAAATTAAAAGTATAACGCTAGTAGAAGGTCTGAGCCCTACCACCAGGAGCATCCCCTACATACTTATAAAGATGTTTGAGGTCTTGCACGGCAACTGCTCCGACGAATCCCAGCTAGGCGGCATAGCCAGAAAGATAATAGAAGATACTGACATGCGGCTAAGGCCTTATTTTAAAACAACCGGGCCGTATGGGTTTTATACTAAGGAGCTGATGGAGCTGCTGGCAGGCAGCTGGTCGGGAAGGAGTATGTGGACTATTCTGAAAAGCATGGCCAGTGAGCAGACTTTCATGTTCTACCTAGTGCCTACGATAAGCACTATAAGAATGGAAGCTTTGATGCCCTGGAAGAAAGCTTCTGATATCTCGCTCTCGCTGGAAGACACATTGAGTGTCAGCAGGCTGTCTGATCAATCAGCCCTCTTTACGCAACCCCAGGCAGTGGCGGTGACCAGGCTGTTCGACGCCAGCGATAGCAATGCGAGCCAGGGTGGGACCTCTAAACCTTTTAACTTCTTCTCCATATACCCTCCGGTAGAGGGCGAAGCCAACTCCTTTACAGGGCCGGCCAGGATCGTAGCTCCGCCCAACTGGCTGGCTTCCATAATGCACCTGCCCTACATGGGATCTAAAGGGGAGCGTGGGAAATATAAGATAGAGAACAAAGGCGAGGCTGGCAAGGTACAAGACGAGCTTAGAGCCCAAGACATAACCATAGGCGATGCGGTAGCCAAATCCTATTTTGGAATGGCTACAGCAGCTACCAGTTCTATGAATATCAGGCTCCCATGGTCTGAGCTGGAAGATTACTCTATGCTGGGCAAGATTCTACAGCTGACTGATGATTCAGATACCTACTTTGGAATGGTCAGCGCTATAGCTATAACAGGATCCTCTACTGCAGAGGATGGGAATATAACATTAAATCTAGGTCTTTCTCATGTCCGCAATGCCAGCATGAACGACAAGGTAGGCTTGGATGAACACCCCATATACACAACACCTCCCGTAGGAACCAGTGACAGCGCCAGCTCAGTTACCAGTATCTTTAAGAGTGCGTCAGGATCTAGCGGACTAGGGGGCGAGTCTATCAGAAGCGCTTTTAGAAGCGCAGGCGCTACAACACTGAGCAGCCCCCGGGCGGATTTTAATAGTGTGGCCTCTAGCAGTTTCTCCGGCTCGGATATCAGATCTGCTATAAGCGCTGCTAAAAGAAAAATAATTTGAGGTTGTTATGGATAAATGCCCTAGATGTCAAGTGGAGGTCAAGACCAGGACTATACAGTTCTCCATAGAAGATCAGAAGGTGTCTATGGTCCAGTGCAAGGAGTGCTGGTTCCCTATAACCGCCAAATTTGTTGAGGAGCAGGAACCTGACCTACATGCATCGGATTATGCTAAAACCATATCGAGTCTTGAGGATTTGTTTGGCCGTTTCAATCGTTGATTGGAAAAAACCCCCGCTAGTGCTATGTTAAAGGACTGTAATATCGGAGATTTCAATGGGATACAAGGAAGTACCTAAACCTAAGTTCCAACCGTGGACCAACCCTGAGAAGCTTAAAAGCATGACAGGGAGGACGCCTGAGGAAGATACTGAGTTGAGCACTTGGCGCAAATGGAGCGCTTCTCCAAACGACAATACTTCTAAAGAAGTGCTGGATCTGATGAAGCCTACTATAGACTCGGCTTTAAACACCTACGCTCCTGACCACAAAGACGACCTCAGGCCTAGAGCTGAGATAATAGCCATGCAGTCCCTTCAGCGCTTCGACCCCACTAAGGGGGTAAAGCCTTCCACACATGTATTCAACAACCTTAAGACACTGTCTAGGGTTGTAGCCGAAAGATACCACGTAGTGCATGTACCTGAGAATGTAAGGAACGACCAGCGCGCTCTTCATTTTGAGAGCCAGAAGCTGATGGACGAACTGGGCAGGGAGCCCACAGTGCAGGAGCTGGCCGATAAGGTTAAGCTTTCACCTAGGCGGATAGAGAAGCTTAGAAATAGAGCCTCCGTAGATTTTTCAGAAAGCTCTTCATTGTCCGAAAAAGGGGACACTCTCTTTGCCAAGAGCAGCGACCCTTATAAGATGTGGTCGGACTATGTATATATGGAACTAGATCCTACTAACAAAAAGATATTCGAGTGGAGCACAGGTTACGGAGGATCCGAGACTCTGTCTAAAGGCGAGATAGCCAAAAGACTTAAGATGTCCTCCCCGGCCGTCAGTCAAAGGGTTAACACTATCGTAAAGAAGCTGGAGGAGGGGTATGAGCTCAGTTGAAAAAACTAGCCCGTTTCAAAAGCTTTTAGAAAGTCCGGACACAGGTAAGCTAAATGCTAAGAACGCCAGCAGTAACTTAGCAGGGGCTACCTCTACAGGAGAGGCTTCGGCCCAAGCTTCTTCAAATAGAGCTACCGCAGACGCAACAACTGGCGGAAGGGATTACTATAGTTCGCAAGACCCGAGGACTGATGCTAGTGAAGCAGCAGCTAGTAAGCGGTTGGAGAGCCTCATCCAAACAGAGAAGAATGCCAACAAATCCACTGCTTTTCAGAAAACTGTAGAGAGGCCTCCTTACACTTCAGAAGATGGTACAACAACGACAGAGGCAGCCACTACAGCCACTACAGCCGCTGTATCCGCTGTATCCGCTG